>Ga0209164_1000429_pt1 | contig 102548 bp, 87 predicted proteins | sample MTBNYHSulfiMetaG_FD_187458 | JGI IMG/M metagenome (GOLD analysis project Ga0209164, IMG submission 187458) | Enrichment culture microbial communities from rom New York Harbor, USA that are MTBE-degrading - MTBE-NYH (New York Harbor Sulfidogenic)... | ecosystem: Environmental > Aquatic > Marine...
GACCCCCTTGATGATGAACTCAAAACGCTGGGAGTGGACATGATCGCTCCTCATAAGAACAACCGGAAACGGCCCAAGACCCAGGATGGAAGGCCCTTGAGACGATACCGACGCCGATGGAAGATTGAACGACTCTTCGCTTGGCTTCAAAACTTCCGCCGGCTTGTGGTTAGATATGAATACCACCTTCATAATTTCCTGGGTATGGTTCAACTCGGGTGCATCGTCATCCTGCTGAGGCATTTTTGAGACGGCTTCTAATGTCATTCCCGCGCAGGCGGGAATCCAGGCCGCCAATAACTGATAGATTACGAAAACCGGAGCTTATGGTTCGAGCAACCAAATCAGCCGAAACGGTCCAGGACAAGACTGGTCCGTTGATGGTCGACGGTCGGCCGGTCGGTCTGGCCGTCGGCCGGCAAGGCCTCCGGGATGATCGGCCCACGCTGATCCTGATTCACGGCTCGGGCGGGTCCAGCCTGGCTTGGCGCATCCAACTGCGTTATCTGGATGATAAAATCAACGTGGCCGCTCTGGAACTGCCCGGCCACGGCCAAACCCCCGGCCCGCCTCTGGAAACCGTTAACAGTCTGGCTGGTTGGTTGATTAAGGCTTTAGAAGCCTGGTCCTGGCCCAGGCCCCTGGTCCTGGCCGGGGCTTCCTTGGGCGGCTTCGCGGCTCTCGAAACGGCCCTGCTTCGGTCGGACCTTTTGGCCGGGCTGGTCCTGATCTCGACCGGACCAGCTTTTAATTCGGAGCCGGACTTTATTGAGACTCTGGAGCAAAATCGTCCGGACGGGCTTCAAAAGTTCATCCAATCAGCCTTCGCCCCCCAGACCCATCCCGGGACCATTGGCCAGAGTTTGAAAATTTTGGCCGCCGTCCCTCCCGAAGTCTGGCGGGCCGACCTGGCCGCGGCTCGATCCTTTGACCGCCGGTCCGAAATACAAAAAATCAAAGTTCCCACCCTGGTTCTTTGCGGGGCCTTGGATCGTCTGACGCCCCCTGAACATTCCAGTTTCCTGGCCGCCCACATTCCTGGGGCCCGCCTGGAGATCATCGAGGGCGCCGGGCACATGGTCGCTCTTGAACGATACCAAGAGGTCAACCGGGCTGTTTTGCATTTCGTCCAGGGCTTAAGCGGCAAATAGAAAGTCCAGGATCGTTAGTTTTCGGGCCAATGGGGAAGGGGAAGGCTATTTTTGTTCTGTTCCCGCACTATCTCCGAGCCTCCGGTAAAGCGTCCTGCGACCGATACCTAAAATGGCGGCGGCCCGGCGCTTGTTTCCACCGACTTTCCGTAAGACCTGATGAATATAGCGCCGCTCTACCTCGTCTAGAGGTAAAAGTTTCTCATCCTTCTCGACTGAATCATACTTATTAGCTGATAGGTCATCAATTCCAGGCTGATAATTTTTGATCCTGGCCGGCAAATGCTCCGGTTGTATCCAGCTTCCTTCGGCAAAGGTCACCGCTCGTTCTATGGCGTTACGAAGCTCGCGGACATTCCCCGGAAAAGGGTAGTTGGTTATCAGGTCCAGGGCCCTGCCGGAAAAACCTTTGATATTTTTGTCAAGGACCAATGTAAACTGCTGTAAAAATCTGGCTGCCAGGATCTCGATATCCTCCCCTCGCTCTCGGAGGGGCGGAATCCTGAGGGTGAAGGTTTCCAGGCGAAAGAAAAGGTCTTCTCGAAAATGGCCCAAGCGGACCTCCTCATCAATATCTCGGTGGGTGGCGGCTAATATCCTCACGTCCACTTGGTATTCGCGATTTTCACCCACCCGTCTGATCTTTCCGTCCTGAATGACGCGCAGGAGCTTTGCCTGAAGAAAAAGAGGCATTTCCGATATCTCGTCCAAAAGTAAAGAACCTCCTTCAGCTTCGGCGAAAAGGCCTTGGCGGCTTCTCTGAGCGCCGGTGAATGAGCCGGCCGTGTGACCGAAAAATTCGCTTTCCAACAGATGTTCTGGTATGCCGGCGCAGTTAACGGGCAGAAAAGGACCTTTTGACCGTGAACTCTCGTTATGAATGGCCCTGGCCACCAATTCTTTGCCTGATCCGCTCTCTCCGAGAATCAAGACCGGCCCCTGAGCATTGGCTAATTGGCGTATCTGCTCGAACAAAAGGAGCATGGACGTACTTTGGCCGTACATTCCGTGGAAGCTATCCGGAGTCAGCAAGCCTCTCATTCTATTTACCACCTCTTTAAGGCGCTTTTTCTCCAATATGCGCTTCACAGAAATTACAAAGTGTTCCAAATCAAGGGGTTTGGTCAAGAAATCCTCGGCCCCTGCCTTCAGGGCTTCCACGGCCTTGGGAATAGTGCCAAAGGCCGTGATTATCAGGAAGCCGGGCGGTGAATCCGGTTTTTTGTCAAGGACCTTCTTGAGGAAGCTCAGCCCATCCATCCCCGGCAATCTTAGATCGCACACAACCAGGTCCGGCCACGATCGTTCCATAAAGCTTGTGGCTTCCTCGGCCGAGGCCGTCCAATGGGCTTCGGTGCCGGCATCTTGGACTTCTTCCAGCAACAAGGAACCAAGAGCTGGATCATCTTCGACAATCAGGATCAGGGGGTTGCTGCCATCCTCTTGGGTAATGTTTTTTCCTTTCATTGACCATTCCTTTTCAGGGGCAAGAAGAAACGAAAACGCGCCCCGCCCAAATCACTGTCTTCCACCTCCACGCGTCCACCGTGTTCCTCGGCGACGGCATGCACCACAGCCAAGCCCAGGCCAGTGCCTTTTCCCACTTGTTTGGTGGTGAAAAACGGCTCAAAAATCTTGGCCCTAATATCCCGCGGCACCCCGGGACCATTGTCATCCACGCAAAAAAATATTCCTTGGTTATCTTGTTCCCAGGAGAGGCGGATTCTGCCTTGGTGAGAACACTGAATCGCGTTGTTCAAAAGGTTTATCAAAGCCTGCTCTACCCGCATGGGATCGACTACTATCGGCGAAGCGTTTTCCTGACCCGAGACTTCCATCTCCGTCCCATTGTTTTTTGCTGCTTCCTCAACGGCGACGACGGCCGAGGCAGCCAGCCGGGCTGGGGTGGCAGCGGAGTAGCGGAGAGAGCTCCGCCGGCTGAAGTCGAGCAGCTGCCGGATAATGTATTCCATGCGGGCCACTTCTTGGCGAATGGCTTCTAAAGCTTGTCGGTGATGCTTTGAAATCTCCTTATCCCTAAGGGCACGCTGGGCCTGCCCAGTGATGACGCTCAAGGGGGAGCCCAACTCGTGGGCTGTTCCTGCGGCGAGCCTGCCTATAGCCGCCAACTTTTCAGACTGACGCAGTTCCTTTTCCAGCTTATCCTGGATTCTGCGATGTTCGGAGAGTTCTTGCTCGGCCCGCTCGATACTGTTGAGCATATGGTTGAAACTTGCCCCAAGCTCGACTATTTCATTCGGGCCTTGATGGTCAAACCTGTGCTCCCGGTCACCTCCGGCCACTCTAGACATGCTCGAAGCCAGCCGGTGCAGATGGAGCCCAAGGGCACGGTAATGGCCATATAAGACCAACCCTGAGAGAATCAGTAAGAGAACACCCAACCCCAATGCGCCCTTCATCCTTACAGACCGAAGATGGTCATCGAATTCCCGACCTCTACGGGTCAGTTGCAGCAGGCCGTTTATCCGGCCGCCCCTGTCAGTCAGGGGGACATAATAAGAATAAACCTTACGACCGGCAATGCGGCCGTACTCCCCGCGCCGCTCTCCGTCCGTGGCCAGTTCCGTCAGCCGTTCCGGCTTGGGGTCCGGATCGCTCAACCCCAAAGCGGCGATTTCCCTTCCTTCTTTATCATAGACATAAGCGCTGTAAACCCGGTCAATGGAAAAGGCGGACTCCAGAGCCTGCATAATGCTTCCCATCCGGTCTTTTTCCAAGGCATAGCTTAAGGGAAGTTTGACGGCCCGGGCCACAAGCTCCAAGTCCTTTTGCATCTGTTTTTCCACCTCTTTTTCAACGGAGTCCAGGGCCAAATATCCGCTAAGTCCTAAAACGCCTATTAGCGGAGCGACCACGTATACGAGCAAAGCTGTCCGGAGGCTTATGGCTTTGGTGAAGATTTTTAGGTTCTCCATCGTCCCCCCTGACACGGATAGATTGATACATGTGTCATTATTATACATGAAAACATTAGGCAACACAAGAGGAACCAGATGGCCTTTATCGTAAAAATGTCCTCAAACCAAATAGTTAAAATAAAAATATCTCCTAAGTTTTTTTGGCACGGACGATGCACCAATCATAAAACAACCGCCGGGTCTTAAAAGGAATCAAGGCCATGGCGGAGAAATTACTGGAAATATTAAGGAGGTTTCGAATGATGAAGAAATTTCGTTTCAAGACTATTGCCGGCGCGTTTTGCTTGCTTCTTTTGATGGCTTTCCCGGCCATGGCCCAGCAAGGCAGTCCTTACCAGCAACAAAGACAACCGGATGCCTATACACCGCAAGCAGAAATCAGTGATGAAGAAATGGAGCAGGCGGCCACAGCCTACGTAGAAATCGCCAAAATACGCGAGGATTTTCAGGAGAGACTCCGGCAGGCCGAAAGCCAGGAAAAAGTGCAGAAACTACAGCTTGAAGCCAATAAAGAAATGGCAGAGGTGGTTGAAGACGAAGGGCTGACCATTCAAAAGTATAACGAAATTATAGAAGCAGTTCAGTCTGATCCTGAGATGAGAAATAAGTTTAACAACACATTGCAAACCGTTCAGTAATAGCATGAACCGTCTATGAAAGGAGGGGACCCATGAAAAATAGATTTATAAAAAAAGCGGCTCAATTACTTATGGCTGTGATGTTGGTCATTACGATGAGTTTGAGTGTGGCTTCGTGCGACTCTTGTGAGGGTCCGCCAGGACAACCTGGTCCGCCGGGACAGCCTGGGACACCACCACCTCCACCTCCCGGCCAACCTGGACGTTAACTGAAGGGCCTAATTGAGAGCTAGGCCACAACCGGATATCCTAATACTTCTGAATTTTTCTCAGAGCGACAGGAGGCGGGGCTTTCCCCGCCTCTTCACCTTCCAACGAGAAAAACGATGGTGGGGCTTGTTTATCTCCGCCCCTGTCTAAAAACTATTTCCCAGTTCGAAAAATTTTTCTTGACACGCATTCCTTATTCAATTAACAGATCGTTCTATGAGTCCATGCCTTAGAAACCGCAAGCCTTCTTTATTTGATGCGGCCTCTCGACGGCCCTTATCCGGCCTAGAAGGCCTTTCTGTCTTCAGCAGCGGCTATTACTGGTGGTGGCGTCAAGGCCGGTCGGCGGTGAGGGTTGAGGTATGACCTGATTAAACTGTAATTATTATTGGAAATAACCAAACCCACCGTCGACCAGGCGGTGGGTTTTTTGTTTCTTTTTTGGGGAGAATCGAAATGACTGACTTGAGCTTCGTCATCAAAGAGAAATTGGCCGATACGGAAACGCCGGTCTCGGCCTATCTCAAGGTCTGCGGCGGCCGGGCCGATTCTTTTCTGCTCGAAAGCGCCGAGACCCACGAAAGCATCGGCCGTTATTCCATCATCGCCTTTGATCCGGTCAAGGTGATCGAACTGGGGCCGGAGGAGGTCCGGGTGAGCAACGGCGGTGAAGACCGGTCTTTTCCGGCCGCGGATTTCTTTTCGGTAATCAGAAGAACCATTCGGGAGATGGCCGGCCCGGTCCCGCCCGGTCTGCCGGCTGTGGGCTCGCTCATGGGCTTTATCGGTTATGATGCGGTTCGTTTGATCGAACGACTCGGCCCGCCGCCGACCGGAGATTTGCCCATCGCCCGCCTGGTCTTTCCTTCCCGTTACCTGGTTTTCGATCACCGCCGGCGGACCATGATCCTGGTGGCTCTGGGGCCGGACGAACCGACCGGCCGCGAAAAAATCAGAGAAATTGAATCTCTTCTCCAGCGCCCTCTGACTCTCGAGACCTGGCCGAAATCTTTCCAAATGACCGGTCCCGACCGGGGACACTTTGTCGAGGCGGTGAAACAGGCCAAGGAGTATATCCGGGCCGGGGACATCTACCAGGTGGTTCTGGCCGACCGGTTCGAAGGCCGAACCGAGGTCAAGCCCATGGATGTGTACCGGCGTCTGCGGGTCAAAAGTCCTTCTCCCTACATGTTTTTCCTCGATTTCGGCCGGTTCCAGATCGTGGGGGCTTCGCCGGAGACCATGGTCAAGGTGCGGGGCGGCAAGGTTTTGATCCGCCCCATCGCCGGGACCAGGGGCCGTTCCGACGATCCGGATGAAGACCGGGCCCTGGAGGAAGAACTCAAGGCCTCGGAAAAGGAGCGGGCCGAGCACATCATGCTGGTCGACTTGGGCCGGAACGACGTGGGCCGCGTCTCCAGTTACGGCACGGTCATGGTCTCGCCGTACATGACCGTCGAGCGTTACAGTCACGTGATGCACCTGGTCTCCCAGGTCCAGGGCCGGTTGGAGGACCGGGCCGACGCCGTGGACGCCTTCATGGCCGGATTTCCGGCCGGGACCGTCACCGGGGCCCCCAAGGTTCGGGCCATGGAGATCATCGACCAACTGGAACGCCGGCCCCGCGGGCCTTACGCCGGAGCGGTCGGGTATTTCGCACCCAACCAGGAAATGGACACCTGCATCGCCATCCGCCTGTTGGTCTTTCAAGGCGACCGTTTCACTATTCCCGTCGGTGCCGGCATCGTGGCCGATTCCATTCCGGAAATGGAATTCAAGGAAATCCAAGACAAGGCCGCCCAGAGCCTCGCCGCGCTCGAGGCGGCCGCGGAGGGAAGTTTATGATTCACCAAGCCATTGCCAAGGTCGTCCTGGGTCAGGACCTGGCCGAGGCGGAAATGATGGAAGTCATGACTGAGATCAGCGAAGGGCGGGCCACCCCGGCCCAGATCGGGGCCCTGTTGGTCGGCCTGCGCATGAAAGGCGAATGTGTCGACGAGATCGCCGGGGCGGCCAGGGTCCTGCGGACCAAAAGCCGGTCGATTCCGCTCCGGTCCTCTGACCAAGTGCTGGTCGACACCTGCGGGACCGGGGGCGACGGGCTGGGCACCTTCAACGTTTCGACCACCGCCGCTCTGGTCGTGGCCGGCTGCGGGCTCAAGGTGGCCAAGCACGGCAACCGGTCGGTTTCGAGCCGCTGCGGCAGCGCCGACGTCCTCGAAGCCCTGGGGGTTAATCTCGACCTCACCCCGGTCGAGGCGGCTGAATGTCTTGACCGCATCGGTCTGGGCTTTTTGTTCGCCCCGCTTCTCCATCCGGCCATGGCTCACGCCGCCTCGCCCCGCCGCGAACTAGGCGTCAAAAGCATCTTCAATCTGGTCGGACCGCTGACCAATCCGGCCGGGGCCTCGGTCCAGGTGGTCGGCGTCTATCATCCTCGTCTGACCGAAACCATCGCCCAGGTCCTGGGTCGGCTCGGTTGCCGGAGCGCCTTTGTCGTCCACGGCCAAGACGGGTGTGATGAAATCAGTATCACCGGCCCGACCAGGATGACCAGGCTCGTGGCCGGACGGACCGTCACGGAGACCCTAGTGCCGGAACAGGTCGGTCTGAAGCGGGCCAGGCCCGAAGAGGTCAAAGGCGGCGATCCTGAACGGAACGCGGCCATAACCTTGGGCGTTTTAGAGGGCCGACCGGGTTCATGCCGTGACATGGCTCTTCTTAACGCCGCCGCCGCCCTAGTAGCCGCTGAGCAGGCCGGAGATTTGAGGGAAGGGCTGGCCTTGGCCGCCGAAGCGGTCGATTCGGGCCGGGCAATGAACAAACTCCGGGACCTGGTTTCGATCACGCAGGAACTGGGTTCCCGGCCCAAGGCCGTGGGGGAATGAATCATGGCCGGAGCCCCAGGACCACACCTGGCCCGGATATTGGCCAAGAAAAGCGCGGAAGTAGCCGAACTGAAAAGCCGGGTCGACCGGCGGGACCTCAAGCGCCGGGCCGAAGACGTCCCGCCCGCCCGGGACTTTAAGGCCGCGCTTCGGGACTGCCCTCGCGTGCCGATTATCGCCGAAATCAAGAAGGCCTCGCCTTCGGCCGGGACCATAAAATCAGGCGTGGATGTCGGCCGCTTGGCCCAGGAATATCAAGCCGGCGGGGCCGCGGCCCTGTCCGTCCTCACTGACGGACCCTTTTTCGGCGGCTCCCTGGCCGACCTGACCGAAGCCCGTGAGGCCGTGAACCTGCCGGTCCTGTGCAAGGATTTTTTGATCGATCCGCTCCAGCTTTACCAGGCCAGGATCGCCGGGGCCGACGCCGTTCTGCTCATCGTGGCGGCTTTGGAGCCGGTCCAATTGGCCGAGCTGTTTTATGAAGCCCTGGAATTGGGGCTGACGCCCTTGGTCGAGGTTCACCGGGAGGAGGAGACGGCCACGGCCCTGTCGTTGAACCCGCCCTTGATCGGGCTCAACAACCGAGACCTGACCACCCTCGAGGTGTCCCTGGACGCCTGTATCAAGCTCCGGCCCCTGGTGACCAACGGGGCCCTGGTGGTCGCCGAAAGCGGCGTCAACGAACCCGCCGACATCGCCCGGCTCCGGGCCGCCGGCCTGGACGCCTTTCTGGTCGGGACGGCCCTGATGCGGGCGGCCGATCCCAAGGCCCTGCTGGCCGCGCTTAGCCGGTCGGGAAGCTGAAAAATGGTCAGGGTGAAAATCTGCGGCTTGACCTGCTTGGAGGACGCCTTGGCCGCGGTTCGTCTAGGGGCGGAAGCCCTGGGCTTTGTCTTAGCCCCCAGCCCTCGGCGGGTTTCCCCGGAACAAGTTCGGGCCATAGTCAAGGCCCTGCCGCCCTTGGTCTTGACCGTAGGGGTCTTTGTGGACGAGAGGCCGGAGCGCATCAAGGAAGTGAAGGATTTTTGCGGACTGGACGCGGTTCAGCTTCACGGGGAAGAATCCGAAGAATTCGTCGCCGCCTTGGGCGGCCGGGTCATTAAAGCTTTGAAGGTCAACGGACCCGTGTCCTCATGGGCCAAGGCCTACCCTTCGGCCGCCCTGCTCTTGGACGCTTACCGCCCCGGCCAGGCCGGCGGGACGGGCCGGACCTTTGATTGGAAGTTAGCCGTGGAATTGGCCCGCCAAAGGCCGATCATCCTGGCCGGCGGCCTGAACCCGGAGAACGTGGACCGGGCCGTGACCGCCGTCCGCCCTCACGCCGTGGACGTTTCCAGCGGCGTGGAAATAGAACCTGGGAGAAAAGACTATGAAAAGCTTGAAAACTTTATCCGCCGAGCCAAAGCCGTGGGCTGATCTGCCCGACGCCCTGGGCCGTTTCGGCCCTTTCGGCGGTAGGTTCGTCCCGGAAACCCTGATGCCGGCCCTGGAAGAACTGGTCTCGGCCTACGAGGAAGCCAGGCCGGACCCGCTGTTCCACCGGGAATTGGACGCCTTGCTCAAGGATTACGCCGGCCGGGAGACCCCCCTGTACGAAGCCCGGCGGCTGAGCCGGACCTTGGGCCGGGCCAGAATCTTCCTCAAGCGTGAAGACCTGGCTCACACCGGGGCCCACAAGATCAACAACACGCTGGGGCAAGTGCTTTTGGCCCGGCGCATGGGCAAGACCCGGATCATCGCCGAGACCGGGGCCGGTCAGCACGGCGTGGCCACGGCTACGGCCGCCGCCCTGATGGGCTTTGACTGCGTGGTTTACATGGGGTCGGTGGACATGGTCCGCCAGTCCTTGAACGTGGCCCGGATGAGGCTACTGGGGGCCGAAGTCCGACCGGTGGACTCCGGGACCAGGACCTTGAAGGACGCCACCAACGAGGCTATCCGGGATTGGGTGACCAACGTGCGCAGCACCCATTACATCATCGGCTCTGTGGTCGGCCCTCACCCCTATCCCATGATGGTTAGGGACTTCCAGTCGGTCATCGGCCTGGAAGCCCGCCGGCAGATTTTGGAACGGGAAGGGCGGCTGCCGGATTTCCTGGTGGCTTGCGTCGGCGGGGGCAGCAACGCCATTGGGCTTTTCCACCCCTTCCTGGGCGACGATTTGACCATGATCGGCGTAGAAGCGGACGGTGCGGCCAGTCTGGGGCTGGGCCGCCCCGGCGTCCTGCACGGCTGCCTGAGCTATCTGCTCCAGGACCGGCACGGCCAGGTCCAGGGGGCCCACTCCATCGCCGCCGGTCTGGACTACCCCGGCGTAGGCCCCGAGCATAGCTGTTTGAAAGACCTGGGCCGGGTAAGGTATGAGCGAGTCACGGATGAAGAGGCGGTCAAAGCCTTCTCCCTGCTGGCCGCCACTGAAGGCATTCTGCCGGCTTTGGAAAGCGCCCACGCCCTGGCCCAGGCGGCCCGAATGGCCCCGGATTTGCCCGAAGGCTCTATTATTCTCGTCTGTCTGTCCGGCCGCGGCGACAAAGATGTGACCCAGGCGGCCGAAGCTTTGGGGGCGCCCCTATGACTTCCGTAATCGCTCAAACTTTCGAGAAAACCAGGAAGCTCGGCCGGGCGGCTTTCATGCCCTTCATGACGGCCGGGTTCCCCGGCCCCTCGACCTTTATGGAAATTATCCAAGTCCTCGACCAAAACGGGGCCGACCTGATCGAAATCGGCCTACCGTTTTCCGATCCTTTGGCCGACGGACCGACCATCCAGAAAGCCGGTCAGATCGCCCTGGAAAACGGCTTGACTCCGCCGGCCGTCCTGGACTTGGCGGCCCAGGCCCGGGCCCGGATCAAAAGCCCGCTGGTCCTGATGAGTTATTGGAACCCCATCCTCCAGATGGGGCCGGGGGCCTTCGCCGCCGGGGCCAGGGACTCCGGCCTGGCCGGGGTGATCGTCCCGGACCTGCCGCCCGAGGAGGCCGAGGCTTGGATCGAGGCGGCTCGATCATGCGGTCTGGACACGGTCTTCATGGTCGCCCCGACCACCACGGCCCGGCGTCGCCGGAAAATACTGGCCGTGGCCCGCGGTTTTATCTATTACGTGTCCTTGACCGGCGTGACCGGGTCCGCCTTCGCCGTCACCGATGAGCTGCTCAATGATATTGGTAGCCTGCGGCGGGATGCTTCCCTGCCCGTGGCCGTGGGCTTCGGCGTGTCAGGTCCGGTCGAGGCTCGGGCCTTGGCCTCGGTCGCGGACGGGGTCATCGTGGGCAGCGCCCTTGTCCGCCGTGTTTTCACTAAAGACAAACCAGCCGAGCAAACCGCGGCCGTGGCCGAACTGGCCGCCGCCATCAAGGCCGCCCTCGGGCCGACCAGGAGTAAGTCATGATTTTGCTTATAGATAATTACGATTCTTTTACTTACAACGTGGCCCACGCCCTGGGCCTGTTGGGCTTGGAGATCAAAGTGGTCCGCAACGACGCCGTCAGCCTCGCTCAGGTCGAGGACCTCCGGCCCGAAGCCATCGTCATTTCCCCCGGTCCGGGCCGACCGGATGATGCCGGCGTGAGCTGCCGGCTGATCGAACGCCTGGCCGGCCGCATCCCCATCCTGGGGGTTTGTCTAGGCCACCAATGCCTGGCCCAGGTCTTCGGGGCCGAAGTGGTCCGGGCCGGCCGGCAGGTCCACGGCAAGACCTCGGAAGTCTTCCACGACGGCCGGACCATCTACCAGGGCGTGCGCAATCCTTTTCAAGCGGCCAGGTACCATTCCCTGATCGTTCCGGAGGAAACCGTCTCGCCGCCTCTGGAGGTCTCCGCCTATACCCTGGAAGGGGAAGTCATGGGCCTGAGGTCCGCCGACCTGATGGCCGAAGGCGTCCAGTTTCATCCCGAATCCATCGCCACACCCCAGGGCGTCTTGCTGTTCAAAAACTTCGTCGACCACTACCTGGCTGGCCGTCTGGCCGCCTGAAATCGTGAGGTGAGATATGGTCATCCTCATGACCGCCGATTGTCTCAAAAAAGACGTGGCCCACGTCCTGGCCGCCCTGAAGGAGCGCCGATTGGAACCCAGGATTATATCGACCGCGCCCCGGACGGTCCTGGGCGTGGTCGAGGAGATGAGCCGCGGCCAGGTTGAAGACCTGAAGCAGGTTATTTCGGTCATGCCCGGAGTCGAGGCCATCGAACCCTTCGGGGCTTCCTGGAAGCTGGCCTCCCGGATTTTCCGGAGCGAGCGAACCACCATCCTGGTCGGCCGACAGGCCATCGGCCAGGGCGGAGTCACGGTCATGGCCGGGCCTTGTGCAGTGGAATCCCGCGAATCGATCATCCAGATCGCCCAGGCCGTCCAGGCCGCCGGAGCCCATGTCCTGCGCGGCGGGGCCTTCAAGCCCAGGACTTCCCCCTATTCCTTCCGGGGGCTCGGCCGGGATGGTTTGGAGTATCTGGCTGAAGCCTCCCGGCTGACCGGTCTGCCTGTGGTCACCGAAGTCCTTACCCCGGAAGACGTGCCCCTGGTGGCCGAATACGCCGATATTCTCCAGATCGGGGCCCGCAACATGCAAAACTTCGCCTTGCTCGAAGCCGTGGGACGGACGGACAAACCGGTCTTTTTAAAGCGCGGCCTAATGTCCACTATCAAGGAACTGCTCATGTCCGCCGAATACATTTTGGCCAAAGGCAACTCTCAGGTGATCCTTTGTGAACGGGGCATCCGAACCTTCGAAACCGAGACCCGCAACACCTTGGACATTTCCGCCGTGCCGCTGTTGAAACAGCTTTCCCATCTTCCGGTGATCGTCGACCCCAGCCACGCCCTGGGCAAAAGGGAACTCGTTCCGGCCGCAGCCTTGGCAGCCGTGGCCGCCGGGGCCGACGGACTGATGATCGAGGTTCATCCCCATCCGGAAAAGGCCCTCTCTGACGGCCGCCAGAGCTTGACCCTGGAAGATTTCGACCGGCTGATGCCCCGAATCGCCCAAGTAGCCCGGGCCGTGAGTGATTTTTACAGTGAAGACTCGGGGAAGTTGAATCATATCCTTCCGACCGCGCCGCCCAAGACCTTCAGTCCGGGACTTGCCTGCGGGCCGAACCGGGGTTAGAATGAATAAAATTTGGTCAGCGGTGAGTCGATGAAGCTGCGCGGTTATTTTCATCCTCCTGGAGACAAGTCGATTTCCCATCGGATTGCTTTGGTGTCGCTGCTGGCCGAAGGGCGAACCCTGGCGACCGGATACTCCGACGGCCGGGACTGCGCTTCGAGCCTGGCCGCAGTCAAGAGTTTAGGCGGTCGGGTGGAACCCCAAGCCGAAGGCCTTTTGGTCAATGGCCTGGGCGGGCGGGTCGCCAAGTCCGCTTGCCTGGATTGCGGCAACTCGGGCACGACCATGCGGCTGCTCATGGGCCTTTTAGCCGGCCGGTTCGGCCGGTTCGAACTGGACGGCGACGATTCCCTGCGGCGGCGGCCCATGGAACGGGTGGCCGCGCCTCTGCGACTTATGGGCGCCCGGATTGAATGTCCGGACGGACGGCCTCCGGTCCGTCTGACCGGCGGTCCGCTCCAAGGCGTCTCCTATGAACTGCCCGTGGCCAGCGCCCAGCTCAAGAGCGCCTTGCTCCTGGCCGGGGTCCAGGCGGAAGGGATGACCCAAGTGATCGAGCCGGCTCCCAGCCGGGACCATACCGAACGCCTCCTGACCCGCTGCGGCGCCTCCTTGAAAAAGGACGGCCGAACCTGGACGGTGGAACGGTCCCAACTGGTTTTGCCTTCGTCATTCCGCGTGCCCGGCGACGTCAGTTCGGCCGCCTTTTTTCTCTGCGGGGCCGCTGTTGTCCCGGGCAGCCGGGTCGAAGCCCGGGGCGTTCTGCTCAATCCGACCAGGACCGGCTGGCTGAAGGTCCTGGAAAGAATGGGCGCTGAAGTGGAAATTGAGGTCATCGAGGAAGACCCTGAACCCTGGGGCGACGTCCGAGTCCGCTATTCGCCAAATTTGCAAGCCTGTGAAGTGTCGGCCCAGGAAATACCGCTTTTGGTGGATGAAGTCCTCATCCTGGCCGTGGCGGCTACCCAGGCCCGAGGCCGGACCGTTTTTCATCAGGTGGACGAATTGCGGGTCAAGGAGTCGGACCGCTTGGCCGCGATCAAGGCCGAACTGGGCAAAATGGGCGGACGGCTGGACATAGAGGGTTCGGACTTGGTCATTGAAGGCCCGACCCGGCTTTTTCCCCCGCGGGAGGAACTGACGGCCTGGGACGATCACCGCATCGCCATGACCCTCAAGATCGCCGGTCTGGCCGCCGGGACCAGGGTCAAGGTCCGGGGCGGAGAGTGCGCCGCTATTTCCTATCCCGACTTTGAGCGGACCTTGGAGTCCCTGGTCCAATGATTCCTGAAAAATACCTGGTCCTGGGCATCGTCGGCGACCGGCGGGTCAGCCGCTCCCTGTCTCCCCGGATGCACAACGCCGTGATCCAGGGCCGGGGGCTTCGCGGCGTTTACGCGCCCTTCGCCGTGGAACCCGGCCGGATGGCCCAGGCCGTGGCCGGGATCAAGGCCCTGGGTATCGATGGGGTCAACGTGACCGTGCCTCACAAGGAAGAAGCGGCCCGGCGGGTGGACCGTCTGGACGAAGCCGCCCGCCGGATCGGGGCGGTGAACACCATCGTCCGCAATGCCCAAATCCTGGAAGGCCACAACACCGACGCCGACGGTTTCGCCGACGCCCTGGCCCAGGGGGGATTCGAAGCAGAAGGGCGGTCGGCCCTGGTGGTCGGGGCCGGCGGAGCGGCCCGGGCGGTCTTATTCGCCTTGGGACGCCTGGGCGCTCAGGTGCGGCTGGCCGGGCGTAATTGGACTAAAGTCAAGACCCTGGCCGATGAGTTGGGCGTCGAGGCCGTCAAATGGGCGGAATGGCCTGAGGCGGCGGCCGGAGTCGACCTGCTGATTAACGCGGCCAGCGTTTCTTCTCCGGATGAAGCTCCCGACTTGGCCGCCGCGGCCGCCCGGGTCAGGCTGGAGCGGGCCCGCTTGGTTTTTGACCTCAACTACGGCCGGGATGAAAATTTTTGGCGTGATTTGGCCGAAAGCCACGGCGCGGCCTTTATGGACGGTCTGATTATGCTGGCCGCCCAGGCCCGGCGGAGTTTCGCCCTATGGACCGGGATCGAGGCCGCGTTCGAGGAGTTCTATCAACCCTTGGCCGGTGGAAAATGAACGACCATCTTTATCTGACCGGGTTCATGGGCGCGGGCAAGAGCACGGTCGGCCGGGAACTGGCTCGGCTGCTCGGCCGCAGGTTTGCGGACACCGACGATCTGTTGGCCGCTGAATTCGGCCTTTCTGTCCCGGACATCTTCGCCCGATTCGGCGAAGACGCCTTCCGGCAAGCCGAAACCAGGCTCCTGAAGCGGCTCAGCCGCCGCTCGAACCTGGTCGTGGCCGCCGGCGGCGGCCTGCCGGTCAACCCCGACCATCGGCGAATCATGAGGACCACGGGCCGCATAGTTCACCTGGCCGCTTCGCTGGAGACCTGCCGCAGGCGACTAACCGCCGAAGCCCAGGCGGCTCGGCCCCTCTGGCGGGACGATAGGGCCGTGGCCGGACTCTATGAACGGCGACAGGAAGTTTACGTCGACTGCGACTTGGCCGTGTCAACCGACGGCCTGGACCCGGTCGAGACTGCGGCCGAGATTCTGAACCGCCTGGCCGGTCTCGAACCTTTTTCGGTGGTCTTGGACGGGGCATCCTGCCCGGTCCGGCCCACCTTTAACAGCGTCCAGGCCTTGACCGAATCGGTTCGAGGACGGCGGACCGTCCTGGTGACCGACCTCAACCTGGCCCGCCGACACCTGGACCGGTACCGGCGACGCCTCGCTTTCGACTTGGAAGTGGTTTTGTCGCCCGGCGAGCGGACCAAGACCCTGGCCGGGGCCGGTCGGCTCTATAACACCATGCTGGAAGCCGGTTTTGAACGGGGCGACCTGCTGATCGCCTTGGGCGGCGGAGTGATCACCGATCTGGGGGCTTTTGTCGCCGCCACATACAAGCGGGGCCTGGACTTCATCCTGATCTCCACCTCCTTGGTCGGCTGCGTGGATGCCGCGGTCGGCGGCAAGTGCGGGGTCAACCTGGGCCGGACCAAGAACGTGGTCGGCTGCTTCGCCCGGCCCCAGGCCGTGAACCTGGACCTTTTGGCCCTGTCGTCTTTAGGGCGACGCCAAATCGCGGAAGGGTTGGTCGAAGCCTATAAGACCGGGCTGGTCGCCGAACCGGCCCTGGCCGACCTGATCGAGACGAATTGGAAACGGCTGCTGGCCGACGACCTTTTGGCCCTGGCCAAGATAGTCGAGTCTTCTGCCAGGGCCAAGGCCGGGGTGGTCGAAGCCGATTTCCGGGAAAAAGGCCGAAGGAAAATCCTGAACTTCGGCCATACTTTCGGTCACGCCGTCGAAGGATTCCATCGTTACCGGGTCAGCCACGGTCGGGCCGTGGCCGCCGGCATGATGGTCGCCCTCAACCTGTCCCAAGCCCGAAAGTTGATCGACCAGGACTCGGCCGACCGCATCCGCCGGACTTTACTGGCCTTGATCAAACGGGTCCCCCCCATGCCCCCCGTGGACCAGGCCTGGGAGATAATGAAGAAGGACAAAAAGAACCGGGGCGGCAAAATCGTTTTTGTCCTGCTGGCCGGGCCGGGCCGGCCGGTCTGCGTGGAAGACGTGACTCCGGCCGAGTTGACTCAAGCCGTGAAACAAATGGATGGCAATTGATATGGGCAGCATCTTTGGCAAGTATTTGCGGGTTTCCACTTTCGGCGAGTCCCACGGCCCGGCCCTGGGTGTGGTCATTGACGGCCTGCCCGCCGGTTTGCCTCTGACGACCGAGCGGATTCAGCACGACCTGGACCGGCGGCGGCCGGGAACTTCCCCTTATGTTTCCGCCCGCCAAGAAGAAGACCGGGTCGAGATTCTTTCCGGCCTGGCCGACGGCCGGACCCTGGGCAGTCCCCTGGCCCTGTTGGTCCGCAACATTGATCAGCAGTCCCAGGACTACCGGGAGCTGGCCGAAGTCTTTAGGCCGGGACACGCCGACTATACCTATTTTAAAAAATACGGCCTCCCGCTCCAGCCCGGCGGGGGGCGGTCTTCCGGCCGGGAGACGGTCGGCCGAGTGGCGGCCGGGGCCGTGGCCCGGGCCTTGCTGGAGCCGCTGGGCGTAACCATTCGGGCTTACACGGTGCAGATAGGCGACGTTAGGGCCGTCCGCCGCGACCCGGTCTTCGCCGAGACCGACCCGCTCCGCTGCGCCGACCCGGACCTGGCTCCGGCTATGGCCGAACTGGTTCAAAAGGTCCGGGCCGAAGGCGATTCGGTCGGGGGTCTAGTCGAACTGGCGGCCCAGGGCGTGCCCGTCGGTCTGGGCGATCCGGTCTTTGACAAGCTGGACGCGGCCCTGGGCGGGGCCATGCTGTCCATCGGCGGAGTCAAGGGCGTGGAAATCGGGGCCGGCTTCGCCGCGGCTTCGCTTCGCGGCAGCCGACACAACGATCAAATGGACGAAAACGGCTTCCGGTCCAACCACAGCGGCGGCATCCTGGGCGGAATATCGACCGGCCAGGACATCGTGTTGCGGCTGGCCGTCAAACCGACTGCGTCCATCGCTTTGGAACAGACGACCATCGACCTGGCGGGCCGGACCAGGAAGATCCGGATCAAGGGCCGGCACGACCCATGCCTGTGCCCCAGGGTCGCCCCGGTGGCCGAGGCCATGGCCGCTTTGGTTCTGGCCGACGCCTGGCTGGCCCAAAGAGCCATCGAAGGAGTTACCCCATGAAGATAATGGTCATCAACGGACCCAACCTGAATATGCTCGGCCGGCGCGACCCGGTCCTGTACGGCCGCAAGTCCCTGGCCGAAATCGAGACCGATTTGTCGGCCCTGGGCCGGGAATTGGGCCTGGAAACGGCGTTTTTCCAATCAAATCTCGAAGGCGAGATCGTCGAAGCCCTCCAGCGGGCCGGGATCGAAGCCGACGGGGTGATCCTCAACGCCGGGGCCTACACTCACACCAGCGTGGCCGTCAGGGATGCGGTCGAATGCTGCGGCCGGCCGGTGGTCGAAGTCCATTTGTCCAACCCCCACGCCCGCGAGGAATTCCGGCGCACTTCCCTGCTGGCCGGGGTCTGCGCCGGGGTCATCGCCGGGTTCGGGGCCGAGTCTTACGCTATGGCCCTGTGGTGGTTCGCCCGGCGAACCATGGTTTCGGCCTAAACCCAACCCGGTGAAATCATTCAGGAGCCGGCGTCTTTTCAACTTTCCCCTGACTCACCCTGACTAGGCCTTCCTCTGGGAACGTTTAAGTCCGGCAGTCAATTAAGAATATTTCTTGTCGCCAACATCTGTTGACAGGCGGGCGACCGTAATCCTTTGATTCTCCTTATTACCTGAAAAATATGATTACATTTTTCGGCTGGGCCGAAAGAAACGGAGAAGGCCGCCGCTGAGTTAACGGGGCACGGATCACCGGACATTTACTTTGACAAATCAGGCCGATTGATATATTAAACTAATTTTTGTTTATATTTGCAGTTCAGTGGAGTCTGCGTGAACCAGGGAGGTTTTTTCATGTTTGAAATCGTCGAACGTCAAGAAATGGCCCAAGGCACCGTGGTCATGAACGTGATCAAGGCGCCCAAGATAGCCGCCAAGGCCAAGCCCGGCCAGTTTGTCATCATCCGGGCCAACGAAACCGGGGAGCGCATCCCTTTGACCATGGCAGAAACCGACCCGGAAAAAGGAACGATCACCATCATCTATCAAATCGTGGGCAAATCGACCGCCCTGTTTAAGACTTTTCAAGTCGGACAGGCCTTTCAGGACGTCCTGGGACCTTTGGGCCGGCCCACTCACATTGAAAAAGTGGACGGTTTGGTCATCTGCGTAGGCGGCGGCACCGGCACGGCCGTGGTCCATCCCATCACCAAGGCCTTCAAGGAGACGGGCAACCGGGTCATAGCCATCATCGGCTCCCGGACCAAGGATCTTTTGATCCTGGAGGATAAGATGGCCGCTGCTTCTCACGAACTGCGGGTCTGCACCGACGACGGTTCGTACGGTCACCACGGCTTCGTCACCGAGGTGCTTAAAGAATACCTTGACGGCCAGGAAAAGGTCGGACTGGTCGTGGCCGCCGGTCCGGTGCCCATGATGAAATTTTTGTCCAAGATGACCGAGCCTTACGGAGTCAAGACCCTGGTCAGCCTCAATCCGATCATGATCGACGGCACCGGCATGTGCGGCGGCTGCCGGGTGTCGATCAAAGGCCAAAACCGCTTCACCTGCGTGGACGGCCCGGAATTCGATGCCCACCAAGTGGATTTCGACGAATTGACCCAGAGGCTGTCGGCTTACCGTGACCAGGAAAAACAGGCTATAGAAGAATTTGAACACAAGTGCCGAATAGGTTTAGATAAATGAGGTGGAACAATGGCTGAAAAAAAGGAAAAGATACCGCGCCAGCCCATACCGGAGCAGGCCCCGGGCGTCAGGAAGCATAATTTTAACGAAGTTCCTCTAGGTTATTCTCCCGAGACGGCCAGGCTGGAAGCGGCGCGCTGCCTCCAGTGCAAAAACCCGTCTTGTGTTTCCGGCTGCCCGGTGGAAATCGATATTCCCGGTTTTATCAATTTTATTAAGGAAGGAGATTTTGGGGCGACCATCGCCAAGCTCAAGGAAAAAACGGCCCTGCCGGCCGTTTGCGGCCGGGTCTGCCCCCAGGAAATCCAGTGCGAGGCCAAGTGCATTCTGGGCAAGAAGGACGAGCCGGTGGCTATCGGCCGCCTGGAACGTTTCACCGCCGACTGGGACCGGGCTCAAGGCGAACCGGTCTTGCCCAAAATTCCGACCAAGACCGGCAAAAAGGTGGCCGTGGTCGGCTCCGGACCGGCCGGTTTGACCGTGGCCGGCGACTTGATCCTCCTGGGCCACGACGTGACCGTCTTCGAGGCCTTCCATAAAGCCGGCGGGGTCCTGGTCTACGGCATTCCCGAATTCCGCCTGCCCAAGGCCATCGTCCAGTCCGAAGTGGACTATCTGGCCAAACTGGGGGTCAAATTCGAACTTAATTCCGTGGTCGGTCGGACCGACACCGTGGACGAACTCCTCGCCGAACATGACGCCGTGTTTATCGCCGTGGGGGCCGGCCTGCCCACTTTTCTGGACATCCCCGGGGAAAATCTGATCGGCATTTATTCGGCCAACGAGTACCTGACCCGGTCCAATTTGATGAAGGCCTATCTTTTCCCCGAGTATGACACTCCGATCGTCCGGGGCAGGAACGTGGTGGTTCTGGGGGCGGGCAACGTGGCCATGGACGCGGCCAGAACGGCCTTGCGCCTGGGCGCGGACAGCGTGCGCATCGTCTACCGCCGGTCCCGGGCCGAAATGCCGGCTCGGGCCGAGGAAATCCACCACGGCGAGGAAGAAGGGATCGAATTCCATCTGCTGACCGCTCCGGTCCGCTTCATCGGCGATGAGAAGGGCCGGGTCAAGGCCATGGAATGCATCAAGATGGAGCTGGGAGAACCGGACGATTCGGGCCGCCGTCGGCCCGTGCCCATCAAAGATTCGAACTTCATGATGGACACGGACATGGTGGTCATCGCCGTGGGAGCCGGGGCCAATCCTCTAATCACCAGCACCACTCCGGGCCTGGAAGTCAACAAGAGGCGGTACATCGTGGCCGATCCCGAGACCGGCAAGACCAAGAAACCCAGGGTCTGGGCCGGCGGCGACATCGTCACCGGTCAGGCTACGGTCATCCTGGCCATGGGGGCCGGGCGGATTGCGGCCAATTCCATCCATAAGTTCCTGACCTGGGGATGGTGAGCAAATATTCAATCTTTTCCGGGAGTTGACTTTCGGCTTTCCTCAAATAGACTTTTGGTGTAATAATTCATCAAGATAAGGGAGATTGCTCGAACAGCGGGGAGGGCCCGCCCTCCCCTTTTTTGGCGCGAGAACGGAATGATCGACGTTCAGAATCAACCCGACGATCGGCGGATCGACATCGACAAGGTCGGCGTCAAGGACATCCGTTATCCTATTACTGTCTTGGACAAGGCCAAGGGCAAGCAGCGGACGGTGGCCAGCGTCAACATGTACGTCAACCTGCCCCACCTCCACAAGGGGACGCACATGTCCCGCTTCATTGAAATCCTGTCCGAACACCGCCAGGAGATCACCCTCCAGAACCTGACCAATATCCTGGAGGAAATGAAACTGCGGCTGGACGCCGAATCGGCCCACATGGAGCTGTCCTTTCCCTATTTCATCGAAAAGCGGGCTCCGGTCACCGGGACGCCCAGCCTGATGGAGTACAACTGCGCCTTCAAGGGCTCCTTGAACCACCAGGGCCGGGACATCATCGTTGAAGTGGCCGTGCCGGTGACCACCTTGTGCCCCTGCTCCAAGGAAATCAGTGAAGGCGGGGCTCACAACCAAAGGGGCGTGGTCCACCTGGCCGTCCGCTTCAACAAATTCATCTGGATCGAAGACCTGATCCGCCTGGTGGAAAACTCTTCCTCCTCGGAAGTCTTCTCCCTGCTCAAACGCAGCGACGAAAAATTCGTGACCGAATCGGCTTACCGGAACCCGATGTTCGTCGAGGACGTGGTTCGGGAGATCGCCTGCAAGCTCGACCGGGACGACAACATCACCTGGTTCTCCGTGGCCGCGGAAAACTTCGAATCCATCCACAACCACAGCGCCTACGCCTTCATCGAACGGCAGAAGTAGTCATCTTTGATCTCCAAATCGGCCGGGTGAAGGCCGGCGGATGGGCGGAGGTCAGGCCGGTGACAAAAAGCTTGAACGAATATCTTTTCATGCTTTTGTCCTCTTAATACATTCGACAAAGGCGGCATCAATCGGCGACGACCGAAACGGTCCCCATATTTTCCCGAGTAATTTTCAATATAACCATGTTCTTCCTGCCTGACAACGTTATAATCCCAAATGTTTCATGGGGGCGGTTTTCCGGGGTCAGGCAGGGCAAAATAAAAGGCGGCTCCTTGGCCCAAGGCCGATTCCACCCAAAGCCGGCCCCATGACCCCGTTTTTTGGTTCTGATTGTTTACAGCCGATATAACTTGCCCGGCGAAGTCAGGCCGAATATAATCCGGTCGGGAAGGGGGCGAAAGCATTCCCGTCGGTTTAAAAAAATATGTATGAAAGGAGAAAAGATGTTGAGAAGTTTGACTAAAAACGCTCTGATCCTTGGATTGGTTTTCGGGCTGATTTTTCTAGGGACGAGCACCACCCCGGCCATGGACGCCGCCGGACTTTTAGAAAAGGCCAAGGCCAAGAACGATAGGTTCAACAAGGAAATCAAGGATATGCTCATCGAGCAGGAGATGAGGATCTTCACGCCTCAGGGGGAAACCCCTTCCCAGATCAAGATATACCAGAAGGGACAAAAGTTCCGTTCCGAGATTAAAACCCGGATGCCCCAGGGCGCCGGCGGGCCGACCGGTATGGGCGAGATGGAGATGGTGGTCATTTCCGACGGCCGGGACGTCTGGATGATCAACCCGTTTTCGGGCAAGACCAAGGTCCCGCCTGGGGAGGCCAAAATGTACCGGTCTCAGAATAACTTGCTGGAAACCATGACCGATGTCAAGTACTTGGGTGACGAAAAGGTCGGCGGCCGTGATTGTCACGTGGTCGAGGGCAAGACTTCCGCGGAATTTCCTCAAACCAAATATTGGCTGGATAAAGACACCTTGGCTCCGGTCAAGGCCGAAGGCCTGGGCCCTCAGGGCGAGAAGATGGAGTGGAAATTTGCTGATTTTAAAAAGATCGGCTCCGAATGGGAAATACCTGGGACCAGCGAGATGTATATGGACGGCAAGCTGACCTCGGTCACTAAGGTCAAAACAATCAAGATCGACCAAAAAATCCCGGATGAGCTGTTCGATCCGGCCAAGGTCCAGGTCAAGGGCCCTAACCTGCAGGAAATGATGAAGATGATGCAGCAACAACAGCAGGGCGGCCGTGACTAGCCCCGGCCCCTTAATCCTTAATCATATCCTGTAGGCTGCGCATCTTCTGCCGGGCGTCTTCCAGGACCGATTGGAGCTGGAGCGAGTGGTTGGCGAAGATCGAGCCGCGGTCGCCGTTGAGGACGATCAGGGGCTCGAACTGGGACAGAGTCAGGACTTCGACGATCCGCTCGGCCAGTTCCTCGGCTTTTTTGACGTCCAGGATGTTTTGGAAATCGTGTTGCACCGCCATCATCATATGGCGCAGACCATAGGCCACGCCGCGGGCGTAATAGAAATTATCGTCGACCTGGGTCCAGGGGACGGCGACCTGGACCCTTTTTTCCCCCTTGGTGTAGGCGTCGCCGGCCGTTTCCTCGGTGATGACCGGTATCTTTTGCCGGGGCGCGTTGGAAAGCCGGGTGTTGACTCCGCCGAGAAGTGAAACGTACTGGTCTAAAAGTTCGTTTAAATTGTCCGCGCGGGGATAAAAGTCCGCCTGACCGGCGGCCAGCCGAGTCTGGTAGGCCTTAAGGCTTTTAACTCCGGCCCGGAACTTGCTCTCGGCCGAAGGCAGAATCCACTTAAAGGGATCGTTGGAGAAAAAGACAAAGGCGGCTTCGGCGTCCGGGTCAATCTTGTCGGTGGTCCGCAGCCGGCTGAGCTTGTCCCGGAGGACCCGGGTCGAATAACGGATGGATTCAAGAACGCCCAATTGGAAGTTCTGGGGGTTGTCCAGGAAAATGGTCGGATAGAGCTTGTCGTTGGGCAGCCAGCGGTCCGTGACGTCCTCGGATATTTTAATCAGGGTCTCGGTGAAAACCAGACCGGGTTTGTCCTTGGAGCCTTTGACCTCGAACATGGGCAAAAAGGAGTAGTTGGCGATCATCACCCCAGCCGTGCCCACGATCAGGGCGGCCAGGAACATAATAACCAGCCAGAACCAGCCGGACCTGTTTTTAGAAGATTCCGGCTCCGGCGAGGATTCTTTACCGAATCTGAGTTTATTCAGCCATCTCATGGAGCTTCTCCGTGGATTTTTGTTTAATCATAGCAAAATAATCAGGAATCTCCAAAGATAATCCTCAACCGGACCCCAATGATTCAATGAACGCCGAGTTTTCACCCCAAGTCATTAATTTGAAAAATTTTTCACGCAGTCGATGGCTTTTCTATAACCGACTGATAACTATTTAACTATTTTCCCATTGACAAGAGCAAGTCGGGGCGATATGTTTCAACTTTGATTATTCCCCAGAGGAGGGTTTTTTAATGGCCGAGCCTGTCAAGCTTAATCAGCAGAAGAGTGAATTTAAAAAGAAGGCCATGGAACTCATTCCGGAGGGAGGCAATCTGGACCTATGTTTCACTTGCGGAACCTGTTCCAGCGGTTGCCCGGCCACCGGCTTGGAAGACATGGACCCGAGAAAATTTCTGCGGATGGTCCTTTTGGGCATGGACGAAGAAGTGACTTCCACTCCTTGGGTCTGGATGTGCACCATGTGCCAGCGTTGCATCAAGGCCTGCCCGATGAGCGTGGACATCCCGCAGTTGGTTTACTGGGCCCGGAACGCCTGGCCCAGGGAAAAGCGGCCCGTCGGCATCTTAAAGTCCTGCGACGTGGCCCTAAACGTAGAAACCAACAGCGCCATGGGGGCCAGTGTTGAAGACTGGAAATTCGTGGTGGAAGACGTAGCCGAAGAAGTCCGGGAGAATCAGCCGGGCTGGGAAAACCTGGTCGTCCCCATGGACAAGGAAGGGGCCATGTACTGCCTCAACCAGAACTCCCGGGAACCGGTAACCGAGCCGGACGAAATGATTCCGCTCTGGAAGATTTTGAACATAGTCGGGGCCGATTGGACCTATCCTTCCAAGGGCTGGGGGGCCGAGAACTACTGTATGTTTCTGGCCGATTCGGAGGCCTGGGAGAACATCGTCCGGAACAAGGTCAAAGCGGTCGACGATCTTGGCTGTAAATACTGGCTGAACACGGAGTGAGGCCACGAATTTTTTGCAGTCCGGTCCGGACTGAAGAGATTCAACATCGAGCACAAATTTGAAATCATAAGCATCATTGAACTTTATGCCAAATGGATCAGAGAAGGCAAACTCAAGGTCAACGCCGACTGGAACAAGGACCTGAAAATCAAGTTCACGGTCCAGGACCCCTGCCAGTTGGTCAGGAAGTCCTTGGGCGACCCTGTGGCCGACGACCTGCGGTTCGTGGTCAAGACCGTGGTCGGGGAAGAGAATTTTATCGACATGTATCCCAATAAATCGAACAACTTCTGTTGCGGGGGCGGCGGCGGCTTCCTCCAGTCGGGCTTCACCGACGCCCGCCGGGCTTACGGCCAAAAAAAATTGGGCCAGATACTGGCCACCGGTGCTGATTATTGCATCGCTCCTTGTCACAACTGCCATTCCCAGATTCACGACCTGTCCGAACACTTTGAGGCCGGTTTCCCCGTGGTCCACCTCTGGACCATCATCTGCCTGGCCCTGGGCGTTTTGGGCGAAAACGAACGGACCTATCTCGGGGAAGATCTGGCCGAAGTGAATATGCCGCCCAGCGCGGAAGGAGAGGAAGAATAACCAAAGAGGCTGAACCATCAGCCTTGGTCAAAGCCAAGTGAAAACAGCCCAAAGAACCCGGAGGCTTGCTCCGGGTTCACTTTTTTAAGCCGCATGTCGCTGATCACCCTGGAAAATGTGACTAAATTCTACGGCCGCCAGGACGTCCTTCGGGAGGCCTCTTTTTACATCAATCCCGGCGAGCGGGTCGGCTTGGTCGGGCCCAACGGCGCCGGCAAAACCACACTGATCCGTCTCATTCTGGCCGAAGAGTCCCCTGACGCCGGGGCGGTTCACCGGGCCAAAGGCCTTCGGCTGGGCTACCTGCCCCAGGACCTGATGACCTTTTCCGGCCGCCGCCTGTTGGACCTGGTCATGGATACGGCCGAGGAGGTCCGGGCCATCGAGGCTGAACTTGATCAAATAAATCAGGATCTGGAAGAAATCTCCGCCCGCCGTCCCCGCGATGAAGCCGCCTTGCTGGAACTGACTGACCGGCAGAGTCATTTAATGGAACTGTTCGAAAACCTGGGCGGTTACAACCTGGAGGCTGAGGCCCGCAAGATATTGACCGGTCTGGGTTTTGCCGAAGAAGATCTTCATAAACCCATCGAGGAATTTTCCGGGGGCTGGATCATGCGGGCGGTCCTGGCCAGGCTGCTCTTGGCCGAACCCGATCTGCTGCTCTTGGACGAACCGACCAACCACCTGGATATGGATTCCCTGCTCTGGCTGGAAAGTTACCTCCAAACCGCCGCTTCGGCCCTGCTCCTGGTCTCCCACGACCGGGTCTTTCTTGACAACGTGGTCCGCCGGATCGTCGAGATCGACCGGGGACAACTGGTCAGTTATGCGGGTAATTTTGAAAACTACATAAAAGAAAAAGAAAAACGCCTGGCTCTTCAAGCCGCGGCCTATGCCGGCCAGCAGGAACAGATCAAGCAGGTCGAGCGGTTCATCGAGCGCAACCGGGTCCGGAAAGACCGGGCCAAGCAGGTCCAGAGCCGGATCAAGATGCTCGAAAAAATGGATAAAATCGAACCGCCTCCCCAAAGGGGCAAACTATCCTTTTCCTTGCCCCGCCCGACCCGGTCGCCGGAAAACCTGATCGAGCTCATCGGCATAACCAAACGCTACGGTTCAAAAACGGTCTATAGCGACTTGAACCTGTCCGTCAGACGGGGGGACCGCATCGCTTTTCTCGGACCCAACGGCGCGGGCAAGACCACCCTGATGAAATTACTGGCCGGAACCACTGATTTTCAGGCCGGAACCCGCCGGGTGGGGGAGGGGGTGCTCCTGTCCTATTTCGCCCAGTTCCAGCTCGAAGAACTCAACCCTGAACGGACCGTTCTGGAAGAACTGGACACCGTGGCCGGCGACCTGTCGCCCGGCCGGTTGAGGTCCATCCTGGGCAGCTTTTTGTTCCGGGGCGACGATGTGTTCAAAAAAGTGGCTGTCCTTTCCGGGGGTGAAAAGACCAGGCTCATCCTGGCCAAGATCATGATGGTCGGCCCCAATCTCCTTCTCCTGGACGAACCTTCGAACCATTTGGACATCCCCGGCCGGGACATGCTGGAGCAGACCCTCCGGGAATATCAGGGCACGCTCTGTCTGATCAGCCATGACCGCCACTTGATCAACGCAGTGGCCAACAAAACTCTCCTGGTCCGCCAGGGGGGTTTTGAAATATTTCCTGGCAATTTCCGTGATTTCCAGGAAGTGTGGCAAAGACGCTTGGCGGCCGAAGCCGAAGAAGCTTCAACGCCGGTCGAATCTCCCAAGGTTCAAACCAAGAGTGAGACCCGGGCTGAGCGGGAGGCCAGAAAAAAGGCCGAAGCCCAGGTTCGGCAGCGGCTTTATCAGGCCAAAGCCCCTTTGAGGCAAGAAATCGAGCGCTTGGAAGCCAGACAGGCCGAATTGGGGTCCAAGCTGGACCGGATAGCCGAGGCTTTGGCCGATACGACCACTTATCAAGACCCGGAACGACTGAAGGCCCTGAATTTGGAATATGCCGAATTAAAAACTGAAATGGACCAAACGGTCCGGGCCTGGGAAGAGGCGGCCTTGAGAATGGAAGAAATCGAGGCCGATTTCGACACGTTGGAGCGGCAATCATCTTGAAGGGCTGGACGATGATGAGATTTTGGCGGATAAATTTAATAATGATTTTGGTGGTTTTAGTTTGGCTGGGGCTGATCCGGCCCGGCGGTCCGGCGGCGGCCCAGGACCTCAAGCCGACCGTCCCTCAAGGCTATCGGTTGCTTGAAGAAAAAAGTTATCGGCCCCAAAATCTGTTCGAATACATCAACGGCCAGGCCGAACAGTATATCAAATACGGCTTTGAGTCCCTAATTTCCCTGACCTATGAAAGGATCGACACAAAATCAGCCATAATTTTGGATATTTATAAGTTAGCCACGCTGCTGGATGCCTATGGTCTTTACTTGGGTCAAGGGGTGGACCTGACCGACCGCCTGGGTCTTGGTTCCTCCTCTTTCGGCGACCGGTACGGGGCGTCCCTGGTCAGGGGCCGCTATCTGGTCAAGGTTTTGGCCCGGACCCCGGGCCTCGAAGCCCACCAGGCCATGATGGCCCTCTTGAAAGAAGTGGCCGATTTCTTGCCGGCGACCGCCGAACCGTCTGAACTGGACCTCCTCCCGCCCGAAGGCCGGGAGTCCGGCAGCCTGAGCTACGTCAAAGACGGCGTCCTCCGTCTGGCCGAACTGCCCAGAGGTTTTTCGGCCAAATATGAACTAGACGACCAAAAGGCCGAACTAGGTCTGGCCCTTTTTGAAACTCCCGAGCAAGCAGTCCAGGCCGTGGAGGCTTTAATCGCCCGCCTGTCCAAATCCCAATCCCAACCAGTCGAAGAAATAAAGAATTTGCCGGAGAACTGGACGGCGGTCCGGGACAAATACCGGGGCGGGATGATCCTGGCCGTTCACGGACCTTATGTGATGATCGCCGGCCGCCTCAAGGATTTTACCATCGGGATCAAACTCCTGGAGACTTTGCAAGGCAGATTGCCTTAACCCGCCTAATTCATGAAAGTCGGGGCGACTCGTTTTTTTGCTGATTTGGGTCTTCGATTTTGAGTGATGACCTTTGTCGAGCGTCTGCCGCGGCCGCTTAACATCGAAACGAGGCCCAAAGAAGGCTTTTCTCGCTGTTTTGGGGCGCACCTCTCCCCTGATGGTCGCAGATTTGGAACGAAAGGCCGATTATCAATCAGGCGCGGCCCGGTTGTCCGGCTTTTTTACCTTTCCGGCAGATTTCTCTCCGGCGGTCCGATGTACTTACATTCGGCCACTCTCAGCTTGATACCCCGGCTTTCTTCCACCGCATGGGCGATGATGCCGGGCATGAAGGACAAGGCCGCGATGCCGGCCATTTCCTTGGGCTGGAAACCCAGCTCGCTCAAGACGCAGCCCATCATCCCGTCGATATTGATCGGCAGCGATTTTTTGATGGCCTGGGCGAACAGACCGACGATTTCCTCGTACATCTCCCCCTTTTCCCCCCAGAGGCCGTTGGCTACGGCCGTCTTTTTCAAGGCGATGGCCCGAGGGTCGCCGGTGGGATGAAGGGGATGGCCCAAACCGGGCAATCTTTTCTTTTGGCTGAGGTGCTCCTTGACCACTTGCTGGGCCGCTTCGGTCCGGCTAAGACCTTCCTCCTTCTTAATCTTTAAAGCGGTTTCGATGACCTCGGCCGTATCCTGGGGCGAAACGGTGACCGAACCCACGGTGAGCATGGCCCCGGCCACCCCTGGCATGATGCTTTCCGGCGCGGCCGAGGTGATGACCCGGGCGGCCAGGGCGGTCGGAGTGAAGAGCCCGTGATCGACGATGCCGCAAAGAACGGCGTCCATGACTTTGGTCTGGGCCGGGGTGGGCAGTTCGCCCCTGATGGTCAGAAAGACCACCTCGGTGAAAGTCAGCCGGCCGATGATCTGTTCCAGGGGATAGCCGCGGATATTGATTTTGTGAAAACCCACTTCGGAAACGGCCGATTCCCAGGGGGGAACGGCCGCGGAAAAGTCCCCGCTCACGTTGAACCTCCAGCAGTAAATTTATCTTCCTGATGGTTGAGGCTTCGAAGATAACGTTGATTTAAGTTTAAAAAAGTTGATTAAAACTCAGGCCAGCCACCTTTTTCGGCGGCGGTAGTGTTTGACTTGATGGAAATCCAGCTTGCTCTTCCCGCCCAGGTAAAATTCCTGGATGTCCGGGTTCTCCTTGAGCACCTCCGGCGTTCCGTCCATGACGATCCGACCGTTGTCGATCAAGTAGGCGTAATAAACGATTTCCAGGGCCACTACGGCGTTCTGTTCGACCAGCAGAATGCTGACGTTTTCTTCCAAATTTATCCGGCGGATGATCTGAAAAATTTCGTCCACCAGTATGGGGGCCAGACCCAGGCTCGGTTCATCGAGCATCAGGAGTTTCGGTTCGGTCATCAAAGCCCGGCCGATGGCCAGCATCTGCTGCTCCCCGCCGGAAAGATAACCGGCCTTGCTCTGCCGGCGGGCCTTAAGCTGGGGAAAATAGCCGTAAACCGAATCGATCAATTGACCGGTCCGCTTCTTATCCAGCCGGGAGGGAGCCGCAGCGATCAGGTTTTCTTCCGGGTTGAGGTGCTCGAAGACCCGGCGGCCCTCGAGCACCTGGGCGATGCCCATCTGGACCCGGACCGGCGGGAGAAGGCCCACGACGTTTTGATCCGAAAAAATTACCTCGCCCCGGGTGACCTCCCCCCGCTCCGGCCGGAGCAGCCCGCTGACGCTTTTCAGGGTCGTGCTTTTACCCGCACCGTTGGCCCCCAATAAGGCCACACTCCGGCCCTCAGGCACTTCCAACGATACGCCCTTGATGGCCAAAAAGACTTTGTCGTACACGACCTCCACGTTTCTCAGCGCCAGCAGAGTAGTCATGTTTTACTTACCTTCAGCCTTGGCCTGGTACTTGGCCGCACTTTCTCTGGCCACTTCCAGAACGACATCCCGGTAACGGCTGACAAACCAGTCCGTGAGCGGAGCGAATTTCTGGCCGTCCCACTGGGACAAACGGCAGCCGCCTCCGCCTTCATGGTCTTGAGGGCTGGTGGTCAAAGGCGCAGTCAGTCCGCCGCAGTTGAATTTTTCGAATGATTCCATGGCTTTGCGTAATTTTTCCGAATCCAGGGGCTCGCCGTATTTATCCACGGCTATCTTAATGGCCTCGGGGATGACCATGGACAAGGCCACGCCCACGTTATACAAGGTGGTCCCGACGATCTTCTCATCCCCATGGCCTTTGCCTTGGGCGTAAAGTTCCTTGAGGATGTCCTGGATGATGGGGAAATCCCGGCCGGGCGCCACGCCTTCCACCCGGATCACGCCCTTGGCCTGCTCTTCGCCGATCAATTTGACGTCAGGTTCGTTCATCCAGTCGCAGGAGGTGATCCGATTGGTCGGGATGCCGTTGCGCACGGCTTCCTTGACTGAGACGGATTGGCCGATGCCCGCGCTCCAAAGAATGACCCAGTCAGGCCTGAATCGGCGGACTTGGGTCCAAAGAGAGGCCTGCTCGTTGCCCGGCGGGGGATAGCCGAAAAGACCCAGCTCATAGCCGAGCTTTTCCGAAAGCCTTTTCAAGACCGGCTGGACTTCATGGCCGAAAGGCGTGTCGATGAAAATGTAGGCGATCTTTTTTCCCTTAAGGTCCCCTTTTTCCTGCTGATGAATGTAATCTACGATGGCCGCAGCTTTGGACCAATAACTGGCCGCCAGGGGAAAGACCCAGGGGAAGACTTCACCGATGACCGCGTCGCCCCGGCCGTGCAGGGGGGTGTACAAGATCACCTTGTCCTTGGTGCAGCGGGGCAGAATAGCCAAGGCCGCCGGCGTGCTGTGGGCGTTGATGATCATGGCCCCCTGTTTTTTCATCTTCTCATAAATCTCGATGACCCGCTGGGGTTCGTTGGCGTGATCCTCGATCAGCAGTTCCAGCTTATAACCTTTCACCCCGCCCCGTTGATTGATCACGGCATAATAGTCCCGTTCGGCGTGCTCCCAAATCTTGGACAAGAAGGTGTAAATCTTGGTGAAGTCCATGGGCATGGCCGAATAAAAAACCTTGTCTTGAGCCGCGGCCGGCTGAATCCCGGCCAAGGACAAGAGAAAAATTCCGGCGGTTAAAACGATGAAGATGATTCTTTTCATCTGGCCGACTCCTTTCTTGATTGCTCAACGTTGGATTTCAACAACAGACGGTTGTTCAACACCCGACCCCTTTATTTTCGTGACCGCTTTATTTTTTCACCTCCTTGCTTGAGTGATTTTATTGGACCTATGGGAGACCCCATGACTTGCCCCGAAACCGGCCTTGGCCCGTCAAACCTGACGTTTCATATATCCGAAAGGCCAGACCAGGAAATAATTGCGGATGTTGAAATAAATCTTGGCCAAACCCAAAGGTTCGATGACCAGAAAAAGTACGATCAACCCGCCGTAGGTCATCATCTGAATGTTGGTCAGCCAGGCCACGGGCAGGGTAAAGCCGAGCTGGCCCGAGAACCAATTGAGCAGGTTGTTGATGATGCTTGGAGCCAGCAATATGAAGCCGGCCCCCAAAAAACTGCCGACGATGTTGCCCAGTCCGCCGATGATGACCATGGCCAAAGCCTGGATGGACACGTCGATACTGAACTGTTCGACAGTGACGGCCCGGTAGTAGGTAAGGGTCAGGACGGCCCCCGTGACGCCCCCCAGAAAGGAGCTGATCCAAAAAGCCATGGTTTTATAATAGAAAGTGTTCACGCCGATGACTTCGGCCGCATAATCCTTTTCCCTGAGGGCCACCAAGGCCCGGCCCAGCGCGGTCCGTTGCAAGTTGATCATGAACAGGGTCACGGCCGTGCACCAGGCCAAAGCGGCATAATAAGCTCCGGCCTCCGAGTGTATCTCCAGGCCGAAAACTTTCAAAGGCGGCGCCTGGATGGTGGCCAGGTGGCCGCCGCCGATGGCCGGCACATGAACGATGATCCACTGGACCAGGAACTGGAGAGCCAGGGTGCTGACCGCCAGATAAAGACCCTTGACCCTCAAAGCCGCCGCGCCGAAGACCAACCCGATAACGGCGCTGGCCAGCCCGGCCGCGATCAGAGCCAACTCCAAAGGCACCCCGGCATGGCCTAAATGAATGGCTGTGTAAGCCCCGATGGCCATGACCGCAGCGTAACCCAGGTGGATTTGGCCGGCCCAGCCCATCAGCAGATTCAGACTCAAGGCGGCCGCGCTCCAAACCACCCAGGGCAGCAGGTAACCCGAAAGCCAAAGCTTGGACATCCACAAAGGTGCACTGAGCGCCAAAACAAGGACCACGCCCACCTGCAGGCGGTCGAAATTGTAGACCAGCACCCGGCGGTCGGATTGATAATTGGTATGGTGAATGCCGCCCAAACGGTAGAACATGGCTTCAGACCCTTTCGATGATTTCTTTGCCGAAGAGGCCGTACGGCCTGATAATAATGGTCAACAGGATGATGAAGACGGCTACGACTTCCCGGCTCGAACCGACTAGAGGGTCCAGGTAAGCCGAAATCACGCTTTCCAAAATGCCGATCATCAAACCGGCCAGCACCGCTCCGCCGATGCTGTCCAGTCCGCCCAGGATGGCCACGGCCACGCATTTCAGCAGCAACAGGGAAAGCGACCAGTCCACGCCCTGGATCGAACCCCACAATCCCCCGCCCACGGCGGCCATGGCCCCGGCCAAAGCCCAGCTCATGCCGATGGCTCTTTCCACGTAAATGCCCACCGACCAGGAGGCCACGTAATCGTCGGAAACCGCCCTTAGTTTAATGCCGATCCTGGTCTTGAACAACAGGGCGGACAGGCCGGTCAAAGCCAGGGCGGCCAGTCCGCCGATCAGATAAGACCGGTTGATCAGCATATCGCCGATGAACAGAGCCTCTTGACTCAGGCCCAGCCTCAACGGCCGGGGCTCTATGCCCCAGACGGCCGGGGTCAGCCCGCGGATAAAGATGTCCAGCCCCAGGGTCATCATAATGATCATAATGACCGGCTGGCCGACCATCGGCCGAAGGGCGATGCGCTCCACCAGCAGGCCGAAGACGTACATCAGGCCCAGGCCCACAGGCACGGCCGCCCAGACGGGCAGGTTGATCTGTTCGGCCATGGACCAGATGAGAAAGGCCCCGAGCATGACCATTGAGCCCTGAGCAAAGTTGACCACCGAGGAGGACTTGTAGATAAAGACTATGCCGATGGCTACCAGGGCGTACATCAGGCCGACCAAGGCCCCGTTGATAATCAGTTCAAAAATGAAAAGCAGGTCCATTATTCCACTCCCCGGATGGCCAGATTCCGCCGGATGACCCCGGTCTCGCCCGATTCGTAAGTGATCAAGGCCTCGATTTCCACCGCATCGCGGCCGTCATAGACCGCTTCGATCACCGACCCATATCTTTCCTCGATCACCTTACGCCGCAGCTTGCGGGTTCTGGTCAACTCCCCGTCGTCCGGGTCGAATTCCTTGTGCAGATTGACGAACCTTTTAATCCTTAAACCTTCCGGCAAAACTTTATTGACCCTTTGAATACCCTCTTTGATCAGGTCATATATCTCGGGCTTTTGAGACAGATCCGCGTAAGAAGTGTAGGTTATGCCCCGGACCTCGGCCCAATGCCCGGCCGCTTCCAGGTCGATGCAGACCATGGCCCCTAAAAAAGGTCTCCCGGAACCCACCACCGCTGCGTCCTTGATGAAAGGATTGAACTTGAGCTGGTTCTCGATGAAGTTGGGGACGTACCTCTCTCCGGCCGCAGTGTAAACCACTTCCGCGGCCCGGCCCAGGATGACCAAGTGGTCGTCTTCCTCTAAATAACCGGCGTCGCCGGTGTGAAACCAGCCATCCTCCAGGGCCTTGGCCGTGGCCTCCGGATTTTGGTAATAACCGTCGAAAACGTTTGGACCCTTAACCAAAATTTCCCCTTCCTCAGTGATTTTGACTTCAACGTCAGGCAAGGGTTTGCCCACCGTGTGGAAACGGACGTCGCCGTCCTCCATGGCCGCGCCTACCCCGGCCGTTTCAGTCAGGCCGTAACCCTGCTTGAAGTTGGCCCCCAAGGCCCGGAAGAAGAGAAAAGTATCCTCGCCGATGGCTTCACCGCCGCTGACTGCATGCCGGGCCCGAGTCAAACCCAAATGGTCTTTAATAGGCCCCAAGACCGTCAGTTCCCCCAAAAAACGGAGAAAGCGCTCCCGGACGGTCGGGGTATGTCCCTTGTTTTTGGCCCGCTCCAGGTCCATGGCCTGCTGGATGAAATAGTTATACAGGCGGCGTTTTAAAGGCGTGGACTCCTCCATGCGCACCTGAACCGCGGTCAGCATGTTTTCCCACATCCGGGGCGGAGCCAGGAAAAAGGTCGGAGGAATCTCCCTGAGATTATGGAGCAGGGTTTCTTGGCGTTCCGGAATGTTGGCCGTGAAGCCCAGCCCGATGCCTGCGGCTATAGTGTAAGCCGTGTCGCCCATCCAGGCCACCGGCAGATAGGCCATCAAGACCTCTTCCTCCTGGAAAAGATTGGCCAAAAAACCGCTGCGGACCGCGGCCAAAAGGTGGCGGTGCTTGATGACCATGCCCTTGGGGTCTCCGGTGGTGCCCGAACTGTGCAAAAAGGCCACCCCGTCTTCCGGGCCGGGCCGACCGATGAGGGCCTGCTCCAGACCGGGTTCTTCCTGCAACCGCTTTTCTCCGGCGGCCCTGACTTCTTGATAATAGATTAATCCGGGCTCCTGGTATGTAGACATGCCTCGGGGGTCTTTGTAAATTATCTTTTCAGGGCACCCGACCTGATCCCGCAAATCAAGCAGCTTGTCCACCTGTTCCTGGTCCTCGGCCAAGGCGTAGTTGGCGTGGCAATCCTTATAAACGTGAACGATCTCTTTGGGGGTCGAATCGGGAAAGACCGGGGCGGGGTAGCCGAGCAGCGTGGCGCAGCCCAGCATACCGAAATAGATTTGCGGCCGGTTGTCCCCCAGGACCAGCATGGCGTCGCCGGACTTGAAACCCAGAACTTCCAGACCGGCGGCGAAAGCCAGGACTTCGTGAAGATAGTCCCGCCAGGTGTATTCGCGCCAGATGCCGAAATCCTTTTCCCGCATGGCCACCCGGTCAGGAAACAGCTTGGTGTTCCTTTCCAGGAGCGTCAGCAGAGTCGAACCTTGAGGAAAATCCGCCAAAACCCCTCGGCCGGGGCGGTCGTTAGACGGCATGGGTCCGCCTCCCGCCGGTGTAAGCCGCCACTACCGCCGGGTCCTGGACCACTTCCCGGGGCGGGCCTTCAGCGATCTTGGCCCCGTAGTTGAGCACGGCCATCCGGTCGCAAATGCCGGTGACCACATCTAAATGGTGTTCGATCATAATCACGGTCACCCCGCGCTCATAGTGAATGTCCAGGACAAACCGGGCCATGTACTCTTTTTCCTCGACGTTCATACCGGCCATGGGCTCGTCCAGGATCAGCAAACGCGGCTCGGCGGCCAAAGCCCGGGCCAGTTCCACCCTTTTCTGCAGGCCGATGGGCAGGACGTCCACATGGTCGTGACGCACGCTTTCCAGTTGCAGAAAATCGATGATTTCTTCGACCACCTCTCGGTTGGCCGTTTCTTCTTTCAACGACAGCCACCAATAAAGAGCGGTCCGCAAAGCCCCCGGACGCATATAGGTGTGCCGGCCCATCAGGATGTTGTCCAAGACGCTCATGCCCCGGAAAAGGGCCAGGTTCTGGAAGGTCCGGACAATGCCCAAAGGACTGACCCTGTGGGGCCGCACCTTGGTTATGTCCCGGCCGTCAAAGATGATTCGCCCCTGCTGCGGGGGATAGAAGCCGGTGATGGCGTTGACCAGGGTGGTCTTGCCGCTGCCGTTGGGGCCGACCAGGCCGAAGATTTCCCCGTGCCTCACCTCCAAAGAGACGTCATCCAGGGCCAAGACCCCGCCGAACCATCGCCGGACGTTTTGGCAGACCAAAAAGGGCTTGGCCTCGGTGGTCGCAGGTGATTTATCCATAGGTAAACCTCATCGCCCGGGCTGATTGAAGCTCTGACCGTCTCAGCGGTCTCCGCTCCAAAGACCGAACCGTCGTCATTCACAAATCGCTGGTGTAGCCAAAGTTTTTCTTATTAAAAACTATGGATCGGCCGAAATGTCAATAGTTAATCGACCGGGATATTGAGGCCGGCTCGGCCTTTCAAGGCTTGACGGCTCGAAAAGATTCCGAAAAATCGGCCCATTATCCCCTTGATTCGATGCAGTCCGCAGGCGGCTGTAGTTGTCTGGCTTTGACCGGGCTGGAATTAAATTCCAGGTTCGATCTTTCCCGCAGCCAAGATGAGCCAATTGCGATGTAGCTTACGGTTTGAAATTGTTTTGTTTCTGGCGGGGGGTCAAAATAATTCACCCCGAAAAATGTGTTGATTCTCGTTCCCAGGCCCCGCCTGCGTATTTGGAGGTGCGGTCCGAAACCGCCCATCGCCCAAATGAGGCGTAGGGGCGAACCTATGTGTTCGCCCTCAGGGTTTGAGTCGGAAATCAGGGCGAACACATAGGTTCGCCCCTACCGAGCGAGGGCGGTTAATGGTTTTAATGCCTGATGGCGCAGGAGGCCGTCCCGGCCAAAAGGGCCGATTCGGTGGGCCGTCCGTCCTTCCAGAAGGGCGAGAGCTCCCTCAGCTTGGCCACCACCCGGGGGACATGCTCCAAGACGTAATCGATCTCTTCTTCGGTATTGTAAATACTCAACGAAAACCGAATGGAACCGTGGGCCGCGGTGAAGGGCACGCCCATGGCCCTGAGGACATGGGACGGTTCCAGGGACCCGGAAGTGCAGGCCGAGCCTGAGGAAGCGCAAATGCCCAGTTCGGACAGGTGAATCAAAATAGCTTCGCCTTCGACGTACTCGAAACTGATGCTGGTGGTGTTGGGCAGCCTTTGATTTCGATCCCCGTTGACCATGGAATTGGGGACAGCGGCCAGGAGGCCGTTTTCCAGCTTGTCTCTCAAGGCCTTGACCCGGGCGTTTTCTTCCTCCAAGTGTTCGAGAGCCAGTTCGGCGGCCCGGCCCAGACCGATGATATACGGGACGTTTTCCGTGCCGCCCCGGCGGCCTTTTTCCTGGTGTCCGCCGACGATGAAAGGCTGGAACTTGGTCCCCTTGCGGATGTACAGGGCCCCGATGCCCTTGGGCGCGTGCAGTTTGTGGCCGGAAAGAGACAGCAGGTCGATCTTGCTTTTCCGCAGAGTGATCGGGATTTTGCCCACGGCCTGGACCGCGTCGGTATGAAAGACCACCCCCCGGCTGCGGGCCAGTTCGGCGATTTCTTCCACCGGGAAGATCACCCCGGTCTCGTTGTTGGCCCACATCACACTGATAATGGCCGTGTCTTCGGAAATGGCTTCCCTGATCTGATCAATGTTCAACCGGCCTTCCCGGTCCACCCCGACCTCGGTCACCCGATAGCCGAACCGGCGCAGATGGTTGGCCAGATTGTTGATGGCCGGGTGCTCGACCCGGGTGGTGATCAGGTGCTTTTTATCCGGGTAAGAACGCAAGGTCCCCCAGATGGCCGCGTTGTCGCTTTCGGTGCCGCAAGAGGTGTAGACGATTTCCTCCGGCTCGGCCCCCAGCAAGGCGGCCAGTTTGGCCCGGGCTTCCCGAAGATGCTTTTCCACTTGACCGCCGAAAAAGTGCATGCTGGAAGGGTTGCCGTAGAGTTCGCTGAAATAGGGCAACATGGCCTCGACCACTTCCGGGGCCGTCCTGGTCGTGGCGTTGTTGTCCACGTAAATCGTTTTCACAACTTCACCTCCACCACCATCAGTTCAGGGGTGACGAACTCCTTCAGTTTTTGTTCCACGTAGTCTTTCAGGGTGAACTGGCTGGCCGCACAGGTGGCGCAGGTTCCTTTCAGACTGACCGACACCGTATCGCCTTCCACATCCACCAGTTCTATGTCTCCCCCGTCCGTCCGTAAAGCCGGGCGGATTTCCCGGTCGATGGTCTCTTCGATCAGCTTGATCTTCTGAATGTTGGTCAATTTTTTCGGTTTTTGTTCCCGGAGCTGTTCGGCCTGCTTCCGTTTGGTCATGATCCGGTAAAGCAGGGCCTCGATCTTTTCATGGCAGTTGCCGCAACCGCCCCCGGCCTTGGTATAGGCGGTCACTTCTTCCAGGGTGGACAGATTGTTCTCTTCGACCACCCGCTCGATGTCCACGTCGGTCACCCCAAAGCACTCGCAAACGATCTCGCCTTGAGGCTTCTTGGTCTCTTCGCCCCGATAATTGGCGATGGCCGCTTCAAGGGCCTGCATGCCCATGACCGAACAGTGCATCTTTTCCTTGGGCAGACCCCCCAGGTGATCGGCTATATCCTGATTGGTGATCCCGGCCGCCTCATCGAGGGTCTTGCCGATAATCATCTCGGTCAGGGCCGAAGAACTGGCTATGGCGCTGGCGCAGCCGAAGGTCTTGAACTTGGCGTCCTCGATTTTGCCGTTCTCGCCGACTTGGATGGTCAGACGCAAGGCGTCGCCGCAGGCCAAAGAACCTACTTCGCCCACCCCGTCCACCCGGGCCACTTCGCCCACGTTTTTGGGATTCTGGAAGTGTTCTTTTACCTTTTCCGTATAATCCCACATAGTCAGTCCTCAAGTTTTTTAATGTTTTTCAGGATATTCAACCAGTTCGGTCAAAACGCCGTTGGTCATCTTGGGGTGAATAAAAGCGATCCTGGCCCCGTGGGCCCCGGGCCGGGCCTGCTCATCGATCAGACGGACGCCCTTGGCCTTCAGTTCGGCCAGGGCCGAATCGATATCCTCAACCTCGAAGGCCACGTGCTGGATGCCTTCCCCGCGCTTGGCGATGTGTTGAGCGATGGTGCCTTCAGGCGTAGTGGACTGAATGAATTCCAAGTTGGTCTGGCCGACGTTGACAAAGCCGATTTTGAGTTCCCCCAGCATTTCTTCGCCGATGAAGGGCAGGTCGAGCATGTCGCTGAAAACCGTCCGGGCCTGATCCACGTTGTTTACCGCTATGCCGAGGTGCGCGATGCGTTTGATCTTCATTTGCAGTCTCCTTACAATTGGAAAGATAAAAGTATTGTAACTATCCGCTTCCGGTTTTTCAAGTCGCCCAATATCTTGCCGGCGAATCAGCCGGCTTTGAAAAATTTGGCCCGAACCCGTTCATTCGCTCGGTTTCGCTTCGGTCTCGGTCCCCTCCGCCTGCTTCGACTCAACCGGGGCCGTCGCTTCCATCTTATTTTTCAACTGGGTCAGCTTGGTCTGAAACAGGGCCCTGGTCGGACTATACTCCACCGCTTTTTTGACATCTTCGTAGGCCCGGCTTATCTGGCCTTGGGCTTCATAAGCCAGACCTCGAAAATAATAGGCCGCGGCGTAATTCATTTTCAAACCGACGGCTAGGCTGAAGTCCTGGATGGCCTGGCCGTAGTCGCCTTTGGCTGAAGCCGACTGGCCCCGGAGCAGGTAAGCCACGGCCCGCTCGGTCTCGGTCAGTCCCTCCGCCCGAACGACCTTGCTGTAATGCTCGAAGGCCGCTTGGTAGTCGGCCCGGCGGTGAGCCATGAACCCGGCTTCTAAATCATCCAGCACGTCGGCGAACGCCGGAACCGCCGAAAGCAAAAGAACGATCAGGGCTCCAGCCCCGATTCGCCGCGGATTTATTGATTTTGGTTTCATAAGATAAGGCCCTGTCCCATCTCCAGGGCGGCTCAGGGTTGTCGGTCCGGTTTTTGAGCCTCGGCGCCGGGGACGAAAACATGACCGCATGACCGGCACTCGGCTTCGGCCTGATCGCGGCAAATCAGGTCGTAAGGATCGACCCCTTGCTGGACCAGCTCGACGTAATTTTCAATACAGGTTTTGGCCACCACGGCCGCCGACCGGCAGATCGGGCATTCCATTTCCACCTCGCTGAAAACTTAGACCTTTATCCACTTCCGGGACGTGATGTTGTTTAACACCCCATCTGCAGGGCGGACTGATTTTCCGCTGTGAATTCAAAAGAACCGGACCAGCGGAAGATGGGGGTTGACTGGGCATAGTGAGTTAAATATACTTAATTTTTGCGACGATAGTCAAGACCTGGAGCCGAAAGGGAGTGCGGTGAGTCAGGGTGGCTGAAAAACCAAGGCCGAAAAAGACAGGCGAAAAGAAAAAAACCGAAACTCGGAAAAAAAAGACCAAGGCCAAGTCAAGCTGGGGCCGCCGGATAGCCTGGACCCTTCTTTCCCTTTTCCTGGCCGTCTTCATCATCGGCTCCGTGGCCTTGGCCCTGGGTTACCATTATTTCACCCAAAACCTGCCGCCCACGGACAGCCTTCGCCATTACCGACCCAAGACCGTGACCTATTTTTATTCCGATGACGGGCGGGTCATCGGCGAGTTCAGCCACGAGCGGCGGATCGTGGTGCCTCTGGCCAAAGTGCCCGAGCACGTGCGCCTGGCCTTTATCGCCGCCGAGGACGCCAATTTCTATCATCATGAAGGCATCGACATTTTCAGCATTGCCCGGGCCTTTATCAAAAACCTGGAAGCCGGCAAGATCGTCCAGGGCGGCAGCACGATTACTCAGCAGGTCACCCGTTCCTTTCTGCTCACTCCGGAAAAGACTTACACCCGCAAGATCAAAGAAGCGATCTTGGCCTACCGCATCGACAAAAACCTGACCAAGGACGAAATTCTATATCTGTACCTCAACCAGATTTACCTGGGCCACGGGGCCTATGGTGTGGAGTCGGCGGCCGAACTTTACTTCAGCAAACACGTCGACCAGCTCACTCTGGCCGAAGCGGCTTTACTGGCCGGCATGCCTCAGGCCCCCAGCCGTTATTCGCCTTTCTCCAATCCGGAATCGGCCAAGTCCCGCCAGCAGTACGCCCTCCAGCGCATGGTCGCCGAAGGCTTTATCACTCAGCAAGAGGCCGATGAGGCCTTGGCGGAAAGACTGGTCTTTCACGATCGGCCCAATCCTAACCTCCAGTATACGCCCTATTTCACCGAACACGTTCGTCGGATGCTCGAAGAAGAATTCGGTGAGGACCGCCTGTATAACGACGGGTTGAAGGTTTACACCACGGTCAACATCGAGATGCAGACCGCGGCTCGGGCCGCGATCAAAAAAGGTCTGGCCGAATTCGCCAAACGGCGAAAGTATCGGGGCCCGCTCCGCACGCTTTCCCCGGCCGAAGTGGAAGGCTTTTTGGCCCGTCAAGCCGAAACCCTGGCCGAAGAACCTCTGGCCGCCGGGCGGAACATCGAGGCGGTGATCACCAGGATCGATCAGAAGGCTCGGACCCTCGAGGTCAAAGCAGGCCGACATTCGGGGCGGATCAAAGCCGCGGACCTGCAATGGGCCACGGCTTACGGCACGCCTTTCAACAAGCTTTTTAACCTGGATGACGTGGTCCTGGTTCAAGCCCTTGAGCCGGATCAAAACGGGGGCTGGTTTTTCTCCCTGGAACAAGAGCCTAACGTCCAAGGGGCTTTGATGTGTCTGGACCTCAAGACCGGCGCGGTCAAGGCCATGGTCGGGGGCCGGGATTTTCGGGAGTCCCAGTTCAACCGGGCGGTGCAGGCCCGGCGTCAGCCCGGCTCGGCCTTCAAACCGATCATCTATACCGCGGCCATGGACAGCGGTTTCACTCCCGGCTCGATTATCATCGATTCACCCATCGTTTATGACGATTTCGCCCACAGCCGGCGATGGAAACCGATGAATTACGACGCCAAATTTCATGGTCCGACCGACCTGTACACCGCCCTGACCAATTCCCGGAACGTGGTCACGGTCAAGTTGCTGACCAAGGTCGGTGTGCCTAAAGTGATCGAATACGCCCGAAAAATGGGCATAACTTCCGACTTGGCCGAAAACCTTTCCCTGGCTTTGGGCTCGTCCGGGGTCTCCCTGGCTGAATTGATTACGGCCTACACGGTTTTTCCCAATCTGGGGACCAGGGTGGAACCTTTTTACATCACCCACATCGAGGATCGTGACGGCCGGGTGATCAAGGTCTATCATCCTCGGACGGTCGAGGCCGTCTCGCCTCAAACCGCTTGCATCCTTCTGTCCATGCTCCGCGGGGTGGTGGCTCACGGGACCGGGACCAGGGTCAAGGCCCTGGGCCGGCCGGTCGGCGGCAAGACCGGCACGACCAACGACCTGGCGGACGCCTGGTTCATCGGTTTCACCCCGGAATATATCACCGGCGTCTGGGTGGGACTGGACGAAATGAAACGGATGGGTTTCGGGGAAAGCGGGGGCAAGGCCGCTGCGCCCATCTTCCTTTATTACATGCAGAAGATACTGGAAGGTAAACCGATTCAGGATTTCCCGGTCCCGGAAGGCGTGACCTTCGTCAATACCGGCGGCAACCAGGTCTGCTATAAGGAAGGCACCGTGGGGACCGGTCTGTCCGAAGTCAGCGCCGACACGGGCGCCGAAGACTTCCTCAAGTCCGAATTCAGCGAAAAAGACCTTTAAGCTGTTTCCGTGAAACCGCGCCCTGTTTTGGCTGGCATCAGCGAGATCATCGGTCCCCGGGGCCCGCTGGCCAAAGCCTGGGCTTCGTACGAACATCGTCCCGGCCAGATTCATATGGCTGAGGAAGCGGCCCGGGCTTTTGCTCAAAACGACGCCGCGGTGATCGAAGCCGGGACCGGCACCGGCAAGACTCTGGCCTATTTGCTTCCGGCCCTGCTCAGCGGCAAGAAAACGGTGGTCTCCACCGGGACCAAGAATTTACAGGAACAAATCTTTGACAAGGACATCCCCTTCATTCAACGTCATCTGGGGCGGAACTTCAAAGCGGCTTGTCTCAAGGGCCGGGAAAACTACTTGTGCTTATACCGCTTCAATACTTTCTTAAGAGAACCCACCTTCGCCGCCGCAGCCGAAGCCGTTTTTTGGGACAATTTAAAGGAATGGGCCGAACAGACCGCCACCGGCGACCGGGCCGAGCTGGCCGCACTGCCCGAAAACTTCCTGGCCTGGAGCGATCTGTCCGCGCCGGGCGACCGTTGTCTGGGCGGGAAATGTCCTGAATGGGACGACTGCTTCCTTCAGCGGGCCCGCCGGGCGGCCGCGGCCGCCGACCTGGTCGTGGTCAACCATCACCTGTTCATGGCCGATTTGGCGGTCCGGGGTGAGGGTTACGGCGAGGTCATCCCCGACTATGAGGCGGTCATCTTTGATGAGGCCCACTTGCTCGAAGATGTGGCGGCCCAACATTTCGGCCTAGCCGTGAGCTCCTGGCGTCTGAGCGATCTCCGTCATGACGCCCAGAAAGTTTTGGCTTCAGCCGGACGTTTGCCCCCGGCCCTGGGCCGAGCCTTGACCGCCCTGGGCCACCAGGCCGATGTCCTGGCCGCCGAATTCTTTCCTAAAGCCGAAGAAGTCGAGCTCTGGACCTCGGATGATCCGGTCATGGATCGCCTGCGCCGGTTCGGCGGTGAAATCTTGGCCGGACTGGACTCTCTGGCCGGGCTTTTGGAAGGAGCCGCCAGCGACGAGGAGGAGATTGAAGTTTTGGCCGCAAGGGCCAGGCTCATCAGCCGGGAATTGAATTTCATTCTCGAAGGGGCCGACCGAAAATTCGTCTATTGGGCCGAACGCCGCGGCCGCGGCCTTTTTCTGCGGGCTTCGCCCATCGATGTGGCCGCCTACCTGCATAAATACCTTTACCGCCGGGGCCTGCCACTGGTCTTCACCTCGGCCACCCTGGCCGCCGAAAACTCTTTTCGTTTTTTTAAACAACGGCTGGGCTTGTTCGAGGAAGTCGAAGGCCTGATCGTGGATTCGCCCTTTGATTATCAGGAGCAGACCCTGCTTTATGTCCCGCCGCGCCTGCTTTCACCCCGAAGCCCCGGCTATCTGCCGGTCTTGGCCGAAGAGATAAAGCGGCTTTTGACTTTCAGTCAAGGCCGAGCCTTCGTCCTCTTCACCTCCTATAGGAATTTGAATTTCGTCTCTCAGGCCCTGTCGGGCCGTCTGCCCTGGCCCTGCCTGATCCAAGGCCAAGCCCCCCGCACGGTGCTGCTGGAACGATTCCGCCGCGAGACCGCCTCCGTGCTCCTGGCCACCCAGAGTTTCTGGCAGGGGGTGGACGTGCCGGGCCAGAGCCTCTCCGCGGTCATCATCGACAAGCTCCCCTTTCCGCCGCCCGACCGGCCTTTAATCAAGGCCAGGGCGGAAAAAATCAGGGAAGAGGGCGGCGACCCGTTCCTGGACTTCCATCTGCCCGGAGCTATTATCACTCTCAAGCAGGGTCTGGGCCGCCTGATCCGGACCAGGACCGATTACGGGCTTCTGGCCGTCCTTGATTCAAGGCTGGTCAGCAAGGGATACGGACGGAAGGTCCTGGCCAGCCTGCCCCCCGGCCGTCTGACCCATGAACTCTCCGAGGTCGAAAGCTTTTTTCAGGCCAAAGCGGAAGGATGAGAAGTATTGGCCACCAAAGCCGGGCCTCATCATCCTCTTGTTTTGGATTCGACCTCGACTTTTATATCAGGATTCAGCTAATCCAGGAATTTGGGCGGCATCGAGGCCGCGCCTTTAAGCTGAAGGTTGGGGACGACCATCATCGTCACCAGGCCGTGAGCCAAAAACTGGCCATCTTCATTCTCGATTCTGGCTTCGGCCAGTCCCAGGGTCTTGCCGAGCTTGAGGCAGCGGCCTAGGCCGATCAGCCGGCCCGAATTGGCCGGGGCCAGATAATTGAGTTTCATTTCCACCGTGGTCAGGGTCTGGTCTTCTTCGCCCTGAGTGTAGGCGGCCCAGAACCCGGCGGCATCGATCAAGCCGGAATAGACTCCCCCGTGGACCATCCCGAACGGTTGGAGATGCTTTTTTTGCACTTCGATCTCCACTCGGGAGGTCCCCGGGCCAAGGTCGAGCACGGTCATCGATTCCAATTGAAAATAGGGCGAAGAGGTGACCAAGTCCTTGATGGTCTTGATCCATTCGGGATTGAGTTTTTTCATGGCCTCTCTCCGTCGGTCCCGGGCCGGGCTGAAGCGGTTTGATCAAGCGTCTTCAGAGCTGAATGAGGCCAGTTCCTTGAGGCCGGCCTCGATCAAGTCCTCCAGTTCCTCGATGCGGCGGAGGTGATCCGGTTTGACGCCGTGGGGCGGCCAGGCCGCTTCCAACTGGTCCCGCTCCGCCCGCCAGGCCGCGATGGCCGCTTCCAGTTCAGCCTTGCGCTTTTCAGTCATCCAAACCCGGCAGTTCGATGGTCGAGCAGGTTCCGGTGCTACACTGCTTGGTGGACACCGAGGGTTCCACGGAACGGGCAGAAGAACCCACGGCGAAGTTGCTCACACTCAGCACCCGCTCCAGCGTCTCCGCACCGCAATGCTGGCAGCGGATTTCATTTTGATCGCCGGCCGAGCTGAAAAGGAATTCGGACAGCTCGTGGCATTTCAGACAGCGAAATTCATAGATAGGCATGGCCTTCTCCTTTCGTCTGACATTATTCACGGGTTGAACCTCTTGTCAATATCGGCTTGGGACCGGTCCGGTTCAAGAAATGTTTGGCAAATTATTTCAATATTGTAAAATCCGGTTGGTAGACTGAAAAACGGGGCGTCTTCCCGACGCCGTCCGAATCTTCATCGACACTAGACCGCCGGAAGGACTGAAAGAACCATTATGATCGACCCCACGTCGGCCCGCAAAACCAAGATCGTCTGCACCATCGGCCCGGCGACCTCTTCTCCGGACCTGATCCGGCGCTTGATCGCCGCCGGGATGGACGTGGCCCGCCTGAACTTTTCCCACGGCGAACACCAGGAGCACGGCCGGGTCATCCAGGACCTGCGCCGGGCTGCCCGGGAACTCGGCCGGCCGGTCGGAATCCTCATGGACCTGGCCGGACCCAAAATCCGCCTGGGGCAAATCCCTGCAGGCGAGCGCCGGCTCGAGTCAGGACAGGAAGTGGTTCTGGTCCCCGGCCTAAAGGCCGCAGGCGATGAACTGCCGGTCAACTATCCTTATCTGGCCGAAGACGTGGCCGTGGGCAACCGCATCCTGCTGGCCGACGGCTTGGTCGAACTGCTGGTCACGGCTGAAAAAGATCAAAAAATATTCTGCCGGGTCATCGTCGGCGGTCCGGTCTCTTCGAACAAAGGGGTCAATCTGCCGACCAGCCCTCTGCGTATCCCGGCTTTTACGGAAAAGGACCGCCGGGACCTGGAGTTCGGGGTCAGCCAGGGCGTGGACCTAGTCGCCATGTCCTTCATCCGCCACGAACAGGACCTGGCCCCCTTGCGGGAAATCATCACAAAAATAGACCAGCCGCCCTTGTTGATCGCCAAGATCGAAAAGCCCCAGGCCTTGGAAAGGCTCAAGGAAATCCTGGCGGCGGTGGACGGGGTCATGGTGGCTCGAGGCGACCTGGGCGTGGAAATGCCCCTCGAAGAAGTGCCGCTCATTCAGAAACGGGTCATCCAGGAGGCCCGGCGGGCCGGCCGGCCGGTCATCACGGCCACTCAGATGCTCCGGTCCATGATCGCCAACCCCCGGCCCAGCCGGGCCGAAGTCACCGACGTGGCCAACGCCGTCCTGGACGGGACCGACGCGGTCATGCTGTCCGAGGAAACCGCGGTGGGGAGCTATCCGGTCGAAGCGGTCGAGGTGCTCGATAAAGTCTGCCGGATCACCGAACCTCAAATCGACGCCGGACGCTTTCTCCGGGAAGAATCTTCCGAGCTTCTTCCCGCCGCCGAAGCGGCCATCAGCCGGGCGGCCTGCTGGCTGGCCCAGGACCTCAAGCCCGCGGCCATCGTCGCCGCCACCACCAGCGGGACCACCGCCAGGCTGATCGCCCGGTTCCGCCCGGCCTGGCCCATAGTCGGACTAACTTCGGTCCCCCGCACCGCCCGGCAGCTCTGCCTCTCCTGGGGGGTGACCCCGGCCATGATTTTGAGCAGCGCCACCATCGACGAGTTGACCGAGGAAGTCAGAAATTGGATGACTCAAAACGGTTGGGCCGGCCCCGGCGACAAGCTGATCCTCACCGCCGGCGTCCCCTTGTCCGTGCCGGGCACGACCAACCTGATCAAGGTCGTCGACCTGGCCGGTTCATCATAATTAAGGCGGCCTGCTTGAAAATAAGACGACGCCGTGGGAAGATGGACCATAATTTTTTCACCGGCAGGGGGAGACGGAAATGGGATTAAAAGAACGACTGCGCGACAAGGCCTTGGAACTTGGTTTCGAGGACATCGGCTTTACCGGCGTTGAAACTCTGGACCTTTATATTAAAGAAATCGACTCGCGTCCGGACATGTACGACTGGGCCATGACCGAGCGCTTCAACCTGAAACGAGGGGCCTCCCTCGCCGAAAAACACCCCTGGGCCAAATCCCTGGTCGTCCTGATCCGCAACTATCATCGGCGGCGTTTTCCTCAGTCCCTGGTGGGCAAAATCGGCCGCTGCTACCAGGTGGACGAACGCAAGGAGAAAGGCCCGGAACATCAGCGCCTGGTCGATTACTTGAAGTTTTTGAAAGACCAGGGTCTCCGCGTCTTTTTTGACGAAGAAACACCTGCCCGGATGTCGGCGGCCCGGGCCGGCGTCGTCACCTACGGCAAGAACTGTTTCGCCTACGCCCGGCGGACCATGCGCGGGGCCTCCTGGCTGGAAAGCCTGCCCTTGCTGATCGACGCCGAAATCGAACCGGATGAACCGTCCATCGAACTGGGCTGCCCGGACTGGTGCAAGAACGCCTGCCAGGCCGCCTGTCCCACCGGGGCCTTGTATGCGCCCAGGAAGATGAATCCCAAAAAGTGCATCGCCTATAATTCCTATTACACCACCGGGATCACCCCGCTCGAGTTGCGCCAGCCCATGGGGACCTGGGTTTACGGCTGCGACCGCTGTCAGGAAGTCTGTCCGCGCAACCAGCCCTGGATGAACCAGGATTTGCCGGACAACCCCGGTCTGGAAGCCAGGGCCGGGGATTTCGCCCTGGACGTCCTGCTGACCATGTCCCAGGAGCATTACGTGGACAAGGTCTGGCCCCTGACTTTTTACATCTCGCGAAAAAATATCGCCAAATGGCGGATGAACGCGGCCCGGGCTTTGGGCAACTCAGGCGACCGGTCTTATATCCCGGTTCTGGCCGAAACCTTGGCCGCCAATGAGGACGAAACGGTCCGGGGCATGTGCGCCTGGGCTTTGGGCCGCCTGGGGGGCCCCCAGGCCAAGGCCGCCCTGGAAGCCCGCCGGACCAAGGAAACCGGCCTGGTCAGTCAGGAAATCGACTCGGCCCTGGCCGGAGGCTGACTTGGGTTTTTGGAAGCATTGTCGAGACAGCCGTGAGATAATTAATTGAATTGCAAATATTTTATTGCTGGCTTCCGCTAATTCCCTTTCCCCCTGATTATCTTGGTCGCCTTTTCGATGTACAAGTTGGCCAGTGGAGCGAATTCCTGGGCCGTAACGGGCATAAGCGGTTGGTCCAGGATTTTTTGGGTTTGGGGCGAAATGCGGCCGCCTCGGGCCGCTTCCCCGCCCGCGGTCCGGCAGGCCTCGAAAAACCACTCAAATTGAGACAACAGTGGCTTGTTGGCCAGCAACTCGCCCATGCCTTTGCAGATGGAACCCACCACCGAGGCATAACCGCCGCCGCCGATGGCCCGAGCCAAGCGCCGGAACATGTCCAGCATCGGCTCAAAATGTTCGTCTTCCGGAAAACCGGCATTGGAAATAATAAACCATTTCCAATTGATGTCCGGCCAGCGGGGCGGGTGAACGGTAATACCGTTGACCACTTCCACCTTGAGGTCGCCTACCACCATCATTCGGTCTAAAAAGGCCTTGAAAATGGCGGGCACGGAAAAAACATACAGCGGCGCAGCAAACACAATGGTATCGGCCGCCCTCATCCTGGCCAGCACCTCGGGCATGTCGTCCTTGAAAATGCACAGACCCGGAGTCTTCATCTGGCAGGTGTAACACCCCTGGCAAGGATTGATATTCAGGTCCTTGACGTACAACAGCTCCACCTCAGCCCCGGCCTGGCGCGCACCGTCTAAAAACGGCAGCAGTATTTTATCCGTGTTGCTGCGCCTGGCCCTCGGACTTCCATTGATGGCTAGTATCTTCATCTAAAAATTACCCCCGTTATTTTTCAGCCGAGTTTTTCCTTGTTGCGCTTCTTTTCCATCTCCAAGAGTTCCCGCCGCAAAACCTTGCCGATAGCACTTTTAGGCAGGTCGTCCATGAATTCGATCAGCTTGGGCACCTTGTACGCGGCCAATTTTTCCTTGCAGTACGATATGACTTCTTCAGCGGTCAGGGTTTCCCCCGGCTTGACCACCACAAAGGCCTTGACGGTTTCGCCCCTATATTTATCCGGCACCCCCACGGCGCAGGCCTCCAATATCTTAGGGTGCTCGTACAAGACCTCATCGATTTCGCGCGGATAAATATTGTATCCGCCGGCAATGATCATGTCCTTGGTCCGATCCACAATATATAAGTATCCTTCTTCGTCCACATAGCCGACGTCGCCGGTATAAAACCAGCCGTTGCGCACCGATTTGGACGTTTCATCCGGCCGATTGTAATATCCGATCATCTGTTGAGGCCCTTTTAAAATGATTTCACCGGGCTGGCCTACGGGCATGTCCTTGTCGCCGGTCTCCAGGTCCACAATCCGGCAATCGGTATCGGGCAAAGGAATCCCCACGCTGCCGGCCTTGCTGGTCCCGCCCCAGGGATTGGCGTGACTGATCGGAGACATCTCGGTCATGCCGTACACTTCCACAATCTGGGTCCCCACCCGCTCGTTCCATTCGCGGATGGTTTCCAGAGCCAACGGCGCGGCCCCGGAAATACAACCCTTCAGGTACGACAGTTCGGATTTCGGCGGCAGTTTGGGATGGCTCAGAAGCCCCACGTACAAAGTGGGCACGCAGCCGAAAAGCGCGGGCCGGTATTTGATCATGTACTTGACCAGTGTATCCACATCCGGCCGAACCACCATGACGTGAGTCAGCCCCCGGTAGATGCAGTGGTTCATGCCCGCCGTAAATCCGGCTGAATGGAAAAACGGCAGTATGCCGATCACCGTTTCCTGGCCGTCTTCCGCATTAAACAGCAAAGCCTTGAACTGCTGAACGTTGACGCTAATATTTTTATGAGTCAGCATGACCCCCTTGGACACGCCCGTAGTGCCGCCGGTGTACAATAACGCGGCCAGGTCTTCAAAGCCGATCTCCGGCCGTGGTCCATGGTCCGGGGCCTTATTCAACAGGTCCATAAAATCAAGCACGCCTTCGTCCGGCTTGCCCGGCCGGTGGAGATTTTTCTTTAATACCGGGAACAGTTGCTTGAGAGGGAAGGGCAGATAGTCCCGGATATGGCAGCCGATCACGTTTTTGATCGGAGTGTTCGGCTTGATGGACAATATCCGCGGCACGAGCAAATCCAGCACAACGGCGGTGGTGGAACCGGAATCGTGCAATTGATGGGTCAGTTCCCGTTCCGTGTACAATGGATTGTTCATCACCACCACCGCGCCCAGTCTCCAGACCGCGTACGTGGCGATGACGAATTGAGGGATATTGGGCAGCACCAGGGCCACTCGGTCGCCTCTTTTTACCCCCATTTGGGCCAGGGCCGAGGCGAACCGGTTTACCGATTCATTCAACTCACGGTAGCTGATCTTTTTCCCCATCAAAATAAGGGCGGTGGTGTTGGGAAATTTGTTGGCGGTTCGTTCCAGAGCTTGAGGCAGGGTTAGGGTTTCGTATTCAATGCTGGGAGGTACCGCGGGCATGTACGCCTTGTGCCAGACACGTTCTTCCATAATGGTCACTGCTCCTTAAAAGAGATTGAAAGCCCTGTCCCTGCCGCCACCCAAAAATCAAGGTTAAAGGCCGGCGTCGGGACGCTCTTAACACCCATATATTGAGACCAAGCCGGAATTCAAAGCGGGCCGGGACGACTCGCTCCTCCGACCTGCAAGCAGGATGTTTGCCTGGTTCTCAAGCTTCGGCTTGGGACCTCTTTCTTGGAATTTCCAGGATAATATTTCTACGGTTAGTGATTTTTGAGAAGGCTTGTCGTCAGATTCCTTCTAGCCTGGTTATCACTTCCCGCATAATCTCATTGGCCCCGCCGGCGATCGAAGCGCCGCGCGCATCCCGGTAATACCGCGAAATCAGGCTTTCGTTCATATACCCCATGCCGCCGAACATCTGCAGGCACCCGTCCGTAACCTTGTAGGCCAGTTCACCGGAAATCAGTTTGCCCATGGAAATTTCCCTGGTCGCGTCAACGCCCGCCATTTTCAGACGCACGATATGATAGGTTAGTTGTTTGAGGCATTCGATCTCCGTCAGCCAGTCCGCTATCCGATGTCGAAGCACCTGACGGGAAATCAAGGGTTTGCCGAAAACCACGCGCTGTTTGATGTAGTCTACGGTCAAGTCGATTACGTCCCTGGCCAAAACATAGGTCAAAGGCAAGGCCGCGAATCGCTCATGCTGAAATTGCTTCATCTGATAGATAAAGCCTTCGCCTTCTTGGCCGATTAAATTTGCCGCGGGAACGCGCACCTCTTCGAAAAACAGCTCCGCCATGTCGCTGCTGCGCCAACCCAATTTATCCAGCTTCTTGCTGACCACGAAACCGGGCAGATTCTTAGGAACGATAAAAAGGCTGAAGGAATGATACCCCGGATCGTCGCTGGTTCTGGCCAGCAATGTGACAAAGTCCGATTGGACCCCGTTGGTGATAAAGGTCTTGGAACCATTGATCACGTATGAGTCGCCGTCTTTTTTGGCCCGGGACTTCAACCCGGACACATCAGATCCGGCTCCGGGCTCGGTCACCCCGATGGCTGAGACCATTTCCCCTTTTATGGCGGGCTTTAAATAAGTCTCCTTCAAATATTCGCTCCCGAAATCATGCAGAGCCGGAGTGGCCATGTGGGTGTGATCCACGATGGCCGCGGCTGCGCCCAGGCCTTTTACATGCCCCAGTTCCTCCAGAAAAACCGTGTCAAACCAGTAATCCAGTCCTTGACCGCCGTATTTCGGATCATACCGGATGCCCAAGAGCCCAAGTTCGCCCAGTTTCGGAAACAGCTCATGGAGAGGCGCGGTGGTTTCTTCCCATTCGTCGATATACGGATTGATTTCCTTGTTCACGAACCTGGCCACGGTATCCCGCAGCGCCTGATGGTCTTCGTTAAAATACATCTGGACCCGCCTTTCATGCTTTCATTCGATTCAGTCGATCCAGCAACGCCTCCGCTTCGGTCAAAATATCTTCGATCACCCGGCGCACCGGTTTCACTTCATTGATCAGCCCCACCACTTGACCGCAGCCGATAGCGGCCATGTCCGGGTCGCCCACGTCATAGGCGATTCGGCCCAGAGCGCCTGAAACCTTGGTCAAGATCTCCTTCAGCGTGGTGCCGCGGTTTTCCATTTCCAGCACCTCGTCCGCCAGTTTGTTCTTCAAACACCGGGCCGGGTTCCTGATGGAACGCATGATCAAGGCGGTATCGGTCTCTTTGGATTGAATCATCCTCTCCTTAACCTTGGCGTGGATCGGGCTTTCCCGCGAGGTTAGAAAGGCCGTGCCCATCAACACCGCTTCCGCACCCATGGCCAAAGCCCCTAAAAATCCTTTGCCGTCGGCCACGCCGCCTCCGGCAATCACCGGAATTTCCAATTGGGATACAGCCAGAGGGATCAGGACGAACGAGGCCACATTGTCCAGGCCCACGTGGCCGCCCGACCCGTATCCCACCAGGGTGACTGCGTCCACGCCTTGATCTTGAGCGCTTACGGCGTGACGGACGCTGGTAAGCTTGTGGATGACCTTGATTCCGGCTTCCTTGAGTTGAGGCAGTATCGGTGCGGGATTCCGGCCGGCTGTTTCCACGAATTTGACTCCTTCCTCACAGACCACATCGCAAAATCTCAAGGTCCGTTCCCGCACGTTGCCGATTTCCGGGACCATGGAGATATTCACCCCAAACGGTCTGTCCGTCAGATCGCGCATGCGCTTGAGGTCCCGGCGCAATTCTTCCGGCCCTTCGTACGATTCGGCCGTGATAAAACCGAATCCGCCCCCATTGCCTATCTCCGCCACAAAATCCGCCTTGGTGATCCACTGCATCCCGCCGCAAAGGATCGGATGGTCAATGCCCAGCATCTCGGTTATTCGAGTCCTAAATCTTGTTTTCATGTTTTATCCTTTTCTTCCGGCCTGCTTCTTCAGACCGCTACAAAGTCAATCACCATTTTTTCGAAAAAACCAAGGTTGGCCTTCAAACGCTTCAAGTTCATCTTTTCCCCGGATTTGGTGTCTTCCAGACGGATGAGCCCCAAAAAGCCGCCCCATACCGTGTCCACCAGTTGATACGGATCGACCGGCTTGAAAAGACCTTGTGCCATGGCTGTATTGCAAAGCCTTCGCGCGACGACATAGTTCTTCCGGCCCTTCCGAAACAACACCGTCCGCACTTCGTCGTTGAGTTCCCACAGCATGCCGGTATGTTGAAAAACTTGAACGATCTTGAAAGCACCCGGATCGACATGGAAAGTCTTCTCAAGGCTTGTAAAAAGTTCGTGAATCAACTCCGCGCCGGTATTAAATTTCCCGGCTTTGAGTTTCCGCTCGATGCGGTTCAGATGGCGAAGGGATTCATCAAAGACCACTATCATCAGCGAAAAATACAAATCATCCTTGGACTTGAAATACTTATAAATAAGCGGCTTGCTCATCTCGGCCGCCAAGGCCACATCATCCATGGTGGCCTTCAGATATCCCTTGGAATAAAAAACCTCCGTGGCCGCCTCCAAGATGGCCCGCACCCGCTGCTGCTCTTCACGCTTTTTCCGATTCTTAATGGCTTGCTTCAAATCACTCATTTCAGCTTGATCTGTTTACAGAATTATTTCCGGACCCGGTACAAGCGCTTTCAGGGAATCCGCTTGGGGCCGTAAAACAGTTATTACTAACGGTACAGTTGATACTGTCAGTAACATATAGCTAATCCTAATTTTTATGTCAAGACTTTTTTGTCAAGAGCCTTAATTAGGCGCCATTTTGGGATAAATTAAACCGGGTGGATGGCAAGGTAACTCGGGGGCCAGTCGCCGGTTTTCAAAAATTTATTATCGGCCAAAACCAACGGAACATAATGGCGTCCCCATCCAGCAAACGGAGATGTTCCAGCAAAAGGCCGGGTTTCGCTGCGCTCAACGCCAACCTACATAATACAATTAATTCAATATTTTATCTTATCGGGAAGCGGGAAGTTCCGGGAGGGGGCTATCCCACAGCAGAGCAGTGGGGCGCCAGACAGTTACGTCTGAAGGGGGCGCAGCCTCGCTTGAGCCGCGCTCCTCGGTGCATCAAGCAAAAATACTGCCCGGGCCGAAGCGGCTGTGGTATAGTTTGATTAAAAGCCGGGCGGCGACGTTTCAGTTCAGGGTCTTAAAGGGGGTCTTGATATGATCGAGGCCCAAGAGGTCATGGGCCGAAAAATCGGAAGATATTGATGAGGAGGTGACTGATGGGCCAAAAAATACTGGTCGCGGTTGACGAATCGGAGAACGCCCTGCGGGCGGTCAAGTATATCGCCGATTCCTTCGCCAAGGACTCCCGGGTCACGCTGTTCAGTGTGGTTCCGGACACGGCTGTTATCTGCCATCTGGACGAACCGAGCCTGCATCCGCTTTTCAAGAGCCATCAGGCCGTTTTTTGCGTGATCGACGAGAAGAAAAAGGAGCTTTTGGGTCAGGTCATGGAGCAGGCCCGGGACCTGCTGATCAAGGCCGGGTTCAGTCCGGAGCAGGTCCAGGTCAAGGTGCAGACTCAGAAAAAGGGGGTGGCCAGAGACATTGTCGACGAAGCCGGGGCCGGGTACACCACCATCGTCCTGGGCCGGCGTGGGCTTACCGGTTTCCAGGAATTCTTTTTGGGCAGCGTTTCTCAAAAGGTGCTGCACGCGGCCAAAGACATTTCCGTGGTTTTGGTCAATTAGCCCGGGCAGTTCGACAAGGCATTTTAAAGATTGCTGCGGTCCGCCCGGTGCGGGCCGGGCAATGGCATTTTAGCTGTTTGATTTTGTTTTGAACTTAAGAGATAAACCCGAGCCCGGCGGCGAGGCCGGGTTCGGGCTTTTTTAGACCAGGGGATTATTTACCCATCAGGACCCGGCCGATGGTCATGATTTCGGCTTCCTTGGTTCCTTCGTAGATCTCGAGAATTTTAGCGTCCCGGTAGTATTTGGAGACGTCGTATTCGTCGATGTAGCCGTAGCCGCCGTGGATTTCCACGGCCAGGTTGGCGCAAAAGACCGCGGTCTGTCCGGAGAAATATTTGGCCATGGCGGCCAGGGTGTAGTCGGGCCGGCCTTCGTCGATCAGCCAGGCGGTCCGATAGACCAAGCCGCGCAGGGCCTCGATGCGGATGGCCATTTCGGTCAACTTGGCCTGGGTCAGTTGGTAACTGCCGAGGGGCGCGCCGAAAACCGTGCGTTCCCGGGCGTACTTGACGCTGGCGTCCAGGCAGGCCTGGGACAGGCCCAGGCCCTGGGCCGCGACCATGGCCCGGGTGGTGTCGAAAAAGTGCATGAGCTGGTAGAAGCCTCGGCCTTCCTTGCCCACCAAGTTGGTCTGGGGGACGCGGACTTCTTCAAAGCTGATTTCGGCCGTGTCGCTGGCTCGGATGCCCATTTTGCCTTTGATCTTGGTTCGAGTGACGCCAGGCAGGTCCATGGGGACGATGATCTGGCTGAAGCTGTTGTGCTTTTTCTGGTCGGGATTGGTGATACACTGGACCACGGCGTAATCGCAGATCGTCCCGTTGGTGATAAACATCTTGTTGCCGGTGATGATGTAATCGTCCCCGTCCTTGACCGCCCTGGTCCGGTACCCGGACGCATCGGTCCCGGCGTCGGGTTCGGTGAAGGCCCCGGCGCTGACCATCCGGCCCTCGCAAATGGGCGTGATGTAATTTTTCTTTTGGTCTTCGGTCCCGTAAAAAAAGATGGCTTCGGAACCGAAGGTGGCGGCGACGATGTTCAGGCCGACGCCCATGTCCACCCGGGAGAGTTGTTCGGTGATGACGGCCACGCCCAGCATGCCCGCGCCGGCTCCGCCGTACTCTTCCGGGACCCAGGCCCCGACCAGACCGTTTTCGGCGGCCTTTTCAAAGATCTCCCGGGTGTACTTTTCTTCGACGTCGGCTTCGTGGGAGATGGGCGTAAATTCGTTGACCGCGAATTTGTAAGCCATGTCCTTGAGCATGCTCAGTTCTTCGGTTAAATCAAAATTCATGTGGGCCTCCTCCTTGTTGCGGCTATCTGATTCGGCCAAGCGGATTTTTTACAAATGACTGTTTCCGCTTGAATTCCGGCGTCCGTCTTCCGCCGGCGCCGGTCGGCGCCGCGCAGATCGTATTATCCTACGTTCAGCGGTTTTGATCGTCAACTATATTTGAGCCCTCGGGGGTAACCATTTAAGAAACGGCGGCATTGGAGGGCCGGTTTATCCGGGGTGTTCGGATCTTCTGGTTTAGTCTGGAGTTTGGGGGCCAGTAAATAAAAAGATTTGTTGGGTTTCGCTTCGCTCTACCCAACCTACAAGATATGGCAGATAAAATAATCTATAATTATATATATTGTGGTTAGTTGGGCAAAACGGTCAAAAGTTAAAACGGATAAGGTCCTGAGGCCAGTCAAGGGGACCGGCCGGGGGGCGGAAGTGGAAGAACCGGGCCATATCTTTTTGTTCCCATTGAGTCATAAACTATCGTTGGAGCACGAGACAAGGGGCGCGTGGCCAGGCGCCCCTACAGGCGATGGTTCTCGGGCCAAGGTGCTGCCGGCTTATTTCGGGGAATAGTTGACAACGCAAAATGGGAAGGCCTCAAATTTGTTGACATGCAAATAAAATGAAATTATTAATAAAAGTTTATGTGACCAGTCGTGAATCCAGCTGAGTGTGGAGTAGGGACGTGTCGAGCATCAAAGCCATAAGAGGGTTCAAGGACATCCTGCCCGATGAGGTCGGCTGGTGGCAAGAGGTCGAGCGCGCCGCCAGAAGAGTCTGCCGCCTTTTCGGCTTCCGGGAAATCCGTATTCCGGTGGTGGAGCGCACCGAGCTTTTCGCCCGCTCCATCGGCCAAGACACGGACATTGTGGAAAAGGAGATGTACACTTTTCCGGATCGGAACAACGAGTCTCTGACCCTCAGGCCCGAAGCCACGGCGGGCATAGTCCGGTCCGTGATCGAAAACAACTTGGCCGCGGCCGGCCGTCCCCTGAAGCTGTATTTCATCGGCCCGATGTTCCGGTACGAGCGGCCCCAAAAGGGCCGGCAAAGGCAGTTTCATCAGTTTAATATCGAGGCCTTCAACGTAGCTGATCCTCATATCGACGCTGAAATTATTCTGCTTCTGGCCCAGTTCCTGGATAGGGTCGGCGTTGAGGGGGTAGAGTTTAATATAAACTCCCTGGGCTGCCAGGCCCTGGATTGTCGGCCGAAGTTCAAAAAAAACCTCCAGGATTTTCTGCGGGCCCGGCAAGAACAACTCTGTCCCGATTGCCGGCGGCGTCTAGAGATCAACCCGCTTCGGGTCCTGGACTGCAAAGTGGACCGTTGCCAGGATGCGGTCAAAGATGCACCTGGCATCCTTGATTTTATGTGCGGCGACTGTCGAGAGCATTTCGACGTGGTCTTGAAGGCGATCGAGCAGGCCGGTGTCAAGTTCACGGTCAACCCCCGCCTAGTCAGGGGTCTGGACTACTACACCCGGACCACCTTCGAGGCGTTGGCCGGGGAACTGGGGGCTCAGAACGCCGTGGCTGGCGGCGGTCGTTATGACGGTCTGGTCAAGGCCTTGGGAGGCCCAGACATTCCGGGCCTCGGGTTCGCCGTGGGCCTGGAGCGACTGATCATGCTTCTATCTCAGCAAAAAACACTTGACATGAGTACGCCCGCCTTATCAGCAGCCGCTTTTGACCAGACTACAGCATCTATCGGGTTCAAAGTAGTTCAGGAAATGCGTAGTAGAGGGGTTTGGGCCGAAATGGAATATGAGCACGCAAGCCTGAAAAGCCAGCTCAGGCGTGCAAACAAACTTGGATCGAAGTGGGTAGTGATTTTGGGGCCTGAAGAACTGAATAATCATGAGGCCCTGCTTCGGGATATGACCACAGGGGAACAGAAAAAGGTCCCTTTCTTCCCGGAGGACACGCGAGCGACGGTGAACAATATTGTCCAGGTCACGGGCATTATAGGGGACGAGGAGGATCAAGTTGATTGAGTCGATGGCGGGTCTGAAGAGGACCCATTATTGCGGGGAATTGACCGAGTCCGACCTGGGGCGGGAAGTGGTTCTCATGGGCTGGGTGCAGCGCCGCCGGGACCACGGCGGACTGGTTTTTATCGATTTGCGTGACCGGACCGGGTTGATTCAGGTGGTTTTCAATCCCCAGGAAGACCCCGAAACCCATGAACGATCTCATGCCGTCCGCAGCGAATACGTCCTGGCGGTCAAGGGCCGGGTCCGGGAGCGGCCCGAGGACATGATCAACCCCAAGCTGAAGACCGGGCGGATCGAGGTTTTCATTCACCACTTGCGGGTGCTCAATACCGCCCAGACCCCGCCGTTCATGATCGAGGATTATCTGGAGGTTTCGGAAGCGGTCCGGCTGAAATACCGTTACCTGGACCTGCGACGCCCCGGCGTCATGAGCAATTTTCTGCTCAGGCATCGGGCCGCCCAAGTCACCCGGCAATTTTTCAATGAGAACGACTTTATCGAGGTGGAGACGCCGGTCCTGACCAAATCCACCCCCGAGGGGGCCCGGGACTACCTGGTGCCTTCGCGGTTGAGTCCGGGGCGGTTCTACGCCCTGCCCCAGTCGCCCCAGCTCTTCAAACAACTGCTGATGGTCGCCGGTTTCGATCGTTATTACCAGATCGTCAAATGTTTCCGGGACGAAGACCTGAGGGCCGACCGCCAGCCGGAATTCACCCAGATCGACCTCGAGATGTCCTTTATCCAGGAGGAAGACATCATCGACCTGATGGAAGGGTTGATGGTCCGGCTGTTCAAGGAGATATTGGGGCTGGAGCTGCCCAGGCCTTTCCCCAGGTTGACCTATCAGGAGGCCATGAATCGCTTCGGTCTGGACAAGCCCGACCTGCGTTTCGGTTTGGAACTGGTGGACGTGACGGATATTGCGGCCAAGGCCGACTTCAAGCTGTTCGCCGAAGCGGCCGCTTCCGGCGGGGTGGTCAAGGCTGTCAACGCCAAGGCCTGCAACCATTTTTCCCGCAAGCAGCTCGATGATCTGATCGAGTTCGCCAAGGTTTACGGCGCCAAGGGTTTGGCCTGGATCAAGATCAACCCGGACGGCTGGCAGTCGCCCATCGCCAAGTTTTTTTCCGCGGAGGAGAAGGCCGGGCTGGTCAAGGCCTTGGGGGTCGAGCCTGGAGACCTGTTGTTTTTCAGCGCCGACCGGGCCAACGTGGTCCATGAAGTCCTGGGCCAGTTGCGGCAGAAGTTGGGCCAGGAACTGGGATTGGCTCGGGAAGGCCAACATCGCTTCGTCTGGATCACCCATTTCCCCATGTTCGAATACAGTCAGGAGGAAAAACGTTATCTAGCCGTCCATCACCCCTTCACTTCGCCTTTAGACGAGGATTTGGAGCATCTGGAATCGGCCCCGGAAAAGGTCAGGGCCCGGTCTTACGACCTGGTCCTTAACGGTCACGAGATCGGCGGGGGGAGCATTCGTATCCATCGGCCGGACATCCAGCAGCGGGTCTTCCAGGCCTTGGGCGTCAATGAAGAAGAAGCCGCGGAAAAGTTCGGTTTCTTGGTGGAGGCCCTGGGGTATGGTGCGCCGCCCCACGGCGGGCTGGCTTTCGGTTTCGACCGGCTGGTCATGCTCTTGGCCGGGACAAGCAGCATCCGGGACGTGATCGCTTTTCCCAAGACTCAGAAAGCCACTTGCCTTTTGACCGGGGCTCCTTCGAAGGTGGACCGCCGGCAGCTGCTGGAGCTCGGCCTTCGGGTGGAGGTCCAGACGGAAAAAACCGATTGATCTTTTTGACTCTGGTCCTGGAATGCGGTCGGTTCCGCCCGACCGGCGCTGAACTATGAAATGCGGCCCAAAAGAGAGGGGCGCATTCTCCGGCCTTGAACCTATCGGGTCAGTCCGCTTTGCGGCGATGTTTGACCAGCAGGACCGGGGTCCGGCAGCGGTATAAGACGTAATTGGTCACGCTGCCCATGAACCAGTCTCTAAACTCGCTCATGCCGCTTTCGGCGATGATGACCATATCGAAGTCTTCATCCTGGGCGGTGTAACAGATCAGGTTGGCCGGATTGCCGGTCAGGACACGCCTTTCGAATTCAATCCCCGCTTTTTTGAAGGCTTCGGAAGCCTGAGCCAGGGCTTTTTCGGCCGACTTGCGTTTGGCTTGGATGATCGATTCTTTGTAAGCCTGGTCCAGGCCGTGTCCATCCAAATCCTTGGTGTCGATCACGCTGAGGAGAACCGCGGTCAGGGGCATCTGTTGATGAAGACCGACGGCATAATCTTCGGCGGTCTTGGAATTGCGGGCTGCATCCACGGGGAGCAAAACCTTGGCCGTCACCAGTCACCTCCTGTAAAATTGCATGGGCTGAAAAAGCCTCGTTCCAGCAGTTCGAGACGCGCCTATTTAGGGTCTTGGCCTTTGTTTTCGATCAGGGCCTTGACCATATCCAGACCGTAGGGATCGCCTTCTTCGATGGCCTTGAGCACGGTGCCGCCGCCGGTGAAAAAGTAGTATTGGGCGTTGTCGAGGGCCGACAGGTACAGGCCCGGGCTGAGGTCTTTGAACTCCTGCAAGGTGTCGCCGCCGCCATAGAACTTCTGGGCCTGGCGGTTGCGGTCGATGGTCTGGTCCAGCTTCATCGAGCCTTCCACGAAATGAGGGGTATAGCCCATCACGGCGTTGACGAAGATGGTTTTGGCCGACCCGATGACTTCGGCCACGCCGGGGGCGTCGAAGGACTCGGGGGCTATGTCCAGGAGGTAACCATATTCTTGACCTTTTTTGAAGTCCTTGATGTGCCGGGTTCTGTACCGGCCTTCAATCCGGCCTTCGATGGTCTCGGATTCGACCACATAGGGCAGTTCGACTATTTTTTTGGCTTTTTTGTCCTGCTGCACCAGGTCTTTGGCGGCTTCAATGTCCGATTCGCTCACGCCGGCCGCCTTGAACCCGTATTTGGCGCAGAGGAAGGTGTTATACATAACTCCGCCCAGAATGAGGTGGTCCACTTTTTTGTAAATTTCGCGCAGCGGGCCGATTTTGGTGTCGTACTTGGCCCCGGCCACCACGGCCACAAAAGGTCTTTCCGGTTCGAGGACGTTCGTGAGATTGCTCAGTTCTTTTTGCATGAGAAAGCCGGCGTAGCTGGGCAGGTGTTTGGTCACATCGTAAGTGGAAGCATGGGACTGCCACGAACCGAAGGCGTCATTGACAAAGACGTCGGCCAGTCCGGCCAGTTGGAGGGCCAGGCGGTCCCGCACCTCGCCTTTGGCCTCTTCCCCCTGGAACCAGCGGGTGTTGGGCAAGTAAATGCCGCCGATCCGGCGGGCCCGCAGGTCGCGGATGTGCCAGTTGATGGAAGTGTCGATCTCCCTGACGCCCCAGTCGGGATCGATCGGAAACTCGGGGGTGACGAACCTGGTGTGGAGTTTGCGCTCGAGATATTCGGCCACGGGCCGAACCGAGCTGTCGGCGTCGGCGGTGATGCGGCCGGTCTTTTTGTCCCGGGGCCGGCCGACGTGGGTCATCAGAATAGGACGGCCGCCTCTTTCCACGATGTTGTACAAAGTGCCCAAGGTGGCGTCGATCCGGTAGGGGTCTCGGATTTCTCCCTTTTTGACCACGTTGTGGTCGACGCGGACCAAGACGATTTTGTCTCTCAAATCGGCGTTCTGAATAAGCGGGAGCCGCGGGTCAATCTCGGGGACGGCCATGGTTTTTACTCCTTCATTTGGTGAGCAAGGCAAATTAGGTCGGAAGAATCAGCTTAACAACAATGATTATATTGTCTTTAATAAATATGTTCAAGCTATTCCTCCAGACGGCGGGCCGGACAGTCTCGGCGGGTGCAGCGGGCGCAGCGGCTTTCGATGTCCGCCGGTCTGGACAGGAGCGGATAGATCAGGGCCAGCCCGGACCGGCCGGCTATTTCCCCGGAAGGAGCGAGTTCCAAGCCAAGGGAATGTTCCGGACTGAAGTGTTCCAAGACGGCCTGGTTGGCGAGCAAAGGCATTTCCGGGCAGCCGGGGACCAGACGGGGACCGGGGTAACGCCCGGTGGGTTTCAGGTACTGCCGGAGGCGGTATTCGAGGAAGTCCAGGGATTGGCGCAGGGTTAGAGTCATCAGGGCTTCCCAGAGGACTTGGTCCTGCTGGGGGGCGGCCAAGAACCGGTCCGCCTTCAGACCCAGGCTTAAAAGGGCGATGGCGGCCGGCCCGTCCCATTCAGGCTCAGGAAGGGTAAAACGGTCCAGGACCGATCGGAGGTTTACTTCATCGAAAACCCCGGACGGGGCCGGGATGGGGAAAGTTTGGTCGAGGAAGGCGGCGGCTTCAGTCGCGGAGACCCCGGCCTGATCGGCCAACGAGAGGGGATCGACGGCCACCGGGATATGGGCCAGGGAAATCATAGGTGCGGACGGAACCAGTCCAGGGGCGACTTATCTCTCAAAGGCCGCACCGCACCAGGGGCAAAATTTATAGTCCCGGCTGGATAAAGCCTCCTTGCAGGCCGAGCACTGCAAATGGAGTTCCTCGGCACAATAAGGGCAGTAAATGAAATCGGCTGTGTATTTGGCCATTTCTGGGGGAAATTTGCTCCAGGCTTCGGCACATTCGTTGTCCAGACAGACCTTTTCCAGCTTGACTTTGACCGGCGGCTTCTCGCTCATGGTTTCGACTCCAGGTTCTCGGCAAGATTTTTCAGACAATATACCAGAGGCCCGGCGGCGGGACAAGGCCGGCCCGAGTCGGTCGGGTTCTGAACCAAGGCGGTCGGCTCGAAAACCCACCTCACCGGAAGCGTTTAGGGTTGAGTCCGTATTTTTTGACCTTGTAGCGGATGATCCGTTCGGTGGTCTGAAGGGCCAGGGCGGCTTGGGACATGTTGCCCCTCGTGCTTTTCAGGGCGTCGGTGATAAGGTCCTTTTCCATCTTGGCCAGGATGTCGTCCAGGGACCCGGAGGTGGTCGTGTCCGATTCCTCGGCCGTCTGAAGGGTGGGCGGCAGATGATATGAGTGGATCACGCCTTCGTTGCACAGCAGAACCGCGCGTTCGATGCAGTTTTCCAGTTCCCGGACGTTGCCCGGCCAATGGTAGGCCATCAGGGCGTCTATGGCCGGGGTCGACAGACGGCGGACGTCCTTTTTGTGGATTCGGGCGTATTTTTCCACGAAATGGTCGGCCAGCAGGAGGATGTCCGTGGGCCTTTCCCGGAGCGGGGGCATGAAAATGGGGAAGACATTGAGGCGATAGTAGAGGTCTTCCCGGAAAGCGCCCGTAGCCAGGGCCGACTCCAGGTCCCGGTTGGTCGCGGCCAGGATCCGGACGTCGACCGCTCTGGTTTTAATGTCGCCCACCCGCTCCAGGCTTCTTTCCTGGAGGACCCGCAGGAGTTTGGCCTGGGCGTCCAAAGGGATGGACCCGATTTCGTCCAGAAAGATGGTCCCGCCGTCGGCCAGCTCGAACTTGCCCGGCTTGTCTTTGACCGCTCCGGTGAAGGACCCGCGGACGTGGCCGAACAGCTCGCTTTCCACTAAGGATTCGGGCAGGGCCGCGCAGTTGACCTGGATGAACGGGCCTTTGGCCCTGGGACTGTTATAGTGGATGGCCGTAGCCACCAGTTCTTTGCCGGTGCCGGACTCGCCCCTGATCAGCACGGTGGCTGTGGACCGACAGACCTGATTAATCAGGTAAAAGACCTCTTTCATCTTATTGGAATTGCCCACGATTCTGGAAGGAGCAAACTTATCGGCCAAGGCCTGGGACAACCGCTCGTTCTCCTGCCGCAATAGTTCCTTTTCCCTATTGACCGCCTCGAGTTTGACCGCGGTCCGGGCGATCAGGGTGGCGATGATGGTCAGAAGGCGAAGATCGGCTTCCAGGGCGTCTTCATTTTGAAAAATGCGGTCTACGGACAGGGTGCCGATGACCCGGTTTTCCGAGATGATCGGGACGCAAATGAAAGAGATATCCCGGTTGTAATTGCGGCCCCGGACGCCGGTCCGATCCAGAAAAAGAGGCTCTTCGCTGACCCGAGGCACAACCATAGGCCGTCCGGTCTCCAAGACCCGGCCGGTGATGCCCTCGCCCCGGCGATACCGCCCCCGGCGCATGGCCGCGGCGGAGAGGCCGTGGGCCACCTCGACCTGGACCTCATCGGCTTCAAAAGCCAGGATGCTCACGGTCGGCCGCAACATGCCCAGACGGTCGGCCAGGATGTCCAAGACGTCGGAAAGGGCCTGTCTGAGGTCCAAGGTTCCGCCCACGGCCAGAGCCGCCTGGTACAAAGCGGCCATCTGTTCGGGGCTGGCGAAATCCGGGGCTTTGTGCGGCAACCAAGTTTCTCCAGACGAAAAATAGGGTTAAAGACCAAGTTTGATCCCTTGGTTTTATTTTAGCACCGACCGACAAAAATGTAATAAACAAATTAAAAGAGCCGGGTCATCGTTGAAGCTCCCGCCATATTTTTTTGTAAATATAGTCAGTTAAAAAGAGACTAAAAATTTTTCATCTATAACGCTCTTTATCGTCCGCCCCGGGGAGAGGCCGCGCCGCCGGCCTAAAACGTGAGACATTGACCTAGGTGATGGGTGACGAAAAATGGAGTTTGGGGTATTAATAAAAGACGATAGTTCTTGCACTCGATCACGCGAATCGTTGGGAAAGGCGGTGGCGGGCATGTATGAGGCGAAAAAGGTTTCCGCTCAGGAGGCCCTGAGCGCGATCAAGAAAGGCAGCCGGGTCTTTTTAGGGTCCGGATGCGGAGAACCTCAATACCTGGTCGAACAACTCGGCCGCCAGGCGGAAAAACTTTACGACGTCGAGATAATTCAGGTCCTCTCGGTCCGCGGCTCCGGCCTGGGCTCGACCGCGAAGCTGGCCGAACATTTCAACATCAAAACCTTTTTCATCGTCGGGCGCGGGGCTCGCGAAGCTGTTTGGGAGGGGCGGGCCCAATACACCCCTATCTTCATGTCGCAAGTGCCCAGACTTTTTTCCGAAAAGCTCCTGGAACTGGACTGCGCCTTGATCCAGGTTTCCCCGCCCAATGCTCACGGTTATTTCAGCCTGGGCATCGCCGTGGACGTAGCCAAGGAGGCGGCGGCCGCCGCGGACCTGGTCATCGCCCAGGTCAACCCGGCCATGCCCATCACTTTAGGCGACAGTTTCATCCACATCAGCGAAATCGACCGGCTGGTCGAATACGAAGAGCCGCTTCTGGAACTGGCCGACCCGGTTTTGACCGAAGCGGACGCCCTGGTCGGGGCCAATGTGGCCAGGCTGGTCGAGGACGGTTCGACCATCCACGCCGGCCTGGGCCATCTGCCCAAAGCGGCCATCGAGGCCATGAAGGACAAAAAAGATCTGGGCGTTCACACCGACATGCTGACCAAACCTTACTTGGACCTGATCAACCGCGGCGTGATCACCAACCGCCGCAAGGAGGTCCATCCCAACCGGATCGTGGCCGCTTATTGCCTGGGCGACCGGGAACTCTACGACTTTGTGCATATGAACCCTTTCGTGGAGTTTTATCCCATTTCCTACACCAATGACCCGGCCCTGGTGGGTCGGCATGATCATCTGGTCACTATCCACGAGGCCATGGAAGTGGATTTGACCGGCCTGGTCTGTGCGGCCGGTCAGGGCAACAAGGTCTACACCGGCGTGGGCGGCCTGGTGGACTTCATGCGCGGGGCCCACCGGGCCCAAAAGGGCCGATTTATTCTGGCCCTGCACTCCGTCACCCCGGACGGACGAGCCTCGCGCATCGTCCCGAACATCACCCCCGGCTCTGATCTGATGGCCAGCCGGGCCGCGGTCCAGTACGTGGCGACCGAATTCGGCTCGGTCAACCTGCACGGCCGCTCCATGCGGGACCGGGCCGTGGCCCTGATCGAGGTCGCTCACCCCAAATTCCGGGAGGCACTCTTCAACCAGGCCCGGGACCAGGGTCTGTTGTCCCACGGCGAGCCGGTCGAACTGTTCAAGCCGGTGGTCTACCCGCATCACTTGGAAAAGACGGTGGAAATCGACGACGAGACCCTGGTTTTCAGGCCGGCCAGGGCCACCGACCTGCGGGCCATTCAGGAATTTTTTTACGGTCTGAACGACCGGGACGTTCAGTTTCGGTTTTTAAGAACCATGCGGGCCTTTCCGCGGAAAGAGATGGCGGCCATGGCCAACATCGACTACCACAGCCGGATGACTATCCTGGCTCTTAAGGGAGAACCGGGGTTTGAAACGGTCGTGGCCATTGGGCGTTATATGGCCGAGGAAGAACCCGGCCTGATCGAGGTGGATATAGCCGTAGCCGAGGACTACCGGCGCCAGGGCCTGGGCCGGAAGCTGATCGAGTATATTTTCGAAGTGGCCAAGAGCAAGGGCTTCAAGGGCGTGACGGCTCACGTCTCCCACGACAACCCCCAAACCCTGAACATGATCAAGAACATGGGCTACCGGGCCACGGCCGTGCTGGACCACGGCGTCTTTGATATAGAACTCAGATTCGACGAACCGGTGGACCAACCGACCCTGGAGATCATTTATCCGAATTAAGACCGGGGAGAAGCGGCTCCTTTTTTCATATTAGCTATCTACATTATTATATTGTAAAAATTAACATAGCTGGCGGATAATCGCTTGACACCTGAGTCAAAGTGTTCGATGATATTTTGCGATTTACCGGGGGCAAAAAAATCATGGCTGTTTTTTCGGGTGATAAAAAGAACTATCAGGCGTTGCCACAATAGACGCCTTGGCCTTGTTGCCCTGGCATGCACGTCATTTTCACTGAAAGGGCCGCCGGATGAATAACACCGCACGAATTCAGGCGTTATTGGCCGAAGCCGCCAGGTTTCTATCACTTTACCTTGAAAAGATACTGCCATCCCTTTTCGAGGACTGGTGGGAGCAAGCCGTCGTCAAAAACCTTTCTTACCAGCAACAGCGTCGAATCGAACAACACCATATCGACTCCTTGGCCTCCCTGGACCTTGCCGCCCTGCTTCGGGTGATGGACCAAAACTGGTATCAAATCTCCACAAAAATGAACCTAACCTCGGAAATACGTCATTTCATTAAAGAAATGCAGACCGTTCGCAACCGCTGGGCGCATTCAGGCGCGGAAGGATTCCCTGTGGAGGATGTGTACCGCGACTTGGACACTCTCCAGCGCTTCGCCGTGGTTATTGAAGCTGATGAAAAATTCCTTCAGGAGCTCCGAAGCATAAAAACGTCTCTGCTTTCCAAGGAAGCGGATTTATCTCCTCAAGTTAAAACAACCATCGAGCAAGGCATGTCTCAGGGCGCGAAAATTTCCAGCGCCGAGTTTGAACCTGGACACATCGTGTTTCTGAAATCCAACCCGACCGTCAAGGGGGCCATTGTCGCCGTTCTGCCCGGCCAGCCTGAAAACCGTTTCAAGGTTTTTATAGGTGGTGAGACACAGACCTACTATGCCTCTCAACTGGCCGTCGAAGAGAGGTTAGATGAGGGTTTCCATTTTTTAGAATATGACCAATTTCATGCCTACCTGACCGCCCTTCAAATAAGATTTCCGGGATTATCCACTCTCTATTCGCTCAACGCCGCCCGCGTCGATTTCATTCCTTATCAGTTCCGACCTGTCCTGAGATTCATCAGATCGGACCGCCCAAGGCTATTGATCGCCGACGGCCTGGGGGTGGGCAAAACCATCGAGGCGGGGTTGATTCTAAGGGAGCTTCAGGCCAGGCGGGACATCCGCTCCGTCCTCATCATTTGTCCGCGTCCGCTGGTGACCGAACGTAAATGGCAGATTGAGATGAAGCGTTTTGAGGAACGCTTTATTCATCTTAACGGCGGCACACTGAGGTACTGCCTCAACGAAATGGACCTGGAAGGGGTCTGGCCCGAGCAGTACCGGAAAGTGATCCTTCCATATTCCTTGTTTGACGAGGTTCTTCTTTACGGATCCGGACCCGGCCATAAAAAGAAACGTCAAAAAGGGCTGCTGGAGCTGGAACCGCCCCCCCGATTCGACCTGGTCATCGTGGATGAGGCCCACCACATCCGAAACCGGGACACTTTCAGCCATAAAGCCGTTAGGTTTTTTTGTGACCACGCCGAAGCCGCTGTCTTTCTGACGGCCACGCCCATAATGCTCGGCAGTCATGATCTTTTCGTTCTGTTAAATACGCTCCGCCCTGATCTCATCATCGATCAGGAGAGTTTCCAGCACTTGGCGGAACCCAATCCGTTTATTAACCAAGCCGTGGCCCACGCGCGTTCCCAAGACCCGGATTGGACGGCTCGGGCCGCCGAAGCCCTTGACCAGGCCTCTTCAACGGACTGGGGCCAAGCCATTCTCCGGCGCAACCCCGAGTTCAACCGGATACGAAGCCGGCTCGCGGCTGGCGACGTTTTATTGGAAGAACGGGTTCAGCTTATTACTGGCCTAGAGACCTTGCATACCTTTGCGGGAATAATCAACAGAACGCGACGGCGCGACATCGGAGACTTTACGGTCCGAAAGCCGGAAACCGTCATCGTCGAATTCACCCCGGCCCAGAAGCAACTGCATGACGAACTGCTCGAAGTTCAAGCGGAGATATTCAGCAAGCTGCACGGGGATGTTAATGTCAAGTTCATGATGACCACCATCAGGCGCCAGGCGGCCAGTTGCCTCTTCGGCCTTGTCCCTTTTCTCGAGGACATCCTCAATCGGCATCTCGACGAATTGTCCTGGGAGGAAGCCGACGACACAGGATCGGTCCCACAAGTGGACGCCGTTGACAGGATCGAGTCCAAAATCCAAACCATTCTTGAAAAGGCGCGCCTCCTCGATCCCCATGACCCGAAACTTGAAGCTGTCCGCAAAATAATTCGCAACAAACAAAGCCGGCCGAACAATAAAATCATGCTCTTCAGCAGTTTTCGTCATACACTTCATTATTTGTATAACCATCTAAAATCGGATGGTTTTCGCGTTGGCTTAATGCATGGCCACACTCCGGACGAAGAAAGAATTGAATTGAAGAACCGGTTTCAAATGTCTCGTGACGAGGACGGAGCGCTCGATGTTTTGCTCTTTTCCGAAATCGGCTGTGAAGGCCTGGATTATCAATTTTGCGATTGTATTGTGAACTATGATCTTCCCTGGAACCCCATGCGGATTGATCAGAGAATCGGGCGCATTGATCGGAACGGCCAGAAAAGCGAAACCGTGGCCATTTTCAACCTGATCACGCCGGGCACCGTCGATGCGGACATTTATGAGCGCTGTCTGGTTCGTATCGGCGTTTTTAACAGCGCCCTGGGCGGCAGTGAAGAAATCCTTGGAGAGATCACCAGGGAAATCAAGGACATCGCCGAGAACTTCGCTATAGGTCCCGAAGAACGCAGGGCCAAGCTTCAACAATTGGCTGACAACAATATCCGGCTTATCCGGGAACAGGAAGAACTCGAACAGCGGCAACTGGAGCTTTTTGGCCTCCGTCTCCCTGAAGATCAGATGAAAAAAGAGATTGAAGAAGCGTCAAGTTTTTGGTTGTCCCCCTTTTCCATCCGCAGGCTTATCTCCCTCTATCTTCAAATGGCGTGCGGTAAAGACCAGGAGTTCATCCTCGGCGAAAAACCCTTGAAAACGCTACGCCTTTCCCAGGAAGCCCGCAACAGACTGGTGCGGGATTTCCAAAAACTGCCCCGGCAAAACACCGCCGTTTATCGGGAATGGGAAAACTGGTTGAAGGGCGGAAACCCCCATCTGCTTATAACCTTCGAATCGGACTGCGCGGTGCAGCATCCCGAGGCGGCTTTCATCATGCCGTTGCACCCCTTGGTCAAGCAAGCGGCCATGTCCTTCGAGACAAGGCGGCGAATCATGACTTGGCTGAAGGCCCGGACCAGTGAGGTCCCGGCGGGCCGGTATGAATTCGCCATTTATCAATGGCGGCTTCACGGTATCAAAGAAGATTTGATCCTACGGCCGGTGGCCGCCTCAAAAGACGTTACACCTCATCTTGCAACGCTGCTTGAAAAAGCTGAAGAAGTCCCGGCGAATGAAACCCCTGTCCTTGACCCTGCCGTATGCGACGCCCTCGATGCCGAACATTACCGGCTGTGGTCCGAAGCCCGGGCTAAACACCGGCGGCGGACTCGGGAACTGGCCGAGTACCGCCGGGAAAGCCTGACCACCAGTCACCGCGCCCGCGTTGCCCTTCTGCATGAACAACTTAATCAAACAGCCGATGAGAAAATAAGACGGATGCGCCAGTCCCAAATAGATGCGGCCGAGGCCGATTACGCTCGCCGCATCCAGGACCTGGATATCGCCATGGAACGGGCGGACATCATCGCCGAGCCGGTGGCGTATGGGATAATACATGTCGAGAGAGGTGAATATCATGGTGGATAATTGCCGTGAACATATCAAGAAAATACGAGAGGATTTTCAAGCGACTCAGCGTGTCAAAAATAGCTTAAATAATTCCATTAAAACGTTGGCGAGAGATCTCTACGCTAAAGACACTCATTTTATATTAGAGTTGATTCAGAATGCCGAAGACAACATTTATCATGAAGTTAAACCATCCCTTTCTTTTCGGTTATCAAAAACTGATCCGACAGGCACGTATGGATCGGAAGGGGCCTTAATAATTCAAAACAATGAAATAGGCTTTGCGTCGGAAAATGTGGAAGCAATCTGCGCAGTCGGCGAGACAACCAAAAGCAAGATTCAAGGATACATCGGTGAAAAGGGAATAGGGTTCAAGTCCGTTTTTAAGGTGACGTCCAATCCTCATATTTTCTCTAACGGGTACAGTTTTTGCCTTCCAGAGCGTGAACAAGAAACGGGGCTCGGATACATCGTTCCGATATGGATCGAAACACCTCCGGATTCCCTGTGCAGATCGAAAACCACGATTATCCTTCCGCTTGATAAACCTGATTTTGGATACTCCAAAATTGAAGAAATGCTTCATGATATTGAGCCGGCAACCATTCTTTTTTTATCAAAAATAAAGAAAATAATAATAGAAACAGATATAGGAGATAACCTGACGATTTTGAAAGACGATTCTAAGAAGCCTTTGGTCAAAATTTCAGTCGAAGGCAATAGGCAAGGTAATTTATTTTCTGAATTATATGAATTTTTATTGTGTAAACGAGAGTTTAATAAACCTAAAGTTATCAAACAAGAAAACCGAGAAGAAATCGAAACCCGGGAAGTATCGATCGCATTCCCGGTAAAGAAAAACCAAAAGGATATAGGAAAGATTTTTGCTTATCTGCCAGTGCGTGCTGATACGGGGTTGCCTTTTTTAATTAATGCCGATTTTATTTTGCCGAGCTCACGTGAAGATATTCAAGATGTCCCATGGAATCGTTGGTTGATGAGATGCGTTGCGGAATTGATGGGAGAGGCGCTGCTGCTTTTGAAAAAAAGGGGCCTTTTGAAGGTCGATTTCCTTGAAATGCTTGCGAGCAGATTGAACGAACTGGCCAAAGATAAAAAAAACATGTTTTATCCGATTGTTGAAGCAGTGCGTGACGCTCTAATGAATGATGAACTGCTGCCGGCGGATGATGGAACATTCGTTTCGGCGACAAATGCCAAGCTGGCCAGCGCGGAATGGATACGCAAATTGTTGCGAGATAAACAACTTAAACTTTTATTTGAGTCTAAAGCCCCGCTGAAATGGATTACCGGTGAAGTAACCGAAAGCGGAAAACACAGCAACTTGTGGAAATATATCCGCGAAATATTAGAGGTCGAAGAAGTGACCCCAGATAGTTTTGCCCGCAAGGTAGACCTTCATTTTTTTAAGAAACAAACTGATAAATGGTTTATCGAATTCTATGAGCAGCTTATAGATAAAAAATCTTTATGGGGAGAAGGGTTTTATTTTTCTAATCGGTTTAACGTGCCAACGGGGCCATTACGTTCCAAGCCTTTCATCCGTTTACAAAACGGCGGACATGTGGAGCCATTTCGATATGATGGCTTACCGAATGCTTATCGGCCGCCAAAGGGTGAAACAGCATTCCCAATAGTGAAACGCTCGATAGCCAAGGATGAACAAGCATTGTCTTTTTTGAAAAAATTACCTTTGCCCGAACCTGATAATGTGTCTGAGGTTATTGACCATATAATCCCGAAATACTTATCTTCACCAACTCCCGTCTCACATAAAGAACATAAACGCGACATAATCAAAATACAACAGGCTCTCAGAGCGGGCTCTCCGGAAAATAAGCCAAGACTGATGCAGGCTCTCCAGAAAACCCCTTTTATTTTGTCAAAGAATTCTGCCTCCAGCAAAGAAATTTATCAAAAACCAGGTGCCTTGTATTTTCAGGATAAAACGTTGGAGAATTATTTTAGTGGAAATCCTCAAAAAAGGTTTGTTAGCGATTTCTATAAAGAGCCGTTTTTGGAATTGTTTGAAGATTTAGGTGTTTCAAGAACGATAAGGGTTAAAGTTAAGCCGATTAATAATACATCAGATTACGTTACGCTTGATTATAAAGGGGGATACAGGCGTGGACTTAAAGGTTTTGACCCTGACATAGTAGTAGATGGACTTGAACATGCAATTGAGAATCCGTCTAAAGAAAAGAGCAGAGTGTTATGGAATAAAATAGCCGTCAAGTTCAAGAGATGTATAAGATGTAAAATTATCATATCAAGCCGCCGGGATTTTTCTCCGAATGCGAGTCTTTATTATGAGAAAGAAATGGTGTCTGATTTCGGTAAATTACTAATTGATAATCGTTGGCTGCCAAATAAAAATGGAGAATTCTGTATACCATCTGAAATGTACCTCAATGATCTTCCCGAAGACTATGAACGTGACGAACAACTGGCCGATCTCCTCGGGATGAAAAAGGATATTATCAACAAACTGGCTGAAGAGGCTGGCGTCAATCGGGAAACAATAGCACTTGCAAGAGATCTTGAGAGGCATCCTGACATACTCAAATCAGTTCAGGATCAGATTCAAAAAAAGAAGGGTGTTGAATTCCCAACTCGAGAGGTGGCGGATTCAGAGCGTCGAAAAAGAAAGGTCGTCGCCGATTTAGAAGATAGCCCAGAAAAACAATACGAACCACGGACAAGGTCTGTTCGGGTAAGTGAGGCCACGGAGTATGTCCGAATCTGGTTGAAGAACCAGTACATAAATAAAGACGGCAAAATGGTCTGTCAGATATGCAAGAATGAAATGCCTTTCAAGAAGCGAGATGGCGAGTACTATTTTGAAGCCGTGGGGGCGCTTTCGCGGAAACATTTAACCAAGGAGCACGAGGCGCAGTTCCTGGCGCTGTGCCCACTTTGCGCGGCCATGTACAAAGAGCTTTTGAAAAAGAATGAGGCGGCCATGGCCGAATTCAAAAATAGTCTAGTCCATTCAGACAGTCCGGAAATCCCTGTGGAACTTGGCGATAAGTCAACTGTCCGTTTCGTAGAAACTCATTGGTCTGATCTGAAGACTATCCTTAATCCTTCCGCCTAGTCGATTTCGGCCCAGACACACCGACCGCGCCACGGCCGTCCTCGACCACGGCGTCTTTGATATAGAACTCAGGTTCGATGAGCCGGTGGACCAACCGACCCTGGAGATCATTTATCCGAAGTAAGACCGGGGAGAAGCGGCTTTTTGCCTCTCGACGGGCATTAAGAACGGACGTTCACATTTCTAGAAGCCTATAATTGATGAAATAATTGTTAAATCAAATAGTTAACAATTTTAAGTTAGTGACTACTAACACCATTTGTTTAAATTAAATGCTTGACTTAATGGTGGTCTTTAGTTTTAGTGTTTGAAAAATACATTGTTTTTACAGGAAGTTAAATGTAGTCATTACGGTAATCATAGTTTTTATTTAAAAGATTATTAAAATCAAATAGTTGATCGTTTATGTATCTGTGAACTTCCGTTGTAATTACAGTATATTATCATAGGTCTCGTCCTTTTACAGCTCTTTTCGTGAATTTTCCGGGCTAAGCCAGGCTTTGCCACAATCCGACAGATTGGAATCCGTGTATCGATCTGCTCTCGTATAACAGTCTGAAATGGGATATTGGGGAAAAATGAGTAAACCCTGCTGGTAATAAAGAGGATCATATGAAACAAAAAGAACGCGCCTGCCGATTGTGCGACGAAAAATGGCACGCCCTGGAAGAACAGGATATTTATGAGCAGCTTCAGTCCGGGCCGGACGGTCTGGACGCGCAGGAAGCTGGGGAGCGCCTGAAGTATTACGGGCCCAACACGCTGCCCGTCAAGGAACCGCCGACGATCTGGGCCATCCTGCTGCACCAGGTACTCAACCCCCTGATCTTTATTCTGCTGGCCGCCGCCGTGGCATCCGTCGCCATCGGTGAAGCCGCCGATGCCGTGTTCATTTTGATTGTTATCGTCCTGAACAGCGGCCTGGGGGCCTACCAGGAGTATCAGGCCGAAAAAAGCGCCGCCGGACTGCGGCGCCTGCTCAAGATCAAGGCCCGGGTGTGTCGCGGCGGCCAGGAGATGGACATCCCTGCGGAAGAGATCGTTCCGGGCGACATCGTGTTGCTGGAGTCGGGCAACAAGGTGCCGGCGGACCTGCGCCTAGTGCAAGCCAACAACCTCATGGCCGACGAGAGCTTTCTGACCGGCGAATCCATGGCTTCCGAAAAGACTAATACGCCCTTGCCCGAGGACACCGGGGTGAGTGACCGCAAAAACATGGCCTTTGCCGGATCGACTGTCACCTCGGGCAGAGGGGTCGGGATCGTCGTCGGCACCGGAACCGAAACCCAGGTGGGCATTATTGCCCAGATCGTAACCGAATCCGAAAGCGGCAACCCCCCCCTGGTGCTGCGGATGGAGCGGTTCGTCAAACACATCAGCATCCTGGTGCTGGGTATCAGCGCCGGCCTGGCGCTTTTCCTGTGGACCCAGGGCCAGGATCTCGCCTCGATCTTCTTTTTCGTGGTAGCCTTAGCGGTTTCGGCCATCCCCGAGGGACTTCCCGTGGCCTTGACCGTGGCCCTTTCCATCGCCACAAAACGGATGTCCGGCCGGAACGTCATCGTACGCAAGCTCACCGCCGTGGAAAGTCTGGGAAGCTGTACGGTGATCGCCAGCGACAAGACCGGGACTTTGACGGTCAACCAGCAGACGGTCCGTACCATCGCTTTGGCGGACGGACAAACTTTCGAATTTTCCGGCGAGGGCTATAACGGCGAGGGGGACGTCTCGGCGGCCGGCGACGGCGGAAAGATCTCCGAAACCGCTCGGGAGAGGCTGAACCGGCTGGCCGAATTGGCGATTCTGGCCAACGAGGGGGGACTGGTCCAGGAAGATGGAGACTGGAAGCACCACGGCGACGCCATGGATGTGGCGTTTCTGGCCATGGGATACAAGCTGGGACTGAATCCGGCCGAAATCAGACAGCAGGTCGGGATGACCGGCGAAATCCCCTATGAATCCGAGCGCAAGTACTCGGCTGTTTTCTATGAGAAAGGTGGGACGGCATGTGTGGCCGCCAAGGGGGCCGTGGAAACCGTTCTGGATTTTTGCAGCCAAATGGTTCGGGGTGGGGAACCGGAAGACCTCGACCGGGAGGGCATCGAGCGCCAGGCCCAAACCCTGGCGGAAAAAGGCCTGCGCGTGCTGGCCGTGGCCGGTGGTGAAACCGCTTCCACCGGACACGGTAATAACCCGGAAGGAGGCGTTCTTTCTGGGCTGCTCTTTCACGGATTGGTGGGATTCATCGATCCCCTGCGCCCGGAAGCCGTCGAATCGGTGAAGACATGCAAGACAGCCGGCATCCAAGTCATGATGATTACCGGAGATCATCCCGCAACCGCCGGGACCATCGCCAGGGAATTGGGCCTGTCCGATCACAATGAGCCGGTGGTCACCGGTGCGCAGTTGAGGGAGGCCGACACCCCGGACAGCCCGGCCTTAGAAAAATTGGTGTCATCTACCCATGTGTTTGCCAGGGTGTCCCCCACCCAAAAACTGGAAATCGTCGATGTGCTGATTCGCCGGGGGGAATTTGTGGCCGTCACCGGCGACGGGGTCAACGACGCCCCCGCGCTTCGGAGAGCCAACATCGGCGTGGCCATGGGCTCGGGCACGGATGTGGCCAAGGAAGTGGGGTCGATGATCATTGCCGACGACAATTTCGCCTCCATCGTCGCCGGGGTTGAAGAGGGACGATTTGCCTACGACAATGTCCGCAAGGTGGTTTACTTGCTCATTTCCACCGGTGCGGCGGAAGTGTTGATGTTTATCACGGCGGTTTTTGCGGGCCTGCCCATTCCCCTGCTGGCCGTGCAGTTGCTGTGGCTCAATCTGGTCACCAACGGCATTCAGGATGTGGCCCTGGCTTTTGAAGGCGGCGAACCGAGTGCCATGAAACGCAGACCACGCAGACCGGATGAAACGATTTTCGACCCGCAGATGGTCTGGCAGACCCTTGTTTCGGGGCTGACCATCGGCGCGCTGGCTTTTGGATTCTGGTACTGGATGGTGCGGGTGGAAGTGATGGACGAAGCCGGTGCACGCAATCTACTCCTGCTCTTCATGGTCTTGCTGCAGAATGGGCATGTCTTCAATTGCCGATCCGAATCGGTATCCGCCCTGAAGGTTCCAATTCGGCGCAATGTCATCCTGGTTTTTGGGGTGTTGGCGGCCCAGGGCATCCACCTGGCGAGTATGTACCTGCCCTTCATGCAAACCATCCTGGGAACTGAGCCGGTAAGGTTCACGCAATGGCTTCTGCTCCTGGCTCTGGCTCTGCCGGTTTTACTGGTGATGGAAGTGTTTAAGTGGGTCAAGAGCAGAGTCTGAAGCCGAAACGGGAACGATAATTGTTTGACAGATGGAAATTTCTGTTCGGCATGTTCATGATGGAGGAATCCATCAAGCTGCTGGCCGGTCGGTCGCTGAAGACCATGATCCGCCGGTTTACCGGCACGCGCACCAAGGCTTTGTTCACCGGGGCTGTCAGTACGGCGGTATTGCGGAGTAGCTCCGCGGTCTCGTTAATGGTTTTGGCCTTTGTGGCCGCCGGACTCTTGACACGGGGCAATGCCATCCCGGTCATCATGGGCGCCATAGTGGGCACCACCCTGACGGCCTGGATCGTTGCCGTGTTCGGGTTTTCATTCAAGATCGACGCGCTGGCTTTGCCCATGATCGGTATGGGCGGGCTCGGCTTGATCGTCCTGGGAAGATCGCCCCGCTATGTTATACGCAGCGCCTTATTTAATTGCGCATAAACGGTGCAGGGCGTTACTGCCTTGGTACCAGGTTTCAAACAAGGTCTCCACAGCCATCATAACGACCTCCAGGTAGGGGAAATAGCGGTTGTGCGCCGCTTGCCTCCGAGTCAGTTTCCACACTCTTTGGAAACGAGTTCGACACGACTCCCGCCAATCCTTATTGAGAACCGCATGGTGATACCTGGCATTGTCGATGATGACCACGATCCGTTTGGCACTTCGCGCGGTAACACTTCGTAAACATTATAGAACTCAGGTTAGACGAGCCGGTGGACGAACCGACTTTGGAGATAATTTATCCCACCCGGTCTTGAGGCGGGCCGGGCCCAGGACCTCAAGACCGTCTGGCTTCGGGCAAAAACTTAATAAGAAACAGGCCCCGCGTCGGCCGTGGACCGGCGGCGGGGGCTGGGGTTTTTCTTTCAGCGGGCCAGTTTCTGGTAGGTTTCATAAAAGGCTTCGAACAATTCCGGGATGCGGACCACACCCTCGACCTTGTCCGCCTCGACCACCGGCACCGCCCTGGCTTCCAGGCCTTTTTCCGTGAGAATCTTGTAGGCCTGGATCAGGTCGTCGCTCATCTTAAGCGAAGGGACCTTGACCATATAATCCTTGACGAAGCGGTAGTTGCTTTCCCGGAGGCCTTTTTCCAGGGCCTCGTCATAGCCTTCTTTGCCGAAAAGGGCCGACCACCGGGAAAATTCGGGCTTGAAGGCGTCCAGGATGTTGCGCATGGAAATGACGCCCAGATAGCGCTTCTCCTTGTCCACCACGATCAGGCTCCGCAGATCGCCGCCTTTTTTGCCCGCTTCGTGCATCTTTTCCATGGCTTCGCCCAGGGTGGCGTCCGGTCCGATGGTCACAAAATCCCGATCAAGAAAGTCCCAAACATGAAGTCTCAGCGGCATTTTTTTCACCTCTTTGAAAGTAGTTTAAATGTTTTCAGTATAAAACATTGGAAGTCAAGCCTTAAATATTTTTCCAACATAGTTCCACGTGCTCCTGGGGCGGTTTGGCCGTGATCAGGCTGATGACCAGGCCCAGGATCAGCGAGACCGGCAGGGCGATCAGGTTGGGATCGACCACTTCGAGGATTTGCCAGGAGGTCCCGGCCACCAAGGTGTCTTGACCGGAAAAAAAGCGGCAGAGTTTGACCGCCGAAGCTTCCTTTCCATGGACAAAGAGCAGGAAGAAGAAGCTGACCGCAAAGCCCCCGATCATGCTCCAAACGGCCCCGGCCCTGGTCATGCCTTTCCAGTACAGGCCTAAAAAGTAAGCCGGGAGGAAGACAGCGGCGCACAGGCCGAAGAAAAAGGCGGTGGCCACGGCGACGACGCCGGTGGGCAGGGCATAGCCCCAAAGCAGGGTAAAGACGATGGTCAGGGCCACGCCGATTCTGGTCACGGTGATTTCCCGGCCCCCCTTTCGGCTCAGGGACATCTCGTAAAAATCCCGGCCCAAGGAGATGCCGCCCACATGGTACTGGGCGGTGAGGGTGGAGACGGCTGCGGCCAGCATGCCCAGGAGAAACAGGACGGCGAACCAGTCGGGCATGATCTTCTCGACGTAGGTCGGGATAACGGCGTCGGCGTTGCCTCGACCCATGACCAGGCTGATGGCCGGAGTGACCAGGCCGCTGTCGGTCTTTTGAACGTAAAGACCGAGGGCGTCTTTGAGGCCGGCCACGAGGCCGCTTACCGGAATCATGCCGAATTCCTTAAAAAAGACGGCGTTGGACAGAGCGCCGACGACAAAGGCCGTCCCGGTCATGACCAGGACGAAGACCCCGCCGTAAAGAACGGCCCGGTTGAGTTCGCGGTCGGATTTGACCCTCATGAACCGGACGGCCAGTTGCGGCTGAGCCAGCACGCCGAGGCCCACGCCGTAAATAAGCGTGGTATAAACGATCATCCACAAGGGCGAGCCCGGACGCAGGCCTTGGGTCCAGCCGATCATGCCGCTTTTTTGAAAATGGGCCGGCACATATTCGGCCAGGCCGGCCAGGGTTCTATGGGCCTCGCCGGGTCCGCCCAGCTTGGCGTAAGTAAAAAACAGCAGAAAAATCATGATGACCAGCATGAGGGTCCCTTGAAAGGCGTCGGTATACATAACGGCCCGCAGTCCGCCGCTGACCACATACAAGGCTAGAATCAGTGAAAACCCGAATAAAGCCACGTCAAAGACCATGGTGGAAAGGGCCGGGTCCGGGGGCAGGCCGAAATTTTGGACCAAAATTTCCATGGCGCTGGCTTCGATCATTCGGCAGACGCCGATCAGGACGGCGGCCGCGTAAACCGGGATGAAGAAAAAAATGATCAGTCCGGCAAAGCCTTGGACGAAGCGTGACTGGTAGCGCCGGCCTAACAGTTCGGGAAAGGTGTGGGCGTCGAGGGCCAGGCCCATCCGGCGGGTCCTTTTGCCGAAGACGACCATGGCGATAAAGACGCCGACGAAGATATTGAGAAAAGCCAGCCAGAGCAAGGGGAATCCGAACAAGCCGGCGGCCCCGCCGAAACCGATAATGGCCGCAGTGCTGATGAAGACGGCCCCATAGGACATGGCCATGACCCAGGGGCTCATGGTCTGTCCGGCCAGCAGGTAATCACTGGCTTCCTTGGTTTTTTTCCACGCTTTATAAGCCAGGGAAAAAACAACGACCAGGTAAACAAGGGCCAGGAGTATCTTGACCGTCATGTCCTCACCTCAACCGCGCTGCTTCAGGCATTTAGTCCGCCGGGACTAGGGCAGCTTCTCCCTGATCCTTCTTTCCCGGCGCTCCCATTCGATCTTCTCTTCCAGGTCTTCGACGTAGCGTCCCGTGTCGTTCCATTTGACCAGACCGTAAATCACGCACAGTAATGCAGCCAAGATACATAAAAGATAGGCCAGAGCCATCTCGCCGCCTAAACCAAGCATAACATTCCCCCTGTCCGAGAAGTTTGAACCAGACTTCCCCGTATCGCGGGAAACGACCCCTAATAAGATTAAATTAAAATATTTTCGCCTGAATGTCAATTGCTGAGCATTTTGCGTTGTCAACTATTCCCCGAAATAAGCCGGCCGCCTGAGGCGGGCTGGTCTTCTCTCAAAGGAGCAAAATAAATATAACCCCACCCCGGCCCTCCCCGTCAACGGGGAAGAGGCCCATCTTAATCCCCCCGTCAACAGGGGGAAAGAAGAAGTGGGGAGGATTCCTCTTGCTCCCTCCCCGTTGACGGGGGGATTAAGGGGGGTATGCGGCGATGGCGGCGGACTTTTCCTCTTTCGGGGTGAATTATTTTTACTCCCCTCCAGAAACAAAACAATTTCAAACTCTAAACTACATCCCAGTTGGCTCATAATCAGTCCGTGGTAATCGTCCCATGAACTTGTCCGCCTGACTATGGAAATCAGATTAAAACCGTGTTTAAATTTAGGAAGGGGTACGATTTGGGCTTTCATTATAATGGGGCCGCATCTACAATTAATGAGACCATGACCCGGCCGAGATCAGGATTAATCGTTCTTTAGTTTCAACCAAGGAGGGTGGACATGGACAACAAGCCTCAAGTCAAGTTCGAGACTTGGATCAAAGAGGGTTTCAATCTTTACAAGGACAACTTCGGCCTCCTGGCCCTGGCCTCCCTGGTCACCTTTGTTTTGAGCGCGGTCACCGCGGGCGTCCTGGCCGGACCCTTGCTGGCCGGGTACCTGATCATCACCCTGGCCTTGTTCGATCGGACCGAGCCCAAGCCACAGCTGGGGGACCTGTTCAAAGGCTTTGGTTATTTCCTCCAATCTCTCCTTTTTGTCGTGGTCTGGGGCGTGGCCCTTTTCTTGGGCTCCCTCATTCTCGGCCTTGTCCCGGTCTTCGGCCAACTGGCCTCGTTGGTTCTGGTCTACGGGGTTCAGGCCTTGCTGATGTTCGGACTGTTTATCATCGTAGAGAGGAAAATCGACTTCTGGGCCGCCTCCATGGAGAGCATCAACACGGTCAAGACCAATTTCTGGCCCTTCTTGGGGCTGGGTCTGATCGCCGGTATTCTTGGCAGCATCGGCGGCGTGCTCTGCGGTATCGGGGCCGTTTTGACCGCGCCGATCCAGGCCTGCATCCTGACCGTGGCCTATCGAGAAGTCTTTGGCGGAAAAACAGCGGCCGGAATCGACGCCGCCATCGAAGAACCGGCTCAGACTGAAATCCGGACCGATATGGACCAGCCCGAATAGGGCCGGCCGCTGATGGTGCATATCAAGGGCTTGATTTTGAAGGTCGCGAGCCTTTCCGACCTAAAACGCCGAAAAAACGGACCTTTGATCTTCCAGGTCCGACCGGCTTTGTATACCCAGGTCCTGGCCGCGCATCTGCCCTTCGTTCTGATCGCCGGACTAATTTTGGTCCTGCCCAAGCTGGTTTCATACACGTCCGGGATATGGCCGTCATGTTTATTTCTTAAATTTACGGGCTATCCCTGTCCGTTCTGCGGTTTGACCCGTTCGTTTTTGGCCTTGGCTCAAGGAAGCTGGAGCGGAATTTGGTCCTCCTATCCCTTGACGTTTCTCCTCTACGTCGGGTCCGGTCTTGTTTTCTCTTGGCATGCCGCTGGTCTGGCCGTGGGCGTTAAAATCGAACCTGGCCGCCTTTTTCGATTTTTGGCTGGGGGACCCGGTAGAGGAGTCAAGTTGTTGGCCGCCGTTTTTCTCTTGAACTGGGTCTATCGCCTGGTCAAGGGGCTGGGGTAATAGTGAATTATGGACCCGGACCGGGGGTTGCCAAAGAGTCGACCGGGGTGTATAAAGCAAAACGAACGGAGTGCTGACCAGATGAGTGAAGACGCTATAAGCGCCAGTAAAAACAGATAATCCCGCCTTGACCGGGCCGGCTTCCGCTCGCGTCGGGGCGGAAGGGGCCGGTCCGGAACCCGCCTTTTTTATATTCTTAGGGCATTTTTTGACCGGCCTGTCTCAGGCGTCTCAACAGGCGCTTGATCCTTAACGGATTCTCCGAAGCCGCTGCAAGGCATGGAGGGGAACGGCCATGATCATGACAGCCTTGCCTCAGTTCGAGCCTAATCAGGCCTTGACCTTGGATGATCTCCGGGAGGTCTGGCCGGTTTTATCCGACGACGACCGGGCGGAGGCTTTCCGCCTGCTGCCCCGGGAGGAAGCCGAGGATTTTTATTTGAGCCTGACCGCTTGGGAACAGGCCCGGCTGATTTTGTCTCTTCCTTCCCGCGAGCGAAAACTCTGGGTCCGGCAAATGCCCCCGGACGACGCCGTGGACGTTCTGCAGGCGGTCCCGCCGGAGAACCGGGAGGAAATCCTGGCCCTGTTGGACCCCAGAACCCGGCAGGAGGTTTTGGCCTTGATGGCCTATGCCGAGGATGCGGCCGGCGGTTTGATGAGTCCCCGGTTCGCCCGGGTTAGGCCGGACCAGACCGCGGAAGAGGCCCTTAAGTATCTCCGGGAACAGGTTCGGCACCAACTCGAGACCATCTATTACGCTTACGTCCTTGACCCGACCCAGAAATTGCTCGGGGTGGTCTCTGTGCGGGAGTTATTCGCCGCGCCCGGCGACAAGCCGGTCAGGGACCTGATGGAAACTGACGTGCTCTCCGTTCCCGAGGACCTGCATCAGGAAGAAGTGGCCCGAATCATGTTCGACCACGACTTGATGGCCGTGCCGGTGGTGGACGAACAAAACCGGATCAAGGGCATCATCACCTTTGACGACGTGGCCGATGTGGTGGAAGAGGAAACCACGGAAGATATGCAGAAAATGGGCGGCATGGAAGCCCTGGAGGCATCTTACCTCCAGACCGGCATCCTGGAGATGGTCAAAAAACGGGCCGTCTGGCTCTGCGTGCTGTTGGTCGGTCAGATGCTTACGGCCACCGCTATGGGCCGGTATCAGGCCGAGATAACCAGAGCGGTGGTGTTGGCCCTGTTTATTCCTCTAATTATTTCCAGCGGCGGCAATTCGGGTTCTCAGGCCGCCACCCTGGTCATCCGAGCCATGGCTCTGAACGAACTCCGGCTCAAGGACTGGTGGCGGGTCATGGGCCGGGAAATGATTTCCGGACTGATCCTGGGCGGCATTCTGGCGGTAATAGGCTTGGCCAGGATTTTGCTCAGCCAGGTTTTGTTTCAGGACTACGGCCGACATGCCGGGCTTCTGGCTCTAACCGTGGGCTTAAGCCTGATCGCTGTGGTTACTTGGGGAACGGTAGCCGGTTCAGCTTTGCCCTTTGTCTTAAGGCGGTTCGGTTTTGACCCGGCCAGCGCTTCGGCTCCGTTCGTGGCCACCTTGGTTGACGTCTCCGGCATAGTCATCTATTTTACTGTGGCCGAGCTGATTTTGAGCGGATCATTGCTGTAAATGCCAAACATCTCGATATTCCAGTGAAAGGAGCCGTGATGAAAGAAAAACCAGGGCCACAGTGCGCCAAATGTTCGGTCTCGAACCCGATCTGCTACGTCCCTGACGGCAAGGCCCCGTCTTTTTGCGCCACCCGGCAGGCGGAAAAAACGATGAAAACAATTTTAACTGAATACTCCAAGCCGGATATCGGCCGGTTCGCCAAGTTTGCCTCGATCCAGGAAGCCGAGTGTTACATCAACCGGCAGGTCAAGCCTTATGTCTTGCACCCGGCCAAGACCCGGGTGCAAGAAGTATGTGAATTCGCGCATAAGATGAACTATAAAAGACTAGGGGTGGCCTTCTGCCTGGGGCTGCGCCACGAAGCGGGTATTTTGAACCGGATACTGGAAGCTCAGGGGTTTGAGGTCGTTTCGGTCTGTTGCAAGGTGGGGGCTACACCCAAGGAGTTTTTAGGGCTAAGCGAGGAGGAAAAAATACGGATCGGCGAATTTGAATCTATGTGCAACCCCATCGGCCAGGCCGTCCTGCTGAATGAAGCCGGAAGCGAATTCAACATCCTGGTCGGTCTTTGCGTCGGCCACGACTCGCTTTTTTTCAAATACGCCCAAGCCCCGACCACGGTCCTGGTGGCCAAGGACCGGGTCACCGGTCACAATCCGGCCGCGGCTTTGTACACGACCGGGTCCTACTATGCCCGGATGCACCGCCCGGGCTTCGACCGTCCGGAACCAGACCCGGCCGAATAAATCGGACCGGCCCGCGGCGGTTTTACCAAGATGACCGTCTTCCGCCGGCCCGGATTCTTGGTTGTTAGGTCCAGTCTTCAGAGGTTGAACCGATGGCTGAACTTTTGACCTTCGAAAGCATCGTCGCCTTTCTGACCTTGGCCAGTCTGGAAGTAGTCCTGGGGATTGACAATATCGTTTTCATCTCCATCCTGGCCGGTAAGCTGGACCCCAGGGTCCAGAACAAGGCCCGGCGGATCGGCCTGTTTTTGGCCATGTTCATGCGGATAGCCTTGCTCCTGGCCATCACCTGGGTCATGCGCCTGACCACCCCGCTTTTCGCCCTTTGGGGGCGCGCGGTCACCGGCCGCGATTTGATCCTTTTAGGGGGCGGCCTGTTCCTGATCGGCAAGGCCACCTTCGAGATTCACGATAACCTGGAAGGCCCCAAGAAAATCGAACTCGGAAGAAAACCGGCCGTTTCCTTCCTGGGCGTCATCTTTCAGATCATGCTCATGGATATGATCTTTTCTCTGGATTCGGTCATCACCGCCGTGGGCATGGTCCGGCACTTGGAGATCATGATCGCGGCCATCATGGCCGCCGTGGCCGTGATGATGCTTTTTGCCGGTCTGGTCGGCGATTTTATCGAACGGCATCCCACCATCAAGGTCCTGGCCTTGTCTTTTCTGCTGGTCATCGGAGTGATGCTGGTGGCGGAAGGATTCGGCAAGCACATCGAACGCGGCTATATCTATTTCGCCATGGGCTTCTCCCTGGTCGTCGAGCTGCTGAACATGCGCCTCAGAAAAGTCCAGGCCTGACCTTGGTTTTTTAAACGCCGGGGAAGGTTGTAAGATCATGACGCTGGTAATCCGCGTGGACCCCGGAGCGACCCAGGCGGAGGCGGTCGAACCTGCAGCCGAGGTCCTGCTCGAAGGCGGGGTGGCGGCCGGGCCGACTCAGACTTTTTACGGCCTGATGGCTGCGGCCGACCGGCCCGAGGCCTTGGCCCGCATCGTGAAAATGAAAGGCCGGGAAGCCCGAAAACCGCTTTTGCTCCTCTTGGACGATATTCGGCGGGTGGAAGATTACGCCGACCGGTGGCCGGATACGGCGGACCTTCTGGCGGAAGCCTTCTGGCCGGGGCCGTTGACCCTGCTGGTCAAGGCCCGGCCCGGTCTTCCGCCGGCCCTGGTCGGTCCGGACGGTACGGTCGGGTTGCGGGTCGAAGGTCTGCCCGTGGTCAGAACCTTGGTCAGGACCTTGGACCGGGCGGTGACCGGAACCAGCGCCAATCCCGGAGGACTGCTTCCGGCCGTAACAGCCGCCCAGGCTGTCGCCTATTTCGGAAAAAAGTTGGACCTGATCCTGGACGCCGGCCCTTGCGCCGGCGGACCGCCTTCGACCATCATCGACGCCGGCACCTCGCCCTTGCGCCTCATCCGCCAGGGGGCGATCAAACAGGAAGAGCTCCTGGCCCTGTTTCCGGACTTGAAGATATGAACCCGGTTCAAAGCCCTCCGGACAACTTGGTTATCTATGAAACGGCCGGGACTTGGGACGAACGGCTCGATCCGGAACTGGGCCCGCACTTTTTAGGCCTATGGGTGGAATGCGGGTACACCTTCTTTTTTTTCGACCGGGAGGCCGACACGACCATGGGCCGGCTGCTGGCGAAAAGCCCAGGCCTCAAACTGCGCTGGACCCACCGGATGAAATACGCCGAATGGCAGGATGGGACCGATTTCGCTCCCATCCGGGTCGGCGCTTTGACTATTATTCCGGCCTGGACCAGTCCCCCGGAGAAAGCCGAGCCTGGACTGATCAGAATAAATCCCGGTCTGGCTTTCGGCTTCGGCGGCCACCCGACTACGAAGGCCTGTCTGGAATGTCTGGTCCGGGTTTACCGGGAAGATCGTCCGCGCCGAGTGCTGGATTGGGGGACGGGCGCCGGCGTGTTGGCCCTGGCCGCCGCCCGCTTGGGGGCCGAAAAGGTGACCGCCGTGGAATACAGCCGGACGGCCGCGGAAACGGCCCGGGCCAATGCGGCCCTTAACGGTTTGGCAGGGACCATCGAGGTCATCGAAGGCCGGGCCGAAGATTTTTTGGCTTTACCGGCCGACCTGGTCTGCGCCAACCTCCATTTTCCGGTGCAGGAGGAAATTTTTCGGCGGGGCGGATTCAAGAACCGGCCCTGGCTGATCCTGTCCGGGATGTTTCATGAACAGGCCGCTCGGATGGAAGAGCGTTTAAGGAGCCAGGGTCTCCGCCTGGCCGACCTGATACGGGACGAGCGTTGGGCCACGATGCTTTGGCGGGTACGGAGCGAGCCGTAAACAAACGGCCGGACCTGGAATCTTTTGAATCATATCAAAGCAGTTTTCTCCTCGAGTTCGGTAAATCTTCGGATCTAGGCTCTCCCATTATTTAAAAGCGTTGACAACTGCGCCTTAATGGTTTATGTATGCGATACATAAATTATAACTTATTATTATAAGTCTTTATTTGCCACAGCAATTAATTTAATCCTCATAAAATGTAAGGAATACATAAGAGGAGAGGTTAATGAAAAATATTGTCGATAAAACCCAGACCGGGTCCGACCTCCAAACCAAGACGCCTCCGACCAGCCAGGTCAAAATCATGGAGGCTCTGCGGTCGCTGCTCAGTGAAAAGGAGTTCTCGGCCATCACCTGGTCTGAAATCGCCCAGACGGCCGGGGTGAATGAAGGCTTGATTTACCGATATTTTCATAACAGCCGCAATCTGCTCCACCAAGTGCTCAAGGAATACCTGGAAACGAGCGTGTCCCGCCTGAAATTGGACCTGCGGGGCATTAAAGGCACTATGGCCCAACTGAGTAAAATGATTTGGACCTACATCTATAATCTTAGCTCGGATCGGGTCTTTGCCAAAATTCTTCTGCTGGAAGTCCGCAACTATCCTGGTTATTTCCAGAGTGAGGCTTATGAATGGGTCCGGGAATATAACCGGATGATGGAAGAGCTTATCGAACATGGCGTCGAGAACGGCGAAATCAGCCAAGACGTGTCTCCCCGGTATCTCCGCCGGGCCATTGTCGGGACCATCGAGCATTTTTGCCTGCCGGCGGTCATATTCGAAAAAGACATCGACCCGGATCGCCTCACCGAAATCGTTTACAGCCTGTTGCTCAAGCCGATTCAAAAAAGCTCCTGATCAACCGAATTAGATTAAGCCCCCGAAAAATCTGAAGGGGGTTCATTTTTGACCGGAAACTATCGCTAAAAAGAGATGACCTAGCCACAAAAAGAGACTCAAGGAGGAAAAAATGGATTTTGAACTTAGCGACGAACAAAAGATGATCGTGGAGACGGCCCGGAAAATAGCCAAGGTCTTCGGCCCGGAGTATTGGCGGGAAAAGGAGGAGCGGGCGGAGTTCCCCAGGGAATTCGTCGATGAAACCGCCAAGGTCGGTTTCTTGGGCCTGGGAATCCCTGAGGAATACGGCGGGACAGGTTTGGGGCTGACCGAAAGCGCCCTGGCCTGGCATGAGCTTTGCGCCAACGGCGGCGGCGTAGCCCCCGGCCTTATTCCCCTGATGTGCACGGTGTTTGGGGCCTTGTCTTTGCTGAAACACGGCAATGACGACCAGAAAAAGGCTTATCTGCCCAGGATCGCCAGCGGCGAGCTCTTCGTGGCCCTCGGCCTGACCGAGCCCAACGCCGGGACCAACACCCTGAACACCAGCACCTTCGCCAAAAAGGACGGCGACGAGTTCGTCATCAACGGGAGCAAGATATTCAACTCCGGCATTGAAGACGCCGGGGCCATCGTCCTGGTCACCCGCACCGAAAAAAAAGAAGCGGCCGCCAAAAAGACTATGGGCATGACCCTTTTCCTGGTCGACCTGCCTAACGAGGCCATCAAGCACACCTCAATCCCCAAGCACGGGGTCAATTTCATCCACACTTATGAGCTGGGCATCGAAGACCTGCGTGTGCCCCGGTCGGTCATGCTCGGCGAAGAAGGCAAGGGTTGGTACCATATCTTGGACACCCTCAACCCCGAAAGAATCATGACCGCCGTCGCGGCCGTGGGCGGAGGCCGGGCCGCTATCAGAAAAGCGGTGGAATACGCCAACCAGAGACAGGTCTTCGATTCGGTCATCGGTGCCTACCAGGGCATCCAATTCCCCCTGGCTACGGCCTGGGCCAAACTGGAATGCTCCTGGCTGACCACCCTTAAAGCGTGCGTCCTTTACGACCAGAATGCTTCCCAGAAACTGGTCGGGGACTTCTCGAACATCTGCAAATATTCTGCGGTTGAGGCCTGCATCGAGGCCGGCTATCATTCGATGCAGACTTTGGGCGGGTACGGTTTCGCCAAGGAATACCACATAGAAAGATGGTGGCGGGACATGCAGCTTCTGCGCCTGGCCCCCATCACCCAGCAGATGACCCTGAATTACATCGCTGAACACATTCTGGGCATGCCCAAATCGTATTAACCGGACGACCTGAATCCAACACGGACGTAATAAATTCTTAAGGAGTGATGATGCCTGAAGTCGTGACTTACGAAGTCAACGAAGAGATCGCCTTAGTCACCATGAACAATCCGCCGGTCAACGCCCTGACCAGGGCGCTGATGGACGGTTTGGAGCAGACGATTGATGAGCTTAATAGTCTAAAATTACGGGTGGTCGTGCTGACCGGGACGGGCAAGTTCTTTCAAGCCGGCGCGGATATAAACACCTTCCTCAAGATCAAGACCGAAGAAGACGCCTGGAATTTGGTCAGCGAAGCCCAAGGGTTGATCAATCGGATCGCCGGGATCGCCTGTCCGGTCATCGCCGCCATCAATGGCGCGGCCTTGGGCGGCGGGACCGAGATCTCCCTGGCCTGCGACATAAGGATCGCTTCCACCGAAGCGATTTTTGGTCTGCCGGAGGTGACTTACGGCGTGGTTCCCGGTGGCGGCGGAACGCAGCGGATGCCTCGTCTGATCGGCCCGGGTCGGGCCAAGATGCTCATTTATTCCGGGATGAGAATCCCGGCTGATGAGGCCTTCAATATCGGTTTGGTGGACAAGGTGGTTCAGCCGGATCAGCTTATTCCGGAGGCAATGAAACTAGCCCGCAAGATAGCTGAAAAAAGCCCCGCCGCGGTCAAGACCGCCAAGCGGGCCATCAACGACGGCCTGGACGTCTCCCTGGCCGAAGGGTTGAATATCGAGTTGAAATACACCGCCAAACTGGGCGGCCTGGGCGACATGGTCGAGGGGGCCACGGCTTTCTTCGAAAAGAGGAAGCCGAATTTTGTGGTCAAGGACCTCAATTTTTGATTTAATCCTTGGGGGAAAGGTTTTATTTCCCGAGGCGACCGATTCGACCTAAAATCAAACGGAGTTATAGTTTTTGTAAGTAAACATCACTAGCCCTTGAAGCGGGAAAGGACCGAACGTTCGTTTGATTTGACCATAAAGCCTGAACCCAGGAGGTGCTTCTTCGATTTCTTGTCCGGCGAAAAAAGCCGCGGCCGGGCCGGGTCTGCGGCCTAATTAAACCTTAAAACCGACACAACCGGCGGCCGTAATTACAACCAGTCAACCATTATCAGAATTACAGGAGACTGATATGAGAGACGCCAAATTGGACATTCTATTCGAGCCCCTGGAAATGCCGAATCTGGTGCTGAAAAACCGCTTCTTCATGGCCCCCATGGGCACCTCGTTTGACCTGGACCGTCTGGCCGATTATCTGGCGGCCCGGTCCAGGGGCGAGGTCGGCTTGATTCACACCGGGGTGATCAGCGTTCATCCCAGCGGCCGTCTGGGCGAGGCCCATGAACCCCGGCTGGAAAAGGATGAAGACATCCAGACCTTGGTCCCTCTGACGGCCAAGGTTCGTGAAGGCGGGGCGAAAATCGTGGCCCAACTCAACCACGGCGGCCGTTATTCCCTAGGGCGTCTCCTCGGCCGGCAGCCGGTGGCCCCTTCGCCCATTGCTTCCCGGTACACCGGCGAGACCCCCCGGGAGCTGACCACCGAAGAGGTTGACGACCTGGTCGAAGCCTTCGCCCAAGCCGGGCTGCGGGCCAGGAAGGCCGGCTTCGACGGCGTGGAGATCGTGGCCTGTTCCGGGTACCTGGTCAGCCAATTTCTTTCGCCGCTGACCAACAAGCGCCTGGACAAGTGGGGCGGAGAGACCACCCTGGACCGGGCCGCTTTCGCCTTGGCCGTGATCCGGGAAATGCGGAATCTGGTCGGGGATGATTTCAACATCTGCATCAAGTTCGACGGCGAGGACGGCCTGGAAGGCGGGAAGACCCTGGATGACGCCCTGATTTTGGCCCCGGCCTTTATCGAGGCCGGCGCTGACCGCCTGCACATGTGGGCCGGCTGGCATGAGGCGGCCCGGCCCATGCTGCCCATGTTCGTGCCCCGAGCGGCCTTTACCTATATTTCCGCGGCCGTCAAGAAGGCCGTCGACGTCCCCGTGGCCACGGTGGGCAGAATCAACGACCCCTTGGTGGCGGCCGACATTTTGGCCAAAGGCGAAGCGGACTTGATCGGCCTGGGCCGGACCCTGCTGTGCGATCCTGACTTTGTCAAGAAGACCAAGGAAGGGCGGACCAGAGAGATCAGGCGCTGCACGGCCTGCTGTTACTGCTTTGACCAGATGATGAGCGTTCTGTTCGGCAAGGAACAGGCCGAACTGAAGTGTTCTTTCAACCCGGAACTGGGCCGGGAAGGGGAAGGTCTGGTCAAGCCGGCCGAGAAGAAAAAGCGGATAGTCGTGGTCGGCGGAGGACCGGCCGGGATGGAAGCGGCCCGGCTGGCCGCAGTCCGCGGGCACCAGGTGACGCTGTTTGAAAAGGAGAAAACCTTGGGCGGACTGCTCAACCTGGCCGTGGTCCCGCCTCACAAGGAGGAACTGAAGAACATCATCGACTATTACACTGGTCAGATGGAGATTTTACCGATCGAGGTCCGGCTGGGTCAGGCTTTCACCCCGGAGAAATTCCAGGAGATGAAGCCCGACGCGGTGGTGGCGGCCGCTGGGGCTGAGGCCTTGATTCCTGATATACCGGGCGTTGACGGTTCGAATGTGGTCACCGCCCTGGAGGTCTTGCAAGGAAAAGCCGCGGTGGGGCAAAGCGTGGTGGTGATCGGCGGCGGCCTGGTCGGGATAGAGACAGCCGAATACCTGGCCGACCAAGGCAGGAAGGTCACGGTCATCGAGATGCTCAAGTCCGTGGCGGCCGACATCGGTCCGACCATGCGCTGGGGCGTGGTCGGCCGGGCCAGAAAGAAAATGACCATCCACACTCTGACCAAGGTGATGGAGATCAAGACCGGCGGCGTAGTGGTGCGGGACAAAGAAGACCAGGAAAAGGAAATTCCGGCCGATACGGTGGTCCTGGCCGCCGGCTTGAAATGCCGGATCGAACCAGCGGAATTCCTGGCTCAAACCGGGACGGAGTATTACGTGATCGGCTCGTGCCGCCAACCCGGTCAGGTGGCCCAGGCTATCGAGGAGGCCTTCGAAGTCGGGTGCAAGATTTAATTCTTTGTCGCAGATTAAGGGTCAGGTTGACATGCAACCAGCCGGGGAGACGCGGTCGCCCGCGCCTCCCTAAGCCTGATTTTCCGACTTAAAACCATCATCGTCAAATTTTTATACTTCCGATCCCTCGAAGGGGCCGGAAGCTGCCGCCGGAGGTCATATGTCGTTTAAAACTTTGATTTTGGAAAAAGAAGATTTCATAGCCACCTTGCATTTCAACCGGCCCGAGCGGCTTAACTCCATGACCTGGGAAAGCCTGGAAGAGCTGTTGGAAGCCTTAAAACAGGTCAATCAGGACCCGGAGATTTTTGTCCTGATCATCACCGGCCAAGGCCGGGGCTTCAGTTCGGGGGCCGATAAAGACCTTTTGAAAACCCTGTCCGCTCTGGAAACCGGGGCCGAATTTCGGCGTCTTTTGCGGGAAAAGGTCCAACAGCCGATCAATTTGTTGGAACAGATGGAAAAGCCGGTCATCGCCGCCGTGAACGGCCCGGCGGCCGGCGGCGGTGTCGAGTTGGCCCTGGCTTGCGACTTCCGCCTGGCCTCGCCGGAAGCCCGGTTTATTTTCACGGAGGTCACCTTCGGCATGATTCCTGACGGCGGCGGGATTCCCAGGCTGACCCGCATGCTGGGGATCAGCAAGGCCAAGGAACTCATCCTGACCGGACAGATCGTTGACGGGAAAGAGGCCGAGCGCATCGGCCTGGTCAACAAGTGCGTGCCGCCGGAGCAACTGCTGACCGAGGCCGAACAATTGGCCCGGCGACTGAGGGAATGTTCTCCCCTGGCCGTAGGCGTCGCCAAAAGGATGATCGACCAGACCGCGGACATGGACCTGATGAACGGCCTGGATGTGATCGGCTTTGCTCAGATAGAACTTTTAAACAGCCAAGACTTCCAAGAAGGGGTCAAGGCCATGAAGGAAAAAAGAAAACCGGTCTTTAAAGGGAAATAGAATTTATTCTGTTTTAAAGCCTTATTAAATATCAGAAGGAGGAGGCCATGGGAGCTCAAGGCAGCCAGGGGGAAAACGCCGCTTTGAAAAATTTGAAAGTCATCGATCTTTGCCGCTCGTATCCGCCGGCCATGGCCGCTATGGTCCTGGCCGATTTCGGGGCCGAAGTCGTCAGGGTCGATCCGCCGGGCTTCGTCTTCCCTGTGCCCATGAAGGGCGGTCCGGAGACTTTTTCGGCCTACTATTTCATCGACCGCAACAAAAGAAGCCTGTCTTTGAACCTGAAAACCCGGGAAGGCCTGGAGGTTTTCTATAAACTGGCCGGTCAGGCCGACGTGATCATCGAGAACTCCAAACCCGGAACCATGGACGGCCTCGGCATCGGCTATGCCAAGATTAAAGAGCTGAATCCAAAAATCATCTACTGCTCGGTCAGCGGGTACGGCCAGGACGGGCCTTACAGCCGATTGCCGGGACACGATTCCAATTACTTGTCCATCGCCGGGGCCTTGAGCCTGATCGGGGAGAAAGACGGGCCGCCGGTCAACCCCGGCAATATGATCGCCGATATGGCCAGTGCAGCCATGCATTCCCTGATCGCCATCCTCCTGGCCCTTTTGGCCCGGACCCACACCGGCCAAGGCCAATATATCGATATATCCTATACCGACGGCGTCTTTTCCCTGCTGGCCATGCAATCGGCCCTGTACCTTTTGAGCGGAGAGCCGCCCCGGCGGGGGGAACACGTTTTTCTCGGTTCGGAGCCTTTTGTTTACAATTACCAGACCAAGGACGGCGGTTATTTCAGCATCGCCTGCGTCGAGCCCTGGCTGTGGGAGAACCTGTGCCGAGCCTTGGGCTGTGAAGAGTTCATCCCCCACCAGTGGACGACCGACCGGAATAAAAAGGAAGAAATTTTTGCTTTTTTCCGCAAGATTTTTTTGACCAAGACCAGGGATGAATGGTGGGAGTGGTCCAAAGACAAAAACATCGCCGCCGCACCTGTCTTGAATCTCGAGGAAGCCTTCGAGGACCCCCAGGTCGTTCACCGGCGGATGATGTTCGAGCGGGAGCACCCTGTTATGGGCTTGGTCAAACAGTTGGGCTCGCCCTTCAAGCTGGCCGCCACCCCGCCTCAGTACAAAAGATTCAGCCCGACGCCGGGAGAGCACACCGAAGAGGTGCTCAAAGAACTAGGCTGCCGCGATCAGGAAATCGCCGAATTGAGAGCCAAAGGCGCGATTTAGAGTCTTTACCCTGGAAAGAAAGGAAATTTTTATGGAATACCAAACCCTTTTGCTGGAAAAAGAAAACGGGGTCTGTCTGCTCACCCTGAATCGGCCGGAACGGCTCAACGCCATCAACTACCAACTGGCCGCAGACCTGGACCAGGCCCTGGATATGATCGAAGAGGACGCCGAAATCAGGGTGGTCATCGTCACCGGCGCCGGCCGGGGTTTTTGCGCCGGGGCGGACATCAAGGAAATGAGCGATCCTCAAGCCAAGCCGCTGCCCATTGACCGGCGCTACACCTTTTTCAATAAGCTTGAGGACTTAAACAAGCCAACCATTGCCGCCGTCAACGGTCCCTGCAACGGCGGCGGCCTAGAACTGGCTCTCTGTTGTGATTTTCGGATCGCTTCGGAAGCAGCCAGCTTTGGATTGGGCGAGGTGAAAATCGGGGTCATGCCCGCGGCCGGAGGCACGGTGCGGCTGCCCAGGCTGATCGGACCGGGCCGGGCCAAAGAGTTCCTGTATTTCGGCAATCGGATCGACGGCCCTGAAGCTGAGCGCATCGGCTTGGTCAACAAGGTCGTGCCGCCGGAGCAATTGATGGCTGAAGCCAAAAACTGGGCCGCCGAATTGGCCGAACGTCCACCCCTCTCCCTCAAAATGATCAAGGCTTCGGTTCAAAGAAGCTTGGATGCGGACTTGATGACCGCTCTAGAATTTGAAGCCCGCTGCGCCGCCCACCTCAGACAAAGCGAAGACGCCAAGGAAGGCATTACGGCTTTTGTCGAAAAAAGAAAGGCCGTTTTCAAGGGTCGGTAGCCGATAAAAATTTTTATAACCTATTAGCCAACGGTGCCATTTTCCGCCTTTTTCTGGCGGGCCGAAAAAAGTAGATTCCTGCTTTCGCAGGAATGACGTGTAGTTACTACCGTCATTCCCGCGCAAGCGGGAATCCAGGCCGCCAATAATAGATAAAAGCAAGGAGGATTCCCATGGATTTCGAACTGACCGATGAGCAAAGGATGCTCAAGGAATCGGCCCGCCGGCTCATGGAGCGGGAAGTCAAGCCTTATCTGGATCAGTTCCCTGATGATCGCCCATTGACGCCCGAGGAAATCAAAAATTTGCTCAAAAAACTTATTCCGTTGGGCTATCTGGGCAGCACCATCCCCGAGGAATACGGCGGGGCCGGTCTGGATTTTATGACCTGGTCTCTGCTGATGGAAGAACTCGATCCTTATTTATTTCTTTTAGTCATGCTTACCTGCGTTCCGACCCAGGAGATCGGCGTGGGTGGGACCGAGGAACAGAAAAGGACTTTCATTCCGCCGATAGTCCAGGCCGAAAAGATCGGCTTCGGCGCGATCACCGAACCGAATATCGGTTCAAATTCGGAGGCCATCCAGACCAGGGCCGTCTTGGACGGGGACCATTATATTATAAACGGGGCCAAGATGTGGATCACCAACGGCGCTTTCGCCGACCTGGGCATAGTCAATGCCACCATAGATCCGACCCTGGGAGGCAAAGGCATCCGCCATTTTATTGTGGACAAAGAGGTTTCTCCGTTCGAAGCCAAGGCCACCCCGATTCTGGGCGACGATCCCAGACTGCCCCACGTGGGCGAGTTGGTCTTCGAGGACTGCCGGGTGCCCAAAGGCAACATCTTGGGCGTCCCGGGCCAAGGACATAAGGAAACACTCATTCTTCTCCAGCGGGGCCGCTGCCTGGTCGCCCTCAACAGCGTCATGTACGCCCGGCAGGCCCTCGAGGCCGCCGTGGCTTACGCCAAGCAAAGGACCCAGTTCGGTCGGCCCATCGGCCGGTTCCAGCTCATCCAGGCCATGATCGCCGACATGGCCGCCTTGACCGATGCGGCCAAGCTTTTGACTTACCGGGCCATTTCCCTGGTCGGCCAGGGGAAACGTTGCCCCGCGGAAGCTTCCATCGCCAAGTTTTACGCCACTGAAACGGCCGTAAAGGTGACGTCCATGGCTATCCAGGTCCACGGGGCTTACGGACTGTCGCCCGAATACCCCGTCGAGCGGCTTTTCCGGGGGGCCAGGGTCATGACCATCCCGGACGGAACCACCCAGATTCAGAAGCTGATTGTGGCCAGGGAGTTGCTGGGGCTCTCGGCTTTTATTTAATAAATCAAGGGATTGACCATGAATTTCGAATTGAACGAAGAACAGAAAATGCTGAAAGAATCGGCCCGCCGGCTCATGGAGCGGGAAGTGCGGCCGTATCTGGCCCAATTTCCCGAACATCAAGCCATGAGGCCCGAACAGATCAAAGGCTTGTTAAAAAAGCTGATTCCCTTAGGTTATTTGGGCGGCGTCATTCCGGAAAAGGCCGGCGGGGCCGGACTGGATTTCCTGACTTACGTTTTGCTGATGGAGGAGCTGGACCCTGAAATATTCGGTCTGGTCATGATCACCGGCGGGGCGGCCAATCAAATCCATGTCCTAGGCGGTGAAGCTTTAAGAAAGGCCTATCTTGCGCCGCTGCTGGCCGGGGAAAAAATCGGCTGCACGGCCATCACCGAACCCAATGTCGGTTCGAATCCCGGAGCCGTCCAAACGAGGGCTGTCCTGGAGAATAATCACTACGTGATCAACGGGACCAAGATGTGGATCACCAACGGGTCATTCGCCGATATCTGCCTGGTCCTGGCCAATTCGAACCCCAGCCAGGGGGCCAAAGGGATAAACTTTTTCCTGGTGGATAAAGAAGTGGCTCCCTTTGAGGCCAAGGCCATCCCTATCCTGGGGGAGGACCCGCGCCTCCCGCCCGTAGGGGAGCTCGTTTTTGAGAACTGCCGGACGCCCAAAGAAAATCTGATCGGTTTGCCTGGGGAAGGTCTCAAGGAAACCATGATTATTTTTCAGTCGGCCAGATGCCTGGTGGCCTTGAACAGCGTCATCTTCGCCCAAAAAGCCCTCGAAGCCGCCGTGGCTTACGCCAAACAAAGGACCCAGTTCGGCCGTCCCATCGGGCAGTTCCAGCTTATCCAGGCCATGATCGCCGACATGGCCGCCTTGACCGATACGGCCAGGCTTTTGACCTATCGGGCCGCGGCCCTGGTCGACCAGGGGGTCCGGATGCACAAGGAAGCCTCGATGGCCAAGTTTTACGCCACCGAAGCCGCGGTCAAGGTGACCTCGATGGCTATTCAGGTTCACGGAGCTTACGGCCTGTCTCCGGAATATCCGGTGGAGAAGCTCTTCCGCGGGGCCAGGGTCATGACTATCCCGGACGGAACCACCCAGATTCAGAAGCTGATTGTGGCCAGGGAGTTGCTGGGCCTGTCGGCCTTTGTCTGATTTTCCCGGCCCATGATTCTTTGGGGGGTTTGACGGAGGCCGGGTTATATTATAATTAGTTTTATGTAAGGCTGTTGGAATCATCATGATGTAGACAACCTTGTAAGGCAAAAGGAGATAAGGCTATGCGCAAGGTAAAGATCATCGGTGCGGGCATGACCAAGCTGGGCCGGCACCTGGACCGGAATCTTAAGTCCCTGGCCGGCGAGGCCGTTGAGCTGGCCCTCAAGGATGCCGGCATCACCAAAGACCAGCTCGAAGGGGCCTGGGTGGGCAACGCTTCCCAGGGCGTGCTTTTCGGCCAGGAGTCCGTGCGGGGCCAGGTGGTTTTGCGGGAATTGGGCATCGGATGGATTCCGGTGGTCAATTTGGAAAACGCCTGCGCTTCTTCGGCTACGGCCCTGAATGGGGCCTGGGCCATGATCGCCCTGGGCGAGATTGACGTGGCCTTGGCCTTGGGCATGGAAAAGATGTACATGGAAGACCGGCAGAAAGTTCTGGGGGCTTTCCTGGGGTGTATGGACGTGGAAGCCCTGCCGCAGATCATGGCCGATTTTGAAAAGAAAGAGGAAGAGATCAGGAAGGCCCTGGAAGCCAAAGGCGAGGCCCCCAAACCAAAGTCCGGCCAAAGGACCATCTTCATGGACGCCTACGCCACCTGGGCCAGGCAGCACATGGAGAAGTACGGCACGACCCAGCGGCAACTGGCGGCCATTGCTTCCAAGAACCACTATCATTCGACCATGAATCCCCTGGCCCAGTATCAAAAATCTTTCTCCATCGAGGAAGTCCTGGCCGCGCCCGAAGTGACCTGGCCCTTGACCGTGCCCATGTGCTCGCCCATCGGCGACGGAGCGGCGGCCCTGATTCTGTGTTCCGACGAGTTCGCCCGGAAAATCGGGGCGAGCAAACCCGTGGAAGTGGCGGCTTCGGTTCTGGCCAGCGGTCAGGATCGGCAGGAAGGTTTGGAGACGCCTTTGGTCAGGCTGGCCCGCAAGGCCTATGAAAAGGCCGGGATCGGTCCGGAAGACGTGGACGTGGCCGAGGTCCACGACGCCACGGCCTACGGGGAACTATACGCCACTGAAGAACTGGGCTTCTGCCCCATCGGGGAAGGCGGGCCTTTCGCCGAAGCCGGACACACCACCTTGGGCGGGAAGATTCCGGTCAACCCCTCGGGCGGACTCGAATCCCAGGGCCATCCCATCGGGGCCACCGGCGTCAGGCAGATTGTCGAGATTTATTGGCACCTGGCCGGCAAGGCCGGAAAGAGGCAGGTCGAAGGGGCCAAGGTCGGCCTGGCCCAGAACGGCGGCGGCGTGGTCCACGGCACCGAAGCGGCTCTGGCCATAACTATTTTGAAAAATTGAGCCCCCCGGTGAATTTGGACGGATAGCCGCGATTATCGTTCCGGTTATGGGGCTGCATCTGATTATCGACGGCTATAACCTGATCAGGTCGAGCCCCGGCCTGTCCCGCGAGGAAGCCAAAGGGCTGGAAGAGGGCCGGGCCGCTCTGATCGAGCGTCTGGCGGCTTATCGCCGGATCAAACCTTGGCCGATCACCGTGGTCTTCGATGCCGCCGAGGGTCCCGGACTGGGCGAGAAGACCGAACAGGTCCGGGGGATCAAGATCGTCTATTCCCCGGCCGGCCGGACGGCCGATCAGGTCATCATCAGAAAAGCCCGGAAAAAGGGGAGCCAGGCCCTGGTCGTGACTTCAGACCAAGCCCTGGCCAGGGCCGTGGAAGCCGCCGGGGCCGCCGCCCTGAGTTCTCCCGAATTCGAGGCCCGGATGGAAATGGCTCATTATTTCGAAACCAAAGGCGCCGGAGCCGAAGAAGAGGACTTCGCACCGAGTCTGTCCACCAGGAAAAAGGGACCGAGCCGTCGTCCGCCCAGGGCTCTCCGCCGGAAAAAAGCCCGCTTGAACAAGATTTGATCCAGCCGGGACTGTTTGAAAAACTTGGACTTGATCGGAAACGGAGTGTCATCATGAATCAAAAAAAATTGGATAAAGGCGGACGGCGGGAAATAGTGATCGAGCGGCGTTATGAGGGGCCGCCCAATATCGCCCACGGCGGTTATACCGGCGGGGTGATGGCCGAGTGCTTGGATTGCGAAACGGTCGAAGTGACTATGCGTAAACCCACCCCCATGGATAAACCCTTGATTTTGGACGCAAGCAGCCCGGAAGCGGTCTTTTTGTACGATGGAGAAACCCTGCTGAACGAGGCTAAGCCGTCCGACCTGGAACTAGACCTGCCGGAAATCATCTCGATAGATCAAGCCAGGAAAGCTTCACTCCGCCATGTGACCGAAATGCCCTATCCGAACTGCTTCGGCTGCGGTTCCGGGCGCTCGGAAACTGACGGCCTCCATCTGCGCTCCGGTCCGGTCGGGGGACGGGACCTGGTGGCCATCGACTGGGTTCCGCCGGCCGCTGTAGCCGGGGTCCCGGCCGGCCGGGACCTGCCCAAACGCCTGGCCTGGGCGGCCATGGAATGTCCCTGCGCCCGAGCCATGGAGCTGGGCGGCCTCAGGCAACCGGACGAACTGATCGTCCTGGGCCGCCTGACCACTAGGGTCAAGGCCCGGCCCAAAGTCGGGCGGCCGTGTTTCTTCATGGCTTGGCCGATCGGCCGCGAAGGCCGCAAAATCGAACTGGCCGGGACCATGCATGACGAAAGCGGCCGGGTTTTGGTCATGTCCAGGTTCACTTTCATCACCCTTAAACCGGGGGTGACTTACGAGTCTTTCACCTCTGGCGCGGCGTAAAAGACTTTTTTCCGGACTTGAAGGCCGGCTGGTTCTCACGGTCTTTGTCTTGCTTTTGGCCGTCGGCCCAGGCGGGGCAGACGTGCTTGAACCTGAGAAAATTGTAGATGATCGACCGGCGGTCCGGGTTAGCGAGGCTAAAGACCTGGCCCCGGCCCAGCCGGCCGGAAATGTTTCCTCGCCGAAAGAGTCTGAATCGGCGACGGCCCAGGCTGCCGTTGAGGATTGGTTTCAAAAAGGCCTGCGGTTACAGTCCCGAAGACATTACCTGGCAGCGATCAGGGCTTTCAACAAGGCCCTTGAACTGAACCCCGGCCTGGCCGAAGCCTTAGCCGAGCGCGGCCTGGCTTGGTCTCGAAAAGGAGAGCGGGACCGGGCTCTGGCCGACTACGCCCAGGCCCTCAGTATCAATCCGGAACTGGCCCGGGCTTATTACTACCGCGGCCGGGAATGGCATGACTTGGCCGCCCTGGACAGCGCCATCGATGATTACACTGAGGCCTTGGCCAGGGACCCCAGCTTGGCCGAAGCCTATTTCCACCGGGGCCGGGCTTGGGCGGCCATGCTGTTTCAAGACCGGGCCGTGGCTGATTTCACTCAGGCTCTGGCCGTCGACCCCCGCTTGACCGAAGCCTATTATCATCGCGGCCTGGCCTGGCTGGACAAGCGCGATCTTGACCAGGCCGTCGAGGACCTGACCCGGGCCGTCGAACTGAACCCCGGCCTGGCCGAAGTCTTCTGTTCCCGAGCCCTGGTCTGGCAAAGAAAAGGGGACCTGGACCGCGCCGCCCACGATTACTCCAAGGCCGTCGAGCTCGACCCAGGCCTGGCTCGGGGCTGGGCCGGCCGGGGTATGATCCGGGCCCTCCAGGGCGACCTGGACGGAGCGGTGGCCGATTACACCCGGGCGATCAATCTCCAGCCCCAGGACGCCTCTCTTTACTACAATCGCGGCCTGGCCTGGGCCCTCCACGGCGACTTGGACCGGGCCGTGGCTGATTACACCAGGGCCTTGGCCCTGGACCCGGAAGATGTCGAAGCCTTGAACAATCGGGGGCTGGCTTGGTTTCGGCAGGGCAAAATCGACCAAGCCCTGGCCGATTATAACGCCGCGCTGGAGGTCAGAGACGATCCCGAGATTTATTACAACCGCGGCCTGGCTTGGGCGGCCAAGAACGAACCCGAAAAGGCCCTGGCTGATGTTAAAAAGGCCATGACCCTAACTTCGGATGATCGGGATTATCGGGACCTGGCCGCCCGCCTGGCTGACACAATCAAAAAAGCCCATAAGGCTTCCCGATGAAACCCTTGGGCCGGTCCCCACGCTTCAGAGGATGAGCCGATGGCGAGGTAGTTTAAGGTTTGAAATTGTTTTGTTTCTGGAAGGGAGTAAAATAATTTACCCCGAAAGGGAAAAAGTCTGCCGCCATCGCCGCATACCCCCTTAATCCCCCCGCAACGGAGAAGAGGCCCCCCTTAATCCCCCCGCAACGGAGAAGAGGCCCCCCCTTAATCCCCCCGTCAACGGAA
>Ga0209164_1000432_pt1 | contig 102235 bp, 73 predicted proteins | sample MTBNYHSulfiMetaG_FD_187458 | JGI IMG/M metagenome (GOLD analysis project Ga0209164, IMG submission 187458) | Enrichment culture microbial communities from rom New York Harbor, USA that are MTBE-degrading - MTBE-NYH (New York Harbor Sulfidogenic)... | ecosystem: Environmental > Aquatic > Marine...
GTCGAAAAACATCACACCATTTAATTTTCTCTTCGCCGAGAAGCTCCACAAAGGTGAAAAACTTCTCCTTGATAAAAAGCCGATCGGTCTCCTCCATTGACCCCACCAGGACGTTGGCGTCGGCCGGCGAAACGACCCGGTTCTGGTCCTTTGGTGTGGGGCGGGAGGTCCAGTATTTGATCTGGCGTTCGAAAAGATGGCGTGGGGATACCAGGCATCGGCGCTTCGAAACACACTCGCTCAGATCGATACCCAGGTTGACCGCCAGCCTGCGCGCGGCGGCGGGGCCATGTATGTGCCCGGCATCGAAGTTGACATGGCTGAGCAACCGGCTGCTGCGCGCCGAAGTCAGGGCTTTGAACAGCAAGGGCGCTTTTTCGCGGGCCGCCCCATATAGCCAATGAATGAGTCGATCCGCGAAGAGCACCTCGGTGATCACTCTGCCGCTTCTTCGATGGATATACTGGTGAGGATGCAACGTGCCGGGTCCTGTTCTCAAGTCCAGCTGTTGCTGCACTTCATGTGGTGCAGCAGCAGCAACAGAAGACAAATCAATTTTTGACAGACCGCCGGCGTCAGCGTCTCCGACACAAAATCGCGCTTGACCCTTTCTAAAAAATCAGCCGCACTCATACCATCCAGGACATAAAGCAGTTCCCGGTTGTAACGCCCGCTGCGCCAGGACTGCCAGGAATCGATCGCTTCGATGGACTCGCAAAAGGCATCGAAAGACTCCTGCATATGCGCCTTCCTCAAATCCTCGCGATAATAGGTCTCGGCCGCATGATTGAAGGTCTGGCCCGGGCATGCCAGCGCCGAACGCTTTGGGTCGCCCGAAATGCGATGGATAAGACGATCGGCGACGGCATGGTGTTCCGGATGGTCGATCCGTTGTTCCAAATCCTCCAACACGGGCCCGATGCCAAGCATTTCGATTAATTCTGCGCCATCCTGGCGCATCATCCGCAAGAGCGCCCGCTGGTATTCGATGGCCGGTATGCGCAGATAGCCGGCGTACCGCCGGCTGCGGCGGGTGTGGCGGCATTGGGCCAGGATCCGCTGCATAAACCGGTTACCGCTCTGGCGATGCAAATACAAAGTGGGAATACCGATAGCCGCACCGAAAAAGAACTGTCGGCGTTCACTTTCCACGGTGGGGTTATCGGGTATGTCGGCATGGGTCACAGTGCCTTGCAGGATATAATGATAAGCCAGCAAGGTGATCAACTGCTGCAGGTCCACGGCCGGCTGCATGTCGCGCGCAAAGCCCTCGAAAAGACTGTAATGGCGACCTTCAAAACCTGAGAAGGAGATAGTTTTGTATGCCCGCAGCCGCATCAGCAAGTAAAGCTGCATGCGCGTATCGAAAACGCCCATGTCGGCCAGGTCCGCCTTTAAGCGCATATCGTTGCCCATGCGGCCGTCGAGAGCCGGACTCTCATCGGTACTGAGGACTGCGACCATGTAATCGATAAGCCGATAATCGTTCACCAGGTCCCCTTTGAGCCCCAATAGCCGGCTCAGGGCCCGATCGAACCACTCCGGCCCGAACGGTGTGACGGCGTGGCCGAAAAATTTGATATTCGCCTTCTTTTTCCAGCGCCGCCAGATCATGCGCAGATGGGTGTAGTCGAGTTGGTGAGGCAGAAAACCCAGCACCTTTTCCGGATGAAAATCCCAGAAATTCAAGCGATAGGGGGCGGCCGAGTAGGTCCCCACAAACAGCGGCAGAAAATGTTCGCTGATTTTAATGACCAGGTCCCCGAAATACTTCTCCTCGGATTCGCCGAAACCCGAATCAGGATCCCTCATCAACTGCGTCAGTTTGCGGCTGCCGAGACTCAGGTGGGTGCCGTTGTTGGCCAGGCAAATGTTCGATGTTCGCGGCAACACGACCAGGTTGTTGGCGATGATGCCGGCCTCTTTCAGCTTGGCCAGGGTGTTCAACTGGCTGCGCGAAAGCACTTCATGGCAAAGGATCATGTAGCGATGCTTGGCTTCGCCCTGATCCCACCCACTCAGACAGGGGCTCATGAATAGCTCGCGATAAAAAGCATCTGAGATCAAATCGTTGAGCTGCTTCTGGCGCGAGGGTGGATGGGGAGCGAAATAGACGATGGCGCGCTGACCGTATGCCGCGAGCCCCAGGCGGCGGTTGGCATACTGCACCACGAGTTGGGTCAGCAAATACCTCAGCATGGTCTCTGTGGCGGCGGCACGGCCCAGTCCATCACACGATGTGCCGATGACCGGAAAAAAGGAGTGGGTTTCCGGCGATGTGTTGTCGCTGATAAAATGGTCCAGCAAACCGTCTCCGGTCTGCCGAATCGACTCAGGCACGTCGGAAACGCCGATAGCCTGCGCAAGGGACAACTTCAACAAGTAGGAAATGGGAATGCGCAAAAACCGCCCGGATCCGTCCTCGGAAAAAAACCGCTGGCTGTCGCAGCGCAGAGGCCCATCGCCCCATTGTTTATCCGCCAAAAGATCCTTCTCGAGGATGGATCTCGCATAAGCGTTCAATGCCGTCATGGGCAGGCGCACCCAGCTGTTTTCCCAGACATCCTCAGAGGAAGACAAGTATCGCTCCAGGCTGTGCTGTATCTTTCGGGGTGCGTCACCCGATGCCACGCGTTTGACAATATTTTTAAAATAGTTGGAGTCTTCAATGGCCCGCGCCAGGTCGACATCTTCGCGTTTGCCGACGACAACAGCCTGCAGCTCGTTTTCTACACCCGCAGATACATCCGATGGCGCAAAAGGCAGGTTATCGGTACAGGCGCTGGCATCAGTTCCGGATATGCCCAGTGCCGCCAGGAAATTCGAAACGCTGCATGGTGTCGCATGGGGTTGGACGGCAGATTTGACCAAGCTCAGTTTTATGACCGCCGCTGAAGTATGGGGCATTGGCTTGCTCCTGGTTTGATCCATGATGCCTTCATCATTTCGTCCCTGCTGGCACAGCGAGCTTGCGCCCCGCATTTTGCCACCTCACGGCGGCAGGCAGGTTGTGCAACGTGCCATTGCTTATAAAGTTCTAATAAAAAGAGGATATCAAGAAATGATGAGGGTAGAGTTAGACATCGATTAAAACGAAACCATTTTTCCTGAAATGAGCTGCACACCCTGCACGCCCCATCCTTGGTGCGAGCATGAGCTGCCCTGGCGAAATCCAGGCAGCTCATGAGGCACATAAAAAAGGGGGGCCTGGTGGCCCTCCTCAGGAAGAAACAGGATTTGAACTTCTATGGGTGTTGGGCAACGACCGACGCCCGATCGATCTCGATGCGGTACAGCGTGGTGGTGCCGCTCACCTCGTTGGCAACGGCCAGCATGGGATGGCCATCGGGGCTTTGTCTGGCTGGAATGAAGGTGATGCCCTCGGGTCCCAGGTCGCCGGCCGTGCCGGTCGCGGCATCGCCGGTGAAGTCCCGGTTATTCAGGTAGGTGACGAACTGCGCAGCATAAGGGCAGGTGACGTCGTAGACCATGATACCGCCCACCCGCTCCAGGCCGATGAAGGCATAGGTTCGGTTGCCGATGGTCCCCAGGACCAATCCCTCGGGTTCGGGGCCCTTGGCATCGCTGCGGCTGTCGAAGGAGCCGTTTTCATCATTGTCGGCGTTGAACTCTTTCGGCAAGGCCGCGGCGATGATCTTTTCAACCGGATGCGCGCCTCTTCGCCGAACGCATCGTAATCCCTGGCATCGCCTTCATTGGCCGTCACGATGTAAGTATCGCCTTTGTAGGGATAGGCCTCGATGGCATCGGGCATATACATGCCGAACAGGCGATCGTAGGGTCGGATGTGGAGGACAAAGCGGCCGTCGGGCGTGAAGGTCACCATGTCGGGCAGTGCGCCGACCTCGAAGGCTTTCAGGAAATCTCCCGAGGCGTCGAAGAGCACCACCATGCCCGGATCCTGCTTGATCGCCGCTTCCACGGCTACGGCCACCAGGCCGTCATGGGTCGCCACGCTGTTGGGGGCTTTTCCGTAGGGGCTCACATCGATGGCACGGACATGCGCCGGGCGGGCCGGGTCGGAGAGATCCAGCATGTCGACGGCCCTGTCGCGGCCGTTGACCACGAAAAGGGTTTTGCTGCGCGGGTCGTAGGCGCTGATTTCGGCGGCCCCCTCATCGAAAATCCCGGTGGCATATGTACCGAGTGCCGCAAGGGAGAGCGCAGGGCGCAGCGGCAGCACGGCACTGCCGTCGGATGGCGGCAGATCGCGCCACAACGCGCCCAGGGCCTGCCCCAATGCCTGATAGCGCGGATCGGCGCCCGACAGATAGCCTTGCAGTTGTTGCAGCACTGCCGTATCGGGCATTTCATCGCCGGCATAGTGCGCCATGAAGGCCTGGGCGACGAAGGGGGCCTCCTTCGATGCCTCCTCGGCGGAAAGGGAGAAGCCGCCCTGCTCCGGCGGAAGGGTGAGCTGATCGGCGGCGATCTGGGTCAACCCGCCGGCCAGAAAAGCCTTTGCATGGTCGGGGAAAGACATCCCCTGGGTATCGACATCGATCTGATCGACGTAAAAGGTGCGCACCACGGCGGCATCGGCACCGTGCAGATCCACCACCCGGTAAGGAGAGGGATAGGTCACCAGGGAACCGGTTTCCACGTCATACAGCCGGTTCTCTTCCCATTCGGATTGGGTGATGTCGTTGGCATGGTAATGGCCGGTAAAGAGAAGCTGAAGACCGGCGGCAGACAGTATCCGGGAGACCTCCTCCCAGTTGTCGACGAGATAATCGGCATACAATTGGTCCTGGCCCGTGTAGTGCGCCAAAGCACCGTGATGCATGAAGCCCACCACGCGTTTGTGCTTCATTCGCGCCTCGGACAGCTTGTCCAGGAGCCATTTCAACGTCTCCGGCGCGAGCCCCCCGCCGGTTTCCGGATGTCCCTTGGCGATGTTGAACGCGTACCGGCAGGAATCAATGCCGAACAACCAGAGGCCGTCCACGGGTTCGGCCACATAGCTCAACGAGGCGGGATCGCGGGCAATGGCCTGATCGTAGCCAAAGTCGGCATAGATCACGGTGAAGTCATAGGGGGTCACATGATTCACCGGTATCGTTTCATCCCCGTCATAGGCCACTGCGTGGGGATTGTTGATGTCGTGGTTGCCTGGAATCACGAACACCTCTATGCCGGCCGCTTCCAGGTCGGCCAGATGCCCGGCCAGAAGAAAATGGCTGCTCATTTCGCCATCCTTGGTCAGGTCCCCGGGCAAAATAACGAAATCGGGCTGCTCGTGCTCGATCCGCTCGAGCGCGCTCGCCAGGATGGCTTCGCTTTCGCGCAGCATCTTGCGGTCTTTGGCCAGATAAGCCTCGAAGGCCGGACCGGTGGTGCCCAATTCGGAATCGTAGAGATGGGGATCGGAGATGACCGCGAATCGCGCCGACTGGGCCACGGCGCCGCCGACGAGCATCAAAGACACGAGGCCGGAGATCAACAACGTCCTGAAAATCGGCATGGATATTTCCTCCTTCATGTGCACGGGCAATTTTGGGGTAGATCATGCCCCCGGTTCGGATGATGCGGGGGGGGACGTAATAGCGGGTAACTTTGAGTCAAAAGGCCATGTCGTTTACTTAAGTCGTTGAGGCTTTCATACGGGCGGGGATAAACCCCGCCCCTACACCGCCGGTTCACGGCCTCGGCCGCACTTCCCACCCCAGCCGTGTAGGGGCGGGCTTTACGCCCGCCCGTGGCATACGCTTCAGTTTTCGACATTGACCAAGGAAGGTAAGGCGTTGATGAGCATCGGATTAAAGTTCGGTAAATCTTACCAGGCCCGTGTCTCGGCTCGGAGCAGCCGCCGTTTGTGCAGGAAGTAGACCGCACCTAATATCGAGATCGAGGAAAACAGAGGAACATACACCATGGAAAAGGGGATGACCAGAAAACAGATGGGAAGCCTTTTGAGGGTCGATACCAGCGGCCAGACAAAGGGCAATGAAAAAAGCGTGAAGGAAATCCGGCAGGATAGATCTTTCAAAATGTCAACGCCATATTTCATGCCGGTCATCTTGAGGCTCAGCCACAGATTGTCGTTCCTGAAAATGCCATCAAAATATCGGTAAATTTCATCCCAGAGCAAAACATAGCCCCCCATTTTGAGGGCCGAAAAGGTGAGCAGCATGCAGAAGGAAATCACGAAAAGCACATGCAACGGATTCTTCAACCAGACCTTGTAGTACTTAAGAAAGCATTGAAGGCCGCCCGAACTCCACCTGATCTTCTGCTTGTACCATTTCCTCAGCGTATCGGGTGCATAGGTGTGGATCGGGCAAAAGCTCTGTTCAACCCGCCAGCCGTTTTGGTTCAGTTTGAAGGCCAGGTCCATATCCTCCGTGATGGCGTTTAGCGTGAATCCGCCCGCCTGAACAAATGCCGCCCGTTTGATGACAATGAAACCACCCCAGAGCGCAATCGCCGAAAAGAGATTGTACGCGCCCTGCACAAAGCTGAGCATGTTGTATTCGATGGTCTGCATCAACGGTATGAATCCGCGATTGGCGCAACGATAGGGGCAGCTGACCGCGCCCACATCCGTGCGCTGCAACCGGGCCAGTGCATCTTCAAGGGGTTTCCGGGAAACGATGACATCCGCATCCACCAGCACCACCACCTCATGTCGGGCGAGACTGAAATGATCGTTCAGTGTTTTTGATTTTCCGAGATTCGATGGGTTGACCACCAGGTTGAACCCCAATTCCGCTCTCAGCGCGTTGAGTCGCTTCCGGCTGTCATCGGTACTGCAGTCATCGATAACGGTGACATCGGTCTCCGGGCCGCATGCGGCGTAAATGCTTCGCAGGGTCTGCACCACCGAATCGGCGTCATTATAACAAGGTATCATAAAAGAGAGTTGCGGCCGGTTCTCCAGAACCCGCTTTTTTCTTCTATCCATGATCCCCAGAACGGCCACGGTGAGAAAAATGAAAGAAATGATGGCTGCCGGCAGGTATGTTGACATGCTTCCCTTCGATCCTATTTCGTTAAATCCGCACGGGGCCTCTTCCTTCGCAGGATTGAAAGCGCTTGGTTCGCGACCAACGCCCGGCAATGGACGCAAATGGAATGGCTCACCGCGGATTTGCCGGGTTTACAGGACTCGCTATTTTTGGTCCCCATGCTCCTGCCGCACCATGCGCATCGTACGATGATCACCACAGTCAAGCGCCCCTTCGTTGTCGAGATGCCGCGAGGCGCCCCGTTTTCCACCCTATGCCCGGCCCGCAGTTGTGCTTGAGCTCAAGAGGTCCAGCGATTCCTTGTGATGGCCATAGTGCCCCCCTATCATTTGAAATCCATTAGGAAAGGGTTAAAAAATCGCATCTCTGCCGATGATGGATCGAAATGGGCCCTTGCGGCCACCGATTTTTTTCATCACCGATGTCAACCATTCTCCGCCTGATGCGTTTTAGGGGGTAGACGAGGAACATGCACAACCCCATTAACCCAACTGAGGAGAAACGCATCATGAAGACACTGGTTATGATTGGAGCTCTTTTGATCGCCGGCGCCTGCTGGACACCCGCCATGGCAGAGGATATCGGGGACCGAGTCGATCATCGCCTGGACCGCAGGGGCGACCGCATCGACCGGCGGGCGGATCGACGCGGCCGTTAGGGAATTCAACCGGTTGGCGAGCTTCCCGCCGTGCTTTTTTGCTCTTTCCTTGACATTCCTTTGGGGTTCGGTAGAAATGGCGTTCAACGGTGGTGGATGGCACCAAAGGATTTTCGCGGCTGAACCGCATCCGCCAGGATGCCTTGCAAACCATCGCGCGGGATCCCCAAGCGCGCCGCAACCGCGGCCTGGGACGGCTGGCGGGCGCCACGGCCGCGGCCGCATTCGCCGCGATGCTCTATTTTCAGTAGTGCCGGCGACTCTCGAGATGGCCTCCGAGACCCATTTGGAAGCCTTCAGCCTGATCCCGTTGGAGGAATCCGTTGAATTTTTCGAAAACCTTGACGCCTCGGACCGGGAGCAAAAAGATGATCCAGCGGCGGAGGGCGGCAATGAGCGCAGGGAAGCGTTCACAACAATTCAATCGCTCGAATAAAAAAAAGCCCGCCCCGGAGGTTTGTAACTCCAGGCGGGCTTTTCACTTCTTTCTGAAATGCCGATCTTGGTCGGCTCAGCGCCGCGTCTTTTCGCTCCCCTTATTGAGCACCAAGCCCATGATTTTCTCCTCTGGAAGCATTTTGAGCGCCTTGTTGATGTCCGGCATCGGGGTCCTGCCCTCTTCGACCACCACCACGATGCCGTCCACCAGGGGGGCGAACGAAAGCGCATCGGCACTGCCCAGCAGAGGCGGCAGATCGAAAAAGATTAAACGGTCCGTATAGCGGTCCTTCATTTCTCTGACCAGTTCGGCCATGCGCGGGGAGGTGAGCAGCTCGGTGGCGTCTGCGACCGTGCGGCCGCCGGATATCAAGGTCAGCTTTTCCACCTTGGGCCACACGATGATCTGGTCCAGGGGGCAGCCTTCCATCACGTGGTCCACCAGGCCGAAATCGTGGCGATATCCCAGGTAGTGCTGAATGGGCTGGCGGCACAGGTCGCAGTCGACCAGGAGGACGGTCTGGTCGAACTCTTTGGCGAACATGGCCGCCAGATTGATGGCGGTGACCGTCTTTCCTTCGCCGCCATGGACGCTGGTCACCATCACCGAGTTCCATCGCCGCTCCTTGAGCCGCTGCCGCAGCTGAATTCGAAGCACCTTGTAGTAGTCGCTTTCCGAAGCGTCGGAGATCAACCCCACGCATCGATTGGCCTGCAATGCGGCCGGATCGAGATCGACGGCGCAGGATTGCGAATAGTGCGGAGAAACCCATCCCGACGAGGAAACCCTCACGCCGTCTGTGCCGTTTGACTCGGAATGGATCACGTCGCGTCCCTGTAGCTTACTGAAAATTTTTAGCCTCTCAACCATCAAGCCATCCTTCTCCGATACTATCGTACCGCTCAATGATAAACTTGAGCCATGCCTATCCCTGAAATCAACCCCATTGCCATGAACGGCATCCCCCATTTTTCAAAGCGGGGCTATAGGGCATTTTGCCTCAAAGCATCAGCCTGCGGTTCAACTTGGCCCAGAAGACCCACCAGTCCATCACCATGTAGTGAAACAGGACAACCCCGCCGATCAAGGCGATGCCGACCAGGGTAATAATCACCATCCGTCGGATCCGCCGCCTGCGCCGCTCCTCCGATGTCATGATCGCAGGCACCTCGCCCAAAACCGGGAAACCGCAACCGATGGCCAGCCGTTCGCTGCTGTAGACCGCCTGATCGCCGAACTCGCGCAGGGCCGCCCACCCGACGCCGGCGCCGATACCCAGCACGACGCCGATGAGCGCGATGGCCAGCCGGTTGGGCTTGAACGGCTTTTCGGGCAGCTGGGGAGGATCGATCAAGGTAAACCGCTCTCCCTTCTGGCCTTTCTCCAGTCCCACCGCGACCACCGCCTCCATGTGCTTCTGCATCAGATCGTTGTATTTGGCCTTCAGGTTCATCTGCTCGGCCGTGAGCACCTGGTATTCGCGTTCCACCTTGGGCGTCTCTTCGACACGCATTTCATACTTGGTCTTCTCTTTACGAAGCTCCCCGATTTGATTCGTGACCGATCGTATTTCGGACCGGGTGCTGGCCAACTGGGACGCCAGGGTAACGTATGCCGGGTTGTCCGGCTCCCCTGCATCGACATCCGCCTGCTCGCCGTCGTCGGCCATCTTCTTCTTCAGCGCCGCGACCTCGGCCTTGGCTTTGATCACATCCGGGTGCTCGTCTGAAAAGCGCGTCTGCAGGGCCACGAGTTCGGTCTCCAGCAACTCCAAGCGTTGGCGATCCGAATTTTCCATGTAGGGGGAGAGGTTGGCCAACTGGGTGTGCAGATACCCCTCACGCTCCTTCAGGCTGCGCAGCTGCTCGTCCAGGCGCTCGATGCTGCGCTCGCTCGTGCTCAATCCCTGCATGTTCACCTGCAGCATTTCCGGCAGGCTGTTGATATGCTTCTCTTTGAATTCGGAAAGCGTTCTTTCCGTCTCGGCGAGATTCTGCTTGACCCGCTGCATCTCCTCTTCGAGGAACTTGGAGGTCTCGGAGGTCTGGCGCTCCCGCACCGCCAGATTCTCCTTGAGAAACAGCGATGTCAACACATTGGCCACCCGCTGGACCTTGGTCGGCGAATCCTTGCCCTCGTAGGACAGTGTAAAAGCGATGGTGGCGGCGGTCGGCCGTCCGGTGCGCCGGTCGACGACCTCGGCGCTGATCTGATTGAGCTGGACGTCCTCGCGCATCTGCTCGATGACCTCTTCAGAGGTGCGCTTCTCCCGCATCTCCTTGTAGAGGTCGTACTCTTCGATGATCTCCATCAAACGGCTCGTGCTCATGATGCGCTGGTTGATCTGCTGCAGGCGCTGCTCGGCGAAACTGGTGACCGTGGCCACCACGAAGTCGGCCGGGATCTCCTGTTCCTCGATCAAAATCGTGGATGTCGCCCGATACACCGGCGGCAACAAAAGAGCCACCGCTACCGCGATAATAAGAATGATAGTCGCCGGCAGAATAAAGCTCCACTTGCGTCGGGAGGCGATCGCCAGGTAGTCGGCCACGGATGGTGCCGGCGGCTGGGAGGTGTACTTGACTGTCAAATCCGCACCGGAGTTCCGCTGAATCAGTTCACTTTCCATAACATGCTTCCGTCAATGTGTTAAGAATCTATTCCCATATAGGCCAATTAAAGTCCACCACCAGCGATACCATGTTCCGGTTGTATTCACGATCCTCTTCCCGGTCATCGAGCCAGTTCAGGCGATAGATACCGCCGATACGCCAGTACTCATCCAACGCATACTTCAAACCCACGCTGAGTTGCAGTGAATACTCATCGATCTCGGTGGTCGCCTCGCTGCCGTCCGAACGGTTTCTGAAAGCGCCGGCCGAGCCGTGAACCGTCCAATCTTCGGTGAGGCGCTTGCTCATCGACAGCACCAGCTTGGTGCGTTCGGCCAAACCGTTGCGACCCGAAGCCGGTACCAGATCGTGGTTGGCCAACAGCGTCCAACGCGAAGTTTCGCCCGTATAGGTGGCCTCCAGCGTTCCCACAACCCCCCAGGAACGGTCTGAGGTCTCGTCACAGGCGTCGATCCGCCCGTCCCAGCTGTAGATGATCGACCGGGAGGTGGTCGTCTCGGATTGGGTGTAACGCGTGCCGACATCAAGCGCCACGAGCAGCTTCTGTGTCCACTGGTGACTGGCGCCCAGGGTCAGAGCGTAGTTCTCGATGGCCTGCTCGTAGTCCACCACATTGGTGATCGTCCCGAAAAGAAACGGCTCTTCGACCGAATAGCCCTGCGTATAATCGTAAAAGCCGCCCTGAAGCCGGATCGTACCGGTCGTGCGGGCCAGATATTTGCTCAGGTTCCTGGAATAAAAAAGCCCCCAGAAATGCCCTTCCAGATCGAACCGGTCCTCTTCGTCATATTTTTCGCTCAGATAGCTGTAGCTCAGCCCCAGGGAACTCGTCTCATCCAACTGGTACTGGTTGAACAACGCCCCTTCCCACTTTTTGCGGCGATCCGAATCGAACAGCAGCCCTGTTTCGGCCAAATCCCGGTCCGGGCGGTTATCGTCGCTATAAGCGGCATCGAGGGTGGTGGATGATCGGGGGGTCCACTGATGCGTCAACTTCGCGCTGTAAAACTGATCCGTATCGTTCAAATCCGAATTGTCTTCATAATAATAGACGTCGGCCCGCCCCCTGAGCGTCACGCCTGAACGGGCCGTTTGATAGCCCAGAACCGCCTCCGGCGAGATGGTGGTAACGAAATCCTCCGTCTCCTCCTCCGCATCCCAGAAGATATTGTCGTTGTATTGCTCCTCGACACTCGCCTTGAGCGTCAGGCGAAGGGGATCGGCGATAGCGGGGGACGACGCCAGCATCAGCGCGAGCCACAACGGCAAGGCAAAGGGAATCCATCCAATACGGCGCCACATACGCATCGCCCCGGGTCCGGCCCGTTCCTGCCCCATCGCTGTCAGGGGACCACCACCACATCGCTTCTTTTCAGCCGTATATTCTGCTCCAGACGCTCTCCCTTGGCCACTTCGTCGTAATCGAAATCAAAAATCCGGGTCCCTTCATCGCTCTCCCGGAAAACCTTGATCCCCCCGGACTTGGCAAACGGGTTGAGACCGCCGGCCATGGCCAGCGCCTGCAGGACATTGATGTCGCTGTGCAGATCGAAACGGCCGGGCCGGTTGACCTTGCCGATCACGTACACCACCTGGCTGTTCACCTGCAGGACCTGCACCGAAAGGGTCGCATCCGGCACATACTTCTCCAGGAACTGCTTGATCACCGTCTTCAGCCCGAACAGGGTCAGTCCATCGGCCCGAAGCTCGCCGACCAGGGGAAAGGAGATGGTTCCGTCCGGCAGCACCGACACCTGACGCGTCAACGATTCGTCCTTCCAGACGGAAATCAACAACACATCACCGATGCCGATGCGATAATCCTCCCGTTCCACGATGTTGCCGGAAGCAGCAGATGCATCCGCCTTCTGCGGCACCAGCTTCGCCGTACCATTCGCCCCGGCACACGCCATTTGCGTGCACAGAAACGCACTTAAAAATAGATAAAGTATAAATCTGTTCATGCTTTCCCCGACAACGATTAAGTTATCACAAATTTTCGTTCAACATGTTCATCCCTGGACGCCGTTAACTTCCTTCACCCTTCAACCGCTGGATACTGTAGACTTTTCACTATAAACTCAGCGCCGTTCACTTAAGGCATCAAAGTTCCATACGGGCGGGCATAAAGCCCGCCCCTACGATGCCTGGGTAGAACGATACGCAACTCCCATAAACGGGCGATGCACGGGTGGGTTTATGCCCGCCCCAGCAGGGCCCGGGCAGAACGACGCGCAACTGCCGTAAACGGGCGGTGCACGGGCGGGGTTTACACCCGCCCCGGCAGGGCCCGGGTAGAACGACGCGCAACTGCCGTAAACGGGCGGTGCACGGGTGGGGTTATGCCCGCCCCGGCAGGGCCCGGGCAGAACGACGCGCAACTGCCGTAAACGGGCGGTGCACGGGTGGGTTTATGCCCGCCCCAGCAGGACCCGGGTAGAACGACGTGCAACTGCCGTAAACGGGCGGCCTACGGGCGGGGCTAAACCCCGCCCCTACATCGCCGGGGCGTGGCCACTGCGCGTATGATAACGAGATCTTGTACGGGCGGGGCTAAACCCCGCCCCTACATCGCCGGGTCGTGGCCACTGCATGTATGATAACGGGATCTTGTAGGGGCGGGCTTTATGCCCGCCCGTATGGAAAACTGAAAACCTTAAAACAACGGGATTGATATTTAACCCGCCCTGCTGCTTGCTCAGGGCAACCTACCCCGCCGTCAACTCCTCCAACGCCTTCCGCGCGGCCTCCCGTTCCGGAAACTCCTCGTCCATCAACGCCTTTTCCAGCATCTGGCGCGCCTCTTCCAACCGGTTCACCTTCTTGAGCGCCAGCCCCAAATGATATTGGATGATGGCCGCCTCGGGATCCTTTGCAGCCGCCTTTTCCAACTCTACGATCGCCAAGTCCGTCTCTCCTCGCCGGAGATGCACCCATCCGAGGGTATCGAGAACGCTCGGCGTCTCCGGCTGCAGGGCCACCGCCTTGAGCGCCAGTTCGTGGGCGCGCTCCAAGTCGACGGGAACGCCGTCGCCCAGGGAAAGCATGTAGGCCAGGTTGTTGACCGCCGGCCAGAGGTCGGGCAGCGCTTCCAAAGCCTTCTCGTAGGTGGCAACCACCTTCTCCTCCAGCCCGGCCTTGCTGTAAAGATTCGCCAGGGTCATGTAGGCCGCCGCATTCTTCGGATTCTTCTCCAACGCCATGCTTAAATTGGTTATGGCTTCGTTCGTTTTTCCCTGCGATAGAAAAACCCTTGCAAGGTTGTTATGAGGCGTCTGCCACTCCGGCCCGATGGCGATCGCCTTTTCAAAAGCCTGGGCCGCCTCATCATACTGCTTGCGGGTGAGGTAGATTTCCCCCAACAGGTTGTAGGCGAACAGGTCCTGATCATTGTCTTTCAGGCGCGTCTTCAGCAGATCGACCGCTTTGTCGGCCTTTCCCGTGGCCATGTAAGTCTTGATCAACCCGGTCACGACCTGGGGCGACCGGGGGATGATGCCGTATCCCCGCTCCAGCACGTCGGTGGCCGCCACATCGTTCTTGCGGGCCCGGTGCATGGCCGCCAGCTTCAGGTAACCGGCCGGCACCCGGGGCTGTTCCATCACCATCCGATCGTAGATGGCCATGGCGTCCTCGGGCTTTCCGACCATGAACAGAAAATCGGCCAGATCCCCGCTGGCCTGCAGATCCTTGGGATTCTGTTCGACCACCAGCCGCAACTCCTTTTCGGCCCGTTCGAAATCCTTGTCCGCTGCGTAGATGCGGGCCAGCGCCTTGCGCAGGTTCCCGGCTTGCGGGTTCTCGACGATCCCTTTGCTCAGGACATCCACGGCCAACGCCTTCTCTTTGTTGATCAGGTGGGCCTGCGCCAAATGCAGATGGCCGTCGACAAAATCGGGCTTCTCGGACACCACCGTCCGAAAGGCGGAGACCGCATTGACACCGTCTTTCCGACGCAGATAGATCTGCCCGGCCGTAAACTGGGCCTCCACATTGCCGCCGCTGACACCGATCACCTCATCGGCGTAGTTTTTCGCCTTCTCGATATCCCCTTTGCCCAGGTAGAGCCTCGCCAAATGATTCTTAACCTTGAGCAGATCCGGATCGCTATCGTCCTTGGTCAGGCCCAAGGCCTCCTGGAGCGTCGCCAGGGCCTTGTCGTGTTGGCGCAGGGCTGTCTGAAGCGTTGCCAGGGCCAGCCGCAGCTTGATATTCTTCGGTTCCTGTTCGATGCCGGTCTGGATCACCTCGAGCGCCCGGTCGGCGTCTTCCTTCTTGGCATAGAATTCGGCCGCCAGAATCCGCATCTCCGCAGGCGACGGGTCCCCGGCGATCATCTTGTCGAACAAGGCTTTGACCTGCTCTTTTCGATCCGCATCCCAATAGAGGGCGGCCAGTTTCACCTTGTGCGCCTTGTTCTCCGGCTCGATGTCGATGGCCTCCTCGACCAGTGAAATGGCTTCGTCATAGGCCTTGTCCCTGACCAGAAACGCCACCAGGACCGACCGCAGCCGGATGCTCTCCGGATTGGCCGCAATGCCGTCACGCAGCATCTGTCGTCCACCCTCCGCGTCGTTTTTCTGAAAACGGATGGAGGCCTTCATCATGTACAGTTGCGGGTCGGTGAACCCCTCGGCCAGCAACTGATCCAGGCGCTCGCCGGCCGCCCCGGTTCTGTTCTCCGATATCAGAATGCCGGCCTCGAGCAAGCGCCCCATCTGGTGGTCCGGCTGCTTTTCCAGGACGTAGGTGCTCTTGGCGCGCGCCTTTTCTATCTGCCGGGCCGCCAGGAAAAGATTTCCCAGCGCCACCTGGGCATCCAGCAACCCCTCATCCAATTCCACCGCCTTGGTAAGATAGCCGAAAGCTTGTTGAGCATTTTTGTCTTCGAGCTCAACCTTGCCCAGCATATAGTAGGCTTCGGCATATTTGGGATCGATCTGGATCGCATTCTTGAGTTCCAGGCGCGCCTTGATCAGATCACCCTGCGCGAGCAGCGTCTTGCCCTTTTCGAGAAAACTGTTCTTCTTTTCTTCAGGGCTGCTGCAGGCCGCCAGAACCATGGCCAACGCCAACACCATGCCGAAGGCACGCATCCATCTTGCCATCATCATATGACCTCTCTTGCTTTGTATTCTCCCACATGTGGAGAAAAGATCGAAAAAAGCCGGTATCAGCTATATAAACGACTTGACCGCCACCGTCCCCAGGCTGATCATGATGAAGATCGCCAATTTGTTCACATCTCCGCGCGTTTCGCCCAGCAATACCTCGAACGCGAAAAACAGCGCAATCAACTTGGCCGTGATCAGGGAAGCATCCTCGACGGCATTTTTGATTTCCGGAATACTGGTGATGATGAACGATGCCAGAATGATCAGAAAGTCTGACGGATTGGCCTTGAAACCCTTTTTCCTGCGGGTGAACTTGAGCGTCATGACCGCCAGGAAGGCCACGCATCCGAAGGAGAGATGAAAGGCGAACAGCACCCGCCCGCTGACGAGCTGCGCCGATTGGATATTGGCCGTAAACACCAGGTAGGGAATCATGACGAACAATACCAGCCGCAGCACACCGGTCATCCATGATTTGCGCAGCAACCAGACGGCGCACAAGGCCAGCATAAGCCCCAGGGCGAGCCAGCCCATATAGCCCGGCTGGGTGACGAGCGACAAGCAGCAGACAAACAGGAGCAGCGGCGCGCCCACTTCCAGCATGCCGTAACAGGCCTTCAGCATGACAAGGCGCCGGTCGAGGCTGTGCAGCGTCTTTTCGGCCAACCGTTCCAGCAGGTCGTAGCGCGGCACGGTCCAACCGCGCCGATCGGTCCAATAAAAACCGGCCAGCACAATCGCGCAGAACACCAGGTAGATCAGCAGCAGGGTCCATTCGGAGTAGAAGCGCAAGAAAAACGCCGACATCACCAGGGTGAACTGGAGCCCGTAGATCACCACCACCGCCCCGGCATGACGCAGCCCCAGGCGCATCAGCTTATGGTGGAAGTGGTTCTTGTCCGCCTTGAATGGCGACACGCCTTTGAAAATGCGCTCGGACATCACGGTGAGGGTGTCGAGGATCGGAAATCCCAACAGCACCAGGGGAAACATCCGGCTCAGCGGTTCGCAGTTCTGCGAGACAAACAGGGCCATGGTCACCGCCAGGAAGCCGAGCAACTGGCTGCCGGCATCGCCCATGAAGACAATGGCCGGATGGGTGTTGAAGCGCAAAAAGCCGAAAATCGCCCCGATGACGGCCACCGACAGCAAGGCGATGGCCGTCATGCCGCTTTGAAACGCCACGCACCCCAGGCAGATGAAACTCATCATGGCGATGCCGCCGGCCAGCCCGTCCAGGCCATCGGACAGGTTGATGGCGTTGGTCACCCCCACGATGGTCAGAAGGGTCAACGGCACTGAAAACCAGGCGGGGACCGCCACCCCGGGCAGCAAATCCCCCATGCAGCGGATGGAAAGACCCCCGTAAAACACGACAATCAGGGCCGCCATCACCTGGCCGGCCAGTTTGCCGCGGTAGTCCATCTCCTTTAGGTCGTCCAGCAAACCGAAGATCACCAGCACGCCGGCCCCCAGCAGCAGGGAACTCACAAACCGATTGCCCGGCGACCAAAGCAAGATGGGCACCACCGCCCCAAGGGCCATGGCCACCCCGCCCACCTTGGGCATGGGGCTGCTGTGCACCTTGCGGTGGTTGGGCAGATCCACGGCGTTGAACCGCAGGGCCAGCAACTTCAGCACCGGGATCAGGCCGATGGTGATCAGCACGGACAGCATCAGTGTGGGGAAGAGGGTCATTGTTCAGATCACAACGGTTTCATAAAAGTTGTTTATCTCTTTTCCAGGCGAAGGCCGGGGAATTTGAAACCCGGATGAATCTAATCGATTTTGTGGAGAAAAAACCTATTTTGGTAAGAAGCCATCCAACACCGGCACCATATCGTTCATAAAATCCTGCAGCCGGGCCTCGGCCTGATCGAGCGCCTCGTTGACGTATATGGGCGTAATGATCCGAACCAGGGCCCCGTCGGTCCGCTGGCGGGTCAGGGCATCCCAAAAATTGTAGAGCTTCATTTCGTAAGCATTGGTAAGCACGCGCCCCCGCATGGGAAACCAATAGTATGCCAGCTGTTTAGACTCCCCTTTTTGCATGAGGGCCCGGTTGACGGCCATAGTCGCCTTTTCGCCGTTGTTTATCGGCACCAGGGTTTTACCGGACTCCCGAAAAAGCCAGCCGCCACCGGGCATACAGGTTTCAGGAGAGTGGATCGATTCCCCTTTGCGCTGGCTTTGGTAATAGGCCACATAAAAATTGACCAACCGACCATCGCCGTTGTGATAGTCGATGATCACATAGTCGCTCAAATCCAGTTCGTCGATAAACATCTGTTCCATGGACTGGCGCTGACCCTGCCACCCGGCTATGGTTGCCGGAAACTCGGCCAACGGGCGATTCATGGGCATCTGTTCGTGGAACTCCACGCCCATGGATATGGCTAAGGTAATCCCCAGCAGACCAGCGGCGGCAATGAAATGGGGGGTGAGCAGGGAGGTTGCCTTGCCCGGGACACCGGTGGTGGATTTTTTTTCCCGGGGATCGGAATTGAGGTTTCCGACCTCCTGTTCCTCCGGCGCATGTCCAGAAGGTGGAACCTCGCTGTTTCTTGCCGCAGACTTGATAATCCCAGCTTGCCTGGGCGGCAGCAACCTAAGAAATCCCATGAACAACATGAGAAACCCCACCGTCAGCATGAAGATGAACCAGCCCGAGAAATCGTGGAAAAAGCCTTCAGCAACCTTGGGACCCCAGATCGGGTAAAGCACACCAACGGATGCAATGCGCAGGCTGTTGACCAAAACGGCGATAGGGATTGTGGACAGAACCAGGAGTGTCCGCTTCCACCAGGTCGTTTTATAAAAATAAGCAAGGATCAGTCCTAGAATGATAAGGGGAATCAGGTAGCGCAATCCACTGCAGGCATCCACGACCTGTAATTGGGTAAAACCGAGGTCAATGACATTGCCTTCGCGATAAGCGGACATGCCCAGCAATTGCATCATTTTAACCCCAAACTGCGATGAAAGCAGTTTTAGGTTAAGTGAAAGTTTTCCATGGATAAAATATGGCAATGGAAACATGGCCAACAGCAGAGCAACAGGGAAAGCGATGGCCTTCAATTTACGCCAACCAAGGTGGAGCCAACACAGTCCGGTCAAAAGCAGCCAAGATGAAAAATAGATCACGAAAAACTCGCCGCCAAGTTCCCCAAGCCAAAAAAGTACCACACCGGCAATAATTACGGCGATACCGATCCAAGACCAGCTGGAGGGAATGCGGGCGAGGGCATTTCTTTTTTCCCAGATCAGATATAGAACCACCAAAGGAATCAGCATGCTTGAAGAGTAATCGTCCCTGATCCAGTCCTTCGTAATTAGCCAATTGTAGGCGGAATAATAGATTCCGAAAAGCAAGACGCCATAAATGCCGACCTGAAAAAAAATCACTTTGTCAGATAGAAATGACCTGCTTGGCGTTCGTTCGCTACGTCGCATCGGTGTTCCTTGCGTAAGTTTTTCTTAATTTCTCTCTGATAATCCACCATACAAAAATCGGAGTGGATTTCAAATTGCGCTCGCACAACCGTTTTGGCTCTTTGAGAAATCTGGGCAACCACTCCAACCCAAGTTTGATCCAAAAGTCTGAAGACCTTTGTTTCGTCCCTGCATAAAAATCGAAAACTGCACCGATGGCCCCGATAAACGGGACATTCAGCTTGTCTCTATTGGCATAAATCCATTTTTCCTGCTTGGGTGCAGTCATGCCAACCCATAAAATATCAGGTCTGGTGTCATTAATGGCCCTCACCATTGCAGTGTTGTCTTTTTCTGAAAATTCAGGTTTAAACGGTGGGGAATAAGTACCGCATACCAATATATTAGGGTACTCTCTGTTGAGTCTCTCCGTGATTAATTTCAGTACCTTTTCGCTGGAGCCCAGGAAAAAATACCGGATTCCGCCGATGGTATCCGCTTTTCTGTTACACTCTCTGAAGAAGTCGCTGCCGGCGACCTTTTCTTTTAACGGCAGGTTCAGCAGTTTCGCCGCTAGTAAGATCCCACTGCCGTCAGGTAAAAGTACATCTGCTCCATGCAACGCTGTCTTAAAAACCGGGTCATTAAATGCGGTAACTATGGAATGGGGGTTGGCACAGGCCATGTAGCGACCATTTTCTCCAGAGCCTATCGCGTCAAATGCCGTCTTGATGTCCCCAAAGCAGCCTTTTGCACTGATTTTAAATTCCAATAAATTGATTGAATCCATTTTTTCACGTTGGTTATTTTCTTATGTACCATTCCAACAATAGTTCTGTAACAGAATATCTGGATAACGGTCTTAAAATGGATTTTAGAACCCACTGGTCTTGAGGTTCCGAATAAGCTATTAGGTTGCATTTTTTCCAGATCATCAATCTGGGGATGATTCTTAAGATATTGCTCTTTTTCCCTAAATACGCCCAATTTTTATTCGCAGGTTTTAATCTATGGCAAATTTCATTTACCTCATCAAAATACTTATCCACTTTCAAGACAGATGTCTGCCCCGGTCTTTTCCTGAAACTCGCCAGTGGAACACAGACGCTATAAAGCTCGGCATACCGGGCGAACCGGGTCCACAATTCAAAATCCGCCGCATACCTGTATTTGAGATCTAATCCTCCGGCTTTATCCCACAGGCTTTTTCTCCAAAACATGCTTTCTTGCTGAAGATACCCTGCAATTGAAGGCTTGAACCAGCCATTCCGAATATATTTATTCGGATAAGCCGTTCCGGCATTTGAGGAAACCTTGATGCATTGCCCTCTTTCATTGAGATAGGACGGCTGTCCTATGATCCAGTCGACATCGGGGAATTTTTTAAATATTTCCGCAACGACGGACAGGGTCCATGGAAAGTATAAATCATCAGCATTGAGCCATGCCATGACCTCGGTATCCACGCACTGTGAACCTTTTGTAATAGCATGGTACATACCGTGGTCTGGTTCGCTGATAAGGATGTCGAGCTGGTTTTCATAGGTCTTCAAAATATCAAGGGTATTGTCGGTGGACCTTCCATCTATGATGATATATTTGGCATGGACGGTTTTGTTTTGACTCAAGACCGACCGGATGGTCTCATCTATATACTGACCGCAATTATAGCAGGCGGTGATGATAGAAATTGAGGGGGTATGCACGAGTTTTCAACCTTTGAGGCGAAACATAAAATCAGATCAGTTCTTGATAAAGGGCCATGTGTTTCCGTGATATGGATTTCAAGTCAAAACATTCTTTGACCTTATTCACAGAATTTTTTCGCATAGCCTCTTTGGTGTCGGTGTTTGCATGGATAATGACTTGAATGCCTCTGGCAATATCCGCCGCTTCATAAGGACGGGCTAGATAACCGTTCTTCATGTGGTCCACAATATCGGCGTTCCCTGAGGTTTTGAAAGCCACCACAGGTGTCCCGCAAGCCATGGCCTCAATGGCTGTTTGAACCAAGTTTTCTATGCGGGAGGGCACCAGCATGACATCGGCCGCAGAATAAATCAGTGCCAGGGCCGCATCATCATGGAAACTGCCCAAATAGTGCGCTGGAAATTTGAATGTTGGCGGATTCTCAGGTTCTGATGCGCCAAAAATCAAAAGAGAGATCTCCGGGTCACCTGGCTGCGCTGCAATACGCTCGATTACCGGTTCCAAGTATTGAAATCCCTTATTGGGATCTGAGGTCGCCCCGACGGCCCCGAAAAGAATCAGGCTCCTGTTATGGGGAAGATTTAGGATGTCACGGGCCATATTACAGGGAACCGGCTTGAATTTGGCGGTATCAATGCCATTGGGAATGACTTCGACCCGCCTGTTCCTAAACAGGCTACTTTCCTTAACACATTTGGCCATCCAGCGGCTCGGAGTAACAATGGTCAGGTCCAGAGAGGACCAGTATTTTTGCTTTCGCTTCCATGTCCATCTGGATGCATCATTCTCAGACCCACTGCAGAGCAAAGGACAGCGTCCGCACCGATATTTATACCCATGACAGTTGTCGGCCAGATGGCAGCCTCCGGTGAAGGCCCACATGTCATGAAAGGTCCAGACAATAGGCTTACTAAGCTTTGCCAAGGAAGCGACAGATTTAAACCCCCTGCAGATCCAGTGCAGGTGGATGAGATCTGGCCTGAATTTTTCGATCGTGGGCTGAAACATATCCGGCAGCCATTGCATGGAAAACGGAATCTTTTCTCGCTTTGGATACAGTTTAAGAGGGAGACCTTCCAATGCCGGCCGAGCCAGGTTAAAAAACTTAATATAGTCATTGGCCGGTCCTTTGATCTCTTTTTCATCGCTTAATTTGGTCTGGACCTGGATAACCGAATCCACTTGTTGTTCCAAAAGACCGTGGTGGAGACGGTGGGCTGCTCTGGCAGCACCGCCTACCGTATCGTAGGTACTGAGGTGAACCACCTTCATGATTTCATCATCCGAGGCCTAAGATTTGCCGTATTTTATTTGAAATCCTTGAAACCAAAGATGGGGGTATCTGTCGGCGGTAGGCGATGATACGAACCAGCGCTTCGGTATTCTCAACGAGCCTGTCCTCAAATTGAATTTCAGAGTTTTCATTGAGTCGGGTAATATTGTCGCTCATACCTGCTGGACAATTTGTACCGGTGACTCCGAATCCGATGTTTTTTACAAAGGATACCGAAGGGGTCAGACACAGGCCGTTATGCTTGAAAATGGTGGTGTACCAGAATATGGCCCAGGAATTGATTTTGCCATTTTTGTTATCCATAATTTGGCGCCAGAAGTTGACGCTGCCGTTCAGGTTCAGCCGCCGGATTTCGGATTTCGAGAAGGAACGGATTGTCTTTTCCACATTTTTCTCATAGTGCTGCCACCGGTTAGCCCATGTGGCCCATCCCCAGCAGTACATGGTTCTCCATAAAAAGGTGTCGCCCAAGTTTTCTGGATCAATGGGATCGGCCCATCCATTGATATGCCAAACCTTTTTCCTGTCTTCGTAATAGGACAAAGCCCCGTTCATGTAGTTGAGAAAAAAGGGGGAGGTGATCAGGTCGTCTTCCAGAACGATGATTCGCCCGTAAGCATTGACGATCTGCGTGACCCCATCAATAATGGATGCGGCCAGACCAAAGTTTCTGTCCCGCTCAACAATAGTGATTTTTTTAAAACCACTGGTGTTCTTAAGATATTCCCTGACTTGATGGACATTATTTTCAGCAGCATCGTCCCGGGAATAATCACTGAAAACAATCAGGTGGCTGTCAGGAGCAAGTACATTCTTTTTCAGAGCCTCCAGGCATCTTTTTGTCTCCTCGGGCCGGTTGTAGACAAAAAGAACGATGGGCGAAAGGTTTTGAGCATTCATGGTCCTGGATTACATCCTCAGGCTAGCAAAGGTGCTGTAGCCGTTTTCATCGGTATCCGAAAGGGTCAGGGCGATTGGCTTTTTAAAGAATGAAAACTGAACATAGGTGTTTTCAGGGGAGACGGCCTCTCCTGAGATATTGCTTTTTGAGACATTGATGATCATGCTGGCAGTTTTATCGGTCTCGAGAACCGCCTGATCATCGATGTTCAGGAAAGAGCCCTCGAAAAATCCCAGGCAGGTAATCCGGCCATTCTGGCGACGAATGACAATATACTCACAGTCCGACTCGATATCATCTATACGAAAGGTTTCCTGGTCCACTCCTTTTTGAAGAATATGATCTTCCCTATCATTGCTGTGGATTTTAACGGCGATTCCGCTAAGATTTACTTCTTTTGTCACCACCGGTGGCAGGTGGTCCCCTGTCGGATACAAGATATTCAAAAAAGAGGCTTGGGTCACAGGGACTTGGGTTTCTGCTTTTAATCCATAAGCCGGCTTGCTTCTGTCATCCAGCAATTGCGCCTGTTTCAATTGGACAGGTGCCGAAGTGACCAAAAACTGGAAGAGGGAGGACGCTCTCCCCGAATAGATGACCCGGTTTTCTTTCACAGTAAATGGGCAGGCGCTGACAAAATTGGACTGAATAGTTGCCTTAGCTTTGCAATGAACGGTATCCCCGATAACATAATAATCAGGTTTCAGATACATGACCGTTCGTATCATCTTGTCTGCCTCTTTTGCCGTATACCCGTTCCTGAGCTTTGGCAGCGGTTCGGTCTCTTGGTAATAGGAAGAGTCGCTTCTGGCGAAATTCAATTCATGGGTTGTCAGGTATGGACGGATTTCTCTTCTGTTCCTTCCATCCTTTGTTTTTTGTCCGTTGATGGTGATGGTGTTGTGGTGAACCGATGAAGACAGCCCTCTAATCTTATCCAGTTTATAGTTGACCCCGAGGTCAGTAAAATACCTCTCCCCAAAGGCTTCCAGTAAAAATGTGTTCTGGTCATGGTTGAGGTGGTCTCCCTGGTAAAAGACCCTTTTGTTCAGGGCAAATAGCTTGTCACCCTGGTTCCACCCGTCCCGCCAGATAAAAAGTCCCGCCCTGCTAAATAGTTTTTCTTTTTCCAGTCTGGGCTCGGCAACGACCAGGTCGGAAGTTAGAAGATCTCTGTAGTAATGGCTGACCAGAGAGACAGCCGATTCATTGAATTTGAAACCCCCGGTATAGGTATTGTGCATCCATTGCAGGGCCGGATCCCCTACATGGGCGGACCATACGGCAAGGCCGAAATAATTGTTGCCCAGGCTTTTCCGGGTATAGGGATCGTAAATAATGGAGTTGTACGAGGAGTCTCCAAAGTTGATCAGCATGGGGGTTTTGGCCGGGTCAACCCCCTTCGGAACCGCGTTAGAACGTAGATAAAGGGAGAACAGATATGGGTTTTTAGCCCCCGGAGGCAGAAACTCGTCCATGGACATTCCCAGACTTTTTGCCATGGGCTGGATGATATAGCTCAACTCCAGAAGGGTTCTTAGATAATACCCGGTTGCTGCCGTAACGCTTCCGTCATCGGGAAAATACTTTCTAATAAGGGAGTGGATTGCATTGGCCGCTGCAAGGTAATCCTCTCTGTATTTTTCATACCCGGTATGGTGGTAGAGCAGCCGTGATCCAAGGTACAAGGCCCCCAGGTAAGTTGGCCCCTGGTTGGAGTACTGGAGGAACCCGGGCCCTCCTCTATAGGGAAAATCCTTGGTAGTCCAGTGATGCCTGCCGATGACGTGGTCCTTGATTGGCCTCAACCCGTTTTTTTCAATCGCTCTGGCGATCAGATCCCGTTCCTGATCGGATAAAAGGGAATAGATCAAGTCGGTGCAGACAACCATCTGACGGACAATGAAACTCTCCTCAAAGGGGGCCGTTTTCCCTTTGATATGCCAATTGTCAAATCCGGAAAGAAGCATCAGCATCTCTTTGACTGAATTGCCGGCCTCAATGTTTCCGGTTATAGCATAACAAAAGGCACAACTGCTGATATGGTAAAGCCCCTTAGGGCGCTTGTAGGCTTTTGATAAAGTAGTCCTGGTCTCTTTCAGGCCCCATTGGATGTGGCCAAAATATTTTTCCGGGTGCTTGATATCAAACCGGTCTGCGTCACCCCTTCCTGATGCGTAATAGGCTTTAATTTGATCAAAATTGTCCCTGGACAGATAAAGGCCCAGGGGCAGGTTAATAGTTTCCCCAACAGAACTGCTGCAGTACCCCGGTGTTGTTTCAAAAAATGCAAACAGGGAAATCAGGATCATGGAAATCCACGCCAACCAGATTGTGAAAACGTTTTGCATGGTTAGATGGGACATGGGGTCAGGGCGGTGCTTTTTGCCTTTTCAGCCTGGGTGTCGTGTTTTTTTCGACCGGCAGGCCCGTGGGCAGCGGTAAACCAAGCGGCCTGGCTTAGTATGTTAAACATCATCGGAGCGGCATTTTGTGTGATATCGCTGCTTGTGAAGGCAAATAAAAACCCCATGAAGATCAGGTAATTGGTTTTATCACCTGCTGTTGCCAGCCGGCGGAATGGCCAAAACAGCAGAGCAAAAAGAAAAAGCCCGATAGTTCCCAGTTCCGACAAAATTTCAAGAATTATGTTGTGGGGATAGGTGTAATCTCGGTTCTTTGTTATTTTAAATCGATTGTAATGATAAGAGCCTTTCATTAAAAACGATTCCCTGTATTCGTCCCACCACCTCGCAAGTCCCACACCTATATAAGGATGTTTAGCAATGATGGTTCCGGTCGGCAAGTAAACGCCAGTCCGTCCCTGAACTGTCTCTGACAGGGCTTGATCTTCCCCATGGGTTGAGAAGTCTTTAACAGCTTTTGAAATCGATGACGTGTAAACTGTAAGAACGATGACGCCAAAGCCCATTGTAAATAGTATGGAAAGAAGGGCGACATTTTTTCTGAATTTAATAACCGAAAATAAAAGCAGCGTCAGTGTCAAAGAGATGACAGGTCCTCTGGCTCCGATAATGATCATGGACACAGCAAAAATAAGTAAAAGAGGGCCTATCAATAAATATTTTTTTTCAAACTTGAAGGATGCAGTATAGTACAAAATGCTGATTCCCAAAGACCGCGAGAGCCATATGTTTCTTTCAAATACACCCATTTCGCCATAGGTTCTGAGAAATAGAAACAGGTATGGAAGCATAAATGCGTTAATCCAGAAAAAGGTCCCCATGAACAGTTTTTTAAAGAGCACTGGATTGGCAAGGTACATCCCGCAAATCATCATGCAGGGGAAAAAAACTTTGACCAGATACATTTCCAGTTTCCAAATGCCATTGTCTGACAGCTTTGTGCGTAAGGCCAGATAGATCACCCAAGGCATCCACAGGGCAATAATTTTGAGCAAACTGGGAAATACCTTCTGCTTTTTGAAAATGAGAACCCATGGCGCGAGGAGCAGGGTCAGGGAAAAAATAAAAAAGGTCTGAAATCCCAACGGTACAGGCACAAGGGAAAAAATGATCTCGGAAAGATAAGGTGCCAGAGAAAGGTCGAAAATTAATATAAAAAGAAAAATATATAAAGCTGACATGGTTGAGTCCCGGGGGATCCTATGCCGTTTGTATTCATTGATTTAGCAATGCTTAGGTTCAGATCCAGACATTTCTCAATGGACTATGATTTGGAAAACAGATATTGGTGTTGGTCCAGTGTAACTGATTTAAATCCCTTACTGGAAATGAGAGTCACAATGTCCAGGGTGTCATTTTCAGTGTGCGCGGTACAATGGTGGTGGAATTCGATAAATATCTGCCCGAAAATACAAAGATCATCTTTTTCGACGCCTTGAAGTAGATCATATTCAGCACCTTCAAGGTCCAGCTTCAGAAAGTCAATTTTTTCGTATCCGGTTTCCCTGACCAGTTCCTTCAATTGTACAGATTTTACCTGGTACGACCTTGTTTTGTCTTTTCTGACGTTGACGTGATCTGCTCTTATTGATCCGCTTTCATTCTCACAGCTTTCATGAAATTCTACAAAGCCATTTTGGGAACTCACCGCCATCGGTAAATGAGTGAATTTCCCATTTGTTTCGGCCTCCAGTTCCTTTAGTGCTCTTTCATGTTTTTTTGTAGGATCTACTCCATAGGCTTTCAGGCCATACTTTTTAATCAGATACTCGGAAAACTCAGCTTTGGATCCAAGCCCTACATCGACGATGACACTTTCGCTGCTGAAGGAATCATAAAAGATGTAGTTGGGTGGATAAAAGACCACTCCCAATTTCATTGCGCGGATGGGGGATATTTTTAAGGCAACCCAATTATTTATCTTGTAGTAGACCTGTTTGATTGATTTCATTGCGTCCTTTTATGCGTTTTCAATTCGCGGTTATGCACAAAGCCCAAGTGATGAAAGGGGCTCGGGTCTCATCCACCTGCGCTGGAGCCATGACAAATTATCTAAAGTGGCTCCGAATGCGGAAAAGATGGGAATCTGGGCACTAATATCGGCCACCTCGGATAACTGCTCAAATCTGTCACTTGGGTTTTGTGCATAACCGCATTTCAATTTAGCAGAATTCATATCCAAAAAATTTGATATCGACATCGTAGGCATGGTGAACCATCTCTTCTGTCTCTGTTGTATAATATTGTTTATAAGGTTTTTCGTTGGATACATTTAGTTTTGGCAAGGAGGCAGACACGCCAATACGGTTGCAGATTTCTTGAAAATCATCGCTTAATCTTTCAAATTTTCCAACATAATCCACAAGCAATTTATCATTTTGTGAATAGATAAAATCTCTTTGAAACTTCACCCCCTGCTGGCACCGCCACCTGATATAGGCATCAAAGCTGCCAAGCCCTTTCACAAATTCATGCTGATGGTGGTCCTTGTTTTTCAGCATATATTTGTATAGGGAAACCTGCCAGTCCCATGGATTGCGAACGATGGCAAAAGTAAAATAAGACTCAAACCTTTCCTTTCCTAGCGCATTGATCATTTCTGATGCAGTGGTGTGGGAAGGAAATGGACGCGGTCCGAATCGGGGATGGAAATTCAGCTTATTTAACGCCTTATCGATTGCCACCTGCCACTTTTTGGCGGCAAAAGGCATAAGCGCTTTTGTGATACTCGTCCCTGCATTCTTATAGATATGTATGAAAATAAACTTTTGTTTATGGGATATCAGCATCCTGCTTTTTCCTGTTGTTCCTGAATGCAAGATATTAAATCGTCAGTAAAGAGATGTACCATACGGCGTAAGCAATTTTAGGGCCTGTGATGGGTTTTTTAACAGGGTCTGTGGCGCCTTCCCCTATCCATAACTAAGTCTATCCGACCCCCAATACTCTTTTGATACAATATTTTAACCTGGACAAAAAGCTACCATCTAAATTGGATTTACGAATGGCCTTTTTATAGCCATGGCGGTTATAGGACAGAAAAAAATCATCTCTGACTTTGATGTCGTAATTCTTATCATTCCGATTTTTAAAAACATATTCTGCATATTTCCAGTCAAGGGGATTGATAACCGCTCGGATAGGTGAAAGTTCATTTATGTATGCCTCACCTTTTTCTGTATTAGCAAGCAGCAGGGACAGTCCTTTTTCATTAAGGATTGAGGGATCATATTCCTTATATCCCCAGAAATCAGCAAGGGTAATATCGCTGTCATGCTGCCGGTCGCAATAATGGCAGCTATAACAGCTTTTCCTCAGGATAATATTTTTGAGAAACCCGTTATAATACCCATCCAGAGGAGCAGGGCAGACAACCTCTTTATTTTTTAAAACGCACCTGAAGCAGAGCCTTGTCCATCCATTTATTTTTTTTCGAAAATCAACGGCAATATGCTCGGATTCATGCCTTGACTCAAGCATGGATATGTGCTCATTGAGCAGCTTCATAGAGGGGACGCCATGGCATATAAAGTCACAAACTAAAAGATTGGCATAGTCTTTTTTCAGATATTCCTTTAACCCAGTCGCTTGACAGGGGGTGCCGACAAACATGACAGCCCGGTTCTTTTCTATATTTTTTTTGACAGAAACAAATGTCTGCCCAATGTCGCTTTGCACATATTTCGATTTCCTCAACGCATCCAGCTCCACTTCATCGGATGAGGTGTGAAGGACCTTTCTTTTCGAAATATCGTGTACGGCTCCGAATACGATCCCCTCTCTGTTGAGAACCGACTGTGCAAGCGCCGTGAATATCCCGCCGGATGAACTCTCCAGCCTAAGAGCATCGTCCGAGTGCCATCCATAAAAAGCCTTTTTGGTTTTCCCGGCTTTTTCTATCTTGTCCCGATTAAGCTCGGGGCATGCTGAAGCGCACAATCGGCAGTCCGTACACCTTCCATGGTCGATTGCCGGGTAGTAAAATCCATCTTGATCCTCGGTCATTGTAATAGCATCAACCGGGCAGATGTTATAGCAGGCCATGCACCCTGTACAGCGAACCCCAACCTTATCGATCATCACGCTCATTATGACGCACCGATTGAGGTGATCTGTTCCAAATATTGAATTGACAACGATACTTCATGTCTGAGCAGTCTATTGGGCACCCTGAAGTCAAGGAGCAGTTCGCTTTTTTGGATCGTCCGGCTGCTGAATAATGCCCTTTCTGTTAAGCCTGTTCTGTCGAGAAACGATGTAATGCGTGCAGAAGTCGCATGAACCACAATGGTTGAAAAAAAGGGCTTGTTGAAAATAACCGAAAAGCATGTGCCATGAAAAGAATCTGTTACAACGAAATCCGCGTTTGCAAAAAGGTGAACAAAGTGTTCAGGACAGGCGCCACCCATTTTTCTATCTGCAGCAGATAGGAAGGGAGGCCCGTTTCTTCCTGGAATGAGAACGATGGGTAGCTTCAAGTGGCGCCTGATTTGACGGGCAATGGCCATCTGCTCTTTAACCCCCACCAGCGCATAGACAAGGATATAGGACGGAAACGGCATCCTAAACGGATAATCCATGCTGATCACCCATTCTTCTGGTGTTAAAAGAAATACAGGATCTAAAACACAGTCAACGGTTCGCCCTGTAAGTTCTTTTATTATGGCACATCCCTCTTGCTCACGGGCGGATAGAAACTCAATCCGGTCAAGGGAAGTCCGGATGTCATTTTTCCGATGGTCGGGGATATCTGCATAACCGAAACTTGGCGCATAGGCTGCCAGTCTTGCTTTGGAATCCGCTAGAAAATCCAGGTAATATACTTTTTTATTTTTGTTTTGGGGGTTGAATACCTGATCACTGCCGACAATCACCACATCGCAGTCAGGCGGATTCGACGCTAGCGAGTCATAACTGGGATAGGGACGGGTTTTGTCAAATTGCTTTTCATAAAATGCTTCAAATCCCTGCCATCTCTTTTTCAAGCTTCTGTATTTCAATAATCTGATGCAGAACTTTAGCGTTTCTTTTAAACCATGGGGAGAGCTGAGGATCTTATAGGAATTGATGATCGCGTCCGGTCGATAGTCAATAATCTTAACGTCTCCACCGGTCTTTGACTTCAAAAACCTCTGGGTTGCGTATGCTTGGAGCATGGCTCCGTAATTATGGGAGCCGTGGAAGGTCAAAATACCTATTTTCATTTATTGCCTTGTAAAAATTTGACGCTCAGGTAGGAAAAACTGATCAGCGACACCCCGACATAGGCAAAGACGCGTCCCCAGGCAGCCCCGTAGAAACCGTATGTGTTTATTAGCACCTTAAACAGCAAAATACTGAGCAAGGTGCCCAATATTTTATTCATTAATGTTATTTTGGTGTACCCATATGCCGTAAGAAGAGTGGATAAACTATAGTAGAACCCTGCGGTGAGTTGCTGTAACACTATGATACGACCAAAATGATAGGCTTCGGTGTATCGGCCGGAAGTCAAAACTTTGAAAATCAGAGGTGCGGACAGAATAAAGACTAATACAGGAAGCGTATACAGAAGGTTGATACCTGCCAGAACCTTACATATTTTGGCCTTGTTGTTCTCCGCGACAGCCTGGAATATATCCGGTTGAAATGTCTGCTGTATTGAATTCTGGAAAATCGTCAAATAGCCGACCATGGTCACTGCTATAGTATACAGCCCGAGGGTTTTCGTGTCGTTAAGACGCAACAGCATGGCAAGGTCAATTCCCTTGAAAAAGTATTCCATGCTGGCAGCAATCATCAAGGGCCAACTGAAAGTCATGGCATCCCTGATGATTTTTGTATCAAACGCAAGCTTGTTTGACAATTTCAGGAAAGCGAAGCCCCCAAAAACCATGGCCGTGACAAAGGTTGCCAGGATCTTACCAAGGGCTCCCATCTTCATGATCACCACGAATAGGAGGATTAACGCTACCCCGACAGCAGCATTGCAAACGGAAATATTGAAAAATTTCTTTGCATCTCTTTTTAATTTATGAATCAGAAGAAGAAAATTAAACGTATTGGTGAATAGGATCGAGGTAAAAGAAAGAATTGCGTATGGAAAAAAAGGGAATTCAATGTTCTGTAACCGAGCATAAAATGCGAATCCGATGAGTATGACAATCAGTTCAACAGCACCAAAAACCAACTGAGCAGAGCAAAGCGTAGCATAGCATTTTTTTCTTTGTCCCCCCCCTATTTTAAAGTGAACGCTCGAGTAATAGCTGGTAAACATCCATCCCATAATTGGCATAAACAACAGATTGAACGATGCATAAAACCCTGTCAGCGCAAAATCATAGTGGGACATGTTAAGGGCAATCAATGGATTGATTGCGAGAAAGACTAAAGCTTTTATGAGGGATGCCGAAAAGTATAAAGATATATTGAAGAGTGTTTTAAACGGCATGTTCATAGCTTTGGTTCCCATAAAGGGACGAGTGGAGTTCTGCGGGGAGTACTGCGGGACGCCCTGGGGAATTCTGCGGGGGTGTTCTGCGGAGTTCTGCGGGACGCCTTTCACATTTCTATATCTATATTTGAGAAGCATTACTAACGTTGCAAAAAATTTACATTTGCAATTTATGCAGCCTTCTGAAGTACATCCAGAAAATGCAGGTGGTTACAGGGGGACGTTTTTTGACCAAAGGTACATAATAGAGGACGTCTTTAAATATCTAAATAGCTAAAGTTTTAGCAGGGCAAATGAAATCGAAGAGGGGAGCATTGATATATCAATTTCAATGAATGCCTTTGGGCAGAAAATAGAAAAGGGCTGCCTTCGATAGAGGGCTAAGCTCAAAGTCGAAAACCAATGAAAATAGAAAATTGGGAATTAGAAAATAGTAAACTACCGAAAATCAGTGAACGGCAGAAAATGGGGTAATAGGTAAAAGAATAAGAAATGACCTATAGCCGTTTACGCAAATATTGATGCTATAGTTTCAGGGCAATTGGTTGCCGAGAGAACAATCAGCGCAGGATAATCAGCCTTTTCGTATTCAGATAATGTATGACCTTGTCTACACAATCTTCCAGCTCACAACGGTCGGTTTCAACGACCAGGTCAGGGGTGTGGGGTGGTTCAAAGGGTGCGGAGATACCGGTCATGTTTTTGATGTCACCATGGCGGGCACGGCGATAAAGGCCCTTGGGATCACGCTGCTCACAAACTTTACGCGAACCTTTTACGTAACACCCGATAAAGGGCCAGCCGGCCAGCAGTTCCCGTACGAACCGGCGACTTTCCTCATAGGGGGCAATAAAGGCCGCAAACACCGAAATACCGGCATCCACCATGAGCTTGGCCACTTCGGCGATGCGCCGCACGTTCTCCTTGCGGCCCTCGGGGCTGAGATCCAAGTCGCCGTTCAACCCGCCACATTGTCGCCGTCCAGAACATAGCTTCGGATGCCCTTTTGATAGAGACGGGCTTCCACTTGATGCGCCAGGGTGGATTTGCCGCTGCCGGAAAGGCCGCAAAACCAGATCAGCCCGCTTTTTGGCGAGTTCATGACATGGCGGTCCTGCTGCGTGATGATCGGATTGAAGGGTAGGATATTCTCCTGGTGTGTCATGTCGGTCTGACCCAAATTTGTTGGAGGTGTCGTAAATGAAGCACGGGGCGCCTGAATTGTCCGGATGCGGCCGGATGAATCAAGAGGGAAGATAGCGAAGATAGTCCCGCTTGCCGGTCAGTTTGTCGACAAAGGCGGCCGGCGAGTCTGTGGCGGCGATCTCGCAGCGCGGCAGACTGTGTCGTCGCTAAAACGGTTCTACATTTGACTCTTGGTTATAGAGCATTTTTAGCGGCAAGTTAGCTGATATGCTCATAAGCTGTTCGGCGACAAGGTCTTTCTTCCGATTAAAAAAGTGGTTAAACCCTGTTCCGGTACCACTGGTAGGTCTGCCGGACGCCATCAACCAGACCGATCGACGACCGCCAGCCCAAACCTGCCAGCCGCGAGACATCCAAAAGCTTCTGCGGGGTGCCATCGGGCTTTGACCTATCGAATACAATTTCTTCGCCGAATCCTACCACCTTTTGGATTATTTCCGCCAACTCCCCAATGGTGTTATCGACACCGCTGCCCACATTGACAAAGCACGGTTTGGGGTAGTTCTGGAATTCTTGGGTGACCGTCTCGTCATCCAGATTCATAATAAACACACAGGCATCGGCCATGTCGTCCACGTGCAGAAATTCGCGACGAGGCTTCCCCGTGCCCCAGATAACGACACATGGCGTCGTAGTTGGTAAGCTATTGAGCTGGTCTGCTGTTGAGTGCTTAAAATCAGAAATATTTAGAGAATCCTTGATAACCTGTGGGATGGGGCCAAAGCGGGCTACGTCCTTCTGTATGCCATCCCAATTCCATTTGGAAGCCAGCTTGGCCAGATGAAACTTGCGGACCAGGGCCGGCAGCACGTGGGAATTCTCAAGATCGAAATTGTCGTTGGGGCCGTACAAGTTGGTGGGCATCGCGGCCATGAAGCAGGTTCCGTATTGCCGGTTGTAGGATTCGCACATCTTGATCCCGGCGATCTTGGCGATGGCGTAAGGCTCGTTGGTGGGTTCCAGGTAGCCGCTGAGCAGGTGCTCCTCTTTCATGGGTTGGGGGGCTTCGCGTGGATAGATGCAGGACGATCCCAGAAAAAGAAGTCGCTCCGTTTTGTTGCGGTAGGCAGAGTGGATAACGTTGTCCTGGATGGCAATATTTTCATGGATGAACTGGGCCGGGTAGGTGTTGTTGGCGTGGATGCCGCCGACCCGCGCCGCCGCAAGAAAGACATATTGCGGCGCCTCGGCGGCGAAAAAGCGCTCGACACTATTTCCCCGCGTGAGGTCCAATTGCACCAAATGCAGTGCGGGTGAGATTTCTTCCTCCCCGATACCAAACATCCCAGCCTCTGGCCTGCGGGAATGGTAGCTGCCGATCAAATTCGTGTAGCCCTGGGCCAGAAGCCTGCGAACGATAGCACTTCCGACCATTCCTGAAACACCGGCGATGAAAATTTTGGCATCTTTTAGCATGGCGTTCAGCGCTGTACTTTTAATGGTTTAGCGTATTGAGGACTGAGTTCTGAATGAACAGGGGCCGAAAAATATTCCCGCGTATACCGGTGCACCGCTGTATCGCTGACGATCTCCTCCGGCGTTGCCCACCGGTAGGCGCTGTGCTGTTGGTGAGACAACCCTTCCAGCCTTTCCACCGTCAGGGCATGAGCCGCGACGATGTAGTGGGTGCCGAAGTCGGCGGAGAAGACGTTGTTCTCGTAAAAGTGATCAAAGAGGCCGACCAGGCGGGCGGCCGCCACGGGCACTGCGGTGCCCAGTTCGGCCAGGCTGATCCGCTCGAAAGCCGCCGCCAGGGGCTCGTTCTTGAACACCCTTCCGCCGGGTACGAACCAGAAGTCCCTCGCCGGGGCGTTGGTGCGCAGCCCCAGCAGAAAGCGCCCCTTGTCGTTTTTCACCAGCAAATCGATGGAAAAGAGCGGCGCGTACCTGATGACATGCTGAAACTTGTCAGCGGCGAGCCGCGGTTGTGCTTCCATACGGTTCATTCATTCCTGGTGATTATTCACCTTGAAGCCAGCCCGCTGGCAGAGTTCGTCGCGCTTGGCCTCCTCGAGGTCGGCCTGGACCATTTCACGGACGAGGTCCTCGAAGCTGATTCTGGGCGCCCAGCCCAGCTTTTCCCTGGCTTTGGTCGGGTCGCCCAAGAGGGTTTCCACCTCGGTGGGGCGGAAGTATCCCGGGTCCACGGCAACGATGGTTTTCCCGTTGGCGGCGTTGATCCCCTTTTCGTCGATACCTTCGCCTTTCCAACGGATGGCGATGCCGAGTTCCTTACCGGCCACATCGACGAATTCCCTTACCGAGTGCTGCTCGCCGGTGGCAATGACGAAATCGTCCGGCGCATCCTGCTGCAGCATCAGCCATTGCATCTCCACATAGTCTCCGGCATGCCCCCAATCGCGCAAGGCGTTCAGGTTGCCTAGATAGAGGCAGTCCTGCATGCCCAGGTAGATACGGGCCAGCGCCCGGGTGATCTTGCGGGTCACGAAGGTTTCCCCCCGAATGGGGGATTCGTGGTTGAAGAGAATGCCGTTGCAGGCATAAATGCCGTAGGCCTCACGATAGTTCACCGTGATCCAGTAGGCATACAGTTTCGCACAGGCATAGGGCGACCGGGGGTAAAATGGGGTCTCCTCAGTCTGGGGGACCTCTTGGACGAGGCCATACAGTTCCGATGTCGAGGCCTGGTAGAACCGGGTTTTCTCTTCCAGCCCCAGCAGGCGGATGCCCTCGAGGAGTCGCAGGGCGCCGAGTGCGTCCGTATCCGCTGTATATTCAGGCGCCTCGAAGGACACCTGCACATGGCTTTGCGCGGCAAGGTTGTAGACTTCATCCGGCCTTACCTGCTGGAGTACGCGGATGAGGTTGGAGGCATCCGTGAGATCACCGTAGTGCAGGATCATCCGGCGATCGTCTTTGTGCGGGTCCTCGTAGAGGTGATCGATGCGGTGGGTGTTGAACATGGAGGCCCGGCGCTTGAGGCCATGAACCTCGTATCCTTTGGCCAGCAGGAATTCGGCCAGATAGGCGCCATCTTGACCAGTGATACCGGTGATGAGTGCTTTTTTCATTTATTCGGATTAACCTTCGGTTGAGATGCTTTTGGCCTGATTCAATTCAAATGACACTCGGCATAATGCGTTGTGATCAATGCTGTATCAAAGCTGGATGGGTGAAAACGCTGTTCAGCAGAAGTTCCGAATTGGTTTTCACTAACGAAGTATAATCAGGCGTTGGTTATTGAGAAACCGCATCACCCGCTCTGTGCATTCATCCAGGCTGAAGCGGACGGTTTCGACGGCAAGGTCCGGATCAACGGGCTCTTAGAAAGGCGCGGAGATGCCGGTCATGTTTTGGATCTCCCCCTGCCTGACCATTTGGTATAGCCCTTTGGGATCGCGCTGCTCACAGACGGCCAGGGGGCATTTGACGTAGCACTCGAAATAGGGCCAGCCGGAAAGCCGTTCGCGCACAAAGCGACGGCTTTCCGCGTAGGGCGCGATAAACGCCGCAAATATGAGGATACCGGCATCGACCATTATCTTGGCCACCTCGGCGATGCGGCGCACGTTTTCTCTGCGGTCTTCGGGGCTGAGGCTAAGATCGGCGTTGAGCCCACGCCGGACATTGTCGCCGTCCAGGACGTAAGTGCGGATCCCTTTTTGATAGAGCCGAGCCTCGACCTGGTTGGCCAGGGTGGATTTACCGCTGCCCGAAAAGCCGTAGAACCATATCAGCCCGCTTTTGTGGGCATTCATGACATTCCGGTCCTGTTGGGTGATGATCGGATCGAACGGGACGATATTCGCCGGGTCTGTCATGTCGGTCTGACCCAAAGCCGTTGGAGGTGTCGTAAATGAAGCACCAGGCGCCTGAATTGCCCGGATGCGGCCGGCTGAATCAAGAGTGAAGATAGCGAAAATAGTCCCGGTTGCCGGTCAGTTTGCCGATAAAGTCGGCCGGCGAGTCGGCGGCGGCGATCTCGCAACGCGGCAGACTGTAAAGGTCCGTGTCGTCGCTCAACCGGTTCCAATCCGTTGTGCCCCGAACCGCCTGGGCCTTGACCTATTCCAGGTGGGCACTCAGGGTGTCCGGGAAAGATGCTGTCAAGCCGTGCGGTGGCCCCGGACGGCAGACGATGATTCCGGCGGTCAGTGCGCTGGGCATCAGCGCCCAGGCCGACATCACGGCCTTGCGAGCGAATGGGTGCGGGGAGGTTCCAGACATAGCACGTTCCGCGCATAGATGGTCTGCGCTTTTTCGAGGGCCTCGCGGTCATCGACGCCCATGGTTTCGTTTTCGTCGTCCGTGAACAGATACCCCACCGGACGCCGGTCCAGGTTCATGAATTCCACCAGGTCGGTGAGGAAATACTCTTCGATGGCGGTCATTCGGCCGCCGACCATCTTGTGCACGATCTGGGGTCGGTTGGCCATCACCGGAAAATAGCGTTCGAGCACCTCGCGCTGGAAGGCATAGATGCCGGAGTTGCATAGGGTCATGGCGGCTTGCCGGTCGAAGTCATACTCGCGCCAATGCTTCCACTCCACGATCCGGACCACCCGTTCATCGCGGACTTCCAGCAGGCCGTATTGCTTTTTATCGGCGGGCTGGAAACCCAGGACGACCATGTCGAAGGCGTCCAGCAGGCCGACCATTTGCCCGTAGGTCTCCGGCTTAATAAAGGGGACGTCGCCCATGGTGATGATCACGGAGCTGCAATCCTGCGACCGGACGAACGGCGCGGCCGCCAGCAGGGCCCCGCCGGTGCCGTTGAGCACAGGCTGCTCCCAATAGCTCGGTTCGAGGTGGCGCGTGGCCGCGATCACCGCCTCTTTGCAGTGGTTGACGACGAGTGCTTTGGGGCCTTCGGGAAGATTGTCGAAAATATGCTCCAGAATGGGTTTGCGCCCCTGGTAGATCGATCCGTCGGGCGCCAGGGGAAGCAGGGTCTTGCTGCCGTCATATCCTTGCATCCGGCTGCCGCGACCCGCCGCCAGAATAATGGATGCCGTGGGGTGGGGAATATGCATGGATGTCTGCCTCCGATTCGTCCGGATATAGCTCCGCTTCCTGGATTACATCCAGCCGTGAATGCCGGGCCGCCTCGCGTCGGATAGACCGCGAGCACCGACCATCGCGCATAGGGTGGGGAAACCGAATCCGATGCCTTGGAGATAATGGGCATGGTCCAGATTGAAGCCTCGAGTGTTTTAGGTCTGGGATGTTAGCGTTTGATTATTCCAGAATTAGAATACCGATAGGGCGTGCATAGAAACCGTTTGCCGGTGACGGCTTCGGCCGGAGCGGCGGCTTCCCGAATGCCGTTGTTTTCAGAGGGTTGCTGGATTTTAACACCATACATGTCTTAAAGGATCCACCCGATCTGAGAAGATGCACGCACATCCGAGAAGCCGCATCGATTGCCCCGGCGTATTTGTGCACGCTTTACGCCATCACCTCGATGGCCTTGCGAGCCGCTTTCGATCACTCATAACCTTGGTAGGTCCCCTTGCGAGAACTCTTGCCGGTCATGCCGACGACCACTCCGACCGCCGAATCGGGGTAGTTGGCAATCAGGGACCGGCATGTGGCGCAATAGACGCGGGGCATGCCGCGACCGGACCAGCGGATGAAGGTGTGGTGTTCGACCTCGCACCGCGGGCATTTGCACAGGACGGAACCCTTGCCGCAGGATTCATACTCGCGGTTCCGGGCCTTTTCCTGCTGCCGGGATTCTCGTTCGAGCCATTTCCGTTTTAACCGGTCTCTGAGATTTACGACCTCTGCTGACATCGTCCAACTCCTTTCGTACCCACATCCGGGGGTTTCGGTGGTTCCGATCGCTCATGGAACTTTCGTGCGAGCCGTCCGTCGGCGCCCCGGCACCGACCGTCGCTTGTCTTTTAAAGCGATAGGATTGTCACAGCATTAGGGGCGAATTAAATTTTGGTGAGTCTCACCCCGCGGTTTTGAGCGATACGAGCGTCTTTTCGGCGGTTTCGCGGCCCGCAAACGGAAGGCTGGTCTTCAAGGCGGCTTCGAGCCTGGCTTTGGCCTCGACGCGGTTGCCGCTATCCAGCAGCACCATACCCAGGTGATAGTTGACCAGCGGGTTGTCGGGGAGCACCCGGGCGACCTGCCCGATCAAACGCAGCGCCCGCTCATTGTCGCCCTTTCGATAGTAGATCCATCCCAGGGTATCGACGATGTCGGCCCGCCCGGACTCGGCCTGGTAAGCCTGAAGCGCCAGTTGCAGAGCGAGTTCCAGGTCCTTTTCGCCTTTTCCGTATTCGCATAACAAGAATGCCAGGCGGTGGGCGGCGCCCCCGAAATCGGGATGGGCGTCCAGCGCCTGATTGTAGATGTCCATGGCCTTCTGGAATTTTCCGGCCTGCTCGTAGAGACCGCCGAGGGTCAGGTAGGCCACCCGGTTGTGCGGGTATTTGGATAACGAGGCCTCCAGGTGCGACATGGCCTCGTCCTTTTTATTCTGGCGCAGGTAGAGCGCCGCCAGATTGTTGCTCGGTTCCTCCCAGCGGGGGGCCAGGTCGATGGCTTGCCGGTAGGCTTCCCGGGCCTCGTCGAATTTCTTCTGCCAGGCCTGGATCTGGCCCAGCAGATTGTGGGAAAACGCTTCGTTGGTATTGCGCTCCAGGCGCTGCCGGCATAGCTTTTCGGCCGCCTGGGCATCTCCGGCCGCCAGGTGAACGCGCACCAACTCGGTCAGCAGACCGGCACTATCCGGGTTCACGGCATAGCCGCGCATCAGTTCGGTCGTTGCGCGCACATAATCCTTCTGACCGGCATAGAGCCGGGCAAGCCTGATGTAACCCAGGTCCTTGTTGGGATATTTGCTGATGATTTCCGCATACTCCCTTTCGGCCCGGCGCGTATCTTTCATGGTTTCGAAAAAGCCCCCCACCTCGGCCTGTATCTCGGCATCCGAGGGGTCGATGGTGAGCAGGGCCTGGTAAACGGTTTCGGCGCTTTTGTAGTCCTTGTGCAGCATATGGGCGCGCGCCAGGGCATGGCGCATGGCTTTGGACGCCGGAAACAAACGGGCGCCGTTTTGCAGCACGCCGACGGCGGACGCATAGTCCGCCTCCATGGAATGGGCCTGGGCCAACTGGATATGGGCCTCTTCGAACCTCGGTTGGGCCGCAACGACCGCGGTTAAGGCCGAAACAGCCGGGGCCATGCGGCCCTGGGCCATCTCGATACGGCCCTTGAGATAAAGGGCCTCCCACTGGTCGGGGTGTTCGTCGAGCACCATGGCCGTGAAATGGGCCGCGCGTTCCAACGCCTTGATCTGGAAATAGGACTGCGCCAGCACCAATGCGGCTTTCTGCACATCATTGGCCGGCGGCCTCGGGTTCGTGCCCAGGAAGGCAAGCAACTGCTCGATGCCTTTCTGGGGTTGACCTGCGACTTGATAGAGCCTGTTGAGCCCCAGATAGAGCTCGATGGCCTGGGGCAGGTCCCGTATTCCCTCCAGCAGCATGGCCTCCGCCTTCTGAACCTGCCGTCGCTCAAGATAAAAGTTAGCTGCCGCCAGGCGAACCTCATGGGCTTGCGGCGCGTCGGCAATCATCTGTTGGAGCACCTGGTCGGCCAGGTCGAATTCCTCCCGCTCCCAATACAGGAGCGCCAAAGCCAGGGTGTACTCCTTGCGGTCCGGCGCGGAGGCGATCAGGGTCTTCATCTGCGCCACCGCGTCGTCCTTTCGCCCGGCCGCGTTGTATAGCCGAACCATAGCCAGGTGCAGGCGGGGATCTTTTTCGTGCTCGGCTAGCCCCGCTTTCAGGATCGACTCTGCGGCCTGGATATCGGATTGCCGCTCCTTGACGCCGGCCAGGAGCAGGAAGAGCTCGGGCGATGTGTTGCCGGCCGCCTTGAGATCGTCGAGGATGGCTTCGGCCTGCGCCGCTTGATGTTGCGAAACGAGCTGGGAGGCCTTCAGCAGTCGGGCTTCCGCGTTTTCCGGCTCCTGACTCAGAACACGATCGATATGGGAGCGCGCCTGGTCGTACTGCTTTGCGGCAAGCAGCAGTTTTGCGAGGTTGAGCCGCGCTTCGGCAAAATCAGGGTTCAGCTCGATGGCTTTGCCGAAAGATCGAGACGCCTGGGTCAGATCTTTACGTGCCATTGAGATGCTGCCCTTGAGGAAATGGGCCTCCGCGTTCTCGGGGTCATTAGTGAGCACCTCTTCGACGAGATCGGCCGCCTTGCCGATTTCCGATTTTTTCATGTGCAGCCCGGCACTGATCAAGCGGACTTTGTCGGTAGGCTCCCCGTGACAGGCGGCGACGGCCAAGATCGCGATGACCAAGGCAATATATCCAAACAGGCGCTTTTTCCCGGCATCTCTCATCTTCTCTCCTCAGCAACGGTTCTTCCGATTTCCGGATAGGTTGAAATGAGGCGGATTGTAGGGTTTGCAATGTTAGGTTTCGATTAAGAAAAGGCTAGAAAAATGCTGCCGCATTTCCGTATCGTGGGGCTTTCGTGCCTTAACGAACCGCCGATAGGACCAGGGAGACAAAAATGACCGTTTGGTAATTTTAAGGTCATCTTCCCATCATCTTCATTTGATATCTGCTTCATGACCGTCAAGGTCATCCCCCCGCGGGTACTTCGCCGGCCCTCATCGGGTACCAGGAAGCCCTCCTCACCGGACCGGGCGCACAGCTTGCTTCCAAGGCGCCCGGTCCGTCTTTTCAAAAATGGAAGAGAGCAAGCTCCGTACCAGAAAATAAGTCATTCCCCTTCCGACCCGCATAACGGTGTTCAACGATCTGCAACCATTGGCCTTTCCCGCGCATTGATTTCTCGTTAGGTTCCCCATCAAAAACTAACTTGAACCTTCTGTTTCAGTTGGATAGCGTGGCGGCGTCATGATGTTGCACCCTGATCCCACTTTTGGCTTCCAGAAATGCCCAATACAACCCGAAGTGATCGCCACGGAGGTGGTTGCCATGGAACGGTACCCGATTTTCATAGTGATCAGAGAAGAAAAGACAGGAATGGCCGATTACCAGCGGCATGTACTCTGCCCACACTACGATACGTGTCTGGATGAGGCGATCGTCAAAAATCTCACTTTCGATTGCAGCCAATGCCTCTATAAGAAGAGAAACATCAGCGTCTATTTGGGGCATGACGGCTTTTGCACACCCTTTGACCTTGAGAAGCGGCTGCGCAAGGCGCAGGAACAATTTTAGATTGTTTTGCGGGTCAGGGACATGCACCGGCATCTATCTGACTTGCCTGACCTGCCGATGGGGGTGGGAAGGCCGAATCACCGCATTGCTGCGATTTCGGGAATCAGCTGTTGAACCAGAGCAGCCTGTTCACCACTGATGGCTTCGAGCCTTTGAAAGCTGCTCCGTGCCTTATCGTATTCCCCAAGAAGCCAAAGCGCTTGGGTCAAATTTTTAAGGGCTGGTGCATTCTCGGGTGAATCCCGGACCACCTTTTCGAATTCTCCTTTGGCACCCATCACATCCCCACGTTGCGCCAGAGTGATCCCTAAGTTGATCCGCGCCTCTACATAGCCCGGCTTCAGGCGCAATGCCGTTTCAAATTGCTGGATGGCATCATCATAATGCTGCATGGCTGAATAGACACTACCCAGATTGTAGTATATCTCGGCCTGCTGCGGCGACAATTCGGCACAACGCGTGTACACTTGAACGGCTGCTTCAAATTGACCCCCTTCGGCCAAAGCTATCCCTACGTGCACCTTGAATTGAACATTATCCGGGGACAAATCGCCCGCCCGGCGCAAGTGATACAAAGCAGATGTCCGTTCTCCTCTCCGAAGCAGCGCAAGGCCCAATTTATTATGGGCAAGAGCATACCCCGGGGCGATGCTCACCGCCTGACGATAGTGCTGCAGGGACTCCTCCGGGCTGCCGATAGTGCCATACGCTACCCCCAAATTCGTATGCGCGAACGCGTTTTCCGGGTCCGCCGCTATGGCCCTCTGAAAGTACATCATGGCCTGTGCGTGGTCGCCCTTGGTTGAAAAATAGGAACCGAGGTTGTTCAGCGCCTCCGTGTTGTTCGGAGCGGATCGTAAGGCCGCTTTAAAATGATTCAAGGCCGCTTCGTCTTTGCCTCGATGCCGCTGCATGACACCCAGATTATTATGGGCGATCCACGACTCGGGATTTTTCTCAACGGTTCTTGTCCAGAGCGTCTCCTGATCCCTGTAATCATGGACTTGGAAATGGGTGCGCGCGGTCAAGAGAACAAGCAACAAAACAACGGCGGAGTGGAAAAACGCCGCAGGCGTATTTTTGAACATCTTTACCATGATGACCACGTAAAGAGCGATCAGGCCGATACTGGCATGGTACTGGAAGTGATCGGCAACAAAACTGTAGCGAAACGGATAGACATCGATGAAGCCCAAGGCCGGAAACAAAGTGCCGCAGTAGAAGAGTGTGCCAACCAGGGGGCCGCGTCCAATGCGGCGTCGGCATTGCCACAGGGCCGCGATCACCGCTGCGAAGGCCGCAGGATACAGATATTGCCACCAGACGGCCGCGTCGATGGACCAGCGCGGGTAATTGAATATCAGCCGCACCGGCAGGAGGATTTTAACAGCATAAAACCAGATCACGCGGCCGGCAATCAATATGCGATCGATGGATCCGTAATCCCATTCGACTCCCCGGGCACCGACATGGTGCTGTTCCAGGTACGCGGTGGTCAGGCCACCGGCCGCTCCCAGAATAAAATAGGGCGTCAGGGCCGCGATGTGGGCGACACGAATCCTGCCCGTTTTCCACCAGATGATCAGCAGCATGGCCGCCGGCAAGGAAAAAGTGACCGTCTTGCTCAACAAAGCCGCCACGAACAGGGCAAACGCCGACATATACACCGCCCCGCTTCCCTGCCGCGCACGAGGTGCAGATTCCATTTGGAAAAACCGAATTAACAACGACGCCGACCCTAGATAGAAAACCAGGGAGAGCACATTTTTCCGCTCTGTAATCCAAGCCACCGACTCCACATGCACCGGGTGAAGCACGAAGACCAGGCTTGCCAGCCAGGCATAAGGCACGGCCAATTTATCCAGGCAGCGCCACAATAAAAAGCCCGCCAGCAGGTGCAATAGAATATTGACGACATGATACCCCATGGGTTCGAGTTCCCACAAGTGGTACTCGACCCAGAATGAGGTGAACACCAATGGGTAGTATTGAGGCGTCGCACCAGGCTCGAACCAGATTTTTCGAAGACCTTCCGTCGATCTCAGGGATAGATTGCCGGTCACATATTCATCGTCATCCCAGATATATCCCGCATGAAGGGCCGGCCAATAGGCGATCAGCACCAACAGGAAGATAGCTGCGGCGGTTCCTCTTGCCACGGCATCCTACTTTCTCTTGCCAGACGGATCGCCGGCAGCCGGTTCGGGGAAAACTAGAAAACGCCGCCCCAGATAATTGAACACCAATCCAACGGCAGTCGCCGCCAGCTTGGCCGAAACCGCAGAAGCGCCTGATGACAGGAAAAATTGCGTCGTTCGCAAATCCACGCCTGCAACAGTGAGCACCAGCAAGGAGTAGCAAACAATTTCCCCGGTGGTATTCCATCGGGCTTTGTGCCGAAACAGCAGCAAAATGCACAACAGATAGTTGACGGCCGCCGCGATCGCGAATGCGGCCGGCGCGGCCATCGCCACAGGCAAATCGACGCTCGAGAGGAAGAGGAAAGCAGCAAGATTGACCAACGCCGCGACCCCGCCGATAAAGAGATACAACAGGAACTGGACGGGTAATGGCAGGTGACTGGCGTTATAGCGAATAATGCAATAGAGGGCCCGCAAGCCGTCCTTGGCGCGGATCTTCTTTCCCTCCGCATAGGTGCGGCCATGATAGGAGATGCCCATTTCATAGACCCGAGCACCCAACCGAGCCACCTTGGCCACAATCTCAGGCTCGAAACCAAAGCGCTTTTCCTGAATCTCCACCTGTTGCAGCACTTCTCTCCGAAAGACCTTGTAGCAGCTTTCCATATCGGTCAGGTTCAAATCGGTGAACATGTTGGAAAGCGTTGTCAGGAAACGATTGCCCACAGCGTGCCAATAGTACAACACCCGATGGGCGCCGTGGGATAAAAACCGCGACCCGATCACCACATCGGCCAACCCCTCCCTCAGGGGGCCGAGCAGGCGCAGCAGGTCACGGGGATCGTATTCCAGATCGGCATCCTGCACGGCGACATAGTCGCCGGTCGCCTCTGAAAAGCCGGCCTGGAGGGCCGCGCCTTTCCCGGTATTCTTCGTGTGCCGAACCATCCGCACCATTTCCGGAAACCGGAAAGCCAAATCCGAAGCAACCGCCCAACTTCCGTCAGTGGAACCGTCATCCACGATGATAATCTCCACTGCCAGGCGTTCACCGGCGATCGATCTCACGCGGTCAACGCACCCGGCCAGGGTCGCTTCCTCATTAAAGCAGGGGATCACGACGCTCAACCGAACCCTGTCCGGCCGCCCGGATGCATAGTCTTCAATACTTCCCGGCGCAGCGATGGGCCGCGCATCCGACATGTTGTCATGTAACGATTCGGGTTTCGGGCCATGAAACGCAGCATCATTGCATCGCCACAGCATGGAAAACAGCCTCCCTTTTGGATAAAAAGCGCATAAAGGAGACTATGGCCGTTATGTTAAAATTTGATAAGCGGGCCATTAGAATTGTATCTGGCAGATTTTATTCAATAATTAAAAAGATAGATCAAGGATGGGCTCTCAATCCGCTCTTAATGGAATCCAAACATTCGGTGAGTATATCAACCCTGTTTCCTGGGGACTCAGGTATCATGACGCAGACGCCCAATACAAAAAGACGGTTCAAGAGAAATCCTCGCCGAAAGCGGAAGAAATGGCAGCTGATATCAAGCGTTCAATCCTCTTGTCTGTTGGAAAACGACCGGTGCTTCTGATCGCGGCCGCCGGACTGATGCTTCGTCTGGTCTATATCCTCCAGGTCGTGGACACCCCCATCTTCCCCACGATGGCGACGGACAGCGCGTATTTCGATGCGATGGCCCGCAATCTGATCCACGGCCATTGGGGTCACCCCGACTTCATTTTTCTCAATCCGTTTTACGCCGTCTTTTTAGCCTGCATCTATGCGCTCAGCCCCTCCGGACCGGTGATGGCCGTTTTGGTCCAGGCCTTGTTGGAGAGCGCTTCTATTGTCCTGATCGCGTATATCGGAAAGTCGACCTCAAACCCTCGGGCCGGTCTTTTGGCCGCGGGCCTGTATGCCTTCTACGGCATGGCCGTATTTTACACCGGCCTGTTGCTGGCGCCCATCCTGGCGATCTTTCTTTCCCTGGCGACGATGGCGTTATTGCTTCGCAACAGGGAAACCGGCCAATTCCGCCTGTTGCCGTGGGCCGGCCTGATTTTCGGCCTATTGATTCTGACCCGCACCAACACCGTGCTCTTCACGCCGTTGCTATTGTCATGGCCGATCCTTACATCCCTGCCCCGCCTCCAGTGGCGCTCCGCCCTCATGGGCGTCCTGATTCTGGCCCTGGGAATGGGACTGCCCCTGGTACTCAACAGCGTCCGCACTTTCCATTTTCATGGCGCCCTGCATCCTTTTTCCGCCCAAGGCGGCATAAATTTCTTTATCGGGAACAACCCGGACGCCGAAGGCATCATCATGTCCCCCCATGGCATTCCCACCCTGCCGGTCAGCCAGGTCCAAAGCGCGATAGAGCTGGCCCGGGAGCGAACCGGGCGTCCCCTCGACGCCTTCGAGGCTTCAGACTATTGGCTGGGGCAAGGCCTGAACTATCTTGTAACGCAACCCCGGGACGCCCTCGCGCTCTACCTGAACAAACTGGTCCTGTTCTGGCGCAAGGAAGAGATCACCCTGAACATCAATTACGAACTGAGCCGCGAATTGGTGCCGGTATTGAAGTGGTTCCCCCTGATATCTTTCGGTATGGTGGCGCCCATGGCCCTGGGCGGTTTCCTGCCGGCCCTGCGGGGCTTGCGCAAGAGTTTCCTGGTCCCGGCCTATGCGCTGGCCTTTATGGCGTCGGTGCTGCTCTTTTTCGTTTCCGACCGTTATCGTTTGCCAGTTGCCCCCTGCCTGTGCATCTTGGCCGCGATGACGATAGACGGCCTGCTTGCACAGTGGCAGCAGCGTCGTTACCGGCGCCTGTTGCTTACAGTGGCGGTTTTGTACATGATGGCTTTTGGCATCAATTTTGATTTTGAACGCTTCGCTGGAGAAGATCCCGGTTCCCAAAGCATTCACTACAGCAATCTGGGATTGGGCTACAAAGCCAAAGGGAATCTTGCCGCTGCAAGGCAGGCCCTGGTCAAAGCCACCTCACTCGACCCTAACAATGGCGTGGCCTACAATAATCTGGGGACGGTCCTGTTGGAATTGGGAGAAAAGCAAGCCGCACAGGCGGCATTTGAAAAAGCGATCGGCCTCGCGTCATCATCATGCGAGGCGTTATTCAATCTCGCCAGGGCCCACCAGGAAAGCGATCATGGTGACCAGGCCAGGAGATTGTATGAAAAAGCCACGGCTTGCGGACCGGTGGCTGCCAAGGCGCATATCAGCCTGGCCAGGATATCGCTCCAGTCGGACGATCTGAAAAGCGCAGAAGTGCATATTGCACAAGCCCTGATCGCGGCGCCCCTTCTTGTCGACGCCCATCTGACATTCGGCGCCCTGGAAATGAAAAAGGGGAATCCCGGTAAAGCCTTGGACCATATTCAAGAGGCCATCGAGCTCGATACCCGAAACGCCAGCAGCTATGTCCAACTGGGCCTGGCACACCTGCAGTTGAATGACCTCGATGCCGGCAAAAATGCTTTTTTCCGCGCCCTCGCCCTGGACCCGGGCCACACCGAGGCCCGGGTCAGCCTGGCCATGGCCCTTCTGCAGCAGAACCAGATCGACGCGGCGCTTGATCATCTCGAAAAAGCCCATCAAGAGGAACCCGAAGCCCCCCTGACCATGGGGCTCCTGGCCCAAGCCTACCTGCTGAAAGGCGATAAATCAGCCGCCTGTGCCATGTTCCACGACCTGAAACAATCAGATCCGGCCTTGGCCGCGAAAATGGAAGCCGCTTTCGGGACGTGGGGCGACATAAAGAGGGCAAAGGGAGAATAAAAGAGGAATGCCGCGCGCCGTAAAAAAATGGTCAATTTCATATCTTATGCGGTCATCCATGCAAGTCATCGGGGCAAGTCATCGGCATCATTTTTTATGGGAGTTGATCAATTCGAGATTGTCGTTATCGATACGATCACGGTACTCCTGTATCATCTTTTCCATCTCCACCTTCTTGATTCCGGTCAGCGGCTCGGTTTGCATCAACGAAGCCCCCACGCCCTTGTTTTCATAAGCGGTTAAGATCTCCTCGCCCAACTGGCTGAGGCGGGCATTATGCTTGACGCAGCGATTCAGCGTAGAGGTGGTTTCCTGCAAATTGGCAGTCAGGGACTGCTTCTCATCGGTCAATTTGTAGATCATTTCGTTGCGCTCTTTGACAACCGCAACGGTTTCGGCGAGCTTGGCCTTGTATTGATCCCGATTTTCGGTCAATCGGGCGAGCTGTTCCTTCTGCTTCTCGATGAGCTCTTCCAAGTGCGACGTTTTTCGTGCGTACTTCTCTTCCAGGCCGGCGAGTTGCCCGGAAAGCCTTTCATTCTCTTCTTTTGCCGCTTCCAGATCCTTCTGGGCTTGCCGCAGATTGCCCTCGGCATCCAGTTTGGCGCGCTGCAGCGCTGCGACTTGGGCCTTTTCTTCGGCATATTTTCTTTGCAAGGCTTTAAACCTGTTTTTTTCGCTTGCGACCTCGACCATCAGGGCATCCCGCGTCTGCATCAATCGAATGGTCCCATAGGCCCAGCAGCCCACCAATCCCGCGACGATCACCACGATACTCCAGCGTATCCATCTGTTGCCAAGAAATTTCATGTTGCCTGTTTACCCTATTGAGGATTTGGGCGATTTTTCCTGAAGGATCGAAAATGCCGCCAGCGGCTTAAAAGGCGGCATTGAGGTCCACTTGAAAAACATCGATGGATAATCGGTTTTCCTTCAGGTCGTCTTTCAAGGCCTCATTGGCACTCATATAGCGGGTGCTCAGCCAGATATCCTTATAGACTCCGAATTGCAACCGGGCAATAAACCCTTCGGCATCCGTGCCGCCACCATGAAAATCCGAGTCGGTAAAGGCATCCAGCACGGCATCGGCCTCAAGATACTTGTAGTGAATCGAAAAATTCCATTCACCCCAGTTGCGCGGGACCGGGTAACCCACCGTCACGCCATATTGGTATCCCTCAGTCTGCTCGTCGAGTGCGGTGATCGGGTCGATTTGGCCTTCAATTCTTCTTGCAATCTCGTCTCTATCATACCCCAGATTCTTAACGTAATCCCCATCCAGAATGATGTGCACGGGGTGGAACCGGTCGATATCTATCCTCACCGTTATGTTCAGCTCCTCGAACTCCGATGTCAGCCCGAACTTCCAATCGGAGATGTCGACACCTGGCAGGTTGTTGAGGGCGAACAGGGAATTCCCTTTTTGACGGTATTCCGGGACCGACCAGTCCCAACCTTCGCTGTCCATCTCGATGGGATCGTCTATCGGCTCTCCGGTGACGTTCTTATATTTGTAGTAGGCAACCGCCAATATATAATTGATTCCCCAGAACGGTCGATGCTTGATCCCCAATTGGCCGCCATACAGCCATTTGTCGCTTGATTTGAACTCCAGATCTGCCAAAGGGAAGAGGCCGGCTGTCAAAAAACTGCTCCAGGTGCTGCCGGTCAAGGTGTCGGACTCTAGCTTGAGCGCGATGCCTTCGAAATTCAGATCATCGTCCCAGACCAGGTCGGTGTAAAAGAACGGGTTGGGCATGCGACCGCCGAAGAGACTGATCTTGGGAACCCCCCCATTGACCTCTTCGATGGGTCTCCAGCCATACTCGAGGTAAGCCCTGTCCAGCACAAAGTCATCCTTGGCGAAGGCATCCCCCATGGTCTGATTGGTGGACACCGGATCTTCGGCGTTGCCCGTGGCGATGCGTAAACCGACATAGGCCTTGCCGACGTTGATATCCCGGGGATCGACCAATTTAGCCTTCAATCCGAGGCGGGCCCGGTAGCGAAATCGGTCACGGTCCTCGGTGGTGATGACCGTGTTGGGAAAATTATCGAAATCCACCACATCGTCATTGCTGTCATCATACATATCGCTTTGGTAACGAAGGCGTATATCGCCGGAAATTTTGATTTTTTGAGCCCAGGCAGCCGCGTATTGCTTCGGGGCGATATCGTCGCGAACTTTTGCGTCGAGTTCGTCCAGGCGGCGCTCCGTAAGGCGGTCCCGTTGGAGCAATTGATCGACGCTGCGATCCAATTGCTTCCGGACCTCTTCAACCTCGGGATCCGGCAGATCTTTGCCGGCCGCCTCATTTTTAAACGCCTCCCCAGCATCGGCGTTTCCGCCGCCGATCCGCTGACGGAGAATCTGCACTTCCTCGTCGGTCATTATCCCCTTGTCCTTTAAAAGCTGAATCAGCGCCTCTAGTCCTTGGCCGGCCCCCGGGTCAGGCCGCGCTTCCGATTCGGTCACCGAGGGCACGGCCGGAGCACGCTGCTCCTCGCAACGGCCCATGTCGACTTTCACCAATCCGAGCATCAATGCAACAACGGTCAGAAAAAGGCCGCCGCGCTTCATCAGAGAATTTGCTCTCCCGAATTGTATAGATTCCATTGAAATAGGATCCTTTCCGTCGCTATAGTGCCGCATATCCCGCCAGGTGCTATTAGAAGCCCGGGAACGAGCGCCGATCCCGAAATTCCGGCGATCTGAGATCGCTTTGTTGCATTTGGCTGCGGCTTTGATATCCCTCTGAAAACCTAACTCACAGGTGGCCCTTGGTGCGCAGCCTATCGAAGGATTGCAGCCAGGGACGGCATACCTCCAGATCGCGAAGACAGATAAGGCCTCTGGATTATCCCTTGCTGCTGATCTTCAGCCTGAGTACCCGGGGCATTCCTTCCGGTGGGGGTTCACTCACGCTGGTCATCAACAAGGCCTCGTGAACGGCCTTGTCCATTTTTTTGTCACCAGAGGATTGCTCGATGGTGACGCCGGTCACACGGCCGCTTTCCTGCAGGCTGATCTTGACATGGGCGACCAGTTTGCCGTCAGGCATGCCGCCATGGGACTCCATATACTGTTTTACTTTCTTGCGCAGATCCTCCTGAAGGATCGATGTGTACCAGGCATATTTGCGCAATAGATTCGACATGCTGAAATCACCACCGATAAGGTCCCGCCCCCCCTTTTTCGCCCTCAAACCAAAACCGTCCGATCCGTCGGTGCCATCTGCGTTCAGCCCCAGATCGTCATCCATGGGGCCTTGGTCTTCAACCGTTTCGTCCATCTCTTCGGGTTCGGGCTCCTCCTGCTGCTCGATGATCTCTTCCTTTTTTTTAACTTCCTGCTCAGGGGGCTTTTCTTTCACCTTGGGGGGCGGCGGCGGTTTGAGCAGGGTCACCGTGTGGACGCGTCGTACGCGGCTCTCATCATCCGACAACAGCAGGGCGAATGCGCCATAAGCCAGGCCAAGAAAAGCCAGCACCACTACGCCGGACACCCCCCAAATCACAAACCTCGTTTTGTCGAATTTTTTCTTTGGCATGATCCACCTCCAATATTTCAAGCCGGCTGCCGACATCCTGATTCCGGCCGGCGGCATGAATGCACTCACATCTGCGACGAACCCATTTCGAGCGGTTCGACTGCAGGCCAGAATGTTTGCCCGCGGCCTATTTCACCAATTTCTGGGTGACAAGCCCCAATTGCGTAATCTCCAGCTCCGTCAATAAATCCAGAATGGAAATCACGCTTTGATAGTAGATTTTATCGTCCCCTTTGATAACCACTGGAAAGTCCGGGTCCACCGCTTTGTATTGTCTCAATCGGGTTTCCAGATCTGCCAGTGTCACCGGATACGCGTCCAGATAGATTTGTCCGTCGGCCCGGATCGTAATGGCCTTGGTGCGAGGCTTTACCAGGCTGGGCGTATTGGACGCTTTGGGCAAGTTGACCTTGATGCCCTGAACCGACGCGGTCACGGCGATGATAAAGACCACCAGAAGGGTCCAGGCCAAATCCAGCAGGGGCGTTACGTTGATTTCGTCGAAACCTTTATGATCGTATATGGCGCGTCTCATGCCGGATGCTCCTGCTGCTGTTCGACTTTCAATGAGAGATGATCGATGAAGACCGTAAGGTCGGCGGTGATGTTTTTGATGCGCGCGGTCAGAAAATTGTAGGCAAACAGGGCCGGAATGGCTACGATGAGCCCGAAAACCGTGGTGGAGAGCGCAGAGGCCACACCCGGCGCAATCGCCATGATGTTGGCCTCACCGGCTTCGGCCATGGCAGCGAAGGTGTTCATGACCCCCCACACCGTGCCCAGCAATCCCAGAAACGGGCCGCCGGTGATCGCCATCGTCAGAACGACCAGATAGGCGTTGAGCCGCTTGCTTTCGTTAATGAACCCTTCCTCCAGGGCCACTTTAAAAGCCTTGACGGTGCCATCCCGATTACCGGCCGATGCCTCGCCGCCATCCCCGATCACCTCCCGGCAGCCGGCGGCGTAGACCTTGAAAAGACTGGAATTCTCATATCCGTTAATGTTTTCGGGGTCGAAAGCCGCCACTGGATCTGACATCCCCTTGAATGCATCGGCAAAGGTCTTGTTCGCCTTGTCGGCGGTCCAAAGAAAAAATACCTTGCTCAGGAAGATGACCCAGCTCGCCGCCATGAGAATCACCATAAGTCCGATGACCAGCCAGCCGTCAATGGTGATGTTTTTCAGGATGGTCCCCAGGTAGAAAACGGGCATGCCACCGCCGCCGGTTTCCGCCTCTCCGAAACTGTAGAGCATTCCGTCGGGACCCTGGCTGGCATAACCGGCCTTTGCCCAGGCCGCCGGCCGCATCACTGTGGCCAGTTGGACTTCATCCAGGTCGCCGGCAAAGCCGTGGCTGCCATCTAAGGACGCGCCCACCGTATAGCCCTTGTCGAACCCCGGCAGACTGAACGGCGTATCGACATGCGCCAGTGCCTCGCCGTCCATAAACAAGGTCAACCGTTGGTTGGGTGCCGCCGTGACCATGACATGATGCCACTGACCCATGGTGAGGTCTTTTTCCGCCACTGTTTCCACTGCTGTATCGCTCGCGGTGGCCAGCCGACCGTATAGCCGGCCGCCGTCCATGCCCACCGCCAATTCGCCTGCTTCACCCACGGCGTGGAACAGGTATCCCTGCTGCTGAGTCTGGTTGATGCGTACCCAAGCAGAAAAGGTCAAACCATTGCTGAAATTCAAAGACGGCGAACTGGCGATCTGCATGCGATCGCCCGCACCGTTCAGGGTCAAACCTCCCCCGATCACCGCTGGAAGCCCCATGCCGCCGGCAAAGAAGGTGACGGATTGGGTATGAGCCGAGGCATCCTGTGGACTTCCTTCGATTTCACCCAAATGAAAGACCGCCACCGTGGAAGCATCGTAGGTGGACTTGCTGTCCTGGACGTCTGCGGCATCTTCATTGCCGTAATACAGCCATATGGACTCCTGGTCACTCTGCGCCGAGAGTCGGGGTAAGTTGACCCATATCAGGGCCATCTCATCGATCATGTCGTAGCGCTCGACGTGGTGTTTCAGCAACCGGGTGCCGTCCGAACTCACAAATCGGATGTCACTGCCCTCGGCCTGCGCTTCGCTGAAGTCGAAATTCCCCATGTGCAAGCGAATTAGGATCGGCACGTCCATCAAGCTCTCCTTGATGTCAGCCCCGCTGGCGGTCGTGTTGATACTGATTTTTCTACGGTACTGCCAGTCGTCGTTCCACCAGCTTTGGGCGGTGGCAACGGTCGCCCAACAAAGGAGCAACAGCATCGCCAACACCATTATGGATCCATTCTTCAGTGCCTTGCCAATCACGTTGGTCCTCCTTCGATACCCCTCGTTGCGCGGTTCCCGATCATTGTTTTTCTTCCTCCTTTTCCTCCTCATCCGTTTCCTCCGTCCCCATACCGGTCACTTCAACGGACAGCCATTTGGGGACCAGGGCATCGGAAAGACTCTGAACGGCTTTTTCGAAACGATCACGGGTCGAGGAGAGCGCACTGTCCTCCTCTCCCTGCCGCGTGGGGTCCACAATCCCGCCGCTGCCGGACAGGCTCACATCCGCAGCGCTATCCTGGCTGATCGAAGCCCCTGAGGTGATACCGGCGACGGCGATGTTTTGGGCATTGGTCACGACCAGTGCGCTGAGCAGCAGGTTGCCCTGACCCTCTATGCCGGCCTCGCCCGCGTCGATCTCCCCCTCGGGAGCGAAAAAGTACCCGTTGCCCGGATCGGGCGCCTGCATGGGCCCGTCGGCGCCATCCGGGTCATATGTCAGCAGGCGGATGCCGCTGCCCACGGCCGGAAGGGTGTATTCCAGACTGAGATTGCCATCCTCATCCTCCACCACTCTGGGTTCGCTCACACTGACGGTCGTCTTGGATCCCTTGCCCGCATTGATATTGCCGTAATCAGCGAAAATCATGATGTTGCCGCCGAACCATGACATGATACGGGATTCGTTAACATTCAGATCGTTCCGGGTGTAGACATTGATGTCGCCACCACGCCTGGTGTTAATGCCGGAATCGGATTTTTTGGCCCCAAATGAGCTGATACCCACATCGAAATTCCCGGCTGCGATGGCATTGATGGCGCCATAGCTCTGGGTGTAGAGCTGCGATTTGGTCATCCGGATATCACCGGCAGCGGGCCGGCGCTCGAAATCGATGCCATGGGTCATTTCCCGGGCATAGGCCATGTCATATGTGTCCGGGCTGTCCTGCTGGATCATCGCATCGGTGAGGTGCAGGTAATGGCCGATCGTATCGTCGCGCAACTCTTCCAGGAAAAGATCGGCAAGCTGATCGCGCACACTGACGGGCACATCCCCATAGGTGGCGTAACCGGCCAGCAGGGCGGCATAAGCCGCTCCATAACCGCGAATCTCCTCGATGGCGACGGTCTGCCTTTCATCGTCTACGATCACTTCGCCGTATTTCAGCGCCGAGTAGTCAATACCGCCCTGGAGGAGGCGCTCGAAAAAGATATCGGCCATTGCAGCATCCCACTGCCCTTCTTCATTTTTAGCGATGGCGTCCGCATCATAGCCGGCAACGATGGTCAAATCCGCCCCCTGCTGCGCCAGGGCGGCGTTCCAGATGTTGCCCAGGGTGCGCACACCGGCGCTCTGCCCCAGGTCGATGGCACGCCCGGCCAAAACGAGCAGGTCGCCCGCGCCACTCAGTTCGATGCCCGACTGGCGCTGCTCTCTCTGCTTGTTCAGCTCCTGGATTTGCTGGCTGCGGGGGTCTTCGGAGTAGTATCGGCCGCCGGGCAAATAGTCGTAATAACGCGGCAGGGGCGAGCAGACGATCCGTTCCCCGGCGGCGACCACGGAAAGATCCAGGGCATCGGTGTGTTGAATCTTGAAATAGTTGTCCCGAATCTCGCCGGACGCCGTGATCTCCATGCGTTTGGGGCTGTTCACGGCCATGTTGACGATGTCGCCGCCGGCCTTGAACACCATGGCCCCCTCGTCTCCGGCATGGAGGAGATAGCCGGGATCGTGGACGCGCGCGAACAGGGCCGTGTAAGCGGCTCGCTGCACATCGGTCAGCCCCGCCCACCACTGCTCGTCCCGATCGTCCCACCAGGCATCGAAGGCTTCGACATACACCGGCAAAAAGCCGTCCTTGCGGTCATCGCTGACAAAAAAGCTGCTTACATCTTCATACGTCAGCTGGGCATACGTGCCGTCCAAGTTCAGGTGGTGGTAAACCTGTTCGGGCGCCAGATTGGAGACCACCACTTCGGCATAGACCCGGCGGCCGATGGTATCTGTGTTCCGGCCGATGATATCGCCACCCGCCAGAGCGGTTAATCCCCCTGCGGCACCGGGTGCCAGCCAGTAAGGGACATCATTTTGGAAGGTGATGTCATCGAGCGCGGTCAACGCAACGATGGGCGGCAAGGCGCTTTTCACGATGTCATTGGTATCATAGAAATGCGATCGGCCGGACAGGGTGATGCTTCCATTGATGGCGCTGAGTCGAAGGGCCGTCTCTTCGGTGTAATGAAAGGTATAGTAGTAGTTCTCGTCGACGCTGCTGTTGATGGTCCTCGGCCAGTAGGTTGCCATCAGGGGGTCGATGACCGTTCCCAGGAAGATATCGTCCTGGGCGACGATGTCGATGGTCACCGCCGGTCCCTGGGGGCTGTCGATCGTCTCGATGGCCAAGTTCTTGGAGTAACGTCCGAAACTGCCCATGGCACTGACATCCAGGCGGCCGTCGGCGATTAAAAACCGGCCGTCCACGTTGCCGCCGGACAGAACGGTCAGGTCCCCCTCGCCGAAGGCGGCCAACTGAACGCCCAAAGGGGTATCGGGATTGTTGGGATGGTCGGCGATGCCGCTGTCCGTTGCGCCGACGCGGCCGCCGGCCTTCACCCGCACATCACCGCCGGCCATGGTGACGACGCCCGATGTGGGTCGTTGTGTGCCGGTGGTGGTATACACATAGGCAGCACCGGCCATATCGGCATCGGCCGGCATATCCGCCGCGCCATAGTTTTTGAAAAATCCGAGATTGGTTTGATTGAGCGAACCGGTGAGATTGCCCCCGATGGACAAGTCGATATCACCGCCGTGGGCATAAGCTGAAAATTGCGAGAGGGTCAGGTTCTCCAACATGTTGGCATACGTGGACAGCCACTGGTAACCGGGTTCGTTCTGAAGCTGATATTCGGCAATGGCTTCGTAATAGGACAGATTGACGGTCTCGCCGCTGTCGGGATCGGTGTAGTTGAAAAAGGTGGTCAACAGCCAACTGGTCCGGCTGTCCCGGGACACCATCGCCTCGGTCAACTCGGCCGTTGTCACACCGGTGGTCCTTATGGCGCTGCTCGGATTCAGAGTCAGGTGCCCGCCCACATCCAGAAAAATATCGCCGGTGGCGGTTTGGATCACCCCTTGATTTTGCCCGGCCTGATTTCCGGCCAGGGTCAGGTTGCCGCCCACGGCGCCCATGATGTCGCCATCATGAGATGCCAGGGTGGCGCTGGCCCTCAGGCTCCCGGTACCCGATCCATTGGCATCGAAGTACCACGATTTGCCGAAGCCGATGGTGGCATCGCCACCCGAGGCAAAGCGAATGCGCCCGCTTTCGGTGTAGACGAGCCGATAGGTGCTGGCGCTGCTGACGGTGCTTCCGATGGTGAACCGGCCCTGATCGTTCGAAGTGGCCAAGGCATCGGCGCTGCCGAGGTCCGCGCCGGCGGTCAGCGTATAGCTCCAGGAATCGTTCCGGTCGGTGTCATTGAGCAGCCCGGCTGCCGAATGGGGCCGGTCCGTGAGGTCCTGGGCGATCGTCAAATTGTCTGCTGCCCGGATGGTCAGCATGCCGGGAAGACTTTCATCGCCGTAGCGCCAGCCGCCGGAGCTGAGATCCCACGTCGCGTCCAGACGAATATCGCCGTCACGAACGATTTCGATACCCGGCATGAAAAGGAACGCGGTGCCGGGGTCCGTGGTCAGACTCTCCTGCAGTCGACTGACGACACTGCCTTGTGGGCCCAGAGGGTTCAGGGCATGGGTCATGTAATTTCCGGTTTGGGTTTGCAGCCGGCTGAGATGGGCCGAGGTGATTGAGCCAACGCTGTTGAAGGCCTCGCAGTCGTTGGTGGCGGCATTTACCACCCTGCTCTCGTCATAGACCCTTACGGCTTCGGCGATGACGGTCCGGGCACCGGTGATGGAACCTTCGAGAGTCATGCGCACCCCGTCGGCCGCGTCATCATGGTCGGTACTCTGATCGTCACCGGTGACATACCGGCGGGCCCGCAGATGAACCGTGCCGCCTTCACCGGCTTCGGAAGCCGCGGATACATCCACTGCGCCGAACAAATTCACGAAGCCCTCTGTGGCGCCGATAAAGATGTCCCCACCATCCACTGGCCATCCCGCCTCGCCCGATGCATCCAGCACCCCGCCGGCATTATGATTGACATCGTTCCCGGCGAAAAGCTCAATATAGCGGCCATCGGATCGGCCGGTGGCATCCAGCAGGCCGGAGACGTGAATGCTGCCGGCATCGGCCGTCAGACGGATCTGCTCGGCCCGCAAGATGTCTCCGGCCGCGACGTTGATGTCCCCTTCGATGCCCTGCAAGTGGACACGATGATTGAATCCGCCGATGCTTAATTTCTGGTTGAGCGCCGAAAAGTCGACCGTACGGGCCGTGAGGAGAAAATCGCCCCCCTTCGCCCGGACCTGGCGGCCGGCACCATCCGTGTAGGAGGCGGATGCGCCCCCCATCAGGGTCCCGTCCAAACCGGCGGCACTATGGGTTTCCGGCGCCAGGATCGCGAGTTGACCGGCATCGAGATAGCCGGCGTCGATCCATGCCGCCCATGTCGCTTCGTCCACATGCTCGGGTCTTTGGGCACCGTGGTTGCTCACATCGATGAAGGCAGCGGCGACCGGGTTTTCAGAATCTCCTTGCTCTTCCTGCATCTGGAACGCCCCCTGGGTCTCCAGAACGACCCATCCGCCGGCATACGCCTGGGACACGGTTTCATCCGCTATCGTGTAGTCCTTGACACCGCCATCGGCCAGAATGCTGGCGCCTGCATACAAGTTGAGCGCGCTCTGGGCTTGCATGTAAACGCCGCCGCTGAAATTGTCGATCACCCCGCGATGATGTATGGTATCGGCGGTGAAACGAAGCACCCCTCCCGGCGTGCGGTCCGTACCGGCGCTCTGCCCGGCCTGGCTGTCGATGGTCAATTCACGTCCCGCCGTAACGGTCGCATCGGCCACCAGATAATCACCCTGGCTGTTCACATAACCACCGGCAGTCACCCGTCCGGCGGTCAAAGTGACATCGCCCGGGGCCCGCAGCCCGCTGCGACCGGCCAATACCAGGTCTCTTTGGGCCTCCAGTTGCACCTGATCGAAACCTGTGGCGGCCGCCATGCCGGAAACCAGGAGCAAACCGGTTTCGATGCCATCCTCTTCGAGAGCGGCATCGATGGAGGCCGAAAAAGAAAGCGTGCCTGGACCACCGTTCAAGAGGCCTGCTTCCGGGTTGCCGCTGTTGGCGATCTCAAGAATGGGGGCGCTGAACCGGGCCTCGGCCGGGCCGACCTCGATTCCGTCGTGCATCAAGGCGTCCCCCACGAACAGGGGTGTATCCAATCGGAACGACACCCGGCTACCGGTATCGATGCGGCCGACGGTGCGAATATCCTCAACGCCTGCAACGGCCACATGTTCGGCCTCATTGAACTGAGACCACAAACCGCTGTGCATACGCAGCACAGGGTGATCACCATTGCCCCCGGATTCGGCAACGTAATCCGCATCCACCAGTTCGGTGCGGCCGGTGCCCACCACGGCGGCCACCGCGCCGATATCCAGTTGCGCCCCGGCTTCCATGTCGCTGGCGTATATTCCCATGGTATCGGCTTCGATGGTGGTGGTGCCGTCGTCGGAGATGGTTATGCTCCCGTCAGGGGCGGCCATGATCAACTCGTTCGACGCCTCGCTGCCAATGAGAACGTGGGATTGGATATCGATCTGATCCTGCGCATAGAGGCCCAGGGCGGCGGCATCCAAGTGGGTGTCTTTCACCACCAGGGTTTCTGTAATAAAGGGTCGCGCCCCGGGATCATCGCCTCCCTGCAGCAGACTGAACGCGTCGGCAAGATAACCGATACGCTGGCTAAAGCCGTCGAGATCGTCGATAGCGCCGAAGGCCACACTTTCGAACCCTGATCCCAGAAGGCTCTGTGGATCAAAGTAGAGGGTTTCTTCGCTTTCGCCGGCAGCCGCCATATCTGAGGTGAGCACCATGTTCAAGCTGCTGACCCAGGCCCTTCCGCCGTCATAGCCGCTCAATCCGGCGCCGCTGTATGTCGCCAGCAAGCGGCCGTCACGGCTGTTGATGATCAGTTCACCACCGTCGCCGGCAACCCCCATGGTCCCGCGGTAGGCGCCTTCCTGGAGCACATCTCCGGCCGTGCGGACGACGTATAGGTGGGCCTGGGCGGATCTGCTGCTGTCCCCCATGTAAGCCCCATACCCCACGGTTTGGGCATAACCGGCAGCCGTATACCCGTAATCGCGTTCGGCATCGTGTACGATGCCCATGTCCTCCAATATGATGGCACCGGGCAAAAAGGCATATTCGGCGGGCAGCAGGGAGTAGGTTCCGGTCTCTATTCCGGCGACCCCCTCGAGATGGACGGCCATCCCGGGCAACTGCACCGAGTGGTCGGGCAGGATCACATAGCGGTTGGACATGGACAGCGGATCGGCGCTGCCCTTGATACTCGGTTCGAATTGCGCGGCGTAGACCGTACCGCCGCCGGACACGTCGATGGTCGCCCCGGACCGGCCGACAACGGTCTCGGCCACGATGTCGATGCGCCGCTCGGGCATGGCCTCCACTTCGACCGTATCGGTCAGATCGTCGCCGGTCCTGTCGATACGCATCCACCGATCCGATTGAAAGAAGCCCCAGGGCACGGCCGTATCGGATGCTGTGGACAGCACGCTGTTTTCGTCCAGGCTGATCAGGCTCCCTTGCCCCGAACCTTGCAGCAGGATGCGTCCCATGGGCGCGATGAGGGTCCCCTCATGCACAAGTTGATGGGTCTGCAGGATGATTTCGCCGTTGGCGGACAGAATCGGCCCTGTTGGCGCAGCTTCCGCGGACTGCGCGATGGTGAGATCGCCGCCCTGCCAGGTCCCGTTCTGCAACAGACGGCCGGTGGAAATGGTGAAGGTCGTATCCGTATCGGGATAAATGCGGCCCGCGGTCAAGGTGAGATCCCCGGCAACGGCCAGGCGGCCTGCCCACTGCCCCGAACCGGCGACGGGGTTTTCCTCGTAGAATACCTCGACCAGGCGCATGTCCCGGCCGGCTTCAAAATGGACGTCTCCAAAACCCTCCGCAATGACACTGCCCGTTATGTCCATCCACAGGCTTCCCAACTCCAGCGTGGGCGATACGGGGGTTGCACTGAAGGTAAGCTCCGGTGAATGCACGGAGCTGGTAATGTTGCCGGGATACTTCTCATCCAGGTTGGCGACCCCGATATAGGTGGCGTCGATGCGGACACTCTGGTCCGGCGCATTCGGATCCGCGGCGAGCTTCGGCGTGTCCAGGATCAACTCCCTCAGGGACCAATCCCCGTTGACCCAATTCCCGGCCGCATCTTGAACCAGGTACTGCTCGACCCGTTCCCTGCTCAGATCGATGTCACCAATAAACCGGATGGCGCTGACACTGCTGAACTGCCAGGCGTCGAAACCGCTCCTGGCATAGGCGAGCAACTCGTTTTCCGCGATCTGGTAAGGCTGCAGATAGTTGAGGCTGAGGATGTTCAACCGGCCGCCCGGAAGATTGGGCATGTGGTTCCGGGCCAGCAGCGATCCCTGCAAATCGAACTGCGACGCTTCAAGGGTGATGGAGCCCGCCGCCGCGGCCAAATCGTACTGCCTTCTTCGCCCCGACATATCGCGGTAGTAATTGGCGACCCTCGGCGAGCCCGACACATTGATTTGAGCGCCGGCTTCGGTAATGATCGCGGCGCCGCTTCCGGATGCCTGCAAGGTCACATCCCCGCCAGCATAAATTGAATAAGGACGCGGCAGACCTGTGGCCAAAGGTGTTGGCGCCTGCACGACATAGCCGCTGGCATCGACGCTTGCATTGGAGCCGATGATCAGTGGCGCCGCGTACGATCCATCCGCCTGGATATCCTGGTCATCGGCGGTCGCCTTGGCGCTCACCGACCCACCGCGGGCGGTCAGGGTGCCCTGAATGTCGATGACCGACCCCTTCAGGGAAATGGCGCCGCCGCCGCTGACACCGACGCGGGCGTCCCGGCTGATGGTCAAATGCTGGGTCGAGTCGGGCGCCGCTGAGGAGAAAACCTCTGCATCGGCCGTCAGTGAAACCGTCGTGGCTTCCATCTGGTAATCCAGGGATGGTACATACCCGCCGGCCTGCAGTCCCGGGATGGGCGCCATGTATTTTAAAGTGGATGGCTGGAGGACCGCCTGATTTTCGACGATCAGGTTGTTGTCGCTGGAAAAGTCGAGGTGGGAAAACCCGCTTTGGGCAATCCAACCGTCGGAGATGGTATCGGTCGTCGTACCGGCGCCATTGCCGTCGCTTGGGGCATGCGTGATGCGGAATTCGTTTTCCGTAGCGATACGCAGCTTGCCGCCGTCGTATCCAAGCAGCGCGTGGCCGCTCAGCACACCATTCAACTGCACCGTGCGGCCGATCAGTTCGATGCCGCCGGCATCGCCTCCGCTGACCGCCCCCCTGGGGCCGACACTATAGCCTCCGCTCACATCCAGGACGGCGCCGGTGTCGATGAACAGCCCCTGGGACGCGTCCATGGCCTGGTCAACGTTCTGGGTGCCCCTGGCTTGCAGCAAAATGGTGCCGCCGTCCAAATGCATCCGGTCGGGCACGCCGTGTGGATTGTTCCAGTTGTTCCAGGTTTCCCCGGAGACATCGATGACGCTGCCGGCATGGAGCCGTATGGCTTCTGCGACCGGATTCCCTGAAATATCCGTCAACGGACGGTTCTCCGCAACATTTTCACCATTGGTTAGGTTGACATCATTGTAAAAGGCGACCTTTCCGCCCGGCATTTCAATGGTCCCGCGGTGATCGATGCGTCTCGCCTTGAACAGCAATTCTCCCGTGCCGTGGCTGGCCGCCAACCGGAGGCGGGCATCCGCCTGGACGTCGATAAACAGGTTCGCGCCCACCTTCAGGCTGCCCAAACCGGCGCTATTGAGCATATCGGTGGAGAGATAGGTGATGCCGGCCTCGAGCGCCTCCTCAATAGAGACGGGCGGCCCGTCCCCATTGAACACGACGGCGTTGATGCGCCGCTCCGTTCCGCTGTTGGAACTCGGCCCCGGGTTGCCGATGACCAGTTCGCCGGCCTCGGGTTCCCGCAGGCCGCGTGCGGTTCTATAAGTGAGTTCTCCGATCGTGACGGTGGGGTCCTCCGCCAGGGACTGATAGGTGCCCCGGGTGACGGAACCATCCAGCTCGCCGTTGAGCACCAGGGTGTCGGTGACGATGCTAAGAGTGCCGGCATCATCCCCCTCCTGATAGGCCGGAATATAGGTGGCCCCCAATCGGGCGGCCTCCTGTTCGCCGACCAGGGTGATTTGATCCGCCCTCTCCAGGACCTCGTCGGGGATGTCACCGATATCGTAGATCTTGTTTCCGATGCGCACTTTGGAGGTCTGCACGCTGCCCGCGCTGTAGTGGATGCCGCCACCGGCGAATTTGATTTCGGCGCCCGCCTCTACGATCACGTCGCTGTTCTCGGCAGTGGTCAGGAGGTCGATCGTGCCGCCGGCGGTGCTGCGCCCTGCGACCGTCACCTCGCCCTGATCGAGGTGGCTGTCGATGTGCCCGATATCGGTGCCCTCCAGCGCATTGACCTGAATGGTTTCACCGATCATGGCGCCGGCGCGGGCAAGAAAATCGTCACTCAGCTCAACGCTGTTGAGTTGCATTTCGATTTGATTTTCCGACGCCGACCGCTGGTCCCATGCGCCGGACACATCGATACGGCTGCCTTCTCCGAGAACGATACGCTGCTCGGCTTCCAGCCTGACCTCCCCTGACGGCGCTTCGATCACGCCATAATGATCGATCTGCTCCGGGTGGTCGTACTGTGCGGCGGTGCCGCCTTCTACCCCCACGCTGCGCTGCAGCCTGCCTAACGTCACCATGCTCTCCTGGGTCTCGAAGGTGCGGTCCACCGTATCGTCCGATTCGGCCAGAGGGGTGCCGGTGATACTGGACCGACCGGTACGGATGCGTTCCGAGGCTAACAGCTCGACGGTGCCGTGCTGGTAGACCGCGGTGACCGAAGTGATCAGGCCCTCCTGGTTGACCACCCCCCCATACATGCCGGCGACGCCGCCCTGGGCGGTGATATCGCCCCTGTTGTCGGCCTGGCCTGGGGCATCTGGAATGATGACCAATTTCTGCGGTCGGGTGCTGTCGGCGCTCTCGTCGTTGCGCAATTGAATCCGTTCACCGGCAATCAGGGCGGCGTGGCCGTTGGGTGCGTTCATGGTGCCGCTGTTGATCACCTCCGGCGCCATGAGGTAGATGGCACCCCCGTTCTGTACGTCGATGTGTCCCTGGTTTTCGACGAACGGTGACTCGGTCACCCCGTAATTGGCATCGCCCCGGCCGTTGTAATCTTCCTGGCTGAAGTCCCAAATGTCATCGAGGAAAGCCTCTTCGGCGATGTTGAGTGATGAGGCCGCCAAGGTGTGAAGGTTGACGATACGGGCAGTGGGGCCGAAAAGAAAGCCATTCTGATTGATCAGGAACACTTTGCCGTCTGCGGAAAGCTGCCCGAAAATCTGGCTGGGATTGTGATCGAGGATGCGGTTGAGCACGCTCCAGCCGGGCATGGGATCACCGGCTGCGTTGGTCTGGTTGAAATAGACATGCCCGTTCTGGCCGATATTGAAGGTGTCCCACTCGATCACGGCCTTTTCCTGCTCCTGAACAACCTCCATATAGGTGCCGGTTTCGGCCCCCATGTGCGCGCCTTGCTCGAAGTGGGGGTTGGTCGGCATGGCGTCGACCGAAACGGCGGGCAATGAACGTGAAACAAGGCGGCTGGGCTGCAGGGAGTAGGGGACCCGCTCGGCCGCAGCGGCCATGATCGGCCCGAAGGCCATATCAAGGACCAGCAATCCGATAAGGATCATCTTTGCCATTGGCATTGACCTGTTTTTCATGGAAGTATTCCCCCTGCGGTATCTATATTGAAGCGAAGGCGCGATCAGGCATCCCCTCCGATGCCATGCCTGCCCCTTGCCGGCGGTCCGGCCCACCCGCTTCAGGTCCGCCGTTCCGGCATTTCTCTAAAACTTCAAGGCCACTTTGAAATGCAACAGATGGTCCCCCTTTTGGGTGGTATCGGTTGCTTCGAGCGCCGTTGCCCAATCGAGACGATATTCGATGTACTTGGCCAGGTATCCCCGGAGGCCTGCGCCGGCGCCCTGCAGCTCGATCGACCTCTCTTCACCCGGCAGGGGATCTTTCAGCTTGAGCGCCGCGGCGTCGTAAAACGCATAGGGCGTCATCTCCAGGTAACTGCCGATGTCCAGAGCCGCCCCCACATCCGGCGCGCTGAGCTCAAGCCGCCCGAAAACGGCATTGTCGCCGGCGGCTTCACTCTCTTTGTAGCCCCGCACCGTCGCCACGCCGCCGGCCACATACTGCTCGTTGGAGATCAGCGGCTGGCTGGACAGCTGGCCGCCGATCCTGGCGAGCAGATGCCAGCCGCGTCCGAGCTTTTGCTGCCGCTCCAAGGCGAGGGTGGCAAAAATGTAATTCCCCCGTGAGCCGGAGCGCTTGTACTCGAAATCCTCAATGTCGGAGTCCTGGTTGCTCAAATTGCGAAAAGCGGCGTTCAGTGTCAGATCGGCCGTCGTCTGACCGCCTTTATCAGGGATGATCCCTGTGTAGCCGAGGTAAAGGGGCAGATAGCGCACCCGGTTCTCCTCACCTTCGATGTCGTCCTCGAAATCCTTGTAATCCAATCCAATGACGAGGTTATGCAGATAGTGATCGAGTGATTCCAGGTTGGCCAGGTAGCGCAAACCGACCATGAAACCTTGGCCCAGCACCTGAATGCCCTCGGCCGTGGCGCTGTCGCTGTCCGACACCAACCCGTATAACGCGATCATATGCTGATCATTCCATGGTGACGGCATGGCGTAGGAACCTGTCATCAACTGAACCTCGTCGGTGTCTTCCGGCGAGGTTTGGAACTGGGCCGATATCGAATGCTCCTTTTGCCACAAATTGTCGTATCGCAGCATGGCATTGAGCCTCGTATCGGTGGTCGTATGGGTCGAACGGTTGTTGACTTCGAGAAACCCATGCAGGGGCAGCTTGTCTTTTACCCGCAGCTCCACATCGATGGTTCCCAGGGCCTTGCCCGGCATCAAAACAGGGGCGACCTTCAGATCGGGATTGCGGTTCACCCGTCCCAGCTGACGCTTGACATCGGGCAGATAGAGTATTTCGCCGGGTCGGAAGGCGGGCATCTCCTTGAGCAGGGTCTCGCGCGTAAAATAGCGGTTACCCTTGACCCGGACCCGGTGAATCGTGCTCTCGATGACCTCCAGCCGGACCACACCATCGGCCACGCGCTGCTCCGGGATATTGACCAGTGCGGTGGGGTAACCCCGCTCCTGGTAGTACTGCTCCACATCCGCGCGCGCCTTTTCCACATCCTCGGCGGTTTTGGCCTCGCCAAGGTGGGGCATGAGAACCGGCCTCAGGTTGTCTTCGTTGAAAATCGTGTTGCCTTCCAGCAAAAACTCCTTGATGGGGAATACAACCCGGTCCGGCACCTCGTCCGCCCACCCCTGGGGCAGGAACGTGCAGATCGCGACCACTGCGACGAGCAGGATACCGCATCGCCGGCTTCTCCGATTACGATTGAACAGCTGTCGTACTAAAATGGTTGGTCTCCATATTCGATGGTTCCGAAGTCAACGCCGTCGCGCCCGTTCAACCCGCGGGAAATCATTCGCCCGGAACGCAACGGCCGGATTGCCTGGTGGTGTAGGCAACCCGGCCGTCTTTTTTCACCTGGATGGCCGATCATTCTTCTCGGCAAACGGTCCGGTGCTTTTAAAGACCCGTGGCTTTCCGGCCCCCGATCACTCGGGGTGTGGCAAAACGGACGATCTTTATGCGGGATGCTTCATTTCATGCGCCAGGCAAGCCTCCAGTTCTTCTACCAGATCCCGGGCGTCTTTGAATCCGTCGAGTTTTTTGATCACCTCGCCCTGGGGATCGAGCAAAACGACCAGCGGATATCCCGTTTGGCCATACAGCTCGTGGTAGGCCTTTTCCTTATCCGAATCGACCTTGACCCAAACGAAATCCTCCCAGTGGGCCTGAATTCTGGGGTCCTTGACGGTTTCAGTCAAAAAACGCTGGCTCCAGCCGCACCATTCGGCATAGAGGACAAGCACCATGGGTTTCTTTTTTTCACCCGCAAGGTCAATGCCCAACTCATGGTCCTCGACCCATGCCAGCTCTTTGGCTTTAAACGCGGACGACTTTAGAAAGGAGAGCACCTCCACGTCCAGGACCAGCGTCTTGCCTGCGCCCGGGTGGTTGTAATCCACCTTGAAACTCTCGCCGCCGGCCTCGACGATGACGCCGGTGCGGTCCATCACAGTGAAGGGGGCCCCCACCACGGGACTCAGGGTCATGAGCACCTCGTCGCCCGCCACGCTGATCCGGGTATCCCCGAAGTCACTTGCCACCACCTTGCCCGCCTCGGCCTGGGCTTCCAAGGTCACGCTGTTGTCCGAAACCGACACCACCTTGGAGGTGAAGTAGGGGGTCAGATTCACCTCCTGACCGATCTTGGGGAATTTTTTGAACTGCGAGACAAACTCTTCCGCGGTGACGACCACGTTGCGGGGCACCCGCTTGACGGTCGGGTAAGATTTGATCAGTGATTCATCCACAGATCCGAATCCGCTTTCGGCCGACAAGGGCACGCTCTTTTTCTGATTGGCCGCCATGCCGATCACGGCCGCGGCCAGCTCGGGAGTGCGGCTTTCCTGGCCGGCGATGATCTTTTCGGGGCCATACTGTTCCGGGTCGAAAAACCACGCCACTTTCTTCTCATTCGAATCCTGGGCCTTGTCCCGCGAGGAGGTCAGAATCAGCTCGCCGGATTGGAGGCGCAGGCTGTAGTGAACCGTGACAAAATCGCCGGACTCGATCACATCCGGATTCTCCTTCTGCTCGTCCTGGGCCGGATCGGCCACCGCGACGGCTTCGGCTGCGGGCCGGGCCGTTTCGCTTTCAGCCTTGGCGCCAAGCTGTGTCTGCGAGCTGCAGGCACAGAGCATCAACGCCAGGGCAATCATCCATCGTCCGGTAAAACCTATTCCTTGCATCATTTTCTTCACCTCTTAAAAAAAATAACCATTTTCCCTTAGGTACTTGCGTTTGAAAAGTTGGGCTGATTCCTGCGGTGCCGCGATGCCGCCAAATCCGGATCGCCCTCACTCGGATGGTTCCGCCTCGCGGATCATGACATCGCAATGGAGCGCCACATGGCCGAACGGGTGGCCCCAATCCACCCTGACGGACCTCTCGTCCACCTCGTCCACCCGGCCCACCCAGTTGCCGCTACGCACCAGGCGGCCCGGCTCGGCATCGATGATCAGGTGGTAGTATTCGCCGTGATCCTCTATTTTCGCCGGGCCGAGGTCCGATTCATAGACCGCGCCCGGTTTCAGACTCAGCTCCAAAATGATTGTCCCCTTATCCTCGTCTATGGCCGTGATGGTGCTGGTGAACACATTCTCCACCGTGTGCTGTTCGCCGACGCTCGGTGTCCGGCCAGTCATGGCGATATAGTTATCGAGGGACTGCTGTCGCTGTTTTTTGCGGACCCGAACGCGCGCCTGGCTGTAGTAACGCTCTCCAGGCGTCAGGCCATCGTAAAGTGGGGCCTGCAGGACCACCGGTGTAAGCCTGTCCAGGGGCAATCCGGCCAAACGGCTCTTCAACGCCCGCTCCACGGCGGTTTCAAATGCCAGAATTTTATTCCCCCCCATGTCTGCCGGCTTTGGGGGGTCGGCTTCGCCGATCCGGCAGGCCATGGGTTGATAGACATCCGGGGCCCGGAAGATTTCCGCCTTGGGCACCGAGGCATCCTGCCCGATCTCAGGTTGGGTGGTCGCCGCTACCTCTCCATTGTCCAGCCGACAGGTGTAGCCGACCTGCACGCGATCGCCGCTCCCGGCGACTTGCACCGGTCCGGCCGCCGCGCATCCCATCAGAAGCCAAACCACGATCCAGGAAAAAATCGATTTCACGCACACCATGATCCACATTCCATCCGTACGTCTCTTTAGAATTCGTCACTTATTGTTTGAAGCCTGACAGGCGAGCATCGGGCTCCGCCGGGCGGTTCGTCCGCACCCCCGAGCCTCGAATCTGGCACCTTAGAAGATTATTGTTAGTCGCATATTAAGATTGAGGAATAATTTTCGAATCGAATCCGTTTCCCGTATCCAGGGGCGGAAACGGCTCGGGCACCCGGAACCGGCGCGCCGGGCAGGACGGCTAAACTCAGGTACTGGAGGGCGGGCAGTTCATGGCCGAACGCTTGGGCGCCTTAACACGCGTCTAATACTAAGGGGGTACATATCCCCAGTTAATCTCTCCACGTCACTCAATAACCGTCTGGAGGTTTCATCATGAATGTCAACAAACTGCTTGGCGGCATGTGTGCCGTGATGATCGGTATCGCCTGGTGTGTTGTCGCCTGCGCTCCATCCGGCAGGGATGCCAGTGTAAAATTTTTGCGGCGGGGGGCCGACCTGAGCGTCCGGCCGGCCGGCCCGCAGCCCGTTTTTGTCAAGCTGGACAGCACCGGCGTCCCGCTGCCCCCTTCGGCCGCCGCCTGGTCGATGGTCCAGGACAACCGAACCGGCTTGATTTGGGAAGTCAAAACCGAGGCCGAAGGGCTTCATTATAATAAGGCCAGTTACACATGGGACGAGGCCCGAACCGGGTTTATCGATCGATTGAATAGGCAGCGGTTCGGCGGCGCCTCCGACTGGCGGTTGCCCACGGTCCGGGAACTGACCTCGCTTTCCGACCTGACGAAACATCTGCCGGCCATTGACCGCGACTTTTTCCCCAACACCTATACCCACGATTATTGGACCGCCACCCCGGATGCCGAAGACGACGCCAAGGCATGGCGGGTCCACTTCTGCCGCGGTCTGGTCCACGCCATGGCCAAATCCAACCGCTATTACGTTCGCGCGGTGAGGGGCCCGTCGGCTCCCGCACCTTCCCTGACTGAAAACGGCGACGGCACCTTGACCGACACGGTCACAGGGTTGATGTGGCAAAAAAAATACCAGGGGCCGATGACATGGCTCCAGGCCCTTGACTATTGCCGCAAACTCGACACCGGCGGCCGCCAGGATTGGCGTGTGCCCCACGCCCACGAGCTTCAGACCCTCGTCGACTACCGGCGGTTCAACCCGGCCGGCGACGGGGACCGGCTGGATCTGAAAGCGCTGAAGGGCGAGGACCCCGGGATCCGTCCGGACCACCCCATGCGACGGTATATGCCGGACACCCGCCTGGGGTTCTGGACCTCCACCGTCTATGCCAGCAGCCTGGAATCAGTCTGGGTCGTCGATTTCAAGCATGGCCGCCTGTGGCATCGGCCGCCGGAAGATCGGTATTATGTACGTGCGGTTCGGGGAAAGCTGGCCACCGGGGAGCTGCCTGAAATCGTGCTGAACCAGCGGTCGTAAGGGCTGGCATAAACGTAGTGACCAGTTTAGTTTCCAACACCTGCGGGATCGCTTGCGGGACCCATCGGTCCACCGCTGTTGGTGTACCCAATTGCCGCACACCAACGGTCGGATTGGGAATCCGCACGCCTTTGATTTGCTTCGGAAGGCAGGTGCCGGCTGCGGTCGCGCGATCTGATGGGTCTTGGGCCAAATGTCGTTGACACAGGGCTTTCCGTCTCTTATCCGGGCGGGTGTAAAACCCGCCCCTACGCCGCCCCTTTGCGAGTATAAAATCTGGCCCTACATACAGCGCCCGTTTATGGAAGTGGCGTGTCTTTCTACCCCGCTCTCGTAGGGGCGGGTTTTACACCCGCCCGCAGAATCCGCTTAAGCTAACCGCATTGGTCTTAAGCCAGATCCTCAGTTCATAGACGCTCATCGAGTTGATCCCGGCCGACCCTTTGTTGGCTTTCACGCGCCAATGCCAGATTACCCTGCGGTCACCGGCCTTAGATCCGGTTTCTGTTCGTCGGGCCTGGGTTTTGCTCCCAGCCTCCTCAAGATCTTGTCTTCAGCAAACAGTTCCGGCCATTACGGCCTGTTCGGGACTTGCACCCTATAGAATTGCGCCTGACCCGGCACACAAACAGTTGGGGCCTGCCGAACTTCGGCAGGCCCCGGGGTGATAATTGGCTGGCCCCTTTCATTCCATTAATGGATCTGGGTGAAGGGTGCTGTTGCAGTCGTTACTTCAGGATCGGCTGGCCGTCGCCGGCACGGGAGACCTTCATCTCCGCCTGGGCGGCCCAGAACAGGGCGGCATTGCCCAACTCGGCGGTGGTCAGGTTGTCCTCATCGCTGGAGAAGGTGGCCATGTCGGCGCGAATCTGCGCCATGCCGCTGCCGGCCGGGAAGTCCAGGGGATTGTAGAAGACCCACTGGGCCGCCCAGAACTCATAGAGGCCGTAAACGATATTGCGGCGGGTGGCGGATACGCCGTTGTATTTGGCCATGTGTGCGCCAAGAGCGCCGGCGGCCATATCGTCATAATCGAAGCCAAGCAGCTTGTCCACATCCACGTAACCGATGGCGCAGGGGGTGTCGGTGACGCACTTGGTCAGGTCGGTGGAGCTTTCATAGTGCCAGGTGGAGAAAGGCGTGGAGACACCGGCCATGTCGATGCCCTGCATGACGGCCAGGTCGAAGGTGGCGTGGGTGCCGGAGCCGGCATGCCGCATGCAGCGCACGATGGGACAGTCGGGGTACTCGGGTCCGAAGTCGGACCAGTTGTTGACGCGCTCGCTGAAGATGTTGCGGGCCATGGTCTGGGTGACGTTCTGCACGGGCACTTCCTTGCAGTAGGTGTTTTCGAGTGCCACATCGGGGCAGTCCTGGGCCTCGAGGCACGCCTGGCCGGCATTTAGCCCGCCGTTGCACACGCCGTCGAGGCACTTGTAGAAGCCCAGACAGTCGCTGGAGGGGCCGGAGGCGGCGCGGGGGGTGGGGGTGACGCCGGCGACGGCGTCGGGAACGCAGGAGGCGCCCTCTTTTTCGTAAGACTTGTGGGGATTGGCGGTCATGGCCACATCGTCATCGCGAACGCACATATACTCGGTGGCCTGGTTGTTGATCAGAAAACCAAACGGCACGATAATGGGGTTCCAGGAGAGCAGGCCGGCGCTGGCGGGCGGCAGGGGATGGGTCGCATCGGGCCGATCGATAAAAGGGCCGGTAGGGAAATCCTGGTTGCCATTTTCCCAGCCTGAGGTGACTTGGGTGAAAGAGGTGGCGGCCACGTCGGAGGCGCCCAGATTGACCTGTGTGGGAACCAGCGAGGCGCAATTGTCGAGGGCGTTGCACATGGAGCGGGTGGCGCGGTCATGCACGGCCTGGATGCCGTCGTAGGAGGCGCGGGAAGAGTAGCGGATGGTGATGTTGTCGCCGGCGACCGGAAAATCGCAGTTTTCGCCCACGGCCATACCGTGCTTGCCGTTGTACGCATATTGGTTGATCGTGTCGCAACCCTTGGCAGCCAGATAATCCGGGGCCAGGTTCAGCCAGAACTTGTGCTGGGCCGAGGCGCCGTAAAGGTTGAGGTCATAATCTGCTGCGGCCGCATGTCCGGCGACCATGCCCAGCAGGGCGGCGCCGGAGACGATGCCTATGACGAGTTTCTTAATCATTGCGTTTCTCCTTTGAAATATCAATATGTTTCAATGGGTGTTCGGGTTTCTATTCGGAACTTTTGTTAGGCGTTTTTCCGTCGGATGCCGACCATGGCCAGGAGGCCGGAGCCCAACAGGACCAGCGCGCCGGGAATGGGAACGACCTGGAGCTCTGCGGTGATGGAGCCGTCGGCCAGCCGGGAAATGATCAGGTCGGCATTGGTGTCCGTCCAGTTGGTCCAGTGTCCGGCTATTCCGTAGTAGTCGTTGGCGGCGGTGATGATGTCCAGACTCACGCTGACCACTTCACCGAGCGTCCAGGCATCCAGGGCGCTCAAATCGGTGGTGACGGTGGCGCCGGTGAGGATGCCCCAGGTCCCTACGGTGATGGAGTTGGTAAGGCCGTTGTTCGCCAGAGTATCAATTTGCACGTCCCCGGTGCCCTGGGCATTGTTTCCAAGACCCCGAATACCGGTCACGATAGCACTCGCACTTCCCGAACCCACGGTCGTGGCGTCAGCGGCGTCGGTAACCGCAAACCATAAGTTGTAGTTGAGGCTGTTGTTGTAGGTACGCTCGGCGACGCCGCCGATGGTCAGGTCGGAAAATGAATCCGCTTCGGTGAAAAATGAGAGGTCCTGATTGAAAATATTAGACACGACATTGTTGTCCAGGCCACCGAGAGAATCATTGTCCAAGCCCACGACGAGCTCGTTGGTTCCGTCGGTAACCATCGTCATAAAGGTGCCGGACTGGAACGAAGCGGCGGCGTTGCCGGCCACACCGAATACCAGGGCGGCGCCAGCCAGGATTGAAAGAATGCGTTTCATTTTTTTTCCTCCTTACTCTGTTTCTGTTGATGATTCACGCGTTTCCCTCAGGCGGCCTGGCGATCTGGGACCATCCAAGATCCATGGCTTTCCGGCCTCCGGTCACCCGGAGTGTGGCTTTGTCAGAGGCACTCTAAAGATACGGGTACGTCATCCGGGGCGCGGCGCGTGTCCATGCGTGGGAGAAATGGTGAAGGATCTTTCTTCCGCGGCGTGCTTTTCTGCGGGTTTCCGCAAACGCTTCGTTGAGGGGCGGCGACGTTTTGCGCCTGTCCGGAAGGCCGGATCTGCCTGGAAGCGGCGTGAAGACCTGGAAAAGCCCGAACACATTGCTGCGCTCTCGGTCCGGGCTTCCTGGTGCTTGGGAAAGTCAGCGAAGTACCCTTGAAACTGATCACTGCTTGTCAAACTTACATGGTTCGTGGGGTGTTGCCGTGGTCCTACTTGCTCAGGATCTCTTCGAATCGCTCGATTCGGCCGATGGCGCCCTGGCTGAAATTCACCTTGATGTAGCCCGTGAACTTCTGGTCGCCGGCCGACAGCAGGTACCGGATCAGCCGCTGGAGCTTTTCGGGTTTGTCCGGCTTTTCGACCGGTTTTTCGACCCGGGCGATTTTGGGGCGCACCCGGTAGGCCACCTGCGGCCCTTCGTACCCGCCCTGATCTTCCCCGGAGCCGCCCGTCATCGACGGGCCGGTGCTGCTGTTTGCGATGGTCATGAAGATACCCTGTCTCTATTAGCTGTTGATGAACGAAATATTATTTTTACGTGAGAGATGAACCGGTCCTGGCAGACGTAGGGGGGGTCTTGTCGCCGGGCTCAACTTCCCCCCTGCACTTGCTGGTGCGATGTCTATCCCGACTATGTTAGTGGTTGATAAGAACGGCATAAAGATTTGATGAAAATTCCTGGTATCAAGTTAACTGTTCGTTATCATTTTACATAATTTTTTCGGTGTGGCGTTCACACCAGCGGCGCGCGTCGCCGGGGCAGACATGCCATGCCGCCCAAGGCACTGGCCAGGAGCACGCCGGCCGCCGGCACGGGAACGGGGTTCAGGTCGCCCGGCCGGGCGATGACGGCCACCAGATCGGTGTAGTCGGCGTCGCCGAGGTTGAGGTCCTCGAAGGCGATCATCCAGACGTCGTCGATGCCGGCATGGTAATCGGTGCCGAACTGCCGGTTAAACACCTGCAACAGGTCGTCATCGTCGATGGCAAAAGCCAGGAAATGGTCTTTGCCGCCGAGGGGGTTCATGGCGGCGGCGGCATACCATCGCTGGATCGGATCGCTATACCCCCGCACGCCGATGGTATCGGACCACATGAACCCTTGCTCGACCGTGAAGGCCACATCCTGCGGGGTGTAAGTTTTATTTGCGATCTGCTCGGCGCCGATCAGGGCGGCGTAGCCATCTCCAGCGACATAGCCCAGTTCCTGCCAAAAGCCGGCCTCCCGATAGGTGGCATCGACCCGCAGGACGTCGCCGGCCGACATCCATTGGGTGTCCTGGCCGTTGGGGATAAAATAGGACGAGTTGAGCAGCTCGATGTCGCTGGCGAAGGCCTGCTGCTGGGACCCGTCCAGGAAAAAATGGTTGAACACGTCGTACAAGTCATCTCCGCCTTGGGGCTGGTAGAGACAGGCGTGGGCCTGGGAAACGAAAAGCATCAATGCCATGGCGGCGCTTAAGAGGATACGAATCATGGTCCTTCTCCTTTTTTTGTTTGTCTCGGTTTTTGGTTCTATCGGAGGTTTGAAGCATTTCTTTAATCTCCGGCCTGGTGTCCGTGCGGCCGCGAATACCCATGCGCCGTCTAAGCCGGCTGCAATTGCGTATGGCCGGCCATGGAGACCGGCGCCGTGTCTTGCATCGGCCCGGCGCACGCGTGCTTGCTCAGCCGGCCGGATGAAACGGCGTCAGGACGGCCCTTGCCGGCCAGCATTTCCATCCAACTCGTTTTCGCGCGGCTGCGGGCGATGAGACGGGTAATGCGGTTGATCTGGTACTGCTGATCGAAGCGTATGGCCATCCCCGCTTCGTTGGCACGCACCACCTGGCCATAAAGGCTGATGCAACTGCCATCGCGGCAGTCATCCGCTTCATCCGGTCGCACAACGACCACTTCGATGCTCATGCGGGTGCCGTTCGGCAACGGTGTCCGGGTGGCGCAGTATGCACCGTCGGTACTGATGTTAAGGGTCTCCACGCGAAGAATCTCTTCGGCCGATTCTTCTTCTGCGACGCAAATCAGGCAAGGCAACTTGAGATCGAATCTCCGGGCGGATCGTCGCTCATGCATAAGAACACTCCTTGGGTTGAGGCGTTAAAAAAGCCCGAGGACGCCGCTGTGTGCGGCGTCCACGGGCTTCCCGGTGCTTGACGTTCAAGTCGGCAAAGGACCCATGGATGACATGTCCTCGGTGGGTGTGCGGATGCCGGCCGGCTTCTCGACACTGTCCGGTTTAAACCACAGCGGAGGGCGGAACAAAATCGGTCGGACGGATGGCGATCGACCGATGGTCGCGCCTCATCGATTCCTAGTGAAAGCCTACTCTCTTCATAACCTGGGACTGACACGATTCTAATGAAAACAGGATATGAGATCGATCCAAAGATGGGACGAACTCATACTCCGGTACCAGACGATCCATCTTGACAAGGAAGGGAGGGCGCCGGTCCATGGTCGGAAGGATGAAGCCATTTCTGGCGGGGATCGCCGTGTGGGCGGCGCTGCTGTGGATGAGCCCGTGCATCGCGGCGTGGGCCGATCTCAAGGAAGATGTGGGCTTTGCGCGGCTCCAGGGCGAATTGGGAGGCGGCACGCCCACCGGCGGCGATGTGCGGGCGACCCAGGTGGAAGCGGCTTCCGATGGGCAATGGATGCCCGATGCGGCCCACGCTCAATTCACCGGCAAAGCCATCACCGACAAGACCGGCGGGTCGACGGGGGTCTCCAGCCACGCCACAGGGGTCGGCGTCCAGTTTTACGGCAACGGCAGTTCCCTGGCGTCCGGCATCGCCGCCATCGATGCCTATTCGGCTTCGGCCTGGCTGGGCAGCAATTTTTTGATGACGGGGGTAACGCTCGGCAACGGCCGCGCTATCCAGCCGATGTACTACATCAACCCCTATACCCTCGGGGAGCGGGTGTTGACATCGCCCAGCCGGGTCGCCAACCACAGCTGGGTGGGGTCGACCAACGCCAATGGCGCGGTGCTGCGGCGGTTGGATTTTGTCATCGAAGCCGACGAGTTCATCCATGTGGCAGCTGTCAACAACGGGACCTCCCGGCGGGCCCTGCTCAGCGGCGCGTTCAACGCGTTGACGGTGGGGCGCACCGACGGCAGCCACCCGAGCGGCACCCTTGCGGTCGATGATCTTTACATGGCCGGGCGGGCCTGCCCGCTGGTCGTCGTGCCGCTCGGGACGACCAGTTCCACCACGCCGGTGGCGGCTGCGGCGGCGGCCCTGCTGGTCCAGGCCGGTCGCGACACCGATCTGGACAACGATCCCGAGCAGACCCATACCGCCGATCGCGCCGGCGGCCTGATCGTCAACGCGGAGCGTTCCGAAACCATCAAAGCCGCCCTGCTGGCCGGCGCCCGGCGGATCACCGACAACACCAGTACTTCCGCCCAGATCACCGATTACCGCGCCGATCCGGCCCACCGCAGCGCCAACGGCCTGGATACCCGTTTTGGCGCCGGCCAGCTCGACATCTACAACGGGTATCACATCATCGCCGCCGGCGAGCAGAACAGCGCCGAAGACGACCCGGCGGGCAACGGCGCCATCGGCCGTTTCGGGTTCGATGTGGATCCCTGTTTCGGGGGCCTGGCCGGCAGCAATCGGACCGGCACCTACCGATTCACCGCCGGGCCCCAGGACCGGCGCCTTTACGCATCTCTGGTCTGGCACCTGCACATCGACGGCGGCACCTGGGACGACTTCGTCGATACGGCCGCATTGTACAACCTCGATCTCCGGCTCTATGACACGTCGGCCGGCGGCGGCGACCGGTTGGTGGCCCTGTCGGCGGACGCCGGCGGCAATACCGAAAATCTCTGGACCGCCCTGGTGCCGGGGCGCAGTTACCGCCTGGAAGTGGCCGCCGCCGGGGAAACGGCTTTTCTTTGGGACTATGCCCTGGCCTGGCGCATGGCAACGCCGCCGGACACGGACGGCGACGGCATCGAGGATGAGTGGGAGGTCCAATTCGGTCTGGATTACACGCTGGCCGGCGATGGAGACCTGGACAGCGACGGCGACGGCCTCGGCGCGCTGGCCGAGTACCAGCTCGGCACCGATCCCGACAGCTTCGATACGGACGGCGACGGCACCGGCGACGGCGACGAAGTGACCGACGGCACCGATCCACTGGACGCGGCCGACTATCCGCGCAGCGTCCCTGCCGCGTCGCCGGCCCCCCTGGCGATGACGATCCTGGCGCTGGCCCTGGCCCTGCCGGCCATCGGGCGGCGGCGCCCGGAAAACCGCCGCTGACACCATGCAACCGGCAGCCTTGAGTGATCCCTCGTGGGCATCCCGAATACCACCAGCCGCCGGCTTCGCCATGCGCTTCCTGGTCGTCTGCGCTCTTTTGTTCACCCTGCTGGAGGCCTTACCCGATGCACTCTTCTACCTGCTGAACCGCACCAACGCCATACTGGCGGCGGCCCTTTTAAAGCTCTGGGGACTCGCCCCCACGACCCAGGGGCTGACCATCGTGCTGGAGGGCTTCCGGGCCCGGGTGATCGGTGAGTGTTCGGCGGTGTTCGCCGCCGTGCTGCCCGCGGCCTTCATGCTGGCCTACCCGGCCGCCCCGAGCGACAGACTGATCGGCACGCTGGCCGCATGGGCGGCCCTTTTCGGGGTCAATGTCCTGCGCATCGGATTATTGGTGGTCGTCGGCGCGCGCGTCCCGCATCTTTTTGACGCCATCCATCAATACGCCGGCCAGACCGCGATGATGCTGCTCATCGTGGCGGCCTGCCTGGTGTGGGTGCGATGGACGAAAGGGATCGAAGCGCCCCGTCGCGTCGGGGTCGCCGTGCTGCGCTGCCTGCTGTGCTCTGCGGGGGGAGTGATCGTCTGGGGCCTGGCCGGCGAACCGTACACCTGGTTCCAGTATCGTCTGGCCCGCGAGGCGCTCGCCTGGTTTGGTATTCCGGTGCAGCTGCCGGCTGCCCTGAGGCTTTACCCGGATACCTTCTTATGCTTCAACGCCGTGACCCTGACGGTGCTGATGGGCACATTCAGCCCATGGCGCCGGAACCATAGATGGCTGCGCCTCTGGCTGCCGTTCATGGGCCTCCTGGCCGTCGGGCACCTGGCGTTGCGCCTCGTCCAGTTGGCGTGCCTCTCGCCTCCTGTTCATGTCGCAGCCATATGGACGGTCAACGCGTTGCTTCTCGCGAACGATGGGCTCCTGCCGTTTGGGCTGTTCCTGCGGGGTGTTTTTAAAGTGGAGAACTCTAAAACAGATAGCGCGCCACCCACAGGGTAGCCTCCAACCGGTTGCGAACGTCGATCTTCTTGTAGGTGTTGTAGAGGTGGGTTTTGACAGTATGCAGACTGATTTGAAACTCATCGGCAATTTCGGAATTGCCCGCTCCGGATGCGATGGCGATCAGGATTTCTCTTTCGCGGGCGGTGAGCATCGCCTCCATCGCCGGGTTGCGGGGTCGAAACCGCTGGGGGTCCATCAGAAGCCGGGAGGTGGCTTTGCGCGAGTACCACAGCTCGCCGTTGAGCATCTTTTCAACGCCTTTGGCCAGCCGCTCGGGCGGTTCATGGATGTAAAAAATGCCCCTCACGCCGCGTTCGATGGCTTCGCCCTCGAAGCCGTCATCCTCAACGGCCATCACATTGAACAGGGCCATGGGGTGCGCGGTCGGGTCCGGGCCGCCCCCCAAACCGAGCTTGCGCCAGAGATCCATCGTCGTGGTGTCGAAACAATCCAGCAACAGGAGGATACATCCATCTGCACAGGCGTCCGGATCGTCGCGCCACTCTGTTTGCAGCAGAATCCTGCCGGGCCCGGGCAGCCGATTCTCCAGGTAGGTCTGGATCAATCTGTTTTGAAACACATTTCTGCCCACAATCACTATGGGCCCGAAATGGGTCTGCCCGTCTTGCGCAGGCGGCGCACAGGCGGCGCTATTTTCCGTCGCTCCACTCATGTCACACGATTTTGGCAAAAACGCCAATCCTGATCTCCGGCTGGTAAGGGCTGTCGGTCCGGATGATCACACTGTCGAAGTAGTGGCCCTTTTTGGTTCGATTCAATTCCACGGTCAGTCGATAGATCGGGCGCGGATCGGATCGCTCCTCGGTGATCGCGCACGAGAGATCCTCCCCCTTCCGGGCATCGATGGACAGAATATGAAAAGGATATTTAGCGGCCGGGGAGATGACCACCTCCTGGGTCAAACGCTCTCCCGCCGACCCTTCGAAGCGGACAATCGCGGGCTGGATGTTGACCACATGTTCCACCTTGCCTTTTAAAACCAACCGGAATCGCGGCCGGTCCGGGTCATTGGTGGACACATCGATGCCGATGCCCACCGAGCGCCCGCCGTCACCTTTCGTGGCCAAGGTGGCCTCGATGTAACCGGTGGCGCCCGGGGCGATCTCGGCATCGTAGTCAAGGGTGGTGCACGAGCAGGTGACCTCGGTGCTTAAGACGCGCAGGGGTGCATCGCCGCTGTTCTCGATGGCGAAACGGTGGACCACCTCGGGTCCTTCCGGCACTTGGCCAAAATCGTAGACATAATCTCCGACAGATGCCCTGGGCCTGGGTATATCGGAGGTGGCGGCATGAGCGCTCAATGAAACGAGCACGCATGCCAAACATAACCCTGACAGCACGGGTAAAAACAAGCGGCGCATCGTCTGCCTCTCTCACTGCATCGGCCATCCTCGGAGGCGCACCGGGGTTTTGCCTGAACAGGCCTGGCCATGGGAAAATGAATCTAAAAAACCTGTTTCCTCTATTTTAGGTGAAGTGTGTATAATTCATAATGATGTGGTTTTGATTGGCGTTGGGTTAAAACCTTGTGAGCGTGTCCCAAATCATCTTGGTGGGGCTAATTCTTGAGGTTGTTGTCCTTGAAACGGTAGCCCACGCCGCGAACGGTCTGGATATAGTTGCTGCAAGCCCCCAGCTTTCGCCTGAGGCCCACGATCTGGACGTCCACGCTACGATCGGTCACGGCATAGTTGAATCCGCGGATGGCGTCGACGATCTGGGCCCGGGAAAACGCCCAGCCCGGCCGAGAGGCCAGAAAAGAGAGCAGTTCGAATTCGGAAAAGGTGAGATCGACCGGTTCGCCTTTCACGAAAACGCAGTGCCGACGCATGTCGATGGTGAGTTCCTCGCGCTTGATGAGCGGCTCGTCGGCACCCTGGACCTGGGAGGTGCGCCGTAACGCCGAACGCACCCGCGCGACCAAAACCCGGGGGCTGAAAGGTTTGGTGATGTAGTCTGCCGCGCCGATCTCCAGACCGGTCACGACATCGCTCTCCTCGGTCCTGGCGGTGAGCATGATGATGGGGATGGCCGACAACCCCGCGTCGCGCTTGATCCGCTTGGCGACGGAGAACCCGTCGATGCCCGGGAGCATCAGGTCCAGGACCACGAGGTCGAACCGGCCTTCTTCAAGGACGGTCAAAGCCTCTTCACCAGTCAAAACACCCGTGACGACAAAGCCTTCGCGAACGAGGTTGACGCGCACCAGTTCTACGATATCCTCTTCGTCGTCGACGACTAAAATTCTCTCTCGTGCCATGGGAAATCATCCTCGGTCTTTGCGCATGATCGACCGCATCAGCGTCTTTACCGGCTGAGCCCTTTTCGGGCGCGGTTATCCAAACCGGCCGGTGATGTAATCCTCCGTCTCCTTCTTTTCGGGTCGGGTAAAAATCTTCTCGGTCGTTCCGGATTCGATCAGGCGGCCGATATAAAAAAAGCCGGTCATATCCGACACCCGCGACGCCTGCTGCATGTTATGGGTGACAATGATGATGGTGTACTTGCTTTTGAGCGCGTCGATCAGCTCTTCGATCTTCGCGGTCGCCAGCGGATCGAGAGCCGAGCAGGGTTCATCCATGAGGATCATTTCAGGTTCGACCGCGAGCGCCCGGGCGATGCACAAGCGCTGCTGCTGACCGCCGGAAAGGCCCAGCGCCGAATCCTTGAGCCGATCCTTGACCTCTTCCCAAAGCGCCGCCTGTCGGAGGCTCTGTTCGACCTGCTGCTCGATGAAGGCTCTGTTTCTCACCCCGTTGACCCGGAGACCGTACGCAATGTTGTCGAAAATGGTTTTGGGAAACGGGTTGGGCTTCTGGAACACCATGCCGACCCGACTGCGCAAATTGACCACGTCCACGTTGGCCCCATAGATATCTTGATCATCGAGCAGGACCCGGCCTTCGACCCGTACCTCGGGGATCAGGTCGTTCATGCGGTTGAGGCACCGCAGAAAGGTGGATTTGCCGCACCCCGAGGGGCCGATCAGCGCGGTGACCCGGTTGGTCTCGAAAGTGAGGTTGATATCTTCCAGGGCCCTGAACTTGCCGTAGTAGAAATTCAGGTGATGTGTGACGGCCTTGTTCGTTTCAGTCATGGTCTTTCCCGGTTTACCGTTTCATCTTTCGTCTCAGGCGGGAACGCCATACGATGGCGATCAGATTCATCCCCAGCACCAACGTGATGAGCAACAGGGCCGTGCCGTATTGCAAGGGCCGCGTGGCTTCGATTTCCGTCCCGGCCGTGGCCAGGACATAGATATGGTAAGGCAATGCCATGATCTCGTCGAAAATGGATTTGGGCAGATGCGGGGTGTAAAACACCGCGGCCGTGAACATGATCGGCGCAGTTTCCCCGGCGGCCCGGCTCAACCCCAGGATGCCGCCCGTTAAAATTCCGGGCAAGGCGGCCGGCAGCACGACTCTGAAGATAGTCTGCAGCTTGGTGGCCCCCAGCCCCAAAGATGCTTCCCGGTAGGTGTCGGGCACCGACTTGAGGGCCTCTTCGGTGGCGCCGATGATGACCGGCAGACTCATCACCCCCAATGTGAGGGCGCCTGAGAGCAGGCTCACCTTGAAATTCAGAAAGATGACGAAAAAGGCCAGCCCGAAAAGGCCGAAGACCACCGATGGCACGCCGGCCAGATTGTTGATGCCCAGCCGAATCACGCGCAGCGCAATGCCGGGTCGGGCATACTCGTTCAAATAGATGGCCGAGGCCACGCCCACGGGAAAAGCCACGATCAGCGCGCCCAAACTCAGGCAAATGGTTCCCACGATGCAGGGCAGCACCCCACCCTGGGTCATGGAAGCGATGGGCGGCTGACTCAAAAAAGTCCAGTTGATCGCCTGAATACCCTGCACGCCGATGAAGATCAGAATCGTCAGCAGCGCCGCGCCGTTGATTGCGGCGGCCAGGCCGAACAGCATAAACAGGCATCTTTGAATACATCGCCGCCGGGCTTGCAACCCCGGCCCCCCCAACACTGGGTTGACGATGCCGGCCTGCCTTTTCCTTGAGCGCCTGGCCATGGACGGCAAGGTTTTCAATACCTGTACCCCTGATAAAAAAGCCGATTTCATGTCGACAGGATCTCCTTCACAGCGTCGCATCACCCACCTGGCGATATTTGTGGGCGATGTGATCGGCAATCAGGTTGAAACAGAGCGTAAAAACAAAAAGGACCATGCCTGTGGCGAAAAGGGCATGATAGTGGTCGCCCCGAAACGGCGCTTCGGCCATCTCGGCCGCAATGCTGGCCGGCAGGGGACGGACCGGGTCGAAAAGAGACCCTGGAATCATGGCCGCTCCCCCGGCGACCATCAGGACCACCATGGTCTCGCCGATGGCCCTGGACATACCCAGAATCACGGCCGTGCTGATCCCGGAGACCGCAGCCGGCAGAATCACCCGGAGGATGGTCTCCCAGTGGTTGGCGCCCAGGGCGAGGGACGCCTCTTTGAGATTGTTCGGCACACTGTAGATGGCATCCTCGGAAATGCTGCAAATGGTCGGGATGGACATAAACGCCAGCATGAGGGCGGCGTTGAACAGGTTGAGTCCGGTGGCGATATCGAACATGTTCTGTAAAAACGGCGCCACGATGACCATTCCGAAAAAGCCGATGACCACAGAGGGCATGGCGGCGAGCAGCTCGACGAACGGCTTGACGATCTCGCGCACGCGCGGATTGGCGATTTCGGCCAGGTAAACCGCCGTCATGACCCCCAGTGGGACCGCCAGCATGGCCGAGAGCAAGGTGACCGCAAAAGAACCGACGATCAGGGGAAAGATGCCGAAATCAGGCGGCTCCGAGGTTGGATACCAGTATTTTCCGAACACAAAGTCCTGGACACTCACCAGTCGGAAAATCGGCAGCCCTTCACCAAAAAGAAACAGGCAGATCACTAGCAAAACGGCGATGGATCCGGCGGCAATGACCAGGAATAGACGATGCATCCATCGCTCTTTGAGTTGGCTGCTGAATCGCATGCGACTGTTCGAACCTCGCCGGTTGGGTCGGAATACTGCGGTTAATAGAGCGGCACGAAACCAGCCTCACGCACCAGCGCCTGGCCCTTCTGGGGATGGATCACGAAATTGATGAAATCTAGAATCTCCTCCTTGGGCCATTTGTTGGTAAACATGTACAGCGGCCGGCTCACGGGGAAAAGCCCGTTCAGGGTGGTCTCCTCCGACCCTTTGATCCCATTGACGGTCAAGGCTTTCAATTCGTCGTTGATATAGCCGATGCCGATGTAGCCGATGGCATTCTTGTTTTTGGAGACCGCCTGGGCCACGGCGCCGTTCGAGGCTTGCAGCAGGGCGCCCGGAAAGACGCGCTCTTTGTTCATGATCTTTTCTTCCCACACCTCATAGGTGCCTGAGGAGGTGTCGCGGGAGACGACCACGATCTTCAAGTCCGGTCCGCCGACATCCCGCCAATTGGTGATTTCTCCCTTGTAGATCCCCTTGAGTTGGGCCGCGGACAGGTCCTCGACCGTGTTGCTGGGATGCACCACCGGAATGATGCAGTCATAGGCCACGGCAAACGGCACCGGGTAGACATCGTTGCTCATCGCCAATTTGATTTCCTTGTCTTTGATAAAACGTGAGCTGTCGGCGATATCGGTGGTCCCGTCGATGATGGCCTTGATGCCGTTGCCTGATCCCCCGCCGGAGATGGAGATGCTCACCTCGGGTTTCATTTTCATGTAAGCTTCGGCCACCTTTTGAGCGATGGGCAGCACGGTGGTGGAACCTTTGATCACAATGTTGCCGGCCCATGCCGAACCAAGAGAAAAAAAAGAAAAAAGAATCCCAAGCAAGCACACTGACAATGGTTTGAAGCGCATCGGTTTCCTCCTGAAATAGTTCTCAATAGGCGTTTTGACACCCGTAACGAGCACGCGGCGGACGGAAAAACGGGCACGGCGCCCGAGCCACCGCCTGCGCTGTTTATCTTCATCTTATATCCATACTACTGAGTGTTGAAATCGAGGGACATTGATTTCGTTGCGAATTCTGCAAAAGGATTGTTATCGCTTCGTGAGGAAACGGCTAGAAATCTGTTGCGCCCTCTTCCCGATAAGGGTGTGACGCTGTCGTTGACAGGCCTGCAGCCTTCCGGTATTCAATTGGCTTTGTCCGCCGGACCAAGGTCAGGGTCTCGGCACCCCATGCGTGAACCCCGTGCCTGGAATGAATCAGTGTACCGGCAGCGCCAATCGACACGAACAAGTGCCAACCCATGCTGAGCAAGGAAAAATCGATGAACCCGGTAACCGACCCCTATCGCGACATTCCCCTTTTTCCACTGATCAATCCAAGAAGCATCGCCTTTTTCGGCGCCTCCAACCGCTTTTCGGCCATGGGCACCAACCAGCTCAATTCGATCCTGGCTCTCGATTTCAAGGGAAAAATTTACCCGGTGCACCCCAAGGAGACGACGGTCCTCGGTCTGAAGGCTTACGCCCATGTGGCGGAGCTGCCCGAGGTGCCGGACCTGGCGGTTCTGGTGTTGCCGACCGGCATCGTGACCGAAACGCTGAAAGCGTGCGGTGAAAAAGGCATCCGGCACGCCATCGTGGTTTCCGGCGGATTCAACGAGGTGGGCGGTGAGGGCAAGGCGCTGGAGCAGGAACTGGTCGCCGTGGCCCGGCAATACGGCATCCGCTTTCTGGGCCCCAACTGCCTGGGCGTGGTCAACCCCCACCACGCGTTCAATGTGACCTTCGCCGCTTTCGAAGGACGCCCGGGGTTCATCGGCATGGCGTCCCAGAGCGGCAGTCTGCTGACCCAGATGTTCGCCTATCTGGAACAATTTCACATCGGTTTTTCGACCGGCATCAGCGTGGGCAATGAGGCGTCGGTGGACATCGTGGATTGCATGGAGTACCTGGCCGCCTGCCCCCACACCCGGGTCATCGGCCTCTACATCGAAAGCATCCGCAGGGGGGAAGCCTTTATAGAGGCCGCCCGCCGCATCGCGCCCCACAAACCGATCGTGGCGTATTATGCGGGCGGTTCGGAAGCCGGACGCCGCGCGGCTTTTTCGCATACCGGCGCCATGGCGGGTCCTGATCCCCTGTATGACGGCGTATTTCGCCAGAGCGGGGTGGTGCGGGCATCGTCGCTCACCGAACTGTTCGATTTCTGCTGGGTGCTGGGCGCCTGCACCGTGCCGCGCAGCCATCGCGTCATCGTCCTGACCCACTCGGGCGGCCCTGGCGCCGCAGCTGCCGATGCCTGCAGCCGCAACGGCCTGGCGCTGCCGATCCTCTCCCAGCAGACCCTCGAACGGTTGACCCCACTGATTCCCAAGACCGGCAGTACCGCCAATCCCATCGATCTGACCTTTTCCCAGGATCCCCTGGCCTATTTCAAAAATATCCCCGAGGTGCTCCTGGCGGGCGACGAAGCCGACGGCCTGCTGGTCTATTGCTTCACTCCCCACCAGAACATGAAACGCATCATGGAAAGCCAAGGCTTGCCTGAAAAGGATATCGATGCCTTCACCCGGGAAACGGCCCGGCAGATCGCCGAACACATGCGGACGCTCGCCAACAAACACGCCAAGGCACTGATCGGATTCACCTACCAGGCGCCCGATATGCCGATCATCGCGCACTTGCTGGCCAGTGGCATTCCAATCCTTCCATCTCCGGAGAGAGGGGTGCGCGCCATGGCCGCCCTGGTCCAATACGGCCGCCTGGTGCAAAACCTGGCAGCAGGCAACTGAACATGTCCTCCCCGTTCAGCCAAAGGGACCCTCACCATCATCGGGATCGGCAACATCCATCCGCGCCTATCGTGGAGATCGATGTCCATCGGCCAAACGTATGGATTTAACCATGCCGTTGAATTAAGGTCTTTGGGCTTCAATACGGGCGGGGATAAACCCCGCCCCTACACCCACCCGACTCGTAGGCGATTTTGGATTGGGTGAGCATGTGGGCGTGACCGCCCCTACACCCACCCGACTCGTAGGGGCGGGCTTTATGCCCGCCCGAATTATTCCCTGATCATTACAGACGTCACACGCAATCGCGAACCCTGGTGTTTGACATCGCCGGGCCGACCTCAGGCCGTTGCCCGGTCCAGCCATATTTAGATGGTCACGGGCATAAAATAAATCTAATTTATTTTTTCGGCTGGCCGATAACGGCTGTAGCTGACTTGTTTTAAAATTCGATAACAAACCAAAGGGAATCGCAATGCGTATCCAACTCAAAATGAAGCTCGGTTCCAAAATCACCTTGAGCACGTTAATGATGGTGCTGCTGGTCAGCATCGTTTCCACCGTCGTCGTTTCGGTGATCATCCAGCGCCAAAATCGCACCATGGTCCGGCAGTCGATGAGCAATTCGACCGAAACCCTGCGCCACACCCTTATAGAAAAGCAAAACGCCATGCTGGCGGCCGCACGGCAAATGATCGTGGTCAACAAGATGGGAGAAAGCATGGGTTTCCTGGAGGAGTACCGGGACTCCTCCTATGACTCGGGAATGACGCAGGAATCTTATAATGAACTGATTGTCGCCCTGCATCGCACGGCGGCCGGCGGAAACCTTTGGAAGGCGGCCCTTTACGATGCCGAAGGCCGGCTGATTGCCTTTGCCGCCCGGCAAGCCGGAGAAGGTTACCGGGTCGGTCTGTTGGAAACCGGCAACTTGCGCCACATCCTGGTTGCAGGCGGGGAGAGCCTGCGTACCAATGAGTTGACGCTGGTTCCGGAAAAAGACAATAAATGGATCGCCAACACCCATGAGGGGGAATTATCTCGAGAAGAGAAGATCGGTTTTCAATCCGTCGAGGATCATCTCTGCATCCGCATCGAACTGCCGATCACCACGGAAACATTCAACTCCCAGACCAAACAGCTCGAAACGAAATTCGTAGGCGCAGCCGTCACCCTCCTGCTCCTGGATAACGACTTTGCCGCCTGGATTCAAAAGCTCATCGGTTTAAAGGTCGCCTTCTTTGCCGGTGACCGGTTCAGTGCCGGCGATGCGACGGGCTACAAGGCCATCGACACCCGGGGATTGTCAGGCCAAGACGGTCAACACTGGCAATTGGAACGGGCAAAGGCCCGATTCGGCAACATCGAGATCGACAAGGAGGGCTATTATGAAAGCGTGCTGCCCATTCATAATCGAGAGGGAGTGTGCGGCGCGTTGGCCTTGTTGCAACCGGATGCCATTACCAAAGCCAACAACCGCCAGATGATTCTTGTGTTATGCGTGGTCGCCCTGGCCTGCATGATCCTGGTGGCACCGGCCACCTGGTTGATGTCCCGGGCACTGGTCCGGCCGGTCGTCGGCATGCTCGCCAGAGTCAAGGACATCGCCGAAGGCGAAGGCGACTTGACCCAACGGCTGACAATCCATTCTAATGACGAACTGGGTGAGCTTTCCAGATGGTTCAACCTCTTTCTGGAACGGCTGCAAACCATCATCCGCCAGGTCAAGGAGAATTCAACCCGGCTCAACAGCTCTTCCACTCAACTGTCCAAAATATCGGAAGCATTGGCCGGCGGTGCCGAGCAGGCGGCCGGCGAGGCCCAGAGCGTATCGGGCGCATCCGAACAGATGAATGAAAATATGACATCCATCGCCGCGGCCATGGAAGAGGCCTCGGTCAACGTCAACATGGTGGCCAGTGCCGCCGGTGAGATGACCAGCACGATCAATGAAATCACCCAAAACGCCGCCAAGGCGCGCGTCATCACCGGCGAGGCGGTCACCCAGGCCGACAAGGCATCGACCCAGGTGGGAGAACTGGGCGGTTCGGCCCGTGAAATTGGCCAGGTCGTCGAAACCATCACGGATATCTCCGAACAGGTCAATCTCCTGGCGCTCAACGCCACCATCGAGGCGGCGCGAGCCGGTGACGCCGGCAAGGGCTTTGCCGTGGTGGCCAACGAGATCAAGGAGCTGGCAAAACAGACGGCGGAAGCGACCCAGGAGATCAAGCATCGCGTCGATGCGATTCAGAATTCAACCCACGGCACGGTGGCCGAAATCGAAAAGATCACCAGCGTCGTCAAAGACATCAACGAAAGCGTCATGGTCATCGCCTCGGCCGTGGAAGAGCAATCGGCGACCACCCGGAATATTTCCGACAATGTCTCCCAGGCCGCCCAGGGCATCACGGACGTCAATGCGCATGTCTCCAGGAGTTCTGAGGTATCCGGGGAGATCGCCAGGCAGATCGGCCTGGTGACCAGCTCGGCCAGCGACATCTCCCAGAGCAGCGCCCAGGTCAACATCAACTCCAGGGAACTTTCCGATCTGGCCGAAGAACTCGACAAGTTGGTGGGGATCTTCAAGGTATCATAGGATGTTTTTCTGAAGAACCGAAGACAAACAGGGACGGACACCCCGGTCCGTCCCTGTCGCGATTTGATCCTGAAGCACAATGCCGTTAACGTAAGGTGTCCAGAATTCCATACGGGCGGGGATAAACCCCGCCCCTACACCGTCCGGGCATGGCAACTGCTTGTATGATAACAAGCCCTCGTAGGGGCGGGCTTTATGCCCGCCCGCAACACCCGCTTAAGTTAATGACAGTGTCCTGAAACATGAAATTGACTTTACCTATACCTCGAGCCACTCTTTGCGGATGGTCTGGTCGTTTTTGATATCATCGGGGGTGCCTTCGAAGACGATTTTTCCGTGCCCCATGATGTAGAGACGCTTGGAGATCTTCAAGGCGATGCTCAGTTTTTGTTCCACCAGCAGCACCGACACGCCGCGGCCGGCAATCTCTTCGATCAGGTCGCCGACCTGCTTGACCATCTGCGGCGCCAATCCTTCGGTGGGTTCGTCGATCATGATAAAGTCCGGATCGCCCATAAGGGTGCGGCAGATGGTGAGCATCTGCTTCTCTCCGCCGGAAATCAATCCGCCATGCACATTGGAACGTTCTCCCAAACGCGGAAAAATTTTGAAGACATCGTCGATCGTCCAGCGCCCTGTCTGCTTTTTACTCTTTTGCCCCAACTGAAGGTTCTGAAGCACGGTCAACCCCGGGAAGATCCAACGGTCCTCGGGTACGAACCCAATGCCCTTGCGGGCGACCTGGTGGGGTTTGAGGCCGGCCATTTCCTCGCCTTTGTAGAGAATCGAGCCGTGCGGCGGCACCAGCCCCATGATGGTCATGCAGGTCGTGGAGCGGCCGACGCCATTGCGGCCGAGCAGGCTCACGATTTCGCCTCGATCCACCTCCAGGTTGACGCCTTGTAGAATATGGCTGCGCCCGTAGTAGGCATGCAGTTCTTTGACTTCGAGCATTTAGGCGACCTCCTTGCCGAGATAGGCTTCCTGAACTTGTGCATTTTGACGTATGTTATCGGGTAAATCGGTGGCCACCACCTTGCCGTAAACCAAGACCGAGATACGATCAGCCAGGTCAAACACCACGCTCATATCGTGTTCGACAATGAGCAGCGTCTTGCCTTCGGTGACATTGCGAATCAGTTCCACGGCCCGGGCGGTTTCGCTCTTGCTCATGCCGGCGGTGGGCTCGTCGAGCAATATCACATCCGTGTCACCGGCGATCGTGATCCCGATTTCAAGCGCCCGCTGCTCGGCGTAGGCCAGCATGGCGGCGGGGATATGGCGCCGGTCGGCCAGGTTGATCTTCTCCAATATCTCTTCTGTTTTGCGGTTCACTTTTTTAAGCCGGTCGCACATGTGCCAGAAGGAGTAGCGATACCCCATGGGCCACAGCAGGGCGGAGCGCACGTTTTCGAATACGGTCATTTTCGGGAAGATATTGGTCACCTGAAAACTACGGCTCAGTCCGCGGCGATTGATGCGATGGGGCGGCAAGTCGGTAATGGCGTGCCCATTGAGTTCGATATATCCTCGGCTGACCTGGTAAAACCCACTGATCAAATTGAACAGGGTCGACTTGCCCGCACCGTTGGGGCCGATAATGGCATGCCGCTCCCCCTTGGGGACATCCAGATTGACGCCGTTGATGATCCGGCTGCTGCCGAAATTCTTATGCACATCGACGAGTTTGAGTGCCGTCATTGAATCGCCGCTCCTTTCATCTGTTGTGCCACCTCATTCCAGCTGCGACGCACCACCCGCTGGGCCTTGCGAAAGAAGAAAAACCCGATGCCGATCAGACCTAGCGAAACGAGCCAGGCAGCAGGTGACTGGGCCCTGAAGGATATCCCGAAAAGGCTCATGGGTTCGTCCGGATTGACACTTAAAGAGAGATGATAGTTGATTTCGATCAAGGTCATCAGGCCCAAAAACAGCACCAGCGCCGGCACGGCGATGATGGCGTACGCCCGCAACAACCGACTCATGAGACCCGCTTTCCAAACCGGCTCGTGCATCATGATCAATCCCGCCAGGCCGCCTGGCGCCCACAGAATCATGCCCACGAAAAGTAGCCCGAAGTAGAGCAGCCAGGCATGTGTGATGCCGGCCAGGGTGAGCTGCATCAGCGTCACCAGGACCGCCCCCAAAATGGGGCCGAAAAAGTGGCCCACGCCCCCGATATAGGTCATCATCAACACATTCCCCGATGGGATGGCGCCCACGGTCTCGGCATTGATGATCTCGTAGTTGATGGCAAACAGGCCGCCGGCAATCCCTGCAAAAAAAGCGGCCAACGTAAACTGGAGGGTCCTCACCACCCGGGCATTATATCCAATGAAAGCAGCCCGTTCGGGGTTGTCCCGCACTGCGTTGGCCACCCGGCCCAGGGGAGTCTTGGTCTGCAGGTACATCAAGGCGATGCACACCAGCATCCAGGCCACGATCAGGTAGTACACCTCTATTTGCTGGCCGAAGCGAAAGCTGGTCAGGGTGGTGTCCACCATGCGGTTGGCCGAAACCCCCTCTTCTCCTCCGAAAAAGCTCGGCAACATGAGGGCGCTGGCCGCGATCAATTCGCCGATACCTAAAGAGATCAGCGCAAAGGTGGTGCCGGCGCGGTCCGTGGACAACCATCCGAAGACGAGGCCGGCTACCACCCCGCCCAATCCCCCCATCAGGGGCACCAGTTCCAGGGGTAACGGCCAACCATCGCCGACCCAATTGAGGGCATGCATGGCCAGAAAGCCGCCCAGGCCATAGTATACCGCATGACCGAACGAAAGCATGCCACCCTGCCCCAGCATCATGTTGTAGGAGAGTGCAAAAATCACGGCGATCCCCATCTGGCTGAGCATGGACCGTGAAAAACCGGAGTTGAAGACGAGCGGCAACACAATGCAGACGATCACCGCGGCGAACCAGATCCCGAACTGCTTCAGATAGTGCTTCATAGATCGATGTTTTCCTTTACCCTGTCTCTGATGATCAGGACTCACGTTTTCCCATCAGTCCTTTTGGCCGGAACATCAACATCAAGACCATGAACAGATAGGGCAAAATCGGTCCGGTGTGGGACAACTGGATCCGCCAGATGTCACGGAAGAAACCGGAAGTATCGACCTGCCATCCAAAAAGTGCCAGCAGGTCTGTGAGGGAATATTCGATACCCACGGCAAAGGTCTGAATAGCGGCCAGCAACAGGGAGGCGACAAAGGCACCGGTCAACGATCCCATGCCGCCCACGACGATGACCACGAAGACGATGGGCCCCAGGGTGGCCGCCATGGCCGGCTCGGTAATAAGAAAGATGCCACCGATGACCCCGGCCAACCCTGCCAGGGCCGACCCGCCGCCAAAGACCAGCATGAACACGGCCGGGACATTGTGGCCCAGCGCATTGACCCCCTCAGGATGGGTCAATGCGGCCTGGATGATCAGACCGATCCGCGTGCGGGTCAACACCAGATAGAGGCCAACGAACATAGCCATCGAAATCAGCAGCATGAACATGCGGTAGGCGGAAACGTCCGCACCGAGTAATTTAAACACGGGAAAATCGAGTATCGTGGGGATGGGATACATGACGGCATTGCGTCCCCAGATAAGATTGACGCTCTCCTCGATGATATAAAACAGACCCACCGTGAAGAGCAGTTCGGCTACATGGCCGTATTTGTGAAGGCTTCGCAGGCCGTACCGCTCGACCAGGGCACCCAGCCCGCCGACCAGGAGCGGCGCGATGACCAGCGCCGGCCAGAAGCCGACCCAGGTGCTGATCTGATAACCGAAGTAGGCCCCCAGCATGTAGAAGCTGGCATGGGCGAAGTTGAGAACGCCCATCATGCTGAAGATCAGGGTCAGCCCACTGGAAAGCATGAACAGAAGCATGCCCAGGACAAGGCTGTTCAACAGCGAAAAAAGAACATATTCCAGCATAGGATCACTTTCGCGGTCAGACGTTAAAATCAGAGAATAAAAGGCGTTGAAATCGCCTTTTCGAGTTTCCTGTCATCTGATACTTCACCACCACAAGGCCTGATCAGAAATCGGCCTGCAACGATAGCGCCCGGTCTCTCCGGATCAAACGTCTCCGGCGAGACCGGGTCGGGTCGGGTCCTTGTCGAACCTTGCTTGCTATTTTGACGGACGCTTCATCTGGCAGGTGGTCGGCATGGCAGTCTTCTCCGCTTCGATCCTTGCGATGGTCTTGAAGCCCACACCGGAATTCTCCGAATCGTACTTGACGGTGCCTTCACCCTTTTTGGCATAGACCATAAGATAGAGGGGCTGAATCAACTGGTGATCCTCGGCCCGCATGAGCACCTTACCGTATGGTGTGTCGTACTCCATGCCTTCCAATGCGAAAGCGATATCTTTGGCCTTGGCGGAGCCAGCCTTATCGATGGCCGCGGCAAGCATCTCCATGGTGGTGCGGATACGGCCATAATAAAAGGGGCTCTTGCCGCCGTCCGAGTACTTCTCATGGTATCCCAGGAAGAACTTTTCATCCTCGGGTTTGTTATCTTCCACGGCCAGATTGAAGTGCCATTCGATCACCGATATGACTTTGCCGATACCCGCATCGGCGATGGCGGCAGGCGCGCCCAACCCACTGCCGTAAAAGGTGTAGAACTGGGCACCGAGACCGGCATCCTTGGCGGCCTTGACCAGCAGCGACATATCTGCGCCCCAGTTTCCCGTGATCACGGCCTGTGCACCGGAGGCCTGGATCTTGGACACATACGGTGAAAAGTCCTTTACCTTCCCCAATGGGGTGAAGGTGTCGCCCACAATCTGGATGTCCGGGCGCTTCTCCGCCAGCATCTGTTTGGCCGCATCACTGACTGCATGGCCGAACACATAGTCCTGATTGCAGAGATAGACCTTTTTGATCTCCGGCCTTGTTTTGATGTAATCGGTGATGGCGGCGATCTTCATATCCACGTGGGCATCAAACCGGAAATGCCAGAAACTGCACAGCTCGTTGGTAAACGCGGGCGTCACCGCCGCATAGTTGAGATAAATCACCTGTTGGTCGGGATTGCGCTCGTTGTGCTTGTTCAACGCCTCGATCAAGGCGCCGGCGACGCTGGACGCATTGCCCTGAGTGATGATGCGGATGCCCTGGTCGATGGCGGCCTTGAGCACAATCAGGGCCTCTTTGGGGCTGGATTTGGTGTCAAAAGGCACGATCGCCAGCTTCTTGCCGCCCAATACGCCGCCCCTGGCGTTAATCAAATCGGCCATATATTGATAGTGTTTGTAGCCGGCATCACCCACGCCCGCAAATGGACCGGACAGCCCTTCGACAAAGGCGATTTTAATGGTATCCTGGGCCACCGCCGGAACGGCGATCATGGTTAACAGGGCGATACCCATCAACATGGAAAGCAACAATTTCCTCTTCATAGATCCCTCCTCCTTTTGCCCGCCTTGCATAAATAAAATTAGAATTTCAATAGATGGGCATTACGCCCGGCGATCAGTTCAGGCGCCATCGGAGATGGCCGCCGGAATCTGTCCAGCACGTCGTTCTTCGCGGTTCAACCACCTCCTTTCAAAGTTCATTTCAATAGATGGATAGGCCCGTCAAAAAACACGCGGCAGTCCGAAATCGTATTTGTAATCTACCGCAACTTTTAATTAATGATTTTAATTCATTTAATTGCAGAAAATCGAAAAGGTGCCCCTCTTCCAATCGTTGAATATCGTGCCACTATCCTAACAGGGGATTCGAAATTGGTAAAGTCCAAAGTCTCTGGTGCTGACAGACAACGTTCGATGAGGCCAAACAGCTCCAAGCGTTATGCGTTGACAGGCAACACGTCTTCTGCCATAATTTTACACTAAATATCAGTAAATATCAGTCCGATAGACCATCGAAGGGTTTGCGTCCAAAACGACTGCACGACAAACCAAAAAACCGAATACGAGGCCATAGAAAGGTATTTCCCCATGCCAAAAGTTGAATTCAAGTCGCTGGATGAATTGCGCAACAAGACAGGCCAGGAGATTGCGGTAGGAGACTGGCTGACCGTCACCCAGGAACAAATCAATCTGTTTGCCCAAGCCACCGGCGATTTCCAATGGATTCACCTGGATGAAAAGCGCGCCGCCGTCGAATCGCCATATGGCACCACCATCGCCCACGGATTTCTCACACTGTCGCTGATACCCCGGATCATGGGCGACACCTTGAAGCTGCCCCCAGCCAAAATGACGGTCAATTACGGCCTCAACAAGGTGCGTTTCGCGGCACCGGTACCCGCCGGCAAGCGCGTCAGGCCCCATTTGACGTTGCTGGGCATCGAAGACGTGACGGGCGGCGTTCAGTTCCGCTGGAAGGTACTTATCGAGGTGGAAGGCAACGACAAGCCGGCGTGCATCGCCGAAACGCTATCCAGACATTATACCTGAAACGGAGATCCTATGAAGGCCCTGTTGTGCGAAGCATTCGGACCCATCGAAAATCTCTCGGTAAAAGAGACCGCTACCCCCGAACCCGAAGAGGATCAGGTGCTCGTCGAGGTCAAGAGTGCGTCGCTCAACTATCCGGATGCCCTGATGGTTCTTGGGCGCTACCAGGTTAAACCCCCTTTCCCGTTCAGTCCGGGAATGGACCTTGCAGGAGTTGTCGCCCAGGTCGGACGCAATGTGGATCATGTGGCCGTCGGGGATCGGGTCATCGCCTTTCCAGGCTACGGTGCTTTTGCCGAATTCTGCCTGGCGCCCAAGGAGAAGGTGTCACCGCTGCCGGACGGCATGCCCTTCCATGCCGGCGCCGCCTGCGGCTTGACCTATGCAACGGTCATCCACGCGTTTTTGGACTGCACTCAGGTAAGGCCAGGCGAAAACGTCTTGATTCTGGGAGCTTCCGGGGGCGTCGGCACCGCCGCCATCGAAGTCGCCCGGGCCCTGGGGGCCAGGACCATCGCCGCCGCTTCGACCGCTGAAAAGCTGGACCTCTGCAAAAAAATGGGCGCCGATGCGATCATCAACTACGACTCGGAAGATCTGCGGCAGCAAGCCCTGGCCTTGACCGACGGCCGTGGTGTGGATGTGGTTTTCGATCCGGTGGGGGGAGACTATACCCTGGCTGCCCTGCGCGCCACCGCATGGGGCGGACGTTTACTGGTAGTGGGCTTTGCCGCCGGCAGTATCCCCAAAATCCCCCTGAACTATGCGCTTCTCAGTGAACGCGCGATCATCGGCGTCTTTTGGGGCTCGTGGTCCAGCCAGTATCCCGAGGGCCAGCGCCGCAATATGGCCCAATTGTCCCAATGGTACGCAGGAGGAAAAATCAACCCGCTGATCAACGCTATCATCTCTCTGGACGAGGTGCCCAAGGCGATGCATCGCCTCATGGAACGAAAGGTCACGGGCAAATTGGTGATCCAGATCCAGCCTGAATAACATCCATTTCCAAAAAAACCGGTTCACCCCAGAAACCGGTCGCCATCGGCCATTGGCCGTCAGGTGAGAGGGCCCAGCCAATACGAATCAGACTGAAGCAGAACTTGCCAAGCGCACAGGAGCTATTGATGAAAGATAGGATCCGGACGATCATCGAAGAGAAGATGTCCATACCCGTGGTCGAGGGTGAAGACAAACGCTGTACCCTCAAGGAGGCCGTCGAGAAGCATATCGAGAAGCATATGACCCTGAATTTTTCGGCTGGCGTCGGTGCCCTCGTCTATCAATTGGTCCGCTCGTTCTGGGATAAATCGCCGGAGTTCACCGTCGTAACCCCTTCGCTGAACCTGCATTTGGTGGCGATCGTCAGAAGGCGTATCGCCAAAAAAATATTGACCAGCTTTGCCGGCATCAACTACCCCAGCCCGAGACCTTGTCCAGTGGTCCAGAATGCCTATGCAACAGGCGTAATCGGTATCGAAAGCTGGACCATGCGCACGATTCCACAGCGGCTCCTGGCCGGCGCCATGGGCATGGATTTCGTGCCGACCCGTTCCCTTATCGGAAGCACCATGGCCGAAGAGAACCGGGAATCCTTCCAGGTCGTGGAGAACCCATTTGGTAGGGATGGGCGTATCGGTCTGCTGCGCGCCCTGCAGCCGGATATCACCCTCGTCCATGGCGCCGTGGCCGATCGCAGCGGGAATACCATCCTGACCTACCCGCTGGCCGGTGACGCCTATGGCGCCTGGGCGGCTAAAAAGGGCGTTATCGTCAGCGTCGATAAGATCGTTTCCACCGCGTACATCCGCCAGCATGCCCACATGGTGAGGATCCCCGCCTATTCGGTGCTCGCCGTCTGCGAGACCCCCTTCGGCGCGCATCCGGTCGGCGTCATGCAGCACGGCCTGCCGGACTTCGACGCCTATTTTCCGGATTACGACTTCATGATCGAAGTCAATAACGCCACCAAGGATGAGGGCGATTTCGACCGCTGGGTTCAGGAATGGATCCTGGGCGTGCGTGATCACGACGACTACCTGTCCCGCCTGGGCAGCGAACGCATCTTATACCTCAAGGGTAAGGCGGCACCCGATGCCTGGTTGCCGGAAACCATGACCGAAGCGGCCGGCGTGGATTTCTCCCGCCCCCCAAACGCCTTGGAACGCATGGTGGTCGCCGCCGGTCACATCATCGCCGAGCGGTGCAGGACCAGGGGATTCAAAAACATCCTGGCCGGCATCGGCCTGTCCAATCTGTCCGCCTGGCTGGCGGCTTACGCTCTGAAAGGCGGTCCCCATGAAGTGGACCTGATGGCCGAAATCGGCATGTATGGCTACCTGCCCCGAACCTCAGACCCGGCGGTATTCAGCCTTCACAACATGCATGCGTGCAAAATGCTTTCCAATATCGAAACGGTCCTGGGCTTCAATGTCGGCGGATCGACCAACCGCTGTCTTGGCGTTCTCGGTGCCGGCATGCTCGACCCTTACGGAAATGCCAATTCGACCAAAATTTCCGACAAGGTTTACCTGGTTGGATCGGGCGGCTCCAATGATATCGCCACGACCAATCAGGAGACGCTGGTGGTCATGAACGCCGGCAAGCACCGTCTGGTGGAAAAACTGCCGTACATCACCTATCCCGGAGACAACGTACGTACCGTCGTCACCGATGTGGGCATGTTCGAAAAACTCGATGGCGGCGACCGGTTGACCCTCACGGCGTATCTACCTGAAAAAGCCTCGGACACGGAAGCCCAATGCGTGGAAAAAGCCAAGGCCGAAGTCGGGTGGCCGTTGGACATTGCCCCATGCTTGAAACGTCTGCCCATAACCGATGCCCAAGACCTCACCATGCTGCGGCTCTTCGATCCGCGCGGGTATTATATCGGCAGATAGATCGAAAGGCTGGGATTCTAACTGAATGTAATTCATTGAACCCGGGGTGGGTGGAGCAGGTGGCCGATGCCACACGCCAAGCGAATATTTTTATCACACAACCTTTGGGAAGGGGAAACTACAGGGTGATTCACATTCAGTTAGAATGGCTGACTTACTCGGATGTTACGGGCGGGCGTAAAGCCCGCCCCTACGAGCTTTAGCCTGCAATACAGGCCTTGCCATAAACAGGCGGCGTAGGGGCGGGGTTTATCCCCGCCCGTTTGGAAACCTGACCGCCGCAAGTTAAGGACATTGCGTTTTAAGTTTGAAGTGAAGGCATGCTGTCGATTGATTGACTTAAACATCGGGAGGTCTTTCGAATATGAATGGGCTGCACGAGCATATCCAATCTTCGGAACGAAGCGGACAAATCGCTTTTTTCATCATAGAAAGAAGTGACGTGTGTGTCATCAGCCGGATGCCTGTTCAGAGGGGCATCCTGAACCCGTTCGGCGTGGTTCAAGCCGGCGCCATGGTGTGGCTGGCCGATGTCACGGCCTCCGTTTTAGTGTTGGAGGCGCACTCGACGGAAGCGTCCGGCAAAGGGTTCCCTCTCGCCATCGATCTGCACACGTCCCTGTTTGGAAACCAGAAAGACGGCGAAATCAAGGCCGAAGCCCGCTTCGTGCGCCAAGGGCGCAAGGTAACAGTGGTGCGAACGCGCCTGACAGGCAATGGCGATAAATTATTGGCCGAAGTGACCAGCACCCATGTCCCGGCGGGATAGAGGGATGTCCATCTAAAATCGACAGGATTCCACCACTTTAAACTTAAAACTTTACACTCAATGTCATTAACTTAAGCGGGCGTTGCGGGCGGGCATAAAGCCCGCCCCTACGAGATCTTGTTATCATACAAGCAGTTGTCAGGACCGGGCGTTGTAGGGGCGGGGTTTAGCCCCGCCCGGATGAAAACCAAACGCCTTAAGTTAACGGCATTGACTTTACACTTTAAACTTCTTTTCTGCTCTATCCCTTATTTATTGCCACCACCCGCGGCCTTACCCTTCCCCTTCCCCGGTATCCCGGCCAGCGCCTTGGCGAGTTTGATCTTCTCGGCCAATCGACCCTCCCTGAAGATCATGATACGCTGGGCCTGGGGCGATCCGGCGCCGTGCATGGACTCGACCATGGCGGTGCCGCCGGTCATGGCTTCGATCAGGCGCCCGATCTTGATGCGCTCCTTTACCGGAATTTCGGACACCCCGCTGAAATACTTCTCCACCAGGTGCCCCACCGCTTCGCTTTCCAGGTCATACTCGCTGGGCATGGTGGCGATGAAGCCCCCGGCGATGTCGGTGGCCAGGCGGGCAACTTCGAAGTGAAAGCGAGTGACGTTCTGCTTGCAGACGTTGGCGAGCATGGTGTCGACGAGGTAGGCACCCGAGGGAGTGGGCTGTCCTTCCGCCGAGCAGGCAATGGACGAACTGTAAAGCGTCTCGCTCAGGTGGATCATCTCGGTGACCTTGTCCCTGATGTGAGACCCCTTGGCCGTACCCTGAATCTGGGCCAGGTAGCTGACCGCACCGGTGAGCACGTCCATCAGTCCGGTTTTGCAGGCGCCGTAGTTGGCCCGGTGGTGGGCTGCGAAACGGTAGACCAGGGACCCGGCATAATCCGTCTCACCGTTCATGAAGATACGTTCGTTGGGGACAAAAACGTCCTCGAAGGCGATGACCGCCTCACCGCCGACCACGCCGAAACGCGGCTTGCCCACATCGATGCGCTCCAGGTGATCCCGACGATCGTCGCCGGCCTGACGCCCGAAAATAAGCGTAATCCCAGGCGCGTCGATGGGGATGGCGCACACGATGGCATAATCGCGGGAACGCTCGTCCAACGCAGTGGTGGGCATGATCAGAATCTCGTGGGAGTTGACCGCCCCGGTCATGTGCAGTTTAGCGCCCCGGATGACCACGCCATCCTCACGGCGCTCGACCACCCGGACATACTGGTCGGGGTCGCTCTGATCGGCAGGTCCCTTGGAGCGGTCGCCTTTGGGATCGGTCATGGCCCCCACCACCATCAGATTGTCATCCTGGATTCGAATCAGCCACTGCTTGAAGCGCTCCATATAGTCGGTGCCGTATTTCTTATCGACCTCATAAGCTACCGAATAGACGGCATTGATACCGTCAAACCCCACACACCGCTGAAAGCAGGTGCCGGTCTTCTGTCCGAGTACCCGAAGCAATTTGATTTTTTTGATCAGGTCTTCGATGTTCTGGTGAATGTGAGTAAACCGGCTGATGGTCCGTCCGGTCAGATGGGAGGTGGCGGTGGCCAGCTCCTTGTATTTCGTCTTACTGGCCAGGGCATAGGTCATGGCGGCCGCCCGGACATGGGGCGCCGTGGCCGGATGGCGGGTCACATCTTCTATCATCTGGCCCTTATAGTAGATTCTGGGGCGTAATTGCCGCAGGCTTTCGATATACTCGGCACCGTTGCGCAGCTTCATTATTCCCTCCTTTTTCGGGAAGTTGGAGGCGACCTCGCGACCCATCGCCAACCCTCGTTTGCATTACCGTTTTTAGATGACGCTTCAGGTTTCCAAAAGAGCGACCTAAGTCATATGGTCGTTCAGACGGCGCAAGGCGTCAAGTATGGATTGCATGTCGGCTGGCAGAGGCGCTTCAAAAATCAGCGATTCTCCGCTGATCGGATGTTTGAATCCAAGGCGACATGCATGGAGCATCTGACGCTGCGGCCGCTTGAGAATCTCGCACAGCACAGGTGCATTCTGGAGTCGACGCAGCACGCTGCGGCGTTGGCCATAGACGGCGTCACCGACGATGGGATGCCCCATGGCCGAGCAATGAACCCGGATCTGGTGGGTTCGTCCGGTCTTCAAGGCTATCCTCAGCAGGGTCGCACCCCCGAAACGTTCCTGCACCTGCCAGAGGGTGAGCGCCGCCCGGCCGCCGCGGTCCACCACCGCCATTTTTTTGCGTTCGCTCGTATGGCGACCCAGGGGCAGATCAATCACACCGCTCTCGCCGGAGGGATCGCCGGCCACCAGGGCGAGGTAGATCTTGTCGATCCGGCGCGCCTTGAATTGGGCCGAAAGAGACTGGTGGGCGCCGCTGCTCTTGGCCACCACCAGAATCCCGGTCGTATCTTTGTCCAAACGATGCACAATGCCGGGTCGCCTCTCTGCACCGATGCCTTCCAGATCCGGGCAATGATAGAGCAACGCATTGACCAGCGTCCCGGAGGCATGCCCCGCCGACGGGTGTACGACCACACCAGCCGCCTTGTTGAGTACCAGCAGATGTCGATCTT
>Ga0209164_1000434_pt1 | contig 101583 bp, 103 predicted proteins | sample MTBNYHSulfiMetaG_FD_187458 | JGI IMG/M metagenome (GOLD analysis project Ga0209164, IMG submission 187458) | Enrichment culture microbial communities from rom New York Harbor, USA that are MTBE-degrading - MTBE-NYH (New York Harbor Sulfidogenic)... | ecosystem: Environmental > Aquatic > Marine...
CAGACCGCCGACTATCTGAACTGCCCCATGGGCCGAGACGAGTACGACCGCTTCCTTGCGGAGCTGGTCGGAGCCGGGCGCGTCCACGCTCGCGACTTCGAGACCTCGGACCTGTTCCAGGCCTGCCAGCCCATCGAGGAACTCGCTCGCCGGGGGGCCGATGCTATGCGGTTCGGACCCCTCAAGCCCGTGGGCCTGGTCGACCCCCGCACGGGCGAGCGTCCGTGGGCGGTCGTCCAGCTTAGAGCCGAGAACGTCGCCCGAACTGCGTACAACCTGGTCGGTTTCCAGACCAATCTCACCTTCCCCGAGCAGCGCAGGGTCTTCCGGCTGATTCCTGGACTTGAGAACGCAGAGTTCCTCCGATACGGCGTCATGCACCGAAACACGTTCCTCGACGCGCCGCGGCTGCTTGACCCGACGCTCGCCCTGCGCAGCGATCCCCGCATCAGATTCGCCGGTCAGATCACGGGGACCGAAGGTTACGTCGAGGCCATCGCGACCGGTTTGCTCTCCGCGCTCAACACAGCAGCAGAGCAGGTGGGGGACGCACCCCTCGTTCTGCCGACCACGACCGCGCTCGGTGCGCTGGTCGCGTACGCGACCGACCCGTCCACCACCAACTACCAACCGATGCACGTGAACTGGGGCCTCGTACCGCCCTTGCAGGCCAGAGTCCCAGGTCGCAAAGCGCGCTACGAGGCCTATGCTGAGCGCGCGTGCAAGGCCATGGACACGTACCTCGACAGCGTCGGCTTCATGCAGCAGGTGCCAGATGCCTGCTGACTCCCCGCACACCCTCGTCGACCGCTTCGTCGAGCACCTGCGCGTCGAGCGGAACCTCTCAGCACACACCGTGCGCGCATACAGCTCCGATCTTGCACGCTACCTGGATTGGGCTGACAGAAACTCGCTTGACCCGCTGCATCTGACCCATCGTCAGCTGCGCGGTTATCTGGCCGAAATGGACGCTGCGCGCTACTCGCGCCGCACGATCGCTCGCCGACTGTCGGTGGTGCGCTCCTTCTTCGCGTGGGCCGTCGCGGAAGGATTCGCCGATTCCGACCCGGCATCGGTCCTGTCGACTCCGAGACTGCCCAAGCGTCTGCCCCGCACCGCCTCGACGGACGCGATCGGCGCTCTGCTGGACGCACCCGATCCGACCACCCCGGAGGGCGTCCGAGACCGGGCGTGGCTCGAGCTGCTGTATGCGACCGGCATGCGTGTGGGTGAGCTGTCTGCGATGAACGTCGCGCACGTCGACCTGCGCGGCGGTACCGTGCGCGTGATGGGGAAGGGCAGCAAGGAGCGCATACTTCCAGTCCACCGCGCCGCGGTCGCAAGGCTCGCTGCGTACATCGACAGCGCGCGGCCGGTGCTACTCAAGCAGCCCGCAGAAGCGCTGTTCCTGTCCACCCGTGGAAATCGCATGTCGGCCGATGCCGTCCGCAAGAGGCTCAAGCTCCACATCTCCTCGGCAGGCGGACAACTCGACCTCACGCCCCACTCGATACGCCATACATTCGCCACTCATCTCCTCGAAGCAGGAGCTGATCTCCGCACGGTGCAGGAACTGCTGGGTCACGTTGCGCTGTCTACCACCCAGATTTATACTCACGTCGGCAGAGGGCGGCTCCAGCGCATCCACGGCGATTCCCATCCGAGAGCTTGATGCGCGTGCCGCGAAAAGGGGCTCAAGGCATGAAGACCGACCCACGGACGGACGTTTCCGCCCTTTGGGCTACATTCAAAGAAGACGGCGACTCGCAGGCTCGCGAGAGCCTCATTCTCAACTACTCGCCTTTGGTGAAGTACGTCGCCGGCCGCGTGTCTTCCAGTCTGCCGCAAACCGTGGATACCGCCGATCTCATCTCCTATGGGATCTTCGGCCTGATCGATGCCATCGAGAAGTTCGACCTTGAACGCGGCATCAAGTTCGAGACCTACGCCATCGCCCGCATCAAGGGCGCGATCATCGATGAGCTGCGCTCGATGGACTGGGTCCCGCGCTCGGTGCGCTCGAAAGCTCGCGAGGTCGAGAAGGCCTACATATCGCTCGAAACACGCCTCAAGCGCATCCCTGAAGATGAAGAGGTGGCCGAGGAGATGGGCATCGCCGTGCAGGACTTGCACGAGATCTTCTCGAAGTTGTCATACACGTCCGTCGTCTCATTCGAGGAGCTGTGGGTCGGCGGTGACCGCGATGACCGGCAGAACGTCATGGGTTCTATCCGTGACGATTCGGCCGACGACCCCGTCGCGATCTTCGAGAGCGAGGAGATCAAGGACATCCTTGCCTCGGCCATCGAAAGGCTCCCCGAACGCGAACGCATCGTGATAGCCCTGTACTACTACGAGGGACTTACCCTCAAAGAAATCGGGCAAGTGCTCGGGGTCACTGAGTCACGCGTGAGTCAGCTTCACACTAAGGCTGTCTTGCGCCTTCGGGCCCGGCTGCATGCCGCCCAGGGCTTTGGGGGCTGACCGAGAGGAGAGGACGTCACATGCCAAGCACCGTCCTCGTCGTCGAAGATACGGACCTCCTGCGCAAGATCTACACGGACAAGCTGGTCCAAGACGGATACGAGGTCCTCGCCGCAAGTAACGGCCTGGATGCGCTCAATGTGCTCCACTCCAACCACGTCGACCTCGTGCTCCTGGACCTCATCATGCCCAAGATGAGCGGACTAGAGGTCCTCGAGGCACTTAAGGCCGACCCGCGTACCCGCGACATCCCGGTGATCATCCTGAGCAACTTGGGCCAGGAATCCGATGTCGAGCGCGGAGTCTCGATGGGCGCGGTGGACTATCTCATCAAGAACGAGGCGAAGCCGGCCGAGGTGGCCGAGAAGATCCGCGCCACGCTGCAACTGGCCGCCGGCCGCCAGCTCACCTCGGAAAGCTACACGCTCTACTTGCGAGACCGCGAGGGCGACGCCGATGCGCTGGTCGAGCACGAAGGGCTCGTCCGCCGCTTCTGGTGCCCGGCGTGCGAGGTGGAGCTCGCACTCGAGTTGCTCCCGGAACCGGACCGCCCCGGTTGGTACGACGCGCATTTCGTGTGTCCCGGGTGCGGCAAGGAGTACTGATTCGGCGCTTCTCGCCGGTTTCAGCCTGTGGTATTCTACCCGGGCTCTTCAATCACGCACGCCCGTTGACTTCGGTGCGGGGTGCTCGCCGGCCACGATAGGCCGTGCGGGTCGCACTCGAGGGACGACGCGGGCGGACGAACAACCAACAGGAGGTAGTACTATGCCCGTGGTTTCCATGAGGAACCTGCTCGAGGCAGGTGTCCACTTCGGCCACCAGACTCGCCGCTGGAACCCCAAGATGCGCCCGTACATCTTCACGGAGCGCAATGGGATCTACATCCTCGACCTGCAGCGCACGCTGCGTGAGATCGAGGACGCCTACACCTTCGTGCGCGAGCTTGCCGCCCGCGGCGGACAGGTCATGTTCGTCGGCACGAAGAAGCAGGCCCAAGAGGCAGTGCAGTCCGAGGCCGAGCGCTCCGGCATGCCATACGTGAACCATCGCTGGCTCGGCGGCATGCTCACCAACTTCGTCACCATGCGCACACGCGTCGACCGCCTCGTCGAACTCGAGATGATGGAGGAAGACGGCACGATGGCCAAGCTGCCGAAGAAAGAGCAGATCCAGCTGCGCAAGGAGATGGCCAAGCTCGAGCGGAACCTGTCCGGCGTGCGCAACATGAAGGACACTCCGGCTGCCATGTTCGTCATCGACACCAAGCGTGAGGCGATCGCGGTGGCCGAAGCTCGCCGGCTGCGCATCCCGATCATCGGCGTGGTAGACACCAATGCCGACCCCGACGAGGTCGATTACGTCATTCCCGGCAACGACGACGCCATCCGTTCCGTGTCGCTGATGTGCCGCGTGATCGCCGACGCCGTCCTCGAAGGACGCGTTGCCAGCGAGGGCCCGGCGGTCATCGACACCGGCGATCGCACCCCGCCAAAGGTCGTCGCCGAGCCTGCTGCTGAACCTGCGCCGGCTACCGCTGAACAGGCGCCGGCTGCTGAAAAAGCTCCTACCGATCAGGAGGCACCCGCCGCCGAGGAGGCCCCGGCACAAGCGCCGGCTTCCCAGGCGGCCACCGACGAGGACGCCGGCGCCGACGCGCCTGCCGCCCCCGAAGCGGAAAGCCCGGCCGAGCCGGTCGCTGAAGCCGCACCTGACACGGTCCAGGCCGAGGAGCCGGCAACTGAGGCGCCTACACGCGAGGAGCCGGCAGCCGAGTAGCTGCCGTCCTCGACCGACGGACCGCAGGACGTACCTTATCGACCCACTCCAGGAGGAACACCCATGGAGATCAGCGCCAAGATGGTGAAAGACCTGCGCGAAATGACCGGCGCAGGCATGATGGACTGCAAGAAGGCCCTCATCGAGGCCGACGGTGACATGGACGCCGCCGTCGACCTATTGCGCACGAAAGGCCTGGCCGCACTCTCGAAGAAGGCCGGACGAGCGACCAACGAGGGCGTCATCGGCGGATTCGTTGATTGTGACGCGCGGGTCGGTGCTCTCGTAGAGGTCAACTGCGAGACCGACTTCGTGGCCCGCAACGCCGACTTCAGAAACTTCGTCGCCTCCGTCGCGGAGCATGTGGCCACCGCCGCTCCCGCCGACGTGAGCGAACTCATGGGCCAGAACTTCGCCGGCCGCAACGAAACGTTCGAGCAAGTGCTCGGCGAGACCGTCGCGAGAATCGGCGAGAACATGGGCGTGGCCCGGCTTGCCCGCTACGAGCTCTCCTCGGCAGATGGCGCCGTCACCGTCTACATCCACGGTGTCGGAAACATCGGCGTGATGGTCGAGTTGTCCGCAAGCTCGTCGGATGCGGCCGACAGCCCCGCATTCCTGTTGTTGGCTAAGGACATCGCTATGCAGATCGCAGCCGCGTCCCCGATGTGCGTGGACCGCGACGGGATCGACGCCGACGTGGTGGCACGCGAGTTGGAGATCTACAAGGCGCAGGCCGCCGAGTCGGGAAAGCCCGAGCAGATCCAGGACAAGATCGCCCAGGGACGCCTTGAGAAGTTCTACAAAGAGGTCGTGCTCCTGGAGCAGCCCTTCGTCAAGGATTCCGACCTGACCGTCACCCAGCAGGTCGACAAGGTGGCCAAGGAGCTCGGTGCCCAGATCGGAATCGTGAGGTTCGAGCGGTTCGTTCTTGGCGAGACGGCGACCGCACAGTAGTCGCAGGTAACGGACGTGTGACACGCGGACCGGCGCATAACGTGCCGGTCCGCGTTGCTGTATCCTGTTCCAGATGACCCTTCCGCGGCGACGCACCCGAGCTGGTGACGGGCGCTCGCGGACACCGTCAGAGAGGGGCGACACGTGTCCACCTTCCGGTTCCAGCGCGTCTTGCTGAAGCTGTCGGGCGAGGCCCTTATGGGTGACTCCGGCTACGGCATCGACCCAGATGTCCTCGACTCGCTGGCCGACCAGGTGGGCGACGTTGCCGCCGCCGGCATCGAGATCGCAGTCGTCGTCGGCGGGGGCAACATATTCCGCGGCCTCGCTGCTTCGGCAGCGGGCATGGACCGGGCGCAGGCCGACTACATGGGCATGCTTGCCACGGTCATGAATGCTTTGGCGCTGCAAGACGCGCTCGAGCGCCACGGTGTGTACACACGGGTCATGTCGGCAATCGAGATGCAGGCGGTAGCCGAGCCCTACATCCGGCGCCGCGCGATCCGTCACATGGAGAAGGGCCGCGTGGTCATCTTCGCCGCCGGCACCGGCAACCCGTACTTCACGACCGACACAACTGCCGCGCTCCGTGCGCTCGAGGTGGGAGCGGACTGCCTCATGAAAGCTACGAAGGTGGACGGCGTCTACGACGACGACCCCGTATCGAACCCCGATGCGGTCAAGTTCGACGAGCTTACCTACCTCGACGTGCTCAATCGAGGGTTGCGCGTCATGGACACGACAGCTATCTCACTGTGCATGGACAACGGGTTGCCGATCATCGTGTTCAATATGGAGACCGCAGGCAACATCGAGCGGGCTGTCTCCGGAGAGTCGGTCGGGACTATCGTGAGGGGAGACCAGACATGATCAAGGAGATCATCAACGACGCGGGCGACCGCATGGACAAGACGCTGGTGGCGCTCAACCACGAGTTCGGCTCGGTGCGCACGGGCCGCGCCTCCGGCGCGCTGCTAGACAAGATCAGCGTGGACTACTACGGCGTCCAGACGCCGTTGCAGCAGATCGCCTCGGTCTCGGTCCCCGAGCCTCAGTTACTGGTGATCCAGCCCTACGACAAGAGCGCAATGGCGAACATCGAGAGGGCCATCCAGGCCTCCGACCTTGGACTCACCCCGAACAACGACGGCACCGTCATCCGCCTGCCGTTCCCGCCACTCACAGAGGAGCGCCGCAAGGAACTTGTGAAGCTGTGCAAGCAATACGCCGAGGAGGCGCGGGTCGCAGTGCGCAACATCCGGCGCGAAGCCAACGACAAGCTCAAGCACGCCGAGCGCGAGCACGAGATCAGCCAGGACGACCTGCACCGGGCCGAGAAAGAGGTCCAGGAACTCACAGACTCTCACATCGGCAAGATCGATGAGGCGCTCGAGCGCAAAGAAGCCGAGATCATGGAGGTGTGAGGGCGTGAGCCCCGCTCCTCCCTCACTCGCTGACTTCTACGCCGACACCCCGGGCGCTGCTCTGATAGACCAGCTCGACCCGGAGTCGGTTCCTAGGCATGTCGCGATCATCATGGACGGCAATGGCCGGTGGGCGCAGCAACGCGGCTTGCCTCGGCTTGCCGGACACAGGGCGGGCGCCAAGGCTGTCCGCGAAGCGATCGCCTCGGCCATCGAGATCGGCATCCACTACCTAACCATCTACTCGTTCTCCTCGGAGAACTGGAGCCGCCCCGAAGACGAGGTGCGCGGGCTGATGGACCTGTTCGTTGAGGTCCTCGAACGCGAACTCGACAACCTGCAGCGCATGCACGTGCGCGTGCGTGTCGCCGGTCGCATCTCCGACCTGCCCAAGAAGACTGCGGCTGCTTTCCGCTCGTGCGAGCAGGCCACAGCCGACAACACCGGCATGACGCTGGTGGTGGCATTGAACTACGGCGGGCGCGTGGAGATCGTGGACGCGGTTCGCGACATCGCGACACGCGTAAGGGACGGTGAGCTCGCGCCGTCCGACATCTCGGAAGAAACGATCGCCGGGCACCTCTACACTGCTGGGACCCCGGATCCCGACCTCGTGATACGTACCAGCGGCGAGATGCGCATCTCGAACTTCTTGCTCTGGCAGATCGCTTACTCCGAACTGTGGGTCACCGACACGCTGTGGCCTGACTTCGACCGCACCACGCTGCTCGAAGGCGTACTCGATTACCAGGCTCGCTCGCGTCGTTTCGGGGGAACGTAGGATGGCTGTCCCCACAACTCGACCGACACGCAGCGGGGATGGCCGGCCCCCAGCCAAGCTGTCCGGGCTTTCCACGCTCGTGCCACGACTGGCCACCGCGGTAGTGTATGCAGGGGTCATGCTCGCCGCGATCATCTGGGGCCGCGAGCTCGGCTTGGGGCTCCTGATCGGCGCGGCAGGGATGCTAGCCGTAGCCGAGCTGTACGCCATCACCAGACGCGAGTACCGGCTCCCTAACGAGGTGTTCGGCATCATCGCCGTCGGCCTGATGCCGGTCGGCGCGGCGTTGTACGGGCGCCTTGGGCTGATGGCGGTCGTCACTGGACTCGTGGCCGCGTCCCTCGTATGGCACGTGGCCTTCCGCCAGGTCCGCACCGCCGATACGGCCGTGACGGTGTTCGGCGCCGTTTACGTGGGCTACATGCTCTCTCACTTCGTGCTGATACGCGCCCTGGACTCCGGGACCGAGTTCGCCCTTGCGACGTTGTTCAGCGTGTGGGCGAACGACGTGTTCGCATACCTTGTCGGGTCCACCATCGGATCCCATAAGATGGTGCCGAAGATCTCGCCCAACAAGTCGTGGGAGGGATTCGTCGCCGGAACGGCGTTCACCGTGGCCGTGTGGGCCGGCCTCTTCTACGTGATCGACACTCCGCTCGACCTCACCTGGCACGTGGCGACGGGCGTCGTGGTCGCGCTGGCGGCGGTCGTCGGCGACCTGGCGGAGAGCCGGCTCAAGCGCGAGGCAGGCGTCAAGGACTCGGGCAGACTCCTGCCCGGTCATGGTGGCTTCCTCGACCGCTTCGACAGCCTGATCTTCGTGTCGGTGGTCGCGTACTACATGCTTGCGTTCGGCGGCGTGCAGTGACCGCCCTCAAGGTGGCGATACTCGGTTCGACCGGATCGATCGGGCGCCAAGCTCTCGACGTCGCGGCCCGTTTCCCCGAGCGGATCGACGTCGTCGCACTCGCCGCGCATTCGAGCGCAGACCTGCTTGCCGAACAAGCCCGTGCGCATCGCGTTCCACTGGTCGCACTTGCCGATGAGAACGCGGCCGACCGGGCGCGCTCCGCCCTCGGGGACGCGTGCACCGTCGCCGCGGGCCGCGACGCGGTTGTTGCCCTCAGCGAGGAATCGGGCGCCCACATCGTGCTCAACGCTCTTGTGGGCGCTGAGGGCTTGAGGGCCACGGTGGCGACCCTGCGCGCCGGTGCCACGTTGGCGCTGGCGAACAAAGAGTCCCTTGTCGTTGGCGGCGAACTTGTCACGGCGCTTGCCAAGCCCGGACAACTCGTGCCGGTCGACAGCGAGCACTCAGCGATCTTCCAGTGCCTTGTGGGCGAACACGACTCCGACGTCGAACGCATCTGGCTAACCGCTTCCGGGGGGCCGTTCCGCAATCGCACGCGCGAGGAGTTGGCCGCCGTCACCCGAGACGAGGCGCTCGCTCACCCGACCTGGTCCATGGGGCCGAAGATCACCATCGACTCAGCCACGCTCATGAACAAGGGGCTCGAAGCGATCGAGGCACACCACCTGTTCGGCGTGGATTACGACCGCATCTCGATCGTGGTGCACCCGCAATCGTGCGTGCACTCAATGGTCGAGTTCTCCGACGGGTCGGTGAAAGCCCACCTCGGCGCGACAGACATGCGCATCCCGATCCAGTACGCCTTCTCGCATCCCCGCAGGTGGCCCGCCCCGCTTCCTCCGGTCGACTTCACTACCCTCGGCTCGCTCGACTTCGGGCCACCGGACCTGGACACGTTCGGCTGCCTTCGGTTCGCGCTGCAAGCCGGTCGAGCGGGTGGCACCGCCCCGGCGGTCCTGAACGCAGCCAACGAGGTCGCCGTCGCCGGGTTTCTGACCGGTCGATCCGGCTTCCTCGACATCGAGCGGGTCGTGGAAGGCGTGCTGGAGCGCCACGACACCGAACCTGCCGATTCGCTCGAACACGTCGAGGCGGTGGACGGCTGGGCTAGGGGAGTGGCTGAGTCGCTCCTGGGCGGGTAAGCACACTTCAATGGCCTGCGCTTTGCTCGTTCCGAATCCGATACGCATGTGTGGCCGACGTGCACGCACGCGCAAGGGAGATGCATGATCACCGACGCGTTCAACGTAGTTTTCTGGGGAATCGTGACGTTCTCGATCCTCGTGGTCATCCACGAGGCGGGGCACTTCGTGGCTGCCCGCGCGTTCGGGCTGCACGTCCACGAGTTCATGATCGGCTTGCCCGGCCCGTCCATCAGGTTCCACGGCAAGAAGACCGCGTACGGCATCACCGCCATCCCCCTTGGCGGCTACGTGCGTATCGCCGGCATGGAGCCTGGCGCCGAGGACGAGCTGCTCCCAGCGGCCTTCGACGCGGCCCTTGAAGCGGGCGCGCTCGATGCCGCCGCGCTCGCCGAACGCCTCGAGATCGATCCGGACCGTGCGGCGACCCTTCTGTTCACGCTGCAGGACTGGGCAGCGGTCGTACCTGCCGAGGAGGCCCGCGGCGAGGCGCTCGCCGCCGCAGCGTCAGAGTTCGGCGCGACACGGACCGTGGCGGCCCTGTCCGGCAAGAACGTGTACGTCCCCAAGCAGACGCCGGAACCGGGGGAGTCCTCTGCGGAGCTGTTCGCAGGCATAAGGCAGGCCACGTTCCGAGGCGCGTCGACATGGAAGCGCATCGTGATCCTGTCGATGGGCGTCCTGGTGAACCTGTTCATGGCCATCCTGGTGTTCACGATCGTGCTGAGCACTTTCGGCTACTACACCCAATCGCTCACGCTTGCCGACGTCGTGCCCGGTGGGGCGGCAGACAGCGCGGGAATCACGGGTGGCGACACGATCACGTCTTTCGATGGAGAGCCGGTCGAAGACTGGAACGGCCTCGTCTCGAGCATCGCTGCGAAGGAACCCGGTGACCGAGTCGCAGTGGCATACGAGCGCGAAGGCGCCGAGCTGAACGTATCGGTGACGATTGGCGAGAACGAGGAGACAGGCGGCCCCTACCTAGGCGTGGAGACCACCATCGAGCACGTCAAGCTCTCGCCATGGGCGGCTATCGTGGAAAGCGTCTCTTGGACCGGCCTCGTGTTCGCTGCCATCGTGAGCTTCTTCAACCCGGAGACCTTCTCCACTGCCGTCGAAGGCGCGCGCGGAGTCGTCGGCATCAGCATCGAGGCGGCCGAGGCGGTCAAGAACGGGCCACTCGACTACGCCTGGCTCGTGGCGTTGCTGTCGCTGTCCCTTGGCGTCATGAACATCCTGCCGATCCCGCCGCTCGACGGTGGGAAGATCGTGCTCGAGATCGTGGAGAAGTTCAGGGGCAAGCCGCTGAACCGCAACGTCGTGATCGGCTTCTCGCTTGCAGGCGCGCTCCTGCTGTTCTCGTTCATCGGCTACATTATGTACGCCGACGTCATGCGATACTTCGTCAACACCTAGGCACCCGCGGCGGCTCCCGCCCGGAGGACCGTAATCGAGACCAGGAGCGATCGTGATCGAGCGCCGCGAGACTCGACCAGTCAGCGTGGGGGGCGTGATCGTCGGCGGAGGAGCGCCCATCGTCGTCCAGTCGATGACCTCGACCGACACCCGTGACCCGCGCGCGACCCTCGAACAGATAGCGAGATTGGCCCAGGCGGGCTGCGAGATCGTGCGCGTTGCGGTCCCTCGTTTCGAGGCGCTCGACGGCTTCCAGACTGTGTGTGCCGAGTCGCCGCTGCCCGTCGTGGCCGACATCCACTTCGACGCCCGACTGGCGACCGAAGCCGCCGCTCGCGGCGCTGCCAAGCTGCGCATCAACCCGGGCAACATCGGCTCGATGGACCGTGTCGACGACGTGATCGACGCCGCTGGTGAATCAGGCATCCCGATCCGCATAGGCGTGAACGCCGGTTCTCTTGCCCTGGAGTACCGCGACCGTGACTGGCCGCTCGCCGACAAGCTCGCCGCCAGCGCGGTTGCCTTCTGTGAGCATTTCACTTCGCGCGGCTTCGAGAACGTGGTCGTCTCCGCGAAGGCGTCCAGCGTGACCGCCACCGTCGACGCGTACCGTCTGCTTGCCGAGGAGTTGCCCTACCCGTTGCATGTGGGAGTGACCGAGGCAGGCACCCTCATCTCGGGCACCGTCAAGTCCAGCATCGGCCTGGGCATCCTGCTGTGGGAGGGCATCGGCGACACACTGCGGGTCTCGCTCACCGCCGACCCGGTCGAGGAAGTCCGCGTTGCGTGGGAGGTCCTTGCCGCACTCGACATCCGTCGAAACGGGCCGGAACTCGTGAGCTGTCCCACGTGCGGCCGCTGCGAGATCGACCTGATACCTATTGCCGAGGAAGTGCAGGCGCTCCTGCGCGAACGCTCGACACCGCTCAAGGTCGCCGTCATGGGATGTGTGGTCAACGGCCCCGGGGAGGCCCGCGAGGCAGACATCGGTGTTGCGGCAGGCAAGGGCGTGGGGGTGATCTTCGCCAAGGGCGAGCCGCTCCGCAAAGTCGACGAGGCAGACATCGTCGATGCGCTCATGGAGGAGATCGACCGCCTCGAATCCTAGCCGCGACCCGACAGAATCGGCCCCATACGCTTGCGGTTGCGCTATCCTCAACACAATCATGCATCGGCGTGCGCAACCCCCCGCAGCGCGCGCGGCGGCCGAGGAGGAGACATGCCCGAACGGATCCGGATCGCAGTCGTGGGTGGCGGACGTACCGGGGCACCCCTGATCGAGAACCTGATCGAGATCCCGTATGTGGACCTCGTTGGCGTTGCTGACGTCGATCCTGGGTGTCACGGCGCCATTCTGGCGGAGGAACACGGCATCCCGTTCACACAAGATGCTCTCAGCCTGGTCAACCGTGGTGACGAGATCGACGCCATCATCGAGGTCTCCGGTGACCCGGCCCTCAAGCCTGCGCTCAAGAAGGCCTTCATCGAGAGCGGCAACACGACCACGGTCATCCTCACCGACCTCATCGCGCGTTTCGTGCTCTCGATCGCGACCGGCCGCAACGAGCTTGTACACACCTACCACCCCGACGATCGCGGCATCGGCGGCTCAGTGACCGAGTGACGCGCACCGCACGCACTCGACACATTCGACGAATGGGAGACCCTTCCGCATGAGAGTTGCTTTGCGCATGAGTCAGCTCCACGTCCCGACCCTCAAAGAGGACCCCGCCGAGGCCGAACTGGCCTCGCACCGGTTGCTGCTGCGTGCGGGCATGATCCGCAAGGCCGCCGCGGGCATCTACACCTTCTTGCCGCTCGGCTGGCGCGCGTTGCGCAAGGTCGAGCAGATCGTGCGCGAGGAGATGGACGCCATCGGCTGTCAGGAGATGCTGATGCCGGCCGTTCAGCCCGCAGAACTGTGGATCGAGTCGGGACGCTGGGACGTCTACGGTCCCGAACTCATGCGCCTGAAGGACCGTCACGGGCGCGACTTCTGTCTCGGCCCCACTCACGAAGAGATCATCACGGCTACGGTCCGCGATGAACTGCGCTCATACCGTCAGTTGCCGATATCGCTCTACCAGATACAGGTCAAGTTCCGCGACGAGGTGCGGCCACGCTTCGGCTTGCTGCGCGGGCGCGAGTTCATCATGAAGGACGCGTACTCGTTCCACGCAACGCAAGAGTCGCTCCAGGAGCACTACGACGCGCAATCGCGCGCCTACGGCCGGATCTGCGAGCGACTCGGCCTGCAGTATCGCCCCGTCGTCGCCGAGTCCGGCCAGATCGGCGGCTCAGTGACCACCGAGTTCATGGCACTTGCCGACAACGGTGAAGCAGCCCTGGTGTATTGCGACTGCGGCTGGGCAGCCAACGTGGAAGCCGCTGCCACCGTCGTGCTTCGCAACCCCGCCCTCACGGAGCCTCGCGAGATGGAGAAGGTCCACACTCCCGACATCCGCACCATCGCCGAATTGGCCGGCTTCTTGAGTATTGCGGAGCACGATACGGTCAAGACGATGGCCGGCAAGCTCACCGACGAAGAGAGCGGCACATCACGGCTCGTGTTCTTCTGCGTGCCTGGGGACCGCGAGCTCAACCCCGTGAAGGCCCAGTGGGCCGTTCCCGGTGTCGAGCTGCTGGACGAAGCCGACTTCGAGGCCTACGGGATCCCGAGAGGTTCACTCGGCCCCGTCAACCCACCGTACGGCACGCTCGTCGTCGCCGACCAGTCCTTGGAAGGCGAGGTAGCGTGGGGAACCGGTGCTAACGAGAACGACTACCACCTGATAGGCGCCATGCCCGGCCGCGACTTCGAAGTCGATCAGTGGGCAGACCTCGTGGTCGCCATGCCCGGCGACGGCTGTCCGACATGCGGCGGGGTTCTGCACGGCGCGCGTGGCATCGAGGTCTCACAGGTGTTCCAGCTCGGCACCAAGTACTCAGAGAAGATGAACGCCACCTTCACCGATGAGGACGGCGAGGAGCGTCCGTTTCTCATGGGATGCTACGGCGTGGGGATCTCCCGCTCGCTCGCCGCCGTCATCGAACAGCACAGCGACGAGCACGGGATCACCTGGCCCATAAGCGTCGCCCCGCTCGAGGTAGCGGTCATCCCGCTCGGTATGGAGCCGGAGGTCTTAGGCCAGGCGGAGCGCATATGGAGCGAGCTGGCCGACGCAGGCGTCGAGGTCGTACTCGACGACCGGGACGAGCGCGCGGGCGTCAAGTTCGCCGACAACGACCTGGTCGGGCTTCCGTACCAGGTCGTGGTGGGGAAGAAGGGGCTCGAGCAAGACTCCGTCGAGTTCAAGAACCGAAGGACCGGCGAACGCTCGATGGTGCCGCTCGCAGAAGCGATCTCGCGCGTGGCATGGCTGGTTGCCGAAGAGCGAGAGAGGTTCGTGCACTAGTGAACGCCGCACGCGATCCGCGGGCGCCGGGCCGTGATTGGCGACAGCTCGCCCTCATCGCAGCCACCGTGCTGCTACTTGTCTGCGCAGCGTTGGTGTTCCTCGTGCTCACCGGGATCATCGCGGAGCCCGAGACCGTCATCGAGAGTATCCTGCGTACCCTGATCGGCCAATAGACGCGTCCTACGTCTTGAGTGCGTCGGCTCGATGGTGGACACTCGCTTAGAACGCGACTGACCAGACGAGGGGGCTCGACCGATGGCCGCGACCGTCATCCGCTGCGAGGGGCTTACCAAGTTCTACGGCAAGAGCCGAGGGGTCGAGAACCTCACTTTCGAGGTCCGGCCCGGCCAGATATACGGGTTCCTGGGTCCCAACGGGGCAGGCAAGACCACGACCATCCGCTGTCTGCTGTCGATGCTTCGGCCGAGCGGCGGCAAGGCGTTCTTGTTCGACCAGGAGGTCGGCATGAACGGCCGTGACCTGCGGCGGCGGATCGGCTACGTCGCCGGGGACGTCGCGCTGTTCGAGAGACAGACCGGCCAGTGGATGATCGACTACGTCTCGGGCCTTCGCGGTGGACCCGGCGTATCCACAAACGAGCTATGCGAGCGCCTCCAGTTCGACCCCAAGCGCAAGATCAAGGAACTCTCCAAAGGCAACAAGCAAAAGCTCGCCCTTGTGCTCGCAATGATGCACGACCCCGAGCTGCTGATCCTCGACGAGCCCACAAGCGGACTCGATCCACTCAACCAGCAGGTCGTGTTCGACATCATCGAAGAGCGTACAGACGCCGGCGCCACGCTGTTCTTGTCGAGCCACATCCTTTCGGAGGTTGAACGCGTGTGCGAGCGCGTCGCCATCATCCGCGCGGGGAGCGTGGTTGCCGAGGAGTCGGTCAAGTCACTGCTCGACAAGGCCTTGCGCACGGCGGTGGTGACATACGTCGAGCCTGTCGGCGACGACATGCTTGAGGGTATTCCGGGCACCACAGGCGTCGAACGTCTCGGCGAGACGGTCGTCTCGGCAACGATCGCGACCGATATCGACGGCGCGCTTCGCCATCTGATGCGTGCGCCGATTAAAGACATCCAGATCGAACACGCCTCGCTCGAGGAGATCTTCCTCGAGTACTACGGCCACATCGAAGGGGAGGAGGGTCAGTGATGAACTGGACGATTCTGAAAGCATCGCTGCAGCTCCGACGCGTCTCCCTCTTCTGGTACTCCATAGGCCTTGCAGCGTACGGGTGGATGATCATCGCCTTCTACCCGCTCGTGCTCGAGAACGTCGATTACGCACAGATGGTCGAGCAGCTCTTTTCGGAAGAGCTACTCGCAGCCTTTGGCGGAGCGGGACTCGAGTTCACGACTCTGGGAGGGTTTCTAGGCATCGAGTACCTGAGCCTGATATGGGTGTTCATCGTTGCAGCCGCGGTCATAACGTTCGCCGCGGGGGAGCTTGGTGGTGCCGTCGAGGACGGCACTATGGAACTCACGCTATCGCAGCCGGTGTCCCGGTCCAGCGTGGCGCTAACTCGATATCTCGGCATGGTCATCTACGCCGCGGTTCTCAACTTCGTGACCGTTGCTACGATCTACCTGCCCGGTTTCCTCCACGATGTGGATGTCCCACTCGACTCCATGGCGCTGTTGTTCGTGGCGGGCCTGCTGGTTACGCTTGCTATTGGGAGTCTGGCATTCATGATCTCGGCGATGTCGTCGGGAAGAGGACGCACCGTGGCAATCACCCTCGGCGCCATGATCGCCATGTATCTGGCCGATCTCCTCGGCAATCTATCCGACAAAGCCGAGTGGCTCGTGAACTACTCGATGTTCCACTACTGGAAACCCAGCGAGGTCATCGACAAGGTCACGCTTGCGAGCGAGTCATGGCTCGTATTCGCCGTCGCCACGGTGGTCTTCTTCGCGGTAGGGATGTACAGCTTCCTCAAACGTGACGTCGTCTAGGACGACGCGACGTCAACGACCTGTGCGTTACTGCGCCACGAATGCGCCGTCGACGGGCATCGCGATACCGGTCACATACGATGCCTGGTCCGAGCAAAGGTAGACCACAGCGTCCGCGATCTCAGACGGCTTTCCAAGCCGTCCTACCGGCTCCAAGGATTCCATGCCCTTGCGAACCTCGGCATCTCCGCCCGTGAAGCGTTCGATCATCGGCGTGTCTATGACACCCGGACACACGGCATTGCATCGGATGTTCTGTTGCGCGTAGTCGAGGGCGATCGTCTTCGTGAGGCCCACGACGCCGTGCTTGGAAGCCGTATATGCCGGGATGCCTCCGAAGCCTACAAGTCCCGCGACCGACGCGGTGTTCACGATCGCGCCGCCGCCTGCCTTGAGCATCTCGGGGATCTCGTACTTGCAGCACCACCACACGCCCTTGAGGTTGATGCCGATCGTGCGGTCCCAGTTCTCCTCCGTACACTCCACGCACGGACCGGCCATGCCCTCGATACCAGCGTTGTTGTGCGCGTAGTCGATCCGCCCGTAAGTCTGGACCGCCTTCTCGACCATCGCCTTGACGTCGCTTTCCTGCGACACGTCGCACTTCACGAATATCGCTTCGCCGCCTGCATCCTTGATCATGCCGACAGTCTCTTCGCCTCCGCCAGCGTCCACGTCGGACGTGACGACCTTCGCCCCGGCGCGCGCGAAGGCCAGTGCGCTCTCCCGTCCGATACCGGAGGCCGCTCCGGTGACCAAAGCAACCTTGCCATCCATGTCGTACATGTCCCTTGCACCTCCCCGTGCCCTTCCTTCACCAAAGGAGCGCACGCGGGCACGCGACGGGCACCCCATATTCTTGGAATGTGCCACCCTCAGCACGCACTCTCACGCACAGCCCGCAAGTTTCGCCACACGCGGACACGATTCGGCGCGCAAGGCGCGCTGCTCCGGGAGCTGACCACGGTCTATCCCGCCTTTGACCACCCCTGGTAGGTGGGGTAGAATCCTTGCCGACAGAGTGTGTCCTGCGAGAAGTGGGTAACCCCCGCTTCTTTTCGTCTGGAAGGAGGGGCGCCCGTGACCGCCTCGCTCGCCGAGCAGGTGGAAGGACTGCTTGCGCCCGTAGCGGAGCGCCATGGCTACGAACTTGTGGCTGTGGAGACCGCTGGAGGCCACAAGCAGCCCATCGTGCGCGTCTTCCTCGACAAAGAGGGTGGCATCAACATCGATGCCATCTGCGAGGCAAACGATTGGGTGGCAGCCGAACTCGAGCAGCTCGAGACGCTCGCAGGTTCGTACACCCTGGAAGTGTCCTCGCCGGGCATAGATCGCCCGTTGCGCACTCTTGCGGACTTCGAGCGGTTCGCAGGTCAAACAGCGAAGCTCAAGACAGTCCCGCTGGACGGTCGTACGGCGTTCACGGGACGAGTAGACGGCGTTGACGGCGACCAGATCGTCCTCGACGTCGATGGGACCACCGTTCGCATCCCCATCGAGGCGGTCAAGAAGGCCCGCCTCAAGGTGGATGTCGACTTCGGATCATAGAAGGGAGCTTGTCGGCATGAGCTCTGAACTCATGGAAGCCCTCAAGCAGCTCGCTCGAGAAAAGAACATCGACGAATACGAGATGCTCGACAAGCTCGAGCAGCAGCTCGCGGCTACGTACAAGCGAATCATGGACCTCGAAAATGACACGCGCGTCACCCTCGACAGGGAGACGGGCCGGATTTACGTCTACGAACTGATACCTGTGGGTGGCACGGAAGAAGAGCCCATCTTCGAGGAGAAGGACATCACGCCCAAAGACGTGAGCCGCATCGCGGCGCAGGCGGCCAAGAACGTGATCATGTCCTCGATCAGAGATGCCGAGCGCGAGAAGATCTTCGAGGAGTACTCCGACCGCGTGGGGGAGTCGGTCACCGGGACCGTGCAGCAGTCCGACAGCCGCTACACGCTTATCAAACTGCGTGAAGGGGTCGAAGCCCTGCTTCCGCCAAGCGAGCAGCCGCACAACGAGCGCTACGACCACAACCAGCGCATCAAGGCCTACATCATCGAAGTGCGCAAGACGTCGAACGAGCCGTCTATCGTCGTTTCCCGCACCCATCCGGGCCTTATACGCCGCCTCTTCGAACTCGAGGTGCCTGAGATCTACGACGGTATCGTGGAGATCAAGAGCGTGGCACGCGAGCCCGGTCTGCGCTCGAAGGTCGCGGTCTCGAGCCGTGAGTCCGGTCTGGACCCGGTCGGAGCGTGCGTGGGGCCGAAGGGCAGCCGCGTGCGGATGATCGTAAGCGAGCTGCGCGGCGAGCGGATCGACGTGGTGCCATGGTCCGACGAGCCCACCGACTACGTGGCCAACGCGCTGTCACCGGCAAAGGTCACCCGGGTCATGGTCGATGAGGACACGCACACCGCAACCGTCATCGTGCCCGACGACCAGCTCTCGCTGGCCATCGGAAAGGAAGGCCAGAACGCGCGACTCGCCGCCAAGCTCACCGGATGGCGGATCGACATCAAGAGCCAGACCCAGGCCGCCGAAAGTGGCTTGGCTGCGGGCCTGTCCGGCGAAGAGGGCAGCGACGAAGAGCACTACGACGGCCGCTGCGTGGCGATCACCTCTTCCGGTCTGCGCTGCCGCAACAAGGCGTTGCCCGGAACGGTGTACTGCCGCATCCACCAACCGAAGGAGGCGGCCACGACGTGACGCGCACGCGCAAGCCGCCGCTGCGCACCTGCATCGGCTGTGGCAGGAGCACCGACAAGCGCGATCTCGTGCGCGTAGTCCGCTCCTCGGAAGGCGATGTCACCGTCGACCCTTCCGGCAAGGCCAACGGTCGTGGCGCGTACTTGTGCTGCGCGCAGGAGTGTTTCGATGCCGCAGTGCGCAAGCGACGGTTCGACGCGACGCTCCGCGTGAGCTTGAAAGAGGACGACCTGGATAGACTACGACGCGAATACGACGAGGTCCTCGGCTGTGCCGAAGTCTCGCAGCAAGGAGAGTGAACGCGCTAGATGGCGAACATGAGAGTCCACGAGTTGGCCAAAGAGTTCGGGATGACCTCGAAAGAGCTTCTCGATCACCTGAGCCGGCTCAAGATACCCGCCAAGAATCACGCCTCCACGCTGGTCGAGGCCTACGTAGACAAGATCCGCAAGGACCTGGCTCCCGTGATCCGGGAGAAGCAGGCCGAGCTGGAAGCCAAGCACAAGGCCGAGGAAGAGGCCGAGCGCAAGAAGCGCGAGGCCGAAGAAGCCAAGGCCCGCAAAGAGGCCGAAGAGAGCCGCAAGGCCGAAGAAGTCGAGCGCAAGAAGCGCGAGAAGGAAGCCGCCGCCAAACGTGAGGCCGACGAAGCCGCACGCAAGGAGGAAGAGGAACGCGTCGCGCGCGAGGAAGAGACGAAGCGCAAAGAGGAAGAGGAACGCGCCGCGGCTGAAGCGGCCGAGCGCGCGCGCAAGGAGGCCGAAGACGCCGCTCGCCTCGAGAAAGAGGAGGAGGAGCGTTATCGCCGCATGGCGCGCGATGCCGAGCAGCAGGCCCACACCAAGGTGATCGACGACGCCCGCAAGGCCGTCGAGGCCGCTCAGGCGCAGGGCAGCAAGCGCAAGAAGCGCAAGGAGAAGCGAGTCGCCGAGAAGGAAGCCGCTGCAGAGCAGGAGGTCGCCGCCGTCGCCCCTGCCCCCGAGGAGGCCGGCGTCGTCACCGTCACCGAGGGTGTCACCGTCGGTGAGTTCGCCGAGGCACTCGATCTTCCCCCCAACGAGATCATCAAGAGCCTGATGCTCCTCGGCCAGCCTCTGACAGTGAACCAGCCGATGATGTCCGATGTCGTTGAGATCATCGCCGAGGACCTCAACCGCCAGGTCAAGGTCGTGTCTCCCGAAGAGGAGGTCGGCTGGGTCTTCGAGGACAAGGAAGAAGACCTCGTCCCGCGACCGCCGGTCGTGACCGTCATGGGTCACGTCGACCACGGCAAGACGTCGCTGCTAGACGCCATCCGTGAGACGGGCGTGGCAGAGACCGAAGCCGGCGGTATCACGCAGCACATAGGTGCGTCGGTCGTGCGCCACAACGACAAGCAGATAACCTTCATCGACACGCCCGGTCACGAAGCGTTCACGGCGATGCGCGCCCGTGGTGCCAAGGTCACCGACGTGGCCGTCCTGGTCGTGGCCGCAGACGACGGCGTCATGCCGCAAACCGTAGAAGCGATCCACCACGCCAAGGCAGCCGGCGTCCCGATCATCGTTGCCGTCAACAAGATCGACAAAGACGGCGCCGACCCGAACCGCGTACGCCAGGAGCTCACGGAGCACGAAATCGTTCCGGAAGAGTGGGGCGGCTCGGACATCTTCGTGGACGTCTCGGCCAAGAAACTCCTCAACATCGACGACCTGCTCGAGATGATCCTGCTACAGGCAGACGTGCTCGAACTCAAGGCGAACCCGAACGCGCACGCCAGCGGTGTCGTGATCGAGGCCAAGCTCGACAAGGGCCGGGGTCCGGTGGCTACCGTGCTGGTGCAGCGCGGTACGCTTCGCTGTGGTGACCCGCTAGTCGCAGGCACCAGCCACGGCCGGGTGCGCGCCTTGATCGACCCGCTGGGCAACAATGTCGACGAAGCCGCGCCCGCCGATCCGGTCGAGATCCTTGGCCTGGGAAGCGTGCCGAGTGCCGGTGACGAGTTCATGGTGTTCGAAGACGAGCGCGACGCGCGCAACCTTGCCGAGGAACGCTCTCTCAGGCAGCGCCTGCTCGACCAGAAGAAGGTGCACGTTTCGCTCGACGACCTGTTCGCCCGTATCCAAGAAGGCGTGCTCAAGGACCTCAACCTTGTGGTCAAGGCCGATGTCCAGGGTTCGATCGAGGCGCTCAAGGACGCGCTGGACAAGATGGACCAGTCCGAGGTGCGCATCAACATCATCCACTCCGCGGTGGGCGCGATCACCGAGACCGATGTCGGGCTCGCCGACGCTTCCGACGCGATCGTGATCGGCTTCAACGTGCGCCCCACGCCGAAGGCCAAGGCGCAGGCGGAGAAGGAAACCGTCGATATCCGCACGTACCGCGTGATCTACCAGGCCATCGAGGAGATCAACGCTGCGCGTGTGGGCATGCTCGCGCCCGAGTACAAGGAAGTCGACCAGGCGCTTGTCGAGGTCCGCGAAACGTTCAAGGTGCCCAAGATGGGCACCATCGCCGGCTGCTACGTGCAGGAAGGCGAGGTGCACCGCGACGACCAGATCCGGATCGTCCGCGACGGCACCATCGTCCACGAGGGCAAGATCGCGTCCCTGCGGCGTTTCAAGGACGACGTCAAGAGCGTGAAGTCCGGCTACGAGTGCGGTATCGGCATCGAAGGCTTCGGCGATGTGAAAGTGGGCGACATGATCGAGGCCTACAAGATCATCGAGGTCGCCCGCGAGGCGTAGGCATCAGCGATGAAGAGCACACCCCGCACACGCATGCTCGGCGAGAACGTCAAGGAGGTCATCGCGACCATCCTCCAAGACGACATCTCGGACCCGCGCCTGGAGCTGGTCACGGTTACCGGCGCCGAGGTGTCCTCAGACCTGATGCTCGCGAACGTGTACGTGACCGCGCACGGCGGTCCCGAGCGCTACGAAGAGGTGCTCGCCGGCCTCGAGTCCGCGACCGGACGGATTCGCGGCATCCTGGGCACGCGTCTGACCACGCGCTTCACGCCCGAGCTGCGTTGGTTCATCGACGAGAGCGTGGATGCGGGCATGCGCATGTCCGAGGCGCTCAAGGACGTGCCGCCGACCCTGAGAGATGCCGAGGACGAGGAGCCCGCGTGACCACTCCGTACCACCGCGCCGCGGTGCACCTGCGGCACGCACGCTCGGTGGTCGTGTGCGGCCACGTTCGACCAGACGGTGACGCGGTCGGCGCCGTGCTCGGGCTCACGCTTGCGCTGCGCGATGCCGGGATCCCGGCCGTTCCGACACTTGCCGACGATCCGCCGCCGCCGCACACCTACTCGTTCCTGCCGGGCTTCGCGCTGTTCGTCCCCGTTTCAGAACTCGAGCAGCCGGACGTGTTCGTCGGGTGTGACGCTCCGTCGTACGACCGGCTGGGCATTGCAGAGCCCATGGCGCGAGCTGCCGAAACGCTTATCACGATCGACCACCACCCCGACAACTCCGAGTTCGGCGCGGTCAACATCGCCGATGAGAAGATGGCGGCGACCGGCCAGATGGTGTGGCACCTTATCGAGCGGCTCGAGATCGAGCCGTCTCCGGAGGTCGCGCTGTGCTGCTACGTGGCGCTCATGACCGACACCGGCAGGTTCCAGCACGAGAACACCACTGCTGCGGCACTCCGCGACGCTGCCGCCATGATCGACGCCGGCGTCGATCCCGCCGACGCTGCGCGACTCGTGTACCAGGAGCGCTCGGCGGCCTCTCTCGCACTCGAGGCGTGCGCGATGGCGCGGCTCGCGCTCGTGAACAACGACCGCGTCGCGTGGTCGTGGATCACCGACGAAGACTACGTGGACTGCGGCGCACGGCCTGAGGACGCCGAATACCTCCCCGATGCCCTTCGCAGGATCGGCGGTGTCGACGTGGTCATCCTCTTGCGCCACGTGGGCGGGGAGATCCGGGGCAACCTGCGCTCCAAGACCGGCTTTGATGTCGGTGCGGTGGCACGCGGCTTCGGTGGTGGTGGCCATCATGCTGCTTCCGGCTTCACATTCGAAGGCACGGTGGACCAACTCCTGCCGCGCCTGCTCGCCGCCCTGCCCGGAGGGGAGTAGCGTGACGGCCCGCCGCGGAGCGAGCGGGCTTGCGGGAATCCTCCCGATCGACAAGCCTGCCGGCATGACGAGCCACGACGTGGTCGCCGTGGTTCGTCGCGCGACAGGGGAGGGGCGTGTTGGTCACGCTGGCACCCTCGACCCTATGGCCACCGGCCTGCTCGTGGTGCTGGTGGGACCTGCCACCCGGCTCGCGCCGTACCTGACCGCTCAGCGCAAGACCTACGAGGCGCGCGTGGTCTTCGGCATGCAGACGGACACCGACGATGCCGAGGGGCAGACCACCGAGACCAGCCCCGTCCCGGCCGAGGTGCTCGATCCCGCATACGCCCGCCGCGTACTCGGCGAGTGGGTGGGGACCCGCGAGCAGATGCCGCCCGCGTACTCCGCGGTCAAGCTCGCCGGACGCAAGGCCTACGAGATAGCGCGTGCGGGTGGCGACCCGGAACTCTCTCCGCGCACGGTCGAACTGCACGCGGCCGAGCTGCTGCGCACCGATGCCGGGCCCCCGCCGGCCTGGCACGTGTCGCTCACTGTCTCCAAGGGCTTCTACGTGCGTTCGTTCGCCCGCGACCTGGGACGCGCGCTCGGGACCGTCGCGCACCTGGGCGAGCTGCGCCGCACGGGCTCTGGACGCCTCACACTCGCCGACGCCCACGAACTCGCCCAGGTCACCGCCGCCACGCCGGCCGAGATCGCGTCGCTTTTCGCCGACCCCATCGCCGCTCTCGGTCTGCCGGGCACAAACGTCGATGAGCACACGGCGGCAGCGGTCGCGAACGGCGCAGCCATCCCGCTGAGCGCGATTCCGCCCGAGCTTGCAGAGGAGGCGTCCCTTGCAATCGCGTCGTGCGGTACGCTTCTGGGCATCTACGAACCTGCCGAGGACGGCACGTCGTACCGGGCGGCGGTCGTGATTCCGGGGGGCGTGAGGGGAGGGGACGCGTGAGCGCGAACGTGGTCGAGTGGCACGGCGACATGGACTCGCTCGGTCAGGCGGTCGCCGCGATCGGCGTGTTCGACGGTGTGCACGTAGGCCACACGGAGCTGATCCGCGACGCGACCGACCTGGCGGCCCTGCGACACGCGCGTTCGGTAGTGGTGACATTCGACCGCGACCCTGAGCAGGTGGTCGTGCCCGACAAACACGTGCCCCAACTGCTGACCCTGGAGGACAAGCTCGATCTGATCGGCAAGCTGGGTGTGGACACGATACTGGTGATCCCTTTCTGCGTGAACATGGCTGAGAAGTCCGCGCAGCGCTTCCTCGAGGACGTATTGCTTGTCGCACTCGACCCCATCGCGGTCGCTGTGGGTCACGACTTCCGCTTCGGACACGGTGCGTCGGGCACGGTGGCCACCCTCGAGCGGTTCGGCGCCGAGCACGGCTTTGACGTCGTCGCCTACCCGCTGGTCGAAATGGACGGGGCACCGATCACTTCTACGCGCATCCGCGCGCTCATCGCCGCCGGGGACGTGGCGACCGCTACGCGACTCCTGGGCAGGCCGCACCGCGTGAACGGGCGCGTCACACGCGGGCGGGGCGAGGGCGCACGCGTGATCGGCGTGCCCACCGCGAACATCACGCCTTGGGCCCACGCCGCGTTGCCCGCCGACGGCGTGTACGCAGGTCACGTGATCCTGAACGGCGATAGTCGCGTCGCGGCGGTATCCGTCGGCAGGCCGCCTATGTACCCCACGGCGCTCGACCGCCTCGAAGCGCACCTGCTCGACTTCGACGGCGAGCTGTACGGCACCGAACTCGTGGTCACCTTCGACGAGCGCCTGCGAGACCAGCACGTGTACGACTCGGTCGACCAGCTGGCCGCAGCGATCCGCGCGGACATCGAGCAAGTACGGGAGCGGGTGCCCAAGTGACGCCCCGCGACCACGAGCTGCCCCCCGACCCGTTCGCCGACGAGGGCGTGGACGACATCTTCGCGCTCGAACGTGCCGAGGAACTCGCGCGCGGCGACGCCCAGGGCTACGACCCGCGCTGGGACGACCTGGGCGGGGAGCCCACCATGGACGATTTCGACGAGGCGGCGGGGGAACTCGACGGGGAGCGCGAAGCACTAGGTCGCGGTGACGACGAACGCGCCACCGGGCCGTTCACCGCGATGCTGCCCTGGGTCGGCACGATCGCCGCATTCCTCGTGCTCGCACTCCTACTGATCTACGGCGTGCGGTGGTTCTGACGCTCCCACCGCGGCACTCTCGACCCTGTGCTATACTTCACCGGTTGTCATAGCGACTACCCTCGTACCGGGTCCGGCGACTCACCACCGCTTCACTCAGTCGAGGGCGAACTCAGAGCAGGAAGGTGGAACTGCATATGCCGCTGCCCAAGGACGTCAAGTCCGAGATCATTGCCGAGCACGCCCGAGGCGAGGGCGACACCGGCTCAACCGAGGTTCAGATCGCGCTTCTTTCCAAGCGCATCAGCGATCTCACCGAGCACCTCAAGATGCACAAGAAGGACCATCACACGCGTCGCGGGCTGCTCAAGCTCGTCGGCCAGCGCCGGCGACTGCTCAACTACCTGAAGAAGACCGACATCGAGCGCTATCGCGGACTCGTGCAGAAACTCGGTCTGCGCGGGTAGCTACACATCAGGACGTCCGAAGGCGGGGAGTGTCCCCGCCTTCGTGCTACGGGCTCGCCGGATGCGAGTCGCATGAATGTCCTTCCGCGCAAGGGGCGCGGGAGAGAGGGAGAGAGAAGAGAAGTAGATGTCTAAGATCGTTGAGAGTTTCGAACTGTACGGTAAGGAGTACACGCTAGAGACCGGAGAACTCGCAAAGCAGGCCGGAGGGGCCGTTGTCATTCGCCAAGGCGACACAGTCGTCCTCGTGACCGCCACTGCGTCCCGAGAGCCCAAGGACCTGGATTTCCTTCCGCTGACCGTCGATTTCGAGGAGCGGATGTACGCTGCGGGCAAGCTACCCGGCGGATTCATCAAGCGCGAGGCGCGGCCCAGCGAGAAGGCAACGCTCACGGCCCGCATGATCGACCGCCCGATCCGCTCAGCCATCGCGGAGGGCTTCCGCAACGAGGTGCAGGTCATCGCGACCGTTCTCGGTGCCGACCAGGTGCACCAGCCCGATGTCATCTCGATCATCGGCGCGTCGGCCGCCATGACACTGGCCGGAATCCCGTTCGAAGGACCGCTTGCCGGCGTGCGTGTCGCTCGCGTTGAAGGCGAATTCTGCGTGAACCCCACGTTCGATGAGACCGAGGTCTCCGACCTGGACTTGCTCGTCGCCGGCTCACCCGACGCCGTGTTCATGCTCGAGGCCGGCGCCGCCGAGGTCTCCGAAGAGGACATGCTCGATGCCATGATGTTCGCCCAGGAGGCGATCACGGCATTCTGCGAAGTGCACGACCGCCTCATCGCCAAGCTCGGTGAGATCAAGCCGCTCGACGTGCGGCTGCGCACCCTGGACGAGGCGCTCGTTGAGCGGGTGACCGCCGCTGGTGCCGACAAGATGCGAGCAGCCCTGCACAATCCCGACAAGCACGCCCGCATGGACGCCGTCGGCGCCGTCAAGGACGAGGTCCTGGCGACCTTTTCCGAAGAGGAGCTTGCCGAGTTCGGCCGCGACGTGAAGGCAGCCCTCAAGCTGCTGGAGAAGAAGACCATGCGCGCCATGGTGCTCGAAGAGGGCGAGCGTGCCGACGGCCGCAAGGTCGACGAGATCCGTCAGATCAGCTGCACGGCGGGCTACCTGCCGCGCAGTCACGGTTCTGGGCTGTTCACTCGCGGCCAGACCCAGGTGCTCTCGGTGCTGACCCTCGGCATGCTCTCCGAGTGGCAGCGCATCGACACGATCGACATCGCCGAGGGCAAGCGCTACATCCACCACTACAACTTCCCGCCGTTCTCGACCGGCGAGACCGGCTTCATGCGCGGTCCGAAGCGCCGCGACATCGGTCACGGTGCGCTCGCCGAGCGCGCGTTGCTGCCGGTCGTACCGCCGGAAGACGAGTTCCCGTACACGGTCCGAATCGTGAGCGAGGTGCTGGAGAGCAACGGGTCGTCGTCGATGGCGTCGGTGTGCGGCTCCACGCTCGCGCTCATGGACGCCGGCGTGCCGATCGCGGCTCCGGTCTCGGGTATCGCCATGGGGCTGATCAAAGAAGGCGACGACGTCGCCGTCCTTTCCGACATACAGGGCCTCGAGGACTTCCTGGGCGATATGGACTTCAAGGTCGCGGGCACGCCGAACGGCATCACCGCGATGCAGATGGACAACAAGGCCAAGGGCCTGTCGGTCGACATCCTGCGCCAAGCGCTCATGCAGGCCAAAGAAGGTCGCGCGCACATCCTGGGCAAGATGCTCGAGGAGATCTCCGAGTCGCGTGCCGAGATGAGCGAGTACGCACCGCGAATCCTCACCATCAAGATCCCGTCCGACAAGATCCGCGAGGTCATCGGCTCGGGCGGTAAGGTCGTGCGTGGCATCCAAGAGGAGACCGGCGCCCAGATCGACATCGAGGAAGACGGCACGATCTACATCGCGTCGCGCGACCTCGGCGGCGAGGAGGCGCTCAAGCGCATCCAAGCCATCGTGAAGGAGCCGGAGATCGGCGAGGTCTACGAGGACGCTCGCGTGGTCTCCGTGCAGTCGTTCGGCGCGTTCGTCGAGCTCTCGCCGGGCAAGGACGGCCTTCTGCACATATCCCGCGTGGCCCAGGGCCGCGTGGACAAGGTCGAAGACGTGCTCAACGTCGGCGACACCGTCACGGTCAAGATCCTGGACGTCGACGACCGGGGCAAGGTCTCGCTCGACCGCCTCGACAAGCCCGAGGCGCCCCCGTCTTCCGGCGGCGGTGGCGGCGGTGGCGGCGAGCGCAAGGACCGCGGCGAGCGCGGTGGCGAGCGCTCAGGCGGTGGCGGTCAGCACAGGCGGCCGCGACGCCGGCACGAGTAACGCACCCTTCATCCGGGCGGGCTTTCTAGCCCGCCCGGATGCGTACGGTGCCACGCACTCCTCGCTCGCGTTATCCTTGGCCTCAAGCGCTCCCCGCCCCGACATGTAGCACCGGCGTGGGGCAACGATAGGAGCCTCATGTTCTATCGCAAGACCATCCTGGAAAACGGCATCACCGTGCTTTCCGAGCACATCGACACGGTGCGTTCGGTCGCGCTCGGCGTATGGTTCGCCGTGGGCAGCCGCGACGAGTCTCCTCCCGAGGCAGGCATGTCCCACTTCATGGAGCACATGATGTTCAAGGGCACGCCCACGCGAACCGCCGCACAGATCTCCGAGACGTTCGACAGCCTGGGCGCCGAGCTTAATGCGTTCACGTCCAAGGAGTACACCTGCTACTACTCCCGGCTGGTCGACGAGCACCTGCCTGTGGCCGTTGAGGTCCTCTGCGACATGGTGTGCAACGCCCTGCTTGCCGACGATGCGTGCGAACGCGAGCGCGAGGTCGTGATCGAGGAGATCGCGCGCATGGAGGACACGCCCGACGACCGCATCCACGAGATCTTCGCCCGCGCGCTGTGGCCCGGGCACCCGATCGGGCTGTCGGTCCTTGGCAATCGTGAAACGGTGGGCGGTTTCGACCACGAGGCGTCGGTCACGTTTCGCCGGCGGCACTACCTGACCGGCAACTGCGTGGTCGCCGCAGCGGGCAACGTGGACCACGACGCGCTGGTCGACCTCGTGCGCAAGCACTTGGTGCTTGCTGACGGACCTCGCTCCGAGCGCCCGGTCGCCCAGGCCGTCGAGGCGTCGCGTCTCGCGGTGTTGGAGAAGGAGACCGAGCAGGCGCACATCTGCTACGGCACCGCGTCCATGAACGCCCACCACGACGACCGCTTCGTGCTCACGGTTCTCGACACGGTGCTGGGCGGCGGCATGTCCTCGCGCCTGTTCCAGGAGATCCGCGAGAAGAAGGGCCTGGCCTACGCCGTGTTCAGCTTCCACTCGCTATACCAGGACACCGGGCAGTTCACGGTCTACGCAGGCACCAGGCCGTCCAACACCGAGGAAGTCGTCCGACTGATCCAGGCCCAAGTCGAGCGCATGCGCACCGAAGGTGTGTCTGCCGAAGAGCTAGAGCGCGCCCAGGAGTCCATCAAGGGCCACCTGGTCCTCGGCCTGGAAAGCACGCGAAATCGCATGACGCGCCTGGGCAAGAACGAAGCCACCGGCGGGGAACTGCTCTCCGTTGACGAGCTCGTTCAGCGGATAGACGCGGTGACGCGCGAAGACGTGCTACGCGTCGCCGAAGACGTGTTCTCGACACAACGAGTGCTGGCGTTGATCGGCCCGTACAGCGCCGAAGACGTCGAGCACCTGGTTGGCTAGCACGAGGGGGCGAATCGCGACATGATCGACGTTCTCGTAGCAGGCGCGGCAGGCAAGATGGGCCGCGAGGTGATCAAGGCCGTGACCGCTGCCGACGGCATGCGCGTGGTGGCCGGCGTCGACCCCGGCTGGGCGGGCAAACCCATCGACGACGGCGCGGGTGGGGAAGTGCTCGCCGTCCCGGACCTGGCCGGGGCCGTCGAGCAGGCCTCACCGCATGTGGTGGTGGACTTCACCGCCCCCGATGTCGTCGAGGCCAACGTGAGGACAGCCCTGGCCGCTGGTGTGGATTGCGTTGTCGGTACGACCGGGCTTTCGCAGACGACCCTGGAGTCCCTGGCTGCGCCAGCACCAGAGGGCACGTGTTTGTTCGTGGCCCCGAACTTCGCCATCGGCGCGGTGCTGATGATGCGCTTCGCCCAGGAGGCGGCGCGCCACATGCCCCACGTCGAGATCGTGGAGCTGCACCACGACCGCAAGGCCGACGCTCCCTCGGGCACCGCCTTGCGCACCGCCTCGCTGATCAGCGCCGCGCGCGCGAAAGAGCCGACCGTCCCGGGAAGCGAGACCGAGATCGAAGCCGGCGCACGGGGCGCGACCGTGGACGGAATACATGTGCACTCCGTCCGGCTTCCGGGCCTGGTGGCCCACCAGGAAGTCCTGTTCGGCGGGCAGGGGCAGACGCTGTCGTTGCGCCACGACTCGATCGACCGGACCTCGTTCATGCCCGGCGTGTTGCTTGCCGTGCGCAGTGTCGGCGCGATGTCGGGGCTCGTTGTCGGTCTCGAACATCTCTTGGAGAACGAGTGAGCGACGAGCGCTCATCGGCCGATCGTGCGAAGCCCGATGCGGCCTCGCCGGGCGGCGACCGGCCAGTGGTCGTGATGAAGTTCGGCGGCACCTCGGTTGCCGAGCGCACCGGTCGTGATGCGATAGCTCAGCGAGTGCGCGACGCACTCGACGCAGGCGAGAGACCCGTCCTGGTAGTGTCGGCCATGGGGCGTGCCGGGGCACCGTATGCCACCGACACGCTGCTGGGCTTGGTCGACGGCTTGCCCGACGACGCGCGCGAGCGCGATCTGCTCATGGGAAGCGGCGAGGTCATCGCGGCCGTGGTGCTTGCGCACGAGTTGCGCCAAGCCGGGATCGAATCGCGTGCGTTCACCGGGCCCGAGGCCGGTATCGCGACCGACGGCACGCACGGCGCCTCCGACGTCACCGAGATCCACACCGGCCCGTTGGCGTCCGCGCTATCAGACGGGCTGGTACCCGTGGTGGCTGGATTCCAGGGAATGGCCGACGATGGACGCCTCACCACCCTGGGCAGGGGAGGCTCGGACACCACCGCGTGCGCCATCGGCGTCGCGCTGGGCGCCGACCGCGTCGAGATCTACACCGACGTGGACGGCGTGATGACCGCCGACCCGCGCGCCTGCCAAGACGCCGGCGTGCTCAGCGTGATCCGTGCCGACGAGCTGTTCCAGATGGCCAGGCACGGGGCCCGGGTCGTCCACACCCCCGCCGCCGAACTGGCGCTCTCCAGCGGGCTGTCCGTGCGCGTCCGAAACACGTTCACCGATCATCCCGGCACCGAGGTCGTGAGCGTCGATGCGTACCGACCCTCACGCGTGGCGACCGCGGTGACACACGCCGACGGCGTCGCGCGCGTGCGCGTGGCACTGCCCGCGCCCGAAGGCACGCCGGCCAACATGGCCGCGCAAGCACGTGTGTACCGGGCGATGGCGGACGCGTCCATCTCGCTCGACATGTTCACCCCGCTCGGCGAGACGCTGGTGTTCTCGGTCGATCAGGCATCTCTCGATCGCGCGTGCGACGTCCTGGGACAACTCGGGCTGACCCACGTGGTCCAGGCCGAGCTTGCGAAGGTGACGCTGGTCGGCGCGGGCATGCACGGCGTGCCCGGCGTCATGGCCACGATGGCCGATACACTTGCCCGGGCCGGAGTCACCGTGCTCCAGACTGCCGACAGCCACACCACTATCTCCGTCCTGGTACCTGCCGAAGACTCACCAAAAGCCATCAGCGCGCTGCACGCCGCGTTCGGGCTCGACTCCCCCGCTAAGAGCCCCGGCCGCGAGCACACTGCGTGACGGCTCGTTGACGCGTGCGAGCCCCCGCAGGCGGGCCGTCAGGGCAATGTGGCACAATACTGCACGTGAACGCACCTGCGGCGGGCCTTCGTCGGCCTGCTTTGTCAAAAGGGAGCTCCACCATGACTGAACCGCGATTCGGACGGATGTTGACCGCCATGGTCACCCCGTTCACGCCCGACGGTGATCTCGACCTCGACCGAGCGCGCGAACTCGCGACCAAGCTGCTCGACGAGGGCTCTGACGGCCTGATCGTGTGCGGCACGACAGGCGAATCGCCCACTGTGTTCTACGACCAGAAGATCGAGCTGTTCAAAGCGGTCATCGGTGCCGTGGACGGGCGCGCGCCCATCGTCGCCAACGCCGGGGACAACTGCACCGACGATTCGGTCGACTTCGCGCGCAAGGTCGTCGGGCTCGGTGTCGACGCGATCATGGCCGTGGTGCCGTACTACAACAAGCCTCCGCAAGAAGGGCTCTACCGGCACTTCTGCACGATCGCGAGCGCGGTGGACGTTCCCGTGATCTTGTACAACATCCCCGGACGCAGCGTGATCAACATGGAGCCGGATACGATTCTGCGTGTGGCGCATGACTGTCCCAACGTGGTCGCGGTCAAGCAGGCCAATGCCGACCTGTCGCAAAGCGCCGCCATTCTGGCTGGAGCGCCGGACGGCTTCGAGATCCTGGCTGGCGACGACGAGCTCACGCTCCCGCTGATGGGATTGGGCGGAAGCGGGGTCATCTCGGTCATCAGCCACGTGGCCGGTCCGCAGTTCAAGAAGATGATCAACGCGCAGGCTGCAGGCGATCACACCCGTGCCCTGCGCATACATCTCGAGCTCTTGCCCCTCATGAAGGCGCTCTTCATGACTGCCAACCCGATCATGGTGAAGAAGGCCTTGGAGTTGCAGGGGTTCTCTGTCGGCGGACTCAGATTGCCGCTGATCGAGGCGAACGCCGAGCAGACCGCCGAACTCGAGCGCGTCATGCGCCGGACCGGCGTGCTGCCCGCATAACACGACCGAACCGCACCGTCCGCTGGGCTGTGCGAGACATACACGAAGACCGCGCCAACCGCGCGGCCCGACCTAAGGAGCACACGAGCACACCGAATGACACAGAAGAAGAATCGCCTACGCATCATCCCGCTTGGCGGGCTCGATGAGATAGGCAAGAACATGACCGTGATCGAGTACGGCAACGACATGGTCGTAATCGACGCGGGCATCATGTTTCCCGACGAAGACCACCCGGGCGTAGACCTCATCCTCCCGGACTACAGCTACGTCGTGAAGCGCAAGGACAAACTCCGCGGCATCATCATCACCCACGGACACGAGGACCACACGGGCACCGTACCCTACCTGCTCAAAGATGTGGGAGAGCGTGTGCCTGTCCTCGGCACGAAACTGACCTTGGGGCTCATACAGGTCAAGCTCGAGGAACACGGCATCAAGAAGGCGAAGCTGCGCGAGATCAAGACCGGCAGCCACGTCAGCCTTGGCATCTTCGGGTTCGACTTCCTGCCGGTGAACCACTCGATCCCTGACGGTGTGGCGGTCGTCGTACGCACACCGGTCGGCAACATCTTGCACACCGGTGACTTCAAGCTAGACCAGACGCCTATCGACGGCAGGCTCACGGACTACCAGGCGCTTGCACGCGTGGGCAAGCAGGGCGTCATGCTGCTCATGAGTGACTCGACCAACGCCGAATCGCCCGGGATCACCCGCTCCGAGGCTTCCGTGGGCGACCCGCTCCGCCGCATCTTCGCCGAGGCCGAGCAGCGCGTGATCGTGGCATCGTTCGCCAGCCATATCCACCGCATGCAGCAGATATGTGACGCTGCGGTGGCTAGCGGGCGAAAAGTGGTCGTGACCGGGCGTTCGATGATCAACAACACGCGCATCGCGCGCCAGCTCGGGTACCTGGACATAGCCGAGGAGGACATCCTAGACGCCTACGACATGGGTGACCTGCCACCCAAGGAGGTCTGCGTCCTGTCGACAGGCAGCCAGGGCGAGCCGCTCTCCGCGCTCGCGCGTATGGCGAACGCCGACCACAAGACCGTGCAAGTGGAGTCGGGTGACACCGTGGTCATTGCGGCCTCTCCCGTCCCCGGCAACGAGAAGGCCGTCTGGCGCGTCATCAACCGGCTCACGAAGGCCGGTGTCGACGTGAAGCACAAAGGCTCGGCCGACGTGCACGTGTCGGGCCACGCGGCCAGCGAGGAGCTCAAGCTGATGCTCAATCTCGTCCAGCCGCGCTACTTCGTGCCGATCCACGGCGAGAGCCGCCACCTGCGGGCGCACGCATCGCTCGCGCAAGCGGTAGGCGTCCCCGAGGAGAACGTGTTCGTTATGGAGAACGGCGAGTGCCTCGAGATCACCGAGGGTTCGGCGCGCATCTCCGAGCATGTCGAGTCCGGGGTCGTGTATGTAGACGGCCTCTCAGTCGGCGACGTGGGACAGGTCGTCCTGCGCGACCGCCAACTGCTGTCCCGCGACGGCATCGCCACGATCGTGATCGCGATCGACGCGCAGACAGGCAAGCCGATGGGGGAGCCCGAACTCGTCACGCGCGGCGTGATCTTCGGCCCCGAGTCCGGGCCGCTACTGGAGGAGGCGCGTGCGCGCATCGCCAAGACGCTCGCCAAGACCGCCAAAGAGGGCGCAACCGACCATGCGGTGGTCAAGAACGCGGTCCGGGAGTCACTCTCGCAGTTCTTGTGGGAGAAGATCCGGCGGCGGCCGATGATCATTCCCGTGGTCATGGAGGTCTAGGTGGAGATACTCCAAGCGATCATCCTCGGCATCGTCCAAGGCGTTGCCGAGTTCCTGCCGATATCGTCCTCCGGCCATCTCCGACTCATCCAAGACGGTCTTGGCTGGTCGGACTTCGGTCTCGCGTTCGACACGCTGGTGCACGTCGCGACGCTTCTGGCCGTCGTGGTGTACTTTCGCGCGGACATGTGGCACATGGTCCGTGCAGCCTTCTCGCGTGACGCCGAGCGCGCCGACGACCGGCGTCTAGCTTGGCTTGTGGTCGTGGCCACCATCCCGACCGGCATCATCGGCCTGGCGGGAAGCGACTTCTTCGAGACCGCGGACCTGCTCTGGGTCGGCGTGGCGCTCCTGATCACCTCGGCCACGCTCGCGCTCACCGATCGGCTCTCCCGCCACACGCTTCATAGCGCCACGCGTCTTTCGTGGGGCCGAGGAGTGCTCGTCGGCATCGCGCAGGGCATCGCGGTCATGCCCGGCATATCGCGCTCGGGCGCGACCATGGCGGCCGGCATGGGCGTCGGGCTCGACCGCGAGCAAGCGGCGCGCTTCTCGTTCCTGCTGTCCGCGCCCATCATCCTGCTCGCGGGTGCCAAGCAAGCACTAGACGTGATCGGCGGCGAGTCCGCGCTGCCCTCTGTGGCGGCTACCCTTCTGGGCTTCATCGCCGCCGCCCTCACTGGCTACGTGGCCATCGCTGGCCTCATGTCGTTTCTGAAACGCCACACCTTCCTGCCATTCGTGGTCTACACCGCCTTGTTGGGCACCGCCGTGATAGTCTGGCAACTGGTAGGCTGACGAGGAAGAATCATGGCCAAACAGGGCTCAGGCAGACAGTCGAAGCGATCGAGCGGTTCCGCCCGGTCCACGGGCAAGCGCCTTGCGCGCACCGATACGTCCGTCGCTCCCGTCTTAGACGAGCAGTCCCGCAACGACATCTACGGCGTCATCATCACCGCCACCGCGATCGCGCTGGCAGTCGCGGTGCTCTCCGAAGGCGCCGGGTTGCTCGGCGGCATGTTGGCGACAGGGCTGCGACTCGGCTTCGGGATAGGCGCCTACGTCCTGCCGGTCTTGATGCTGCTGTGGGGCGTGAGCTTCTTCGTGCGCGCGTTCGCCATCAGCGAAACGCGGGTCGGGACCGGCCTGGGCATCGTGCTCGTGAGCTTCATCGCCATGGTCACGATCGCAACGCCGCTCGCAAGTATGTGGGAGCACTCCGCGCTCGAGACTCACGGTGGCTACCTGGGCGGCGTCATCGCGTGGGCGCTTCGCTCGCTTGTCGGTGACACTATCTCGTACGTGCTGCTGGCCGCGGGGATGGTGATCGGCCTCGTGATCACCGGGCTGTCGATCACAGGGCTCGTCGACTGGCTGGTCGATACCTTCGCACCTCGACCTGCCGACGAGCCGGCAGAGCGGCCGCGTCGCGAACGGGCGCCCCGCACCATGCCGCTTGACGTGGTGGACAGCGACACACTCCCCGAGATGTCCGCACCGCAAGCAGCCTCGCGCCAGGCCGCGTCGGCTCGCCGCGGTGACCCGGAGGCCAAGCGCTCGACCGTCCCGACCGTCCGTGCCGCCGCGCCCAGACGCATGGAGGGCTTCGAGCTGCCGCCGCTTTCGCTGCTCTTGCGAACCACCGAGCCTTCTGCGAAACACCGCGCATCCAACCGTGAGCTGAAGTCCACGGCTACGGTGATCGAGGACACGCTTGCGACCTTCGACGTCCCCGCGGTGGTCAAGAACTGGATCCCCGGTCCCACCGTCACCATGTTCGAGATCGAGCTGCCACGCGGTATCAAGGTCAACCGGGTCACCGCACTGGCCGACGACCTCGCCCTAGCGCTTGCCGCGCCCACGGTGCGCATCCTCGCGCCGATCCCCGGCAAATCGCTGGTCGGCATCGAGGTCCCCAACGAGCGGCGCTCGACCGTCACCCTGGGCGACGTGCTGCCCGATCCAGCAGCCCACGCAGGCGGGCCGTTGCTCCTGGGCATAGGCAAGGACGTGTCGGGTGATTCGGTCACGGCGGACCTATCCACTATGCCTCACCTGCTCATAGCCGGCTCTACCGGTACCGGCAAATCGGTGTGCATCAACGCGCTGCTCACATCGATCCTGATGCGTTCCACGCCTGCCGAGGTGCGCCTGATCCTGATCGACCCGAAGCGGATCGAACTCTCGTTGTACAACGGAGTGCCTCACCTATACGTGCCTGTCGTCACCGAGGCCAAGGAGGCGGCATCCGCGCTCGCGTGGGCCGTCACCGAGATGGACCTGCGCCTCAAGCGCCTACAGAAAGCGGGCGCGCGCAACATCGGCATGTACAACTCCATGGTGCAGGAGGGCTCGGGACCCGAGGGTGCCGAGGAGATGCCGTACCTGGTGATCGTGATCGACGAGCTGGCCGACCTGATGATGGTGGCAGCCAAAGAGGTCGAGGACTCGATCTGCCGGATCGCGCAGCTCGCGCGGGCGGCCGGTATCCACCTGATTGTGGCGACCCAGCGCCCGAGCACCGACATCATCACCGGGCTGATCAAGACAAACATCACGAACCGGATCGCGTTCGCGGTCGGCTCGAGCATCGACTCGCGGGTGATCTTGGACCAGCCGGGCGCGGAGCGACTTGTCGGCCTTGGAGACATGCTGTTCTCCACACCGGCTTTGGCCAAACCCAAGCGTGTGCAGGGAGCGTTCGTCTCTGAGCCTGAGATCATGGCGGTCGTGGACCATCTTAAGGAGCAAGCCGAACCGGAGTACCACGAGGACATTCTGCACCTCAAGGTTGCCGCGACAGGCGGCGGTCTCGATATGGGCGAGGAGGACGATCCGCTGTTGTGGGAGGCGGCGGACATCGTTGTTACTTCCGGGATGGGCTCGACCTCGCTCCTGCAGCGTCGCCTTAAGGTCGGCTATGCTCGTGCCGGACGCATCATGGATATGCTCGAAGCCAAGGGGATCGTCGGGCCACCCGATGGGAGCAAGCCTCGCGAGGTCTTGGCTGACGTCGAGGACATCGAGGGCATCAAGGCGTTCGAGCGTTCCGAAGAGGAGGGGGAGGGGTAGCGTCGATGAGCAGCACGATCGGTGAGACCCTCTCGAGCGCCCGGCGTGCGCAAGGCGTCACGCTCACCGAGGCCGAGGTGGCCACGTGCATTCGCGCCAAACGCCTCGAGGCGCTCGAGAAGGACGACTGGGACGCCCTGCCCAACCCCGCCTACGTCAAGGGCTACATAATCAGTTACGCCAAGTTCCTGGGACTCGACCCGAACCCGTTGCTCGAACAGTTCCGCAAGGATTTCGGGTTCGCGCAGCCGCCTTCGGAGCAGCTTGTTCCACGCGAACAGGTAGTGGCACCCAGGGACCAAGCCCACGCCATCCCATTTCGGGCTGTCGCAGCGGTCATAGCGGTCATAGCCGTCGGCGTGCTTGTGGTGTGGGGTATCGGCCGGCTCGTGTCGGGACCCGAAGAGCCGCTCCCGATCCCGAACACGCCTGCGGAGTCCACCTCCACGACGGGGCCCGCGGGCGAGGGCGCAACGCCCGGCGTGGGCGAGACCCAGACCCCAGCCGGGCAGGAGACGACCGCTCCCGCGACTCTCGGAGAGCCCTTCACACTCCGCGTCGAAGTGGCGCCCACCGCCGCATCGTGGCTCCGCGTCACGATCGACGGGCTCAAGGCCTACGAAGGCACGTTGCCCGGCGGCGAGACCAAGGAGTGGGAGGTCACCGATACGGCCGTGATCCGGATCGGCAAGGCTTCGGCCGTCACCGTCTACCGCGACGGTGAGGTCGTCGAGATCCCTCCAGGCGCAGCCGACGTGCCCGAGATCACCCTGACCACCCAAGACTAGCCGTCAGCGGAGCGCGCCGCTCCCGAGACGAACGTCGAGGAGGACACATGGCCAAAGACCAGAGTTTCGATGTTGTCTCTCAGGTAGACATGCAGGAAGCCGACAACGCCGTAAGCCAGGCGGCTCGCGAGCTTTCCACCCGCTACGACCTGAAAGACAGCGGCTCGTCGATCTCCTTGGACAAGTCCGCCGCCACCGTCACGATAGCCGCTCCGAGCGACTTCGTGGCCAAGCAGGTCCGCGACATCCTCGAATCGAAATTGGTCAAGCGCGGTATCGACCTCAAGGCGCTGTCGTGGGGGAACCCTGAGTCCGCGTCCGGCGGGACCGTACGCGTGGCTGCCCGCATCATCAACGGCATAGATGCGGAGATCGCGCGCAAGATCAACAAGGACATCAAGGACGAGAAGTACAAGGTGAAGGTGCAGATCGAGGGCGACAAGCTGCGCGTGTTCTCCCCGAAACGCGACATTCTGCAAGAGGTCATCGCGTTTCTGAAGGACAAGGACTACGGCATCCCTCTGCAGTTCACGAACTATCGCTGATCTCGCCGCGCCCATGACACCCGACCGCGCACGGTCCGCTCCAGCCATCCACTTCCTGACCCTCGGCTGCCCTAAGAACGAGGTCGACAGCGACCGCATGCGAGCCCTCGTCGCCGGGTCCGCGTTCCGCATCGCCAACGACCTCGACGACGCCGACGTCGTTGTGGTGAACACGTGCGCGTTCATCCAAGACGCGGTAGAGGAGTCGATCTCGGCGGTTCTCGATCTGGCCCAGGACTGGCGGCCGGCCGGCCCCGACCGCCGCATCGTGGTGGCCGGTTGCATGCCGTCCCGCTACGGACTCGAACTCGAGACCGCGCTCACCGAGGCCGATGCGTTCGTCCCCGTCGCAGAAGAAGGCGCGCTCCTCGGCATACTTGACAGACTCACAGGTCACCGGCCTGGAGAGACCCGCGGTCCCGCGCGGTCGGGCGACGTGGGCCCTTCGGCCTATCTGCAGGTCTCGGACGGCTGTCACCGCTCCTGCTCGTACTGCACGATCCCCACGATCCGCGGACCGTATCGCTCCAGACCGCTCGGTGAAATCGGGGAGGAGGCAGCGTTCCTTGCGCGGCGTGGCGCGAGAGAGATCGTGCTGATCGGCCAAGACATATCGGCGTACGGGCGGGACCTCGGCGTCGACCACACGCTCGCGAACGTCGTCCGCACCGTGGCCACCACCGAGGGCGTCGCGTGGACGCGACTCATGTACGTCCAGCCCGACGGCGTCACCGACGATCTCCTTGACACGATGGCTTCACTGCCGTCGGTGTGCCACTACCTGGACATCCCGCTGCAGCACGTCGCGCCACACGTGCTCAACGCGATGCACCGGCCCGGGTCCGCCGAGCAGTTCTTAGGCCTGCTCGACAAGATCCGGTCGCACATGCCCGACATCGCCCTTCGCACCACTATGATGACCGGGTTTCCCGGCGAGACCGAAGCCGACGTCGCGGCTCTGGTCGACTTCGTGGAGCAGGCGCACTTCGACTATGTAGGCGTGTTCGCGTTCTCTCCCGAACCAGGCACTCGCGCGGCTTCGCTTGACCGTCTACCACCTGCCGAGGAACGTGCGCGGCGCGCGCAAACCCTGCGTGACGCTGCTGACGTGGTGGGTGTCGAGCGCGCCGCTGCATTGGTCGGCAGCGCACTTGAGGTGCTCAGCCTCGGACTGGACGACGACGACGTGCCTGTGGGACGCTGGCGCGGGCAGGCACCCGAGGTCGATGGACTCGTGCTTCTCGACACCGAGGTCCCGACCGGCGCACTCGTCAACGTGTCTGTCACCGACTCGTACGGCTACGACCTGGAAGGCCACGTGACGCCGTGAGCGGCCGCCACACCGGTGTAATGACCTGGGCGAACAGGGTGACGATCCTGCGGATGATGTTTATCCCGGTGTTCGTCGTCGCGCTGCTGGCCCGGCTGCCGAACTGGGGCCCGTGGTGGGCAGCGGCGCTGTTCGTCCTGCTCATGTCCACTGACGCCGTTGACGGCTACCTGGCACGCTCGCGCAACGAGGTCACCACGTTCGGCAAGCTGATCGATCCATTGGCCGATAAGCTGCTGGTGACCGCCGCGCTCGTGGCGCTTGTGGACCTGCAGACGCTTCCCGCTTGGATCGCACTCGCGATCATCGCTCGCGAGTTCATCGTCTCGGGCTTGCGCATGGTCGCGGTGGCTGAAGGCAAAGTCATCTCGGCGTCGTCCTTCGGCAAGACGAAGACGTTCCTGCAAAGCGTGGCGATCGTCGCGTTCATCCTCAAGGACAGCGATCCCGTCCTTGCCGTGGGGTCGGGGGTCGCCTCGGCAGTCCAATGGTTCTCGTGGGGCATCATGGCGCTCGCCCTCGCGCTCACCATCTACTCCATGCTCGACTACTTCTATCACGCCCGAGAAGTCATCACCGGCCCCTGGGACACCGGCGGCGCCGCCTGACGTGAGGAGTGCCGCATGCGCGGTCGCGCAGCCGTCGTGACTGTCGGTACGGAGCTGGTCAGAGGCCTTCGGCTGGACACCAACGGCCGCGAGCTCGCGTTCGCGCTCGCCAGCCGCGGCTATGAGGTCGTGGAGTGCGTGAGCGTCGGCGACGATGAGCCCATCTTGGCGGCGACGCTGGCGCGGCTGCTCGCCGACACCTCCATGGTCGTCGTCACCGGCGGCCTCGGACCCACCCACGACGACATCACGCGAGAAGCCGCCGCCGCGGCCCTCTCGCTTCCACTGCATGCCGACGAAGGCCTCACGGCCTTTCTGCGCGAGGTCGCCACGCGGCATCGTGACCCTGAAGCTGCGGCCAACGTTCTTCGGCAGGCCATGGTGTTCGACGGGGCGCGCGTGATCGCACCGACGTCGGGCACGGCCGCCGGACAGGTGGTCACGACTGCGACCGGCGCCACACTGGTGTTGCTGCCCGGACCTCCACACGAGATGCGGCCCATGCTCGAAGAGGCCCTCGGTCACGAGCGGCATGCGGGGACTCCCGTGGTGATGCGCTGCGCGGGCATCACCGAGTCCGACGCGCAGGTCATGGCCCAGCGAGCGCTCCGCGCAGTTGACGGCGTCGCGCTCACGGTGCTTGCGACTCCTTCGCTCGTGGACGTTGTGCTCTTCGACGCCGGGGGAGGGCAGGCCGCCCTGTCGCAGGGTCGCCTCGCCGTGGAAGGGGAGCTCGGCGACCGGATATACGGCACAGGCGACATGGCCTTGGCGCAAGCGGTACTGGACGCCGCTCGGAGCGCCGGAGAGACCATCGCGCTCGCCGAGTCGTGCACCGGCGGCATGATAGCTTCCGCCCTCACGGACATCGCTGGCTCCTCGGACTCGTTCCTGGGCGGAATCGTGTCTTACTCCGACGCGGCCAAGGTCGAGCTGCTCGGGGTCGGCATCGACACGATCGGGCGTCACGGCGCGGTCAGCGAGCAGGCGGCGTGCGAGATGGCCCGCGGGGCGGCCATCCGCTTCGGCGCCAGCACTGCTGTGGCGGTCACCGGCATCGCCGGCCCCGGCGGGGCAACCCCCGACAAGCCGGTCGGCACCGTGTGGTTCGCTCTTGCGCGCGAAAGCCGCGTAGACGCGTCCGTCCGCCACATTCCCGGCGACCGCGCCGGGGTCCGCACGCGCGCCACGGTGCACGCGCTCGACCTTTTGCGCCGCGAACTCGCTTCCCGTCCGTGATGCGCGCGTTCGTCGGCATCCCGATCGGTTCCGGATGGCGCTCGGCGCTCACAGCCGCGCGCGACGTGATCCGCGAAGCCGACCCCTCGTGGCGCCGGGCGAACTGGGTCGCTCCCGAGAACCTTCACGTCACGGTCAAGTTCCTCGGCGAGTTGCCGGACGAGTCTGCCGCGTCACTTGCCGAGGACCTGGCCGCGTTGAGCGCGACGCGCCCGTTCGACCTGCCGCTGGAACGTGCGGTGTACGCGGTCCCGTCCTTGTCACGCGCGACGATGCTGTGGGCCACACTGCTCGACCCCGACGCACAGGCCGCCGACTTCGCACGAGCGGTAGACGACATCGCGATGCGCTACGGCGTGACGCCCGATTCGCGAGACTTCCGCCCGCACGTCACTTTGGCGCGCAGCAAGCGGCCCCGGCGACCCCGTGGCCTGGGTGAAGCGGAGCACGCCGCACGCGAGTTGCTCGGGACGCGCGACACGGTGTCAGTGGGAGAGGTTAGGCTGTTCCGCAGCACACTCACACCGCACGGGCCGATCTACGACGTGCTTGCGTCTGTGCTGTTGAACGGTGATTGACACCGAACACATGTTCGTGTACGTTCTGGGCAGCCCCACGGGAGTCGCCCGAGACACGGCGAGGAGCGCGAAGAATGGACTCTGAGAAGGCCAAGATCCTTGATGTCACCCGCGAGCAGATCGAGCGGAAGTTCGGCAAGGGTTCGCTTATGCGACTCGGGGAAGAGGACGCCGTGGCCCAGGTGGCCGCGATCCCGACGGGTTCGCTCGCACTCGATGCGGCGCTCGGCATCGGTGGGGTCCCCCGCGGTAGGGTCGTCGAGATATACGGTCCGGAATCGTCGGGCAAGACCACACTCGCTCTTCAGATCATCGCAGAGGCCCAGGCCTTGGGTGGTATCGCCGCGTTCATCGACGCAGAGCACGCCCTCGATCCGAACTACGCAGCCAGGCTCGGTGTCGACATCGAGGAAATCCTCATCAGCCAGCCCGACACAGGCGAGCAAGCACTCGAGATAGCAGACATGCTCGTCCGCAGTGGCGCTGTCGACGTCATCGTCATCGACTCAGTCGCCGCCCTGGTGCCTCGCGCAGAGATCGAAGGCGAGATGGGTGATGTGTCGGTCGGCCTCCAGGCACGGCTCATGAGCCAGGCACTCCGCAAGCTCGCCGGCTCGCTGAGCAAGTCGCGCACTACCTGCATCTTCATCAACCAGCTCCGCGAAAAGATCGGTGTGATGTTCGGTAATCCGGAGACCACCCCAGGAGGCCGCGCTCTCAAGTTCTTCTCCACCGTCCGCATCGATGTTCGGCGGATCGACTCGATCAAGCAGGGGACCGAGATCATCGGCAACCGAGTGCGGGCCAAGGTCGTCAAGAACAAGGTCGCTGCCCCCTTCCGACAGGCGGAGTTCGACCTGATGTACGGGACCGGCATCTCAAAGGAGGGGAGTCTTGTAGATCTTGGCGTCGAAGAGGGTATCGTCGCCAAGTCCGGCGCCTGGTACACCTACGGCGACGAGCGTCTCGGACAGGGCAGAGAAGCGGCGAAGGACTACTTGCGCGAACACACGGACATCCGGGACGAGCTCGACCACAAGATTCGCGAGAACCTCGGTCTGCCCGTGAACGGCTCGGCCCCCGCTGCGTCCCAGGAAGCGGCCGATCCAGAAACGGTGGAAGAGGAAGCGTAAACGCTACCGTGCGCACGAGCAGGCAGGGCCGAGCAAACCGAGCGCGCAAAGTCCGTGTGGCCTTCGACGACGGAACCGAGCTCGAGACCTCGCGCGATGTTCTCGTTGCGCTCGGTCTTCCGCCCGACGGCGGAGACACTCCTCATCCGGCGTCGGCTCGCCCCTCGATCTCCGAGGTGGAACCGGAGTGCGCGCGCCTCAGGGCACTTCGCCTCGTGACGCACCGTGAGCGCTCTCGTCAGGAGCTGGCGAGACGCATGGATCAGGACGGATACCCCAGCGCTGTCGTCGAGCCGCTTATCGCACACCTCACGGATCTCGGGCTGCTCGACGATATGCGGTTCGCGGGAGTGTTCGCACGGTCGCGAGTCTCTTCTGGATGGGGGAGGTCGCGCATACAGCGAGCGTTGTGTCAGGAATATGCGGTCGACGCCGACACCGTAGCAGAGGCACTAGCCGAGGCGTGTCCCCTCGATGACGAGGACGCTCGGGCGCTCGAACTCATCGGTTCGCGTGCCTTGGCCACTCCAAAGGACCGTGACCGCGTGCTCCGCCTACTTATTCGCCGCGGTTTCACATACTCACAAGCACGTTCGGCAATCGATGCGTCTACCCGAGCGCGATCAGAGTCCTGAGCGTCTCCGCACCGCTCGCTGCTTAGGCCTTTAGCCGCTGGATTTTCTTGACGCATTTACCAGCGAAGACGTACCATTACACCGGCAAATGTGATTCTCCGCGGCACCGCACATGCGGGTAGGCCGACGGTTCGTATCGTGTGACCGAACGATAAGACGACCATACGGGGCCGAGACTCGGCCGCTCGTCGGTTATCCGACATCACGCGCAGCACGCGTAGACGATCACATTCGCCGGACGCTTTCGTCCGGTTTCTTGCGTTCTAGGAGGGCTTTTACCTCGGCCTCTGACCGCTCGAAACCGCACAGCCGCAATCTTGGGGCAGCGTCCGCGCTACACGAGACACGCATCTGTGAACGGAAGGAGGGCACGCGGTGGACATCGTCATTGCGATAGTGGCGGTCATCATCGGTGTCGCTCTCGGCTTCGCGATCGACCGCATCCTCGTCAGGGGCCGCACGGCCCGTGCGCGCGAGGATGCTCAGCGCATCGTGCAGGACGCAGAAAGACAAGCCGAGACACTGAAGAAGGAAGCGCTCATAGAAGCGAAGGACCAGATCTTCCGCATGAAGCAGGAGATCGAGGACGAGCAGAAGGAGCGCCGCAAGGAGATCACCGCGGTCGAGAACCGTCTCGCACAGCGGGAAGAGAGCCTCGACAAGCGACTGGAAAGTCTCGACAAACGCGAGCACCAGCTTGCCAGTCTCCAAGGCCAGTTGCAGAAGCGCGAGCAGGACCTCGAGCAGATGATCGAGAGTGAACGTCAGCGCCTCGAGGCGCTCGCCGGCATGACCGCCGAACAGGCACGAGACGTACTCATGTCGCGCATCGAAGAGGACGTCAAGCGTGATGCGGCGTCCTTCATCCGCGAGACGGAGACCCGTGCCCGCGAGGAGGCAGACAAGAAGGCTCGCAATATCGTGGGCATTGCCATCCAGCGGGTCGCTGCCGACCACACCGCTGAGTCCACCGTCTCTGTCGTCGCGATCCCCAGCGACGACATGAAGGGCCGGATCATCGGCCGCGAGGGACGCAATATTCGCGCTTTCGAGCAGCTCACCGGCATCAACCTTATCATCGACGATACCCCTGAAGCCGTGATCCTCTCGAGCTTCGACCCCGTACGGCGCGAGATAGGTCGGATCACCCTCGAGTCGCTCATCCAAGACGGGCGTATCCATCCCGCGCGCATCGAGGAGATGTTCAACAAGGCAGAACAAGCAGTGGCCCAGCAGGTACAAGAGGCGGGCGAGCAGGCCGCGTTCGACGCCGACGTCCACGGGCTTCACGCCGAACTGGTCAGGGTGCTCGGCAGACTCAAGTATCGTACGAGTTACGGTCAGAACGTGCTCAAGCATTCGACCGAGGTCGCCCATCTGGCCTCTGTGATGGCTGCTGAACTCGGTGTCGACGTGAAGCTATGCAAGCGTGCAGGGCTGCTCCACGACATCGGCAAGGCCATCGATCATGAGGTGGAGGGTCCTCACGCCGTCATTGGTGCGGATCTCGCGCGCCGCATGAACGAGTCCCAGGCGATCCAGCACTGCATCGAGGCCCACCACGGCGATGTCGAGCCCACTACGGTCGAGGCCGTGCTCGTCCAAGCCGCCGACGCGATCTCGGCAGCCCGGCCGGGCGCCCGCCGCGAGACACTCGAAAGCTATATCAAGCGCCTCGAGAAGCTCGAGGCCGTCGCCGAGTCGCACTCGGGCGTGGAGAAGTGCTACGCGATGCAAGCCGGTCGCGAGGTGCGCGTCATGGTCAAACCCGAGCAGATCGACGATTCCTCGGCAGTTGTGCTCGCCCGGGACATCGCCAAGCAAATCGAAGACGAGATGGAATACCCCGGCCAGATCCGTGTGATGGTCATCCGGGAAAGCCGCGCGGTGGACTACGCAAAGTAGGCCTGGCCGCGTTACACTCGAATACGGCTACCAGCCATGCGGAGGGCCGCCTTGTCGGCCCTCCCTGCACGACGGGCCCCCGATCTGTGGCAGGCATCTGCATCTGATGACGGAGAAAGACTCGCTGATCGACTTCGTGTCCGCTGTCTCGGGCGACGAGTTCCTCAAAGTCGAGGAGAGCCTGGGCGACGGATACGTCCGGCTCAAGGTCGCCGAGGCTGAGCGCAGACAAGCTCAACACGACATTCGCGGCTTCGAAGACGTGGTCGTCGAGCTGTTGCGCAACGCGCGCGATGCACACGCCCAGCGCATCTTCGTCGCTACCGCACGCGATGGCGACGCCCGCGTCCTCACGATGGTCGACGACGGCATCGGCATCCCGTCCGCCCTCCACGATGCGGTGTTCGAGCCGCGCGTCACGTCCAAGCTCGAAACGATGGTCGTGGACCGATGGGGAGTGCACGGACGCGGAATGGCGCTGTTCTCGGTACGCTCGAATGTCACGACTATCCGCATCGCCGCTTCGGACATGCACCGAGGGACTTCGCTCCAAGTGGAAGCAGATACGCAGAACCTGCCTGAACGCAGCGACCAATCCTCGTGGCCGACCGTTGAGCGTGACGACACCGGCATGCTGCGCGTCGTGCGCGGTCCACACAACATCATCCGACGCGTGGTCGAGTTCGCGTGCGAGCATCCCGAACTCGACATCTACCTTGGGTCCCCCGTTGAGGTCCTCACCACACTCCACGCACTCGGACGCGACTCCCTCGACCCGTCCGAGCTGCTCTTCTGTGACGATGAAACGCGCCTGCCTGTCTGGCAACGCCCGGCGACCGCCTCCGACACGACTGAGCTGGTGGAGGTGGCGTCCTCACTCGCGCTTCACATCTCGGAGCGCACCGCACACCGGGTGTTCGCTGGGGACATCGCTCCGCTCGAGAGCGTCTTGCGCCAGCTACAGGCCACCGACGAGGAGTCTCCGAAGGTCGCCAAACCAGACATCTACAAGGACCGCCGAGGACTCCGGATCGACCACGGCGACCTCACCTCGTTCAAGCGTGAACTTACCAAAGCTTTCGACGGGCTCGCCGAGCGCTACTATCTCCACCTCAAAGGAGAGCCGAGGATCTCGATCGGTCGCGATGTCATCCGCGTGCGCTTCGACGTGGACAAAGAGGACTGAATCTAAGCTGGTACGGTATACTTCGGAGCGAATCCAGCCGATTAGATATGTCAGCAGCAATCGACGCACCGTCGCCACAAGCGACTGACGACCCAGAAAACGCAGCCGGAGGAGCAGCAGGTGGAAGTCCTCAAGGTTTCGAGCAAGTCCAATCCCAACTCCGTAGCGGGCGCGCTCGCAGGCATTATCCGAGAGCAAGGGGCGGTCGAGATACAGACCGTGGGCGCCGGGGCCCTGAACCAGGCGATCAAGGCGGTCGCTATCGCTCGCGGATTCATCGCTCCGTCCGGGATGGAGTTGACCTGCATTCCGGCCTTCGCCGACATCAAGATCAACGGTGAGGAGCGCACGGCGATCCGGTTGCTGATCGAGCCGCGCGACATGCACCACTAGCATGCCGAATCGGGGTCACATGCGCCTCGACCTTCACGTACACAGCACCGCGTCCGACGGATCCCTTGCGCCCCGGGAGATCGTCGCCATCGCCATCGGCCAGGGGCTCTCGGCACTCGCGATCACAGACCACGATTCCGTCGAAGCGGTGCGGCCCGCCCAAGACGCAGCGGCTGGTTCGAACCTGATGGTCATACCCGGCGTCGAGCTCTCTGCCGTACACGACGGTCTCGACGTGCACGTTCTGGGCTATTTCGTCGACATCACGGACCCGGCGTTCCTGCAACACCTCCGGGCATTGCGCGCCGCGCGGCTCAGGCGGGCTGAGGTGATGGTGGCCGTGCTGGGCAACGCGGGCTTCCACGTCACCTTAAGCGACGTCCTGCTGCTTGCCGAGGGCGGAAGCGTCGGTCGTTCCCACATCGCGCGTGCACTCGTCCAACGCGGACATGCCGTCTCCGTAGCAGATGCGTTCGACCGCTTCATAGGGCGCGGCAGGCCCTACTACGTGCCGAAGGACTCGACATCGCCTGCGGACGCTGTCGGCATCGTGCTCGACGCAGGCGGGGTGCCCGTGATCGCACATCCTGGCGTCACGGGAGTAGAGGACTTGATCCCGGAGCTCGCGGCGCACGGACTGGCCGGCATCGAGGCGTACCACGCCGAGCACACCCTGGAGCAGGCCGCACAGTTCGCCGCCATGGCACGCGACCACGGGCTGATCTGCACGGGAGGGTCGGACCACCACGGGCCTACCTCGCCCGGCGCCCCGCTCGGAGCCGTCGACATGCCCAGCGATACGCTGTCCGAACTCCTGCGAGCCGCCGGCCGCGCCTGACTCGCTGACCCCCTGACCGTTGTCTGGCCAGACGCGTGCTACACTTTCCCAGCCATGCGCGCCCAATGCCCCACATTCCACGTACGGACCTTCGGCTGTCAGATGAACAAGCACGACGCCGAACGGGTATCAGGCATGCTCGTCGACGACGGTATGCAGCCAGCCGAGCATCTCGAACAGGCCGACGTCATCGTATTCCTGACTTGCTGCGTACGAGAGAATGCCGACGAGCGCCTCGAAGGTCAGGTGGCCTCCCTCAAGGCTCTCAAGCGCGCGCGGCCCGGCGTGCGGATCGCAGTGGGGGGGTGTATAGGGCAGCGTGACGGTCTCGAACTCCTCCAAGCGCTGCCTCACGTGGACGTCGTGTTCGGCACCCACAACCTCGGCCGCCTTCCAGCGCTGCTCGCCCAAGCTCGCTCCAGGCCAGAACCCGTGGTTGAGGTCCTGGAAGGCACAACCGACTTCGCATCGGACCTACCCTCCGAGCGCGAGCACCGGTGGCACGCATGGGTACCGATCGCCGTGGGCTGCGACAACTACTGCTCTTACTGCATCGTGCCGTACGTGCGTGGGCCGGAGCGCTCTCGTGGGGCTGAGGACATCCTGGCCGAAGTGCGAGGCCTGGTCGCCGACGGAGTTCTCGAGATCACGCTCCTTGGACAGAACGTGAACTCTTACGGGCGCGACCTGTACGGAGAACCCCAGTTCGCGCGTATCCTAGGCTCGGTCGCGCAAACCGGCGTCGCTCGGGTCCGCTTTGCGACCAGCCACCCCAAGGACCTCTCCGACGACACCATACGCGTGATGGCGCAGGACCCGCACGTCTGCAAGGCGCTGCACCTGCCCGTCCAGTCCGGTTCCGACTTGGTCCTCGCGCGGATGAACCGGACCTACACCGCGTCGGCCTACCTCGATCTCGTCGGCCGACTGTATGCCGCAATGCCCGGTCTGGCGCTCTCCACCGACATCATCGTGGGATTCCCGGGGGAGACCGAGGCGGATTTCGAGGCCACGCTCGAACTGGTGCGGCGCGCTCGGTTCGACCAGGCGTTCACCTTCATCTACTCAAGCCGCGATGGCACAGCTGCTGCGTCGATGGGCCCCCCGGTCCCGCGTGAGGTCGCGCAGAATCGCTTCGACCGCCTGGTCGACGAGGTGCAGCGCCTAGCCCTGGAGAAGAACGAACGCCTCGTAGGCTCGGTCCAGCGGGTGCTCGTGGAAGGCGCCTCGAAACGCGACGCAACCGTGCTTGCCGGCCGCTCCGACGGGAACAAGGTCGTGCACGCGCCCGTGGCTGACGGCATGCCGGAGGACCTCGCCGGGACCTTCGTCGACGTGCGCATCACCGAGGCGCACACCTGGTTCCTTGCCGGCGAACTCGCACACGGAGACAGGGGTATAAAGGCGGGGTAGGGGAGCGCCACCCGAGGAGGTTTTTCGATGCCCACGCGCATCTTCGGCATCATCGCGCCACACCCACCGATCATGGTCGAGGAGGTCGGCGGGGAGCGTGCAACCGTGACCAGCGCTTCACTTGCCGCCATGCGCGACGCAGCCCCCATGCTCGCCGAATACGACCCCGACACCGTCGTGATCATGTCACCGCACAGCCCGGCGATGACCGACGCCTTCGCGATCGATACCGCGCGGCGCTTGCGTGGCTCGCTGGAGCAGTTCGGCGCTGACGAGCCCGTCTTCGAGTATCGTGGTGACCCCGAGCTTGCCGTCGAACTCCTCGGCAGACTCGAGGAGGACTCCATACCCGCCATAGACCGCGCGGCAGTACCGGCTCTGGCCTCAGGGCGTCTCGACCACGGTGTACTCGTGCCCATGAGCTTCCTGGACCGTGAGGGCCGGTGGCCGTTGCTCGTCCTTTCCCTTTCGTACCTGCCCTACGACTTCCACGAGTCGCTCGGCCGTCACATAGTGCAAGCAGCCGACGCGCTCGGCAGGAAGATCGCCTTCGTTGCGAGCGGGGACTCCAGCCACCGGCTGACTACCGACGCCCCCGCGGGGTTCTCTTTACGGGGCAAGGAGTTCGACCACACAGTCGTCGACCTGCTCTCGAAGGGCGAGTTCAGTGCCTTGTCCCACATCGATCCCGGACTGATCGACGCTGCTGGGGAGTGTGGCCTGCGGTCATTCATCACGCTGGGCGGTATCGTCGGCGATGACGCCACGACCGAAGTCCTCTCGTACGAGGGACCATGGGGCGTCGGCTACATCACCGCCGTCGTCAATCCGCCCACGCCGTCTAAAGGGGTCAAGGACGGTGCGCCCGGGCTTGACGGTCACGCAATCGTCGAGCTTGCCCGCCGTGCCATCACCGAGTATGTAACGAACGGCCGCGTGCTGGCGCCCGAGCCGCTCGACGATCCCGACCTTCCGCCGCGCGCGGGGACTTTCGTCTCCCTGCACCGCAAAGGACAGCTCCGCGGGTGCATCGGCACGATCGCGCCTGCCGAGGACACATTGGCCGACGAGGTCGTGCGCAACGCCATACAAGCCGCCACCGCCGACCCGCGCTTCCCGCGCCTGGCCGCCGACGAGCTCGATGACCTCGACATCAAGGTGGACGTCCTCCACGTCCCTGAGGAGTGCACGTTCGAGGACCTCGACCCTGCGGACTACGGGGTCATTGTTGGATGCGGCGCCCGACGCGGGCTGCTACTGCCCGACCTCGAAGGCGTCGACGAGCCCGAGCAGCAGCTCGAGATCGCCTGCCAAAAGGCAAGCATCATGCCGGGTGAGAAGGTAGAACTGCAACGCTTCAAAGTGGACCGGTATGCCTGAACAGCGTTCCTTGGCAGGCGCAGAACGGCCCAGGCCACACGTTGTGGCCATAGTGGGCCCCACCGCAGCCGGCAAGACCCTCGTGGCCGAACACGTCGCCCTCGCGCTCGGTGGCCACGTCGTGACAGCGGACTCCATGCAGGTCTACCGTGGCATGGACATAGGCACGGCCAAACCTCGCGTCGGGGCCCGTCGCGTCGTGCACCACTGCATCGACCTCGTCGAGCCCGGCGAGCCGTTCTCAGCAGCGGCCTATCAGCCCCTCGCTCGCGCCGCCATCGAGTCGGTCGCTCGCGCCGGCGGCGTCCCGGTCGTAGCAGGCGGGACCGGACTGTACGTGCGAGCCGCGCTCGACGACATGAGGTTTCCGTCCGGTGATGCTGCCAGCCCCACGCGGCGCAGACTCGAGGAGTTGGCTGACGGCATCGGAGCACAGGCCCTGCACGCAATGCTCGCCGAGCGCGATGCCGCCTCGGCTGCGCTCATCCATCCTCACAACGTCCGTCGCACTGTGCGCGCTCTTGAGATGCTCGAGGAGCAAGGCGTGTCTTACGCCGACCAGACGCGCGCTTTTCGCGAGCGCGTCCCGTACTACCCAACGCGATACGTCGGCCTCACGCTCGACCGGGAGGTGCTCTACCGGCGCATCGACGAGCGCGTCGACGCCATGATGGGCGAGGGCCTCCTCGGCGAAGTGCAGCGGCTGCTTGACGCGGGCTTCGTCGATGCGCTGACCGCCCCTCAGGCCATCGGGTACAAGGAGCTCGTGCCCGTGCTGACCGACGGCGCGCCGCTGGGCGAAGCGGTGGACTCTATCAAGCGCGCAACGCGGCGCTACGCCAAGCGGCAACTCACGTGGTTCGGAGCTGACCCGCGCGTGACATGGGTCGACGTAGGTGACATGTCCCCAACGGCGCTCGCGAACGCGCTCCTCGACCTGCTAGCATCGGACGCACCCTGGGAGGGGCGCGACAAGGAAGGAGCGGGACCCTAATGGAGGTCTCCTTCAGCAAGATGCACGGCATCGGGAACGACTTCGTGGTCATCGACGATCTTGCCGAGGAACTCGACTTCGCCCCCGACGCGGTCCGATGGTTCTGCGACCGGCATTTCGGCATCGGCGCCGACGGCCTGATCCTCGTGCGACCGGCCACCCGTCCCGACGCCGACTTCCTTATGCAGTACTACAACGCCGACGGGTCCGTCGCCGAGATGTGCGGCAACGGCATTCGCTGTCTCGCCAAGTACATCGTCGATCACGACCTTGTCGCGCAAGACGCGGAAAGGATGCGGGTCGAGACTCTCGGAGGCGTGATGGCGATCTCATTCACCCGCGACCACGACGGCACCATGCTTGTTGCGACGGTGGACATGGGCGAGCCGGTCTTGGCGCCTGCCGAGATCCCGGCGGACTTCGAGGGCGACCAGGTCTTCGAGTGTGATCTGCAAACCGCGCTGGGTACGTTCAAGGTCACCGCCATCTCGATGGGTAACCCACACGCAGTGATCTGGGTGGAAGACGTCGATGACGCACCGGTTGACACCGTGGGGCCGCTGATCGAGACCCATGAGCGCTTCCCGAACAAGACAAACGTCGAATTCGCCGAGTACGTCGGTGAAGACCGCATCAGGCTGCGGGTGTGGGAACGCGGAGTCGGAGAGACCTTGGCGTGCGGCACGGGCGCGTGCGCAACGCTGGTCGCCGGCACGCTGGCATGCATCGTTGGCCGTGAAGCGGTCATCGACCTGCCCGGAGGTGAGCTGCTCGTGCGCTGGGACGAAGACGAGCACGTGTACATGACCGGCCCCGCCGTCGAGGTCTACCGAGGACGGCTGACGATCGCGGAGGACGACGCGTGACGCGCTCGTGTCGGCCGACCGAAACGCAACTCACCACCGGTCTGATACCATCGTGTACCGATACCCAAGGCCGCAGGCCGCGAGCCTTGGCAAACGAACGTGCGTAGGGGATGGAGAACACCGTGAGGACCGCTGATCGCATCGCGAATCTGCCGCCGTATCTGTTCGCCGAGATCGACCGCAAGAAGGAGGCGAAGCAGGCGCAGGGCATCGACGTCATCTCGCTCGGCATCGGCGACCCCGATCAGCCCACTCCCGACAACATCGTCGACGCGATGGCCCAGGCGATCCGCAACCCGGCCAACCACCGCTACCCGAGTTACTACGGCGCCAAGCGCTACCGCGAGGCATGTTCAGAGTGGATGCGGCGCCGCTTCGAGGTCGACGTCGACCCCGACGACGAGGTCGTGGCTCTGATCGGCAGCAAGGAGGGCATCGCACACATCTTCCTGGCGTTCGTGGACCCGGGGGACTACACGCTCGTCCCCGGCTGCGGCTACCCCGTCTACCACACCGGAGGCATTCTGTCCGGCGGCCTGTCGCACTTCATGCCCATGACCGAGGAGAACGACTTCCTCGCGGACTTCGAGTCCACCCCGTCCGACGTACTCGCCAAGGCCAAGATGATGTTCCTGAGCTACCCGAACAACCCCACCTCGGCCATCGCCAACGAGGAGTACTTCGACAAGGCCATCGCGTTCGCCAAGGAGCACGACCTGCTCATCGTTCACGACAACGCGTACTCGGAGATCGGCTTCGACGGCTACCGTCCCTCGAGCTTCCTGGAGCGTCCCGGCGCCAAGGATGTCGCTATCGAGCTGTTCAGCTGCTCGAAAGCCTACAACATGACCGGCTGGCGTGTCGCTTTCGCCGCTGGCAACTCGACGGCGATCAAGGCCCTAGGCACGGTCAAGAGCAACATCGACTCCGGCGTGTTCACCGCGATCCAGGACGCGGCCATCGAGGCCATGCTCGGGCCGCAGGACATCACCTTCCAGCTCTCCGAGATCTACCAGCGCCGCCGCGACACCGTGGTCGAGGCGCTCGCCAATATCGGCATGCACGCACGTACGCCAAAGGGAACCATCTACGTGTGGGCGCGAGTCCCGGAGGGCTACACGTCCGCACAGTTCGCGTCGAAGGTCCTTGACGAAGCCAACGTTATCGTGGCCGCGGGAACCGCCTACGGCCCGAGCGGCGAAGGCTACATCCGCATCTCGCTGGCAACGCCGGACGATCGCCTCACCGAAGCCATCGAGCGCATAGAGAACTCACTGTAAGGGAGGCGTGCGCCCTTGGCGCGCCGACGCAACTACCCTGAGACTGCCGATGAACTCAGCGAGCACCGCGAGCGCGCGGTGCTCGTCGGCATCGACCGCGGGAACGACGAATGGCCGGTCGAAGAGTCCCTCGCGGAACTCGAGCGCTTGGCACACACGGCCGGAACAGCGGTTCTCGGCACGGTCACGCAGCGGCTCGATCGGCCGAATCCCCGCACCTTCATCGGCACCGGCAAGGCCGAGGAGGTCGCGCAGCTTGCGCGTGAGACGCAGGCCACCACGGTGATCTTCGACGACGAGCTGTCGCCGAGCCAGCAGGCGAACCTCGAGTCGATCCTCCCCGACGTGATGGCGCTCGACCGCACCCAGCTGATCCTCGACATCTTCGGCATGCATGCAACGAGTCGCGAAGGCAAGCTGCAGGTCGAGCTCGCGCAGTTGGAGTACCTACTGCCTCGGCTGCGAGGCATGTGGAGCCACCTGGACCGGGAGCGCCTTGGCGGCGGCAGGGGAGCGCGCTTCGGAGCGGGCGAGTCGCAGCTCGAGGTGGACCGCCGCCTCGCGCGCAAGCGTATCAGCGAACTGAAGCGCGAACTGTCGGCCGTCTCCGACGAGCGCGACCTGCAGCGCAAGCGCCGGGCGCGTTCCGGCGTGCTGCGCGTGTCGCTAGTCGGCTACACGAACGCGGGAAAGTCCACACTGCTCAACGCCTTGACGGACGCAGACGTACTGGCCGAGGACATGCTGTTCGCGACGCTTGACTCCACAACCCGCAAGATGACGTTGCCCGAGGGACGAGAGGTCACGATCACCGACACCGTCGGTTTCATCCACAAGCTCCCACACGGCTTGGTAGAGGCGTTCAAGTCCACGCTCGACGAGGTCCGTGACGCCGACCTTCTGCTGCACGTCGTCGACGGCTCCGCGGCGCAAGCCGAGGCGCAGATGCGCGCTGTTGAGGTAGTGCTGCACGAGATCGACGCGCACCGCACCCCGAGGCTGCTGGTGGTCAACAAGATGGACCGAATGAGTGCCGAGGACCTTGCGGCGATGAAGCGCCGCCATCCGGACGCGGTGTACGTGTCTGCCGTGCGGGCCGAAGGGCTCGACGAGTTGTCAAACCGGATCGCCGCCGAGGCGTCACGCTCGAGCCGCACGCTGACGATGCTGCTCCCGTACACGCGGGGCGACCTCGTGCAGCTCGCACACGAGCGGACACACCTGGTCTCCGAGCACCACACGGCCGAAGGGACGCGCATCGTCGCGAGAGTCCCCGAAGAGCTCATGCCGCGGTTCGAGCAGTTCTCGCTGGCTCGAGAGAAGGCCGACGAACGCGAACCGTTCGAGGCCCTGGACTAGATCCTGCGGAACAGCGCCACGACCTTGCCAAGGACCTGCACGTCGCGAGAATAGATCGGCTCGAGCGCTGAGTTCTCCGGCTGCAAACGCACGCGGTCGCTCTCCTTGAAGAAGCGCTTGATCGTCGCTTCGTCCTCCAGCATGGCCACGACGATGTCCCCGTTGTTCGCGACGTCTTGCTGACGCACGACCACGAAGTCACCGTCCAGGATGCCGGCTTCGATCATGCTGTCGCCTTTGACCCTGAGGATGAAAGTGGACTCGTCGGCCATCTCCCGAGGAAGTGACATGGTCGCTTCGATGTTCTCAGCCGCAAGGATGGGCTGGCCCGCGGCGACCTGCCCGACGAGCGGCACGGCACGGATGTCGCCGTAGTCGAGTGCAAGCTCAGTGTCGCGGAAGTCTAGGACCTCCAAGGCGCGGGGTTTCGCCGGGTCCCGACGGATGAAACCCTTTTCCTCGAGCGCCGCCAGATGGGCGTGCACGGTGGAGGATGAGGACAGGCCCACGGCTTCGCCGATCTCACGAACCGACGGGGGGAAACCACGCCGGTGGATCTCAGCGCGAATGAAGTCGAGAATCTCGCGTTGCCTATCAGTGAGCTCTCGCGTGTACGCCACGACGGCCCCCTTACCGAAAGTATGTTCGCCCACAGTCTACCTGCTTGAATCTCCCCATGCAAACATGCGTTCGCTTCTACGAGTCAAGCGAGGGGTTGCGCTGACGAACATATGTTCGCTATCATGAGATACGAACATATGTTCGTTCTGGCGTCCAGATTCGGTGTCAGACCGACCAGGTACAGTCGCAGCACTCGAGACCGCAGCAACAGCGCAGGAGGGGACCATGAGCACGTACACGGCAAACGGATCCGGTGCCGCGCGTCACGCACGCCGCCGACCGGTGCACGAGATCGCACGCGGCGAATCACGCGCCACTGGGAGCAGGGCCTCGGTACTTGAGTGGGTCTTGATCGCTGCGGTCGCGTGCATGCTCGTAGCCGCAGCCGTCGGGGCGACGTTTCGTACGCCGGCTACAACGCGGCCGCTGTCCACCACCACCGTGCGGGTGGAGCAGAACCAGACGTTGTGGGACATCGCGCGACACCACCGTCTCGACGGAGCCACTACCGCCCAAACAGTGCAGCAGATACGCGTCATCAACGGGCTCGACACCTCGGCTGTGGCGGTGGGGCAAATCCTTGAGGTCCCCGCCGATCACGCGTCCGTCGCGTTCGCCGCTCGCTGAGATGCGACCGCTCGGCTGCCGCAAGCCACCGCTCGTAAAGCAAGCCACCGAATTCGCTGCAGTCGCGTTGTAACCCAATATGTTGTGTGCTAGGCTCCTTGACAGCCTATATGTAGGGGTGGAGCCATGCGGTGTCCGTTCTGCGGTCATGACGAGACCAAGGTGGTCGATTCCCGCGTCTCCGAGTCTCAAGACGCCATTCGGCGCAGACGCGAATGTCTTTCCTGTCAGCAGCGCTTCACCACCTACGAGCGTCGCGAAGAAGTCCCACTCATGGTCGTCAAGAAAGACGGCACGACCGAGCCGTTCGATCGAGGCAAGCTGTTGCGTGGTCTTGTGGTAGCCACTGCCAAGCGCAACGTTCCTACGGACAGACTCGAGGCGCTCATCGACGACGTCGAGAGCGAACTCCACAACACCTTCAAGTACGAGATTCCTTCGAAGAGCGTGGGCGATATGGTCCTCAAGCGACTCAAGGACCTCGACCGCGTGGCGTACATCCGTTTCGCCTCGGTCTACAAGTCGTTCCAGGATCTCGACGAGTTCTACACGGAGTTGCGGGACCTCAAGTAGGAACGGGCCTGCGGGCACGACTCGCGGGGGGCGGGAGCCAGCGTCATGGTCATGGAGCGTGTCGTCAACGTCATTCGCGAATCCGTTGCGCCCTCCGGTGCTGACTCCACCGACATAGCGCTCCTTGTTTCCACCAGCTCACGCCAGGAGATCGACACGTGGGACCGCGTCAAGATCGCCGACTCTCTCGTCAAGGAGGCCGGGTTGGCTCCTGGACTTGCCGACGAGATCTCCTTCGCGGTCGAGGACCGCATCGACCGCACCAATCTCGGCACGGTGACCACCGCCATCATCAGAGAGATCGTCGACCTCGAGCTGCTTGAACGCGGCCTCACCATCGCGCACAAGCGGCACAGCCACCTCGGCCTGCCCATGTGGGACGTCGAGCAAATCATCTCCAATGCCAACAAGGAGAACTCCAACACCACGCACAACCCTGAATCAATCAACCTCACGCTCGCCGAGACCATCCTCAAGGAGTTCGCACTCAGGCGCGTGTTCAGCGAGGACATAGCGCAAGCGCACCTGGTGGGCGACGTGCACCTGCACGATCTCGGCTTCATCATCCGGCCCTACTGCGGCGGGCACTCACTCGAGTACGTCAAGAAGTACGGCCTGAGCTTGCCGAACATCGCGTCGGTCTCCAAACCCGCTAAGCATCCGGAAGTCCTCATCGGCCACATGGTGAAGATGGCGTCGGCTCTGCAGGCACACTACGCCGGCGCGGTAGGGTGGGAGGCCGTCAACGTGTTCTTTGCACCGTTCCTGGTGGGGAAGTCCGCCCAGGAGCTCGACCAGCTGGCCCAAATGCTGATATTCGAGTTCAACCAGCTAGCCGGCGCACGCGGTTCTCAGGTCGTGTTCACGGACTTCAACCTCTACTACAACGTGCCTGCCCACTTCGCCGACACCCCCGCCCTCGGCCCCGGTGGCGAGTACACCGGCAAGACATACCGGGACTATGAGCCCGAGGCGCAGGCATTTCTCAAGGCTATGTTCAACGTGTACCTGCGTGGGGACGCCCACGGCAAGACGTTCGTGTTCCCCAAGCCTCTGCTCCACATCTCCGAGGACTTCTTCAAGGCTCCCGGTTGGGAGGACTTCCTCGACCTGGCATGTGAGGTCGCCTCGAAGCAGGGCATCACCTACTTCGTGTTCGACCGCGGTGACGAGATCACCGTGTCGCAGTGCTGCAGGCTCAAGTTGCGCTTGAGCCAGGACCAGCTCGCTGAGACCTCGACTCCGGAGAAGATGCGGTTCTCTGCTCTGCAGAACGTCACAGTCAACCTGCCTCGCATCGCGTACAAAGCGCGCGGCAGCGACCAGGCACTGTTCATGGAGATCAACCGTGTGCTGGAACTCGTCGCCAAAGCCCATGCTCAGAAGCGGGATTTCGTGCAGGGGCTGGTGGACCTCGGCGCAACCGGCCCGCTGGGCTTGCTGACCCAGCAGCTCGACGGACAGCCGTATCTGAAGATGAACCGCATGACCTATCTCGCCGGCCTTATCGGACTCAACGAACTCGTCCAGGTCCACACCGGCGAGCAGCTCCACGAGTCTGACGCAGCCCTCAGGTTCGGGTTGAAGGTTATATCTGCCATGAACCTGAAGTGTAGGGAGCTGTCGGAGCGCTACGGCATCAACATCGTGCTCGAAGAGAGTCCTGCGGAGTCGGCCGGATACCGTCTCGCCAAGCTCGACATGAAGTACTGGCCGACACAGACTGCTGCCGCCGCAAAGGGCGACGTGACCGGGAGCGATTACTACTACACGAACTCGGTCCACCTGGCCGTGGACGCAGATGTCGACTACATCGAACGCGTCGAGAAGCAGTCAAGGTTCCACCCGCTCATCGAGGCTGGAGCCATCGTGCACGTGTGGCTCGGGGAACACGAGCCCGAGTCCGGTGCCATCCGTTCCTTCGTCGAAAAGACGTTCCGGCATACCCAGTGTTCCCAGATCGCCTTCAGCCCCGAGTTCACAGTGTGCGAGTCATGCCGACGCACCAGCCGTGGCCTGAAGACCCAGTGCCCGCTGTGCGGGTCGATGGACGTGTATGGCGTGACCCGTATCGTCGGCTACTTCTCGAAGGTCCAAACCTGGAACCACAGCAAGATCGGTGAGCTGTACGACCGCGTCCGAACCGACCTGGCCGACTCCGGCCCGGCGGCCTGAGCACGGCCGCCCGACACGATCGCGAGGAGGAACACGTGCACATCAAGCTTTTCGTGAAGGACAACTGTCCACGCTGTCCTGCCGCAAAGCTCGCCCTCGCCGACTTCGACGGGGTCGAGGTCTACGACGTGGATGACGTAGACGGCCTGGCCGAGGCGTCCTACTACAGCGTGCTCTCCACCCCCTCGGTACTCGTGATCGACTCCGCCGGTAGAGAAGTCGGGTCGTGGCGAGGAGAGGTCCCCAAACCAGCCGACGTCCGCCACATCGTCGCCCAGTAGATGTCGGCCCCCTCCGCGACACAACGGGCTCTCGCGCCTGACACCGCGGGCTCCTCGGCAGCACAGAGGGGCGGCGGCGCATGTGACGTGTGCCTGGCAGCTTGGATGCCCACAGGGATGTTGGACTGGCCTGGGCGCATGGCAGCCACCGTCTTCCTTTCCGGCTGCAACCTGCGATGCCCCTTTTGCCACAATCCCGAGCTGGTGCACCCTGCATCGCCCGCGCCCGTCTACGGGGCATTGCTCGAGTACCTACACGCTCGGAGAAGGTGGCTCGACGGCGTCGTGATCACCGGTGGTGAGCCCACCATCGATAACGCGCTACCCGCGTTCCTCGACGACCTGTCGGCCCTGCGCATCCCCACCAAGCTCGACACCAATGGCACCCAGCCGCAGGTCGTGTCGCCCGTGGTCGACGCCGGGCTCGTAGCCTTCGTCGCCCTCGACGTGAAGGCCACTCCCGGGCGCTACACCGAAGCCTGCGGGGCCTCGGACGTTTGGCCGTCAGTCGCCGAGAGCATCCGCATCTTGCTCGCGAGTGACGTTGCCCACGAGTTCCGCACCACCGTGTTTCCCGGCGCGGTCGACCTCGAAGACCTGGTGACTATCGCGCGCGGCATATCCGGTGGAGAGCGCTACGTCTTGCAGCAATACAGGCCGGGCAAGACCCTCTCGCCGACTGCCGCTGCCGTGCAGCCGTACCCGCGGGACCAGCTGCTTGAAGCCGCCGAAGAATGCTCGGCGTACATACCCACCGTCGTACGAGGAGCTTAGGACCGTGGACCTGCGCATCAAACGGCTTGATACCGGGCTGCCCGTACCGCGATACGCCCACGAAGGCGATGCCGGCCTCGACCTGTACTCAGGCGAATCCGTCACGCTCGAGCCGATGCAGCGCAGTCTAGTCCCCACAGGTATCGCCGTAGCCATCCCGGAAGGGTTTGCCGGCTTCGTCCAGCCACGCAGTGGACTGGCGGTTCGCAGTGGTCTGGGAATCGTGAACACTCCCGGGCTGATAGACAGCCACTACCGCGGCGAAATCAAGGTGATCGTCATCAATCTCGATCCCGAGGACCCGGTCGTGATCGGCCGTGGAGACAAGATCGCCCAACTCGTCATCCAACCCGTTGCTCGCTGCTCCCTGGTTGAAGTCGACGAACTCGACGCGACCGCGCGAGGGGAGGGAGGCTTTGGTAGCACGGGCGTCTGAGCTGCCGCGCATCCGTGTCGCCGCACTGATGCGGATTGACGACCGCGTCGTGCTGGTCCGCCACCGAGCAGGAGATCGCACGTACCACCTACTCCCGGGCGGCGGCGTTTCGTGGGGTGAGACGCTACACGAGGCTCTCGCGCGAGAAGTGGCCGAAGAGACCGGCCTCGAGGTCACAGTCGGCGCGCTGCTGTTCGTGAGCGACACGATCGCGCCCGACGGCTCCCGACACGTCGTCAACCTCACGTTTCGGGCCCAGGTCGTGAGCGGGGCGCTCATCGGCCAGCCGGCCGATCCGCGTGTGGAGGCCGTCGAGCTCGTGGACCCCGCGTCGCTTGCATCGCTCGACTTGCGTCCTCCGTTCGCCGAGGAGCTTCGCGAAGCGTTCGACGACCCTGATTCCCGCGCCCGGTACCTGGGGTCGCGGTACAAGCCCGATGAAGGCGCCCGCCCGTGAGGGCCGCTTTACATAAGTCGGGTTCTGGATGGTTCGGATCGACTTCAGCCACAACCGCAACCTCATCCTGTCGAGCGTGGTGCTCGTGATCGGTATCGGCATGGAGACAACGGGCACGCTGATCCCGATCGGAGACTACGTGCTGCCCGGCATGGCCACGGCAACGCTGGCCGGTATCCTTCTCAATCTCATCCTGCCCAGGGAGTCGAAGTCCCTCGCTGCTGAGGCGACTGCCGACTTCGGCGGCAAAGCGGCGGTGGAAGCCGCGGCCGACTAGAAGAACCCGTTTCGCGGCGCTTCAACGATAGGCCGGGTGCCGCGGACGTGTTCGGAGTGCCGGTCCCGGGCTGCGCACGGGCGCGGTCCGGGACCGCTGCCAAGTCTGGTGCTTCGTTCGTGGTGTAAGGCGGATAATCTATCTTATGTCAAGTCCGCCTACACTCCGCCCGGGTCCACGTGCACCCTGCTCAGGGCTGTATCTCGATGTCGCAGTAGCGCTCCTCGAACGCGGAGCGCGTCATCTCACTCAGGTCGTCCTCGGCCATGTCCAAGAAGGCGCGGGCCTCGTCCGCATCGTCGAACACGGCAACGAGCGTCACGTCGTCTTCGTCGTCGACGCTCACTGCCTCCACGCGCCACTGCTTCTCGGCGCCCAGGGGTTGCTTCGGCGGGTCTCGGTACAGTATGTCGTCTCGCCATTCCAGGTCCGGCTCGTCGGTAACGTCGAGCCGCGTGAGGCGCAGACGGTAGAAGTCGGATGCATCGCCGATGATCATCGGTCCCCCACCCCGCCCTACTGCTCGAGGTTCGTGTACTGGGCGCTCGCCGAGACGTACCCTTCCTTGCCGTCCGCAGACTTCACCTTGTACCAGCCGTCTTCGGTGCCCAGGTGTGTCAGGCGGTCCCCTTTGTTGAGACCCCGGATAAGGTCCGCGTCCCGCGAGGGACCCGTCCGGAAGTTCAGGCCCTCGATCAACACCACCACCGTGCCCAACGATTCGTTGGTGTCTGTTGCGGCTTGCTCGGCGTCTTCGCCGGAACCGCTCTCTGTCGCCTCGTCGCCTGCCTCGCTTCCGGCGGTCTCCGTGGCCTCCACCGTCCCGGTCGTCTCGGTCCCGGGCTCAGGTTCTGCTTCAGAGCGGTAATCACCCCAGTAGCTCAGCACGAGCATGAGGATGACCACAAGGCCGACAATGGCAATCACGGGCCGAAGCAAGGTGCGTGTCGGAGAGGAAGCTGGGCTCATATGTAGAGACCTCCACCGTAGACGGCAGCGTCTTGCATATCGTAGTACTCGCGTGCCTCGTTCACGAGCGCTTCCGCGGCCTCGAATTCGGCTTCTGCCCGCGAGAGGTCGACGTCGCCGAGGGCCGTGAGCACCTCGTCAGGCTCGGACAGGTCGTGTATACGTGAGGCCTCTTCGCCGATCGTGGCCGCCGCGTCTCCCAACGCTTCTCCGACCGGCCACAGGCGCTTGGGCAACGGCATGGTCCACATCTCATCGGCAAGCATGCTCATGCGTTGCGCGATCTCGGTCAGCGTCTTGCGGTCGACGGACTCGGGATCCTCGGCGAACTCGAGCAGCTTCTCTGTGGGCTCGTCGGCAAGGTGACGCATCACCGCTTGTAGCGTCCTCAGTGATGCCAGCACGTTCTCACGTCGCCCGACAAGACGCACGAGGTATCGTCGGGAAGCCCGGTGCCACGCCCATCGCCAGCCCAGATACCCGGCGGCACCGAGCACGGCAGCGCCGACAAGCGCCACGATGAGCCACAACCACCATGGGACCCCCGCCTGAGGCACGCTACGTCCTTTCGCATCGAGCCGCCGTCTAGCACATCTCCCGGCGGTCCAGCACGCGCTTGGCTTTGCCGGCTGTTCGTTCGATCGACCCAGGCTCGACCAGCGTGACCTTCACGTGCAGTCCGATCACCGCATGCAACCGTTCGGCCACGTGCCTGGTGAAGTTCACCATGTCCGCCATGATATCGGAAAACACCTCTTCGGCGACCTCGATGCGCACCTCCATGTCGTCGAGGCCGTGCTTGCGGTCAACGACGATCTGGTAGTGCGGCCGCACACCTTCGATCTTGAACAACACGTCTTCGATCTGGCTCGGAAACACGTTGACCCCGCGGATGATGAGCATGTCGTCCGTGCGGGCACGCACCGTCTCCATGCGCGCCAGGGTCCGGCCGCACTCGCACGGCTCGGTGGTGATGCGCGTGATGTCGTGCGTACGATACCGCAGCACCGGAAACGCCTCCTTTGTCAGCGAGGTGAACACCAGTTCTCCCTCCTCGCCTTCAGCAAGCGGCTCGCCAGTCGCGGGGTCCACGATCTCGGCCAGGAAGTGGTCCTCGTTGACGTGCAGCCCGCACTTGCACTCGCACTCTCCGGACACGCCGGGGCCCATCACCTCGGACAGCCCGTAGTTGTCGGTGGCGGTGATGTGCAGCTTCTCCTCAATCTCCTTGCGCGCCGCATCGGTGCACGGCTCCGCACCGAACAAGCCCAGGCGCAGCGGCAGCTCGGCGAAATCGACTCCCATCCCCTCCGCGACTTCAGCGATGTATAGCGCGTAACTGGGCGTGGAGATCAAGACCGTCGTGCCGAAGTCCTGCATCATCATGATGTGGCGCTCCGTGTTGCCGGCGCTGGCGGGGATGACGGTCGCCCCTACCCGTTCCACCCCGTAGTGCATGCCGAAGCCGCCGGTGAACATCCCATACCCGAAGGCCATCTGCGCCAGGTCCGAGTGGTTCACACCCGCTGCCGAAGCGACCCTGGCTGTCAGCTCCGTCCACGTGTTGATGTCACCCTTCGTGTACCCGACCACGATGGGCTTGCCTGTCGTGCCCGACGAGGAATGGATGCGCACGACGTCGTCCAAAGCGACAGCGAACAGCCCGAACGGGTACGTGTCACGCAGCGCTGTCTTGTCGGTGAACGGGAGCTTGGTCGCATCGGAGAGGGACTTGATGTCCTTCGGGCGCACGCCGCGGGCGTCCAGGGCCTCCTTGTAGTACGGCACCCGTTCGTAGACCCACGCCACCGTCGACTGCAAGCGCCGGAGCTGCAATTCGTGCAGCGCGTCCCTCGTCATGCTCTCGTATTCGGGACTCCAGATCGGCATCGTGGGTCTACCCCCTCGTGTCGTTCGGGCGCGACGGGACGCCTGGTCCCGGCTGTTCGCCCTTCTCGCCGTGCCATGCGCCTAGGTAGATCATGCGTACGTCGTCGTTGGACAGTAGTTCTTCCGCAGTGCCTTTCAAGGCGATGCTTCCCGTCCGCAGCACATATCCTCGGTCGGCGTGCTTGAGGGCGATCGTTGCGTCCTGCTCGACCAGCAGAATCGTGAGCCCGCGTTGCCTGAGCGCATCGAGAACAGCGAATATCTCCACGATCACCTTGGGTGCGAGCCCGAGCGACGGTTCGTCGAGCAGCAGCATTCTGGGTCGCGACATCAAAGCGCGCGCGATAGCCAGCATTTGCTGCTCGCCGCCGGAAAGCGTCGCGGCCGGCTGCGCATGCCGCGACTCCAGCACAGGGAACAGCTCGTGGACCAGCGCGAGGTCCTCGGCGAACTTCGCCGAGGCACCCGGGTGACGCCGGACGGGATAGGCGCCGAGCTCGAGGTTCTCGCGCACCGACATCGGGCCGAACAGCTTGCGACCCTCCGGCACGAGCGCCAGCCCCCTGCGCACGGTGTGCTCGGGCGCCAGGCGCGTGACGTCCTCGCCTGCGAAAGTGACCGAGCCGCTCCAGACAGCGAGCAGTCCGGACAGCGCCTTGAGCAGCGTGGACTTGCCGGCGCCGTTGGACCCGATGAGCGTGACGACCTCACCCTCCCCTACCTCGAGCGAGACATCATGCAACGCCGCCACGCGGCCATAGCCACACGTGAGCGCTTCCGCACGCAGCATCACATTGTCCGCCCTAGGCATTGTCGGGCTCCCCGAGGTAGGCCTCGATGACAGCGGGGTCCTTCTGAATCAGCCGAGGAGGACCCTCAGCGATCTTGCGTCCTTCGTTGAGCACCACGATCTCGTCTGATATCTCCATGACCAGGCCCATGTCGTGCTCGACCACGACCAGGGTCACGCCCATATCACGGATGCGGTACAGCACCTCGGCGAGATTCGCGGTCTCCGCCGTGTTCAGGCCGGCAGCCGGCTCGTCGAGCAGCAGCAGCCGCGGACCGGTCGCAAGCGCCCGCGCGATCTCGAGCGCCCTGCGCAGACCGTGCGGTAGGTCGGCTGCCGGTGCCGGTGCATGTCGCTCCAACCCTACGAGACGCAGGAAACGCTCCGCCTCTTCGCGAGACCTGCGTTCCTCGGCTCCGGTCCCGGGAAGTCTGAGCGCGGCCGCAAGCACCCCTGTTCGTGTGAGCGGGTGCCGGCCCACGAGCACGTTCTCGAGCACCGTCATCTCTTCGAACAGTTGCGTGTTCTGAAATGTGCGGGCTACTCCCAAGCGTACGATCTGATGTGGACCGAGCCCCGCTAGATCGCGTCCGTCAAAGACCGTGGTGCCCTTATCGGGGCGTTCGTATGCCGTGAGCACGTTGAACAGCGTGGACTTCCCCGCCCCGTTCGGGCCGATCAGAGCCTTGATACTCCCTTCGTTCACGTCGAACGAGACTGCGTCGACTGCCGTGAGACCGCCGAAACGCTTGGTCACGCCGTCAACGTGGAGCAATCTCATGCCGCCTCACGCTCCATGCTGGAGCGTCCACGGCGCGCTCCGATACGCCGGAGCAACCCGGCAACGCCGCCGGGGGCGAACAGCATCACGAGAATGATCGAGAGGCCGTAGATGTCGGTCTCCCATTCCGAGAGGAACGTGGCCACAGACTCGGGCACGCCAGGCAGAATCGCATCGACATACGGCAGCAGTGTGAGCAATGCAGCCGCGAGGACTGGGCCCGCTATCGAACTCGTCCCACCGAGTACCGTCATCGCGAGCAAGATCACCGAGAAATGCAGCGTGAAGATGGAAGGCGAGATGAATCCGACAAGGTGCGCATACAGCGCGCCCGCGATACCCGCAAGCGCTGCCGACAGGACAAAGACCTGCACTTTAAGCCTCACGATGTCAACGCCGCATGCCCGCGCACCCAGTTCCGACCCGTGTAGCGCCCGCATCGCGCGCCCGGGGCGCAGGCGCACGACGTTGTAGGCGACGGCGACCGAAAGCAGCGCTGTGGCCCACACCAACCAGTAGTTCAGCTCCGGCGTACCGAACTCGAACGCGCCTACCGACGCGTACGGTATTCCGGTGAAACCGTCCACACCTCCTGTGAGCGGCTCGGCTTCCACGAACGCGATGAACATGATCTCGCCGAAACCCAACGTCGCCATGGCGAGATAGTGACCGCGTAGCCTTAGACTCGGCAACGCGAGCAACAGTCCTCCGACGGCTGCAACAAGAGCCGCGGCCACGATCCCCGCCAGCCAAGACCACTCCAACCGCACCGTGACGTAGGCGGACGTGTAGGCCCCGAGCCCCATGAACCCCGCGTGACCGAGTGACACCTGCCCCGCGTAGCCAAACAGCAGCGCCAGCCCGACCACCACCAACGCGTTGATGCCCACGAACGTCAGCACCTTGAGCACGAAGCGGTCGTCGACCAAAAGCGGTACGAGCACGATCAGCAGCGCTGGAACCGCCAGAAGGAGCCCGCGTGCCCGCAGCCGGCCCATCAGACCTTCTCCTTCTCGCGCCGCCCGAGCACGCCCTGTGGACGTACGAACAAGACCAGAAGGAGGACCACCAGCGCAATCGCATCCTTGTATGTCGAGGACAAGAACGCCACGGACATGCTTTCCAACAGCCCGAGGATCACTCCGCCAATGACAGCGCCTATCGGGTTACCAAGCCCGCCGAGGATCGCTGCTGCGAACCCCTTGACCCCCACGCGCGTGCCCACGTTGAACGCCGTTTGCGTGAGAGGTGTCGTCGCCACCCCTGCCAGAGCCCCCAACATCGCGGCCAATGCGAACGACGCGGTCACCATCAGCCGGGTGTCGACACCTACAAGGCGTGCGCCGTCACGGTCGATCGCACACGCGCGCATCGCCCTGCCGAACGCAGTGCGCCGGTACAGCACCGTCAACGCGACGACCGCGGCTGCCGTCAGGCCCCACATCCACAGCGTCTGACGCTCGATCGCAGCTCCGGCGACAAGGACCGACGGGCCCGGCGTGAACGCAGGGAACGGCATCTCGTCCGGGCCAAGCGCGTGCCTGGTCAACGACTGTATGAGGATCGACCCGCCGATGGTGATGATGATGAGCGCCAACGGGTCCCCGTCGCGCTTGGGGCGTATCGCCCCCAGCTCGAATACCACTCCCGCCGCAGTCGTGCCCACGACTCCGGCGATGACCGCCAGCACAATGGGCAGCCCGAGGGCCTGCAGCGCGTACACGCTGAGCATCCCACCGAGCATGTAGAACTCCCCTTGGGCGAAGTTGATGATGCCCGTGGAAGCGAACACGATGGTGAACCCGAGCGCCACGAGCGCGTACACGGAGCCGTTCTTGAGTCCGGCAACCGCGAATTGCAGGAGTTCAGAAAGTTCCATCCCTTTGGTCTCAGCGCCCTCTACTCGCCAAACGGGACCCATTCACCTTCGCTGATCTCGTACGTGAACAGATTGTCTTCGGTAAGGCCCTTGTGATCGTCGGCCGAGAAAGTCAATGTCCCGTCCATGCCCACGAAACCTGCTCGCTGTCCTTGACATTCCGTCTCGATACACGCCCGTGGACGGGCGACTGGCGCGCAGCCGCCCGTCCACGTCCTCCTCCCTCGACCGCAACACTCGCAGTCGCGGGGCGTCCGCTACTCGGCTATGACGACCCAGTCGCCGTCCTGCACCTCGTAGAGTACAAGGTCATCTTCGGTAAGGCCGTTGTGGTCGTCGGCCGAGAACGAGAACGTCCCGCCGATGCCCACGAACCCGTCCGTTGCTTCGATCTCCGCCGCAAGCTCTTCTGCGGTGAATCCTTCGTCCAGGCGACCCATCGCCTCGACTATGAGGTAGAGCGCGTCGTAGGCGTGGCCCGCGAAAGTGCTCGGAGCAGCGCCGAACTCCTCCGTGTACCTGTTGATGAAGTCAGTCGCAACCTCGTAGCCCTCGGTACCCTCGCCGTAGCTCTCCGGCTTGAGGACCTTGCCTGCCGGGAAGATGAACCCCTCGCCGGCTTCGCCCGCACCGTCGATGAACTCCATACGCGCGTTGCCGTGACTCCCGTACAGCGGTATGCCTAGCTGGAGCTGGTCGGCGTTCTTGACCACGGTCGCCGCCTCGGCACCAGCCGTCCACATCACGAGCGCTTCAGCGTCAGTGGCTTTGATCTTCGTCAGCTGCGCTGTCATGTCGGCATCGCCAGCGTTGAAGGCCTCGTTGGCCACGATCTCGATGCCGAAGTCCGCTGCGTTCGCCTCCAAGACAGCGATTCCGTCCTTGCCGAATCCGCCGGAGTCCGCGATCGCCGCGATCTTCGTGATGCCTTGCTCCTGCAAGTAACCGTACAAGTACGGGACCACAAGGGTGTTCGACCACGGCGTCTGGAAGACCAACGGGTGGAAGTCAGAGGTAATGACCGTACCGCCTGCCATTGACACCTGCGGGATTCCAGCGCGATCGATCTCGGTACGCATGGCCATTGTCTGCCCGGTACCTGTTGCGCCGATCACGGCGAGAACCTCGTCTTGCTCGATGAGCTTGCTCGTCGCGGAAACGGCCTGTGCTTCGTCGGTCGCATCGTCTTCGATGATGACTTCGATGGGATGACCGTCCACCCCACCAGCATCATTGATGCGAGCGACCTCCATCTCGATGGTGTTCTTCTCAGGTTCACCCAAGCCCGCGTACGTGCCGGAAAGCGACACGACCGCCCCGATGCGGTAGGGTTCCTTCGCCTCCTCGGCGCCATCATCCGTATCCCCCGACTCGGTGTCAGACGTTCCACACCCGGCGAGCGGGACGATCGCCAGCGCCAATACCAGCATCAGCGCCAGCACGGTCCTGCTTCTCTTTGTTCTCATGACGGTCCCTACCTCCCTTCGCATTCCTACCTATACGCCGGCTCCTATGACCCCCACAGCTCCTCACCGGAGACGCCGGCACCTTGAGACCGGTCCTGCACGACCGGTCCTCGAACCATGTCCGTATACTCGCCTCACCTCCGAGGTTCCAGCGCCGATCAGATGCCGGCGATTTGCTCCTGCGACACAAGCTCCACTGGTTGATCGGACAGCATCTGCAGCGCCCGATCGACGTCGGAGACGTTGATGACGACGTACGTGGACACCAAGGAGTACACGTATTCGATGTTGACACCAGCATCGGAGACGATCTTGAGCGCCTGCGCCAAGCTGCCCGGCGTGTCAGGCAACCGGATGCAGATGACGTCGCTCTCCTTCACGGTGAATCCGGCGTCGGCAAGCTCCGCCTGTCCATCCTCCGGTCGGTCCACGATTAACCGCAAGATCCCGTACTCGGCCGTATCGGACACGGAGAATCCGCGGATGTTCACGCCGGCGGACCCCAGGACCGAGGTCACCTCACTAACGCGACCCGCCTTGTTCTCGATGAAGACAGACAACTGTCTCACCTTGCTCATCGCATGCACTCCCCCTCGTCGCACGCCTCGCGCCCCAGGCGGAACGCGGCCAAGTTGGCCTCGGCGGTCTTCGGCGGCACTCGCGCAGCGATCACATCACACCACGCCTGCTCCGGGAAATCGAGCCCGGTCGAAAGGGCACCCATCAGCACGATGTTCGCCGAACGCTCGCTGCCGGCCTCACACGCAAGTGCCTCTGCGTCGATGAAGATCGCCCCTTCCGCAGCGAGACGCGCCTCGAGGTCCTGCGGCATCGACGCCGATCCGATCAGGACGGGAAGGGGCTCGATGACACGCGCGTTGACCAGGAGTCGGCCCCCAGGCTTCACGTACGGGACGCTCCGGGCTGCTTCGAGCATCTCAAAGGCGACGAGATGGTCAGCTCCCCCGGGGTCGGTGAGGGGTGAGAAGACCCGCTCGCCGAAGCGCACCACCGTGTCGACCGACCCTCCCCGCTGGGCCATGCCATGGACCTCTGACAGCTTCACGTCGAGTCCCGCGGCAACTGCGACTTTTGCAAGCACGTCGGCAGCGAGAATGGTTCCTTGACCACCGACACCTGCGAGCATGACGGTCGTCGGCGTGCTCATCTATACGCCTCCGATATCGCACGCCGGGCCCACGCCAACGATTGCATCGAAGCGGCACACTTGCACGCAATCTCCGCACCCCGTGCACAGCGATACGTCGATCGCTGCCTTGCCGCCCTCGGCGGTGCCGATCGCGGGGCACCCGAGCTTGATACACAGACCGCACGCGGTGCACGAATCGTCATCGACCGCGTAGCGGTCCTCTTCGGCAGGTATCAGAAGCGCGCACGGGCTCCGGAACACGACAACGCTGAGCGCATCCTTGGCCACCTTGTCGCGCAGCACCCGTTCCGTTTCCGCCAGATCGTGAGGGTCGACGATGGTGACGTCATCGATGCCGAGCGCCGAGCACAGTGCCTCGATGTCGACTTCGACGGTCTGCTCCCCCATCAGCGTACGGCCCATCAACGGATTGCCCTGGTGGCCTGTCATGGCGGTGATGCGGTTGTCGAGGACCAGGATCGTGCCCACGCCGCTGTTGTACGCCATGTGCGCCAGCCCGGTGATGCCACTGTGCGCAAACGTGGAGTCGCCGATCACTCCCACGATCGGACGACGACCGACATCGCCTCCCGACAGCCGCATGCCGTGCGCCATACCGATACTCGCACCCATACACACGCAGCTGTCCATCGCGGAAAGCGGCGGAGTAGCACCGAGCGTGTAGCAGCCGATATCCCCCGTCACCACGGCCTTCATCTTCCTCAGCGCGTAGAACACCGAGCGGTGCGGACACCCCGGACACATGAGCGGCGGGCGGGCCGGCAAATCGGCGATCGCGTCGCGCGTAGGCAGCTCGGTCCCCCCGAAGGCGGCGGCGACCCTGCCCGGCGAGAGTTCGCCGGTAGCGGGCAGCGCCACATCATCGACGTCGATGCCGAGCGACCGAACCGAGCGTGCCAGGTAGTCATCGGCCTCCTCGACCACACACACCCGCTCCACCGAGCGCGCGAACTCCTCCAGTGCACGGGCGGGCAACGGGAACGACACGCCGAGCTTGAACACCGACGCTTCGGGCAAAGCCTCACGCACGTACTGGTAGCTCACGCCCGAGGTCACGATGCCCAGGGCGGGATCACGGGTCTCAAGCCGGTTCAGCTCCGTGGTCTCGACGAACGCCCGAATCGCCGCCATGCGCTCGTCGAGACGCTCGCGTCGCACGCGGGCGTTGGCGGGCAGCATCAGCCACTTCGCGGGGTCACTCTCGTAGACCACCGCTGCACGCGACTGCCGCTCACCCTTCTCGACCAATCCCTTCGAGTGGGCGATCCGGGTGCTGGTGCGCACGATAACGGGGACGTCGAAGCGCTCCGACAGTTCGAAGGCGGCCGCGGTGAGATCACGGGCTTCCGTGCTGTCTGAGGGTTCGAGTACGGGCACGCGAGCAAACGGGCCCCAGTTGCGGGAGTCTTGCTCGTTTTGGGAGGAGTGCATTCCCGGATCATCGGCGGCTAGGATCACTACCCCTCCCCTGACGCCGGTGTAGACCAGCGTGAAGAGCGGGTCGGCGGCGACGTTGACTCCGACGTGCTTCATGGTCGTCAGGACACGGGCGCCGCCCATACTCACGCCGGCCGCCACTTCGAGTGCAACCTTCTCGTTCGGAGCCCACTCGGCGTACACGTCAGGTAGGGTCGCGAAGGTCTCGAGCGTCTCGGTCGAAGGCGTGCCCGGATAACCCACGCCAACCGTCGCGCCGGCCTCCCACGCACCCTGTGCTACGGACTCGTTGCCTGACAGCAGGCTCGAAGGCACCGGATCACATCCTTGCCGCTGCGCAAGTCTGTTAGGAATTGGACGAATGATACCACAGGAAAATGCCTGAAACCTGCAGGAATCGGCTAGCGGCACTCATCAGGCCGCGTACGGCCGCGGACTTCACAACTTGCACCGACATAGCCCACAAGGCGTCGCTCGCCCGACCTTGTACGGCCCTCAGCTACGGACGTCGCGCGCCCACATAGTCCTTGCGACTCTCGATCCGGTCGAGCAGCGACGAGACTTGCACAGTCTGTCCGGTCTGCGGCGCATGCAAGAAGTCGCCGCCGCCTGCGTAGATCCCCACGTGGTGGACACGGTTCGGGTCACCACCGTAGCCGAAGAACACCAAGTCACCAGCGACGAGCAGGTCGAGCCGATCCGTAGGTATGGCCCCGCCTACAAGGTACTGGTCCCTACTCGTCCGAGGCAGGGCGATACCGATCTCCCCGTACACGTACTGGGTGAGGCCGGAGCAATCGAACCCGGCCGGCGTGGCGCCTCCCCATACGTAGGGCACGCCGACGTGCTTGAGCCCGACGGAGAGTGCTTCGGGATGCCCCTGGCCCAGCGAACCGGCGTCGACAGGCGTCGGATCGCTCGCGGAGCCGAGCAACGCCGCTTGAGCGCGCTCGGCGGCCTCTTGCGCCAGTCGGGCACGCTCCGCGGCGAGCTGCTCTTGCCGGACGCGCTCCTCCTCGACGAGTTGTGCGATGTCGCTGTTCAAGCCCTCGAGGAACTCTCTTTGCTGCGAGACTGCGCCCTCCATCTCCTTCTTCTTCACGGCCGCGTGATCTCTGAGCGTGATCTGCTCCTGCTCGCGCCGCTCGAGGGCATCTTCGGCCTGCTGGACTCGCTCGCGCGCATCTTTCACGGCTGCGACGATCTCGGCATCGCTCACGTTGACCCGTCGGAGCCATTCGACACGGGTGAGAAAGTCCTGGAATGACGACGTGCCCAAGAGCACGTCGAGGAGCTCGACGTTGCCGGACCGGTAGATGCCCGCCGCGCGCTTCTCCAGTAGTCCCGTCGCACGCTCGAGTTGCGCGTCGGCCTGCTCGAGCTCACGGCGGGTCTTGGCGATCTCGTCACGGGTGACCTGCAGCTCAGCAGTTACGGCGCCGTACTCCTCGGTACGGAGCTCGAGCTGCGCCTGCAGTTCGTCGAGTTGGGCCTGCGCAGCGGCCGCTTCAGCCTGTTTCGCCTCGATCTCGGGGGTCGAGGGGGTGCCGAACGCGCGAAGCGGAACTACGGCCACGGCCACAAGAACAGCTGTCGCCAACACGCACGCGCACGTCCGAGTGAGGAGCCGCACTCAAGCCTCCTGCTGCATCTCATTCTGCGATCGAGGCGAGCGGAAATGTCCGCCGCCACTCGGCACTAATGACATGATATCATACGGTGTTGGTGTCTTCCCTGGTACGGGCCGTGATTCGGTCCTGAGGTCGGAGGCTCCACGATGCATCGTGGCACCGGACGCAGCCTTATCGCAGCACTCATCTCGGCAACGGTGGTTCTCGCGGTTGCCGGCCAAGCCGTCGGCGCTCCGGCGGACACCTCCCCAACCCTCGACGAAGCCACCGCTCGTGCCGTGGAGTTGGAGGGGGAGATAGACGAGCTCCGTGGCGAACAGGTGGCCATCGAGGAACGGATCTCGGTCACGAACCTGCGCATCTTCAGACAGCAAGAGGTCCTCGCAGCGACTCGCGATCGTTTGCGCAGCGCTCAAGACGCGTACCGGAGTCGGCTGGTGCGCATCTACAAGTCGGGCGACAGCGCACTTACCCTCCTCTTATCGGCAGAAAGCCTCTCCGACTTCTACGCACGAGCGATTATGCTCACCCGCATCGTCGAGAAGGACCGGCAAGCCTACCAGGATGCGGCGGTCGCGTCCGCGGAGGCGGAATATCAAGCCGCTTACCTCGATGAACTCAAAGCGCAAGACGTCGAGTTGAGGCAGGTCAAGCGCAATCGTTTGAGGGTCTTGCAGGAAGCCCTCGCCGAGCAGAAGGCCATCGTCGACGACCTCACCCAAGAGCAGCTCGCTATCGTCGCCGAGACACGTGCCAGCATCTCTTTGACCCGCCAACAATGGCGCGATAGTAGCGTCCCCACCAGTCAGACGATCGACGTGCGACCCGTGATCGTAGAACCGCACATCGACCGTACCTACTTGAGCTCGGTCCATCATCCTGAGCGGTTCCGGTCGACCGGGCGCACCATGGTCGCCGTGTGCTCCTGGTACGGCAACGAGTTCAACGGCCGACCCACAGCGTCCGGCCAAGTCTTCAACCAGGACGACCTTACATGCGCGTCGAGGACACTACCCTTCGGCACATGGCTTGCGCTCACGCGAGGCGACAGACGTATTGTGGTGGTCGTGACGGACCGAGGGCCTTTCATCGAGGGACGGGACCTCGATCTGTCCCGACGCGCAGCTCAAGAGCTCGGCTTCTCCGGCGTTGCGCCGGTTGATGTCGAGTTCGTCGAACCGGTGGGTTCCTCGGCCAGTTAGTCTACGTGGATGAGCGAGCGGACCTTCGACTCGCCGAGCTTGGCGCGTCCGCCCAAGAAGTCCAGCTCGATCAGGAACGCGAATCCTGCCAATGACGCACCAGTACTCGTGGCAAGCTGCGCCTTGGCCGCTGCCGTACCGCCCGTGGCCAGCACGTCATCGACGATGAGGACCACGTCGTCGGGACTGATCGCGTCCATGTGCATCTCAAGGCTGTCTGTGCCGTATTCGAGCGCATACTCGGCCTTGGTGGTCTGCCAGGGCAGCTTGCCTGGCTTGCGCGCGGGGATGAATCCTGCCCCGAGCTTGTAGGCGAGCGCACCGCCGAAGATGAACCCGCGGGCTTCCGCTCCCAGGACCTTGGTCACGCCGAGATCGACGTACTCCGAGGCCAACACGTCAACGGCGTTGCGAAATGCATCTGGATCCGCGAGTAGCGGCGTGATGTCCTTGAACACTATCCCCTTCTGCGGGAAGTCGGGGATGTCGCGAATGTATGAACTCAGGTCCACCTGGTGCCTCCTTGTTCGTGGTCGTGCAGTTGACGGTACCGCATCCTCACAGCGCCTGCATCAGGCGCTCGAGCCCAGCAGGCGCACCGAACGCGACAAGCCGGTCAGCCGCTCACTGACGGTTCTTGTCACACGCAGGCACATCTACAAGATCGCCTCGTCACGGACTGTGGCCACATACGGCAGATTCCGATACAGTCCGCCCAGATCGAGTCCGTACCCGATCACGAAACGGTCGGGGATGGAGAACCCCCGGTAGGTGACCGGAAGATCGACGATCCGGCGCACGTCTTTGTCGAGGAGGGTGCACACGCCGAGCGAGGCCGGCTTACGCGCCCGCAGCATCGAGAGCACGTAGTTCAGCGTCAGTCCCGTGTCGATGATGTCCTCGACAACTATGACGGCCGCGCCTTCGATATCGTCGTCGAGGTCTTTCGTGATACGAACGGCACCCGGTGCGCCGCCGACATACGAGCTGACGGCCATGTAGTCGAGCTGCAGCGAAGCGTCCACCGCTCGGCACAGGTCGGCCAGGAACATCGCCCCTCCGCGAAGCACCGTGATCAGCCGAAGGTCCTCGCCTGCGTGGTCCTCAGCGATGGCTGCGCCGAGCTCACGTACGCGCTCGGCGATCGAACCGGCGTCCAGCAGTACACGATCCGCGACGGGCGGAAGGTCGGGACCACGTTCACTGCTCATCCTCGACCGTCCTCAGGAAGGTCTGCCCGTAGGCCGCCACCCTCCTCGTGGTCTTGGGGCTGTACCGGAATGCCGAACTTGAGCAGCAGATTGCGAAAGTCCTTCTGGTAGAAGATCTTGATGTTGACGTCGGGATACAGTTCTCGCAACCGTCTGACCTTGCGGTTCTTCTTGGTTACAAGCTTCTGGCTCATTGTAGTCAGCTCAATGTACAGGTCCAGGTCCACAAGGTAGAAATCCGGCGTGAACGAGGCGAGCACGTTGCCCTCACCGTCCCACTCGATCGGAAACGTTGTCGGCTCGTACTCCCAGCGAATCCGGTAGAAATCGAGGATCTGCGCGGCGACGGCTTCGCTTGGATGTGCGAACTCGATGTCTTCCCGCTTCGGGTGGTGCGAGGAGTCGGGCGTCTGTCCTTCCGGAGCGGTCATGTTCTCCCTATGCAAGGTCCTCGAACGTACGACTCAGCGCACGCCGAAGAAGGAATGCCTTCAAGTCCGCGGTCAGTTCGGTAAGGTCGGACAGGGTGTCGACGAGCTTCTGGCGAGTCTCGGGGGTGCGGTGCCGAAACGCGGGCATGAGTATCTGAGAGAAGAACGCTGATTCTCGTTCGGCGTACGTCTCGTACATGCGGAGGTGCCTGGGCTCGACCCCGAACTTGCGCAAGTCCCAGCACGCATGGGCGATCTGCACGTCCAGCCGGTCGATCTGTGGACCGTCATCACTCTCGAATGGGTCGATCAGGCCGTACTCCGCCAGCTCTTCGATGAACGAGCTCGGTAACCCGAGTGTCGTGGGAATCTCCTCGATCTTGACGGTCTCCGTGTCGTCGAGGGGCAGCGCCACAGGGGTCGACGCGGCGCCGGCGGCAGGCCTCAGTTCCGCGGGCATCTTGCCGCGGTCGTACTCGGCGAGCTTCTCCCGAATCACCGCAAGGGGAAGGAAGTGATCGCGCTGCAGCTGGAGGATGAGTTCGAGACGCTGCACGTCTGATTGCGTGAACTTCCGGTACCCGCCGGGTGTGCGTTCCGGTGAGATCAGGCCCTCCTCCTCGAGGAATCTCACCTTCGAGATCGACAGGTCCGGATAGCCGGAACCGAGGCGCTTGACCACGTCGCCGATGGTCATGTAGTCACGCGACATGGAGTCTACGTCCCTTTCCCGGCCATGAAGACCATCTGGAACGTGCCGACCTGCACTGAGTCACCGTGTGCAAGCTGCGCCTTGTCGATGCACACACCATTGACGTACGTACCGTTGAGCGAGCCGACATCCTCGACCCTGACCGAGTCTCCGACCACACGCAAGACGGCATGGTTGCGAGAAACGGTCACGTCGTTCAAGAAGATGTCGCTCGCGGGGTCACGCCCGACTGTCAGCGTATCTCGGTCCAAGTAGAACCGTTGTCCGATCTCGTGACCTTTGCGCACTACCAGTAGTGGGCCCTCGGTCTCGGCGGATCCGGGGGTCTCAGATACCTCGGCTGCACCAACCGGCGCAAACGACTGGGTCGAGCCCTCCAAGTCGGCGCCGCACTCCGGGCACTCGGCTGCGTTGTCGCCGACGACAGCGCCGCATGCCGGGCACTTCGTCATGGCACAACTCCTCTCGCTCGCTCGCGGTTCGAGCGTCTGGACTAGTCGCTGAAGCCGAAGTCCCGCCTCTGGAACGACGCAGCGATCTGTTCCTCGAGGGCCGACGCTATCTCGGGGTTCTCGAGCACGTGCGCGAGCTTCTGCTCGCTGAGGCGATTCTTCACATATGGGTCCTTGAGCACTTCGGTGAGCCTGCGTCCGTTATGCACTTCGCGGATGACGTACTCCACAACGCGTTCCTCCACAGCGTCGTGGGCCAAGTCATCCATGAACTCCTGCAACTTATCGACGATCGACGCCACATGCCCTCCCTGTTGTGAGTACGACCCTCTCGTCAGTCCTCGGCGCTCTCGTCGTCCTCATCACCGGCGACGTCCACATTGGACACACCGCGCAGGTCGCTCGCGAGGATGCCGATGAGTCGGTCGACGTCGGAGGCGGAGATCACATCCCCGCCGGCCTCGCGCTGGGCCTTCAAGCGTCGTACCAGCTCAGCCCTTAGGATGTCGATCTTTCCGTGCAGCACTCGGCGGCGGTACGAGATCCGCTGCTCCTCCTCATGGAGGGCGTTCAGCAGTTCTCGAATCTCCTCGTTGCTCTTGCTCTCGAGGTCGAGCAACGCCTGCTCTATCTTCTCGTCGCGGTCCGACATATCCCCTCCGTTCGGACGCGTGTTCCGACCGGTCAGATTGTATCAGACGTGGAGCACCCGAATACTCACCTTTGACCATACCCCGAGACTCTGACAATCAGCTCGCTGCCGGCGCTTCCACCTGGACGTCCGCATACAGAGCGTCTGCCGTCTCAAGCTCGTCGGCGGTCAGCTCACCATGCTGGAGGTGCACCGCCAGGCCCTCGGCCATGCTCTGTGCAAGCACAGCCGGCAACCGGTCCACGGGCGGCAGTGTCGCGCCGGCCTGCTCCAGCGTGATCGCGGTGGTTTCCAGGGCGCAACGCGCCTCGTCGTCGAGCCGGAACACTTCAGCTTCGCGGGCCGTGTCCCGGCGGAGCGTGAACGAGCCGTGCTGCAGGACCGTCGAGCCAACCCACGTCTGCGCGCTGCCTGACAGCTTCGATTCGCCCAGTGAGAGGTCCGCCCGCGTGGCGTGAAGGTAGCACGCCGCGGAATCCGGGCTGCCGCGGTGCCGGTCGGTCAGCGTCGCGTCCACACCGAGCCCGCGGTACGCGGCGACGAGTGCGGCGCTCAGGTGTCGGTAGCTGGCCGAAGTCCCTGCCGGGACCCCATCGGCAAGCCCGGCTACGATGGAGTACGTGACCTCATCGGCATGCAGTACGCCGCGACCTCCGGTGAACCTGCGCACGACGTCGAGACCGTAGCGTGAGCACGCCTCCCAGTCGATCGAACCGGCGTCCTGGAACTTGCCCAAGCTCACGGTGGGCCTGGTCCATCCGTACAGTCGGATGGTCGGCGGGACCGCGTTGCTCTCGCGCGCGAGCTGGATCGCCCTGTCGACCGCCATGTTCCACCACGGGTCGCGGGGGCCATGCAGCAGCAAGCGCCACGAGCCGGTCACGGGGCACTACTCCGTCGGACGCCATCGGAGCTGCGGGTCACGCGCTGCGCGCGCCTCGTCGAGCCGGCGGACGGGAGTCGTGTACGGCGCGTGCTTGAGCATCTCGGGTTCGGCCTGCGCCTCCTGGGCAATCGCGAGCATCGCATCCACGAACCGATCGAGTTCGGCAAGACTCTCCGTCTCGGTGGGCTCGATCATGAGCGCCTCGTCCACGATCAACGGGAAGTACACGGTCGGAGGATGCGTGCCGTAGTCGAGCAGGCGCTTCGCGATGTCGAGCGTGCGAACGCCGTGCTCGCGCCTCTGTCGCATCCCCGATAGCACGAACTCGTGCATACACGTGCGGTCGTACGGCACGTCGTACGCCGCACAGAGGCGCGCCTTCAGATAGTTCGCCGACACCACGGCTTGCTCGCTCGCCTCATGAAGGCCCTGGGCTCCCAGACCCATGATGTACGCGTACGCACGCACCAGCACACCGAAATTGCCGAAGAACGACCGGACGCGGCCGATGCTGCGCTCAGGCACCACGAAACCGTACCCGTCGTCCGTGCGAGCGACGACCGGTCCCGGCAGGTAAGGCGCAAGCTCCGGTGTCACGCACACGGGCCCCGACCCCGGTCCCCCGCCTCCGTGCGGTGTGGAGAAAGTCTTGTGCAGGTTGATGTGCATCGCGTCGAAGCCCATGTCTCCCGGGCGAGCGATGCCCATGATGGCGTTGAGGTTCGCGCCGTCGCAGTATGCCAGCGCGCCCACTTGATGTGCCGCATCCGTGATGGCGCAGATGTTCTCGTCGAATAGACCGAGCGTGTTCGGGTTGGTGAGCATGACGGCGGCCACATCGGTGTCCAGCGCGTCACGCAGCGCCGCCACGTCCACTCCACCGCGACCGTTGCTCGGGACCTGGGTGACCGTGTACCCCGCCATCGAAACGGTGGCGGGATTCGTCCCGTGAGCTGAGTCTGGGATGATTACGCGCGAACGCGCGTCACCGGTGTGCTCGTGGAACGCTCGGAAGCACATGATGGCGGTAAGCTCGCCGTGCGCGCCGGCAGCCGGTTGCAGGGTGACCTCCGGCAGGCCGGCGATCTCCCCCAACGCCTCTTGCAGCTCGAACATCAGCCGCAGCGCACCTTGCACCGAGCTTTCGGGCTGGTAGGGGTGCAGCCCCGCGAACCCCGGCAGACGCGCGGCGTCCTCGTTCACGCGCGGGTTGTACTTCATGGTGCACGACCCGAGCGGGTAGCTTCCCGTGTCCACGCCGAAGTTCATCGACGCCAGATGCGCGTAGTGACGCGCGATCTGGACCTCCGTCACGTTCGGCAACTCCGGAGCGTTCTCACGCGCCCGCCCTCCAAGCATGTCGTCGACAGGAAGCTCGGGAACGTCGAGCTGCGCGACGACGTCGGACTGCGCACGGACCGAGCGTTGTTCGAAGATGGTGCCACGCGGCCCGCGGGTCGGCGCGCCGTCGGGAGTGTGCGCGAGTCGCTCGGTCATAGCGCGGCTACCTCCTCGATGAACGCGTCGATCTGGGCGCGGGTACGCTTCTCGGTGACCGCAAAGACGACCAGGTCGGTGCCACCGGACCCTGCGTCTTCGGCGATGACACCAGCCAAGTAGCCGCGCGATCGCATCTCCTCGTGCATTGCGCGCACGTTCCCGTCGTAGACCAGCGCGAACTCATACCCGAACGGTGCGTCCCACGGCGCGCTGAAGCGCCCGGTTTCCAGGAGGCGGTCCCGCATGTAGTGCGCCCTGTTCAGGCAGACGCGCGCGACGTCGACCAGCCCGTCGGTACCCACCGAGGCGAGATAGACAGCGGCGGCAAGAGCGTTCAGCGCGTGGTTGCTGCAGATGTTGCTCGTCGCCTTCTCGCGGCGAATGTGCTGCTCACGGGTAGAGAGCGTGAGCACATAAGCCTCGTTGCCGTCGGCGTCGAGCGTGGCGCCCACAAGCCGCCCCGGCATCTGGCGCACGAACTGCATCCGGCAGGACAGGAAACCCAGCCCGGGCCCGCCGAACGACATCGGATTGCCGAGCGGTTGGCCCTCCCCGACCACGATGTCGGCACCCGCCGACGAAGGCGGCTCCATCACGCCAAGAAGGACCGGGTTCGTGGCGACGACCGCCAGCCCGCCCGCCTCGTGAGCAAGCGGAGCGATCGCCTCAACGTCCTCGAGAGCGCCCCAGTAGTTCGGGCTGGCGACCAGGAAGGCGGCGACGTGCTCGTCCGCGACCGCGCGCCACTCGTCTTCGGCGGTGAGTCCTTCGCCGGAAACGTACTCGATCTCGAAGAGGCCCGAAGCTGCGTACGTCTCCAGAGTCGCCAACCACTCAGGATGCACGGTGCGAGCGACCGCGACCGTGTGGCGCTTGGTGAGACGACAGGCCATGAGTGCCGCCTCGACGAACGCCGTGGCGCCGTCGTACATGGAGGCGTTCGAGACCTCCATGCCGGTCAGCTCGCAGATCATGGTCTGGTACTCGAAGAATGCTTGCAGCGTGCCCTGGCTCACTTCGGGCTGGTACGGCGTGTATGCCGTGAAGAATTCCGGCTTGCGCAACACGTGGTCCACGATCGAGGGGACGTAGTGGTCATAGCACCCTGCGCCCGCGAATGAGACGAGCTGCGAGGCGGGCGTGTTCGCGCGAGCCAGCGCGTCCAGGTGCGAAACGAGCTCGAGCTCGCTCATCGGCTCGCCGAGTGCGAGCGGGCGGTCCAGGTGCACCGATGCCGGGACGTCTGCGAACAGCTCCTCGGCAGACTCGACGCCTATGACGCGCAGCATCCGCTCGCGTTGATCACTCGATATGGGGACGAATCGCATCGTCCTCAGGGCCTAGGCTTCGTCTTGGATGAGGGTCTCGTAGTCCTCGGCGGACATGAGCGCGTCGAGCTCTGAGGGGTCGGCCATCCGGACCTTGAGCATCCAGCCTTCGCCGTACGGCTCCTCGTTCACGGTCTCGGGAGCGTCGTCCAGCGCGCCGTTCACCTCGACGATCTCGCCGGTGACCGGGGAGTACAACTCGGAGACGGACTTGACCGACTCGATCTCACCGAACGTTTCGTCGGCCGTGACCTCGTCACCTTCGGTGGGAAGGTCAACGTAGACGACTTCGCCGAGCTGGTCTTGCGCGAAGTGCGAAATGCCGATGACGGCGATATCGCCCTCGACACGCACCCACTCATGCTCCTTGTGGTACTTCAGGTCGCTGGGATACATGTGTCCCGACGCTCCTTTCAGGCCTGTGTGGCCGACAACGACGTTTCCTTCACGAACGGCGGCTTGGTCACCGTCGCCGACGCGGTCTTCTTGCGTATCGACACCTCAAGGCGAGTCCCCTCCTCGGCCAGCTGCGTAGGCAGATATGCCGTTGCGATACCCGTCTGAAGCGTCGGCGAGAAGGTGCCGCTTGCCACCTTACCCACCTCGTCCCCCTCGTGCAATATCGCGAATCCCGGCCGAGGAATACCGCCCTCGACCGTAAGCCCGATCAGCCGCCGCTGCGGGCCCTGCTCGCGCACGCGCTCTATCGCCTCTCGGCCGATGTAGTCCTTGTCCTTGGCGACGGCCCAACCCAGGCGTGCTGAGATCGGATCGACTCCGCGATCGATGTCGCTGCCGTGCAGTGCGTAGCCCATCTCCAGCCGAAGCGTGTCCCGGGCCCCCAGGCCGCACGGTGTGACCTCGGCGAAGCTCAGCAGCACACGCCACATCTCCGCCGCTCGCGACGCGTGCGTCAGGATCTCAACGCCGTCTTCACCCGTATAGCCCGTGCGGGCGACAAGCGCGGGTATTCCGCCGAGCGCGGCCTCACCGATCTCGAAGCGAGGCGGCGGGCGGTATCCAGGCTCGGCCAGCTCCGCCAGCACGTCGAGCGCCTTCGGCCCTTGAAGCGCGATCATCGCCGTGCGGTCCGATTCGTCGACGAACTCGACCGTGCACTCCGATACCTCGCCGCCGCGGTCGGTGTGGTGCACGAGCTCGAGGTGGCTCGGGCAGTGTCCGACCAGCCAGTCCCAATCGGTCCCCCGGTTGCCGGCATTGGCTACGACCAGGTACTCGAGATCGCCCGTGTGGTACACGATGAGGTCGTCGATGATCCCGCCGTCCTCGTCGCACAACAGCGTGTACTGGGCAGAACCGAGCTCGGATATCAGCGCCAGATCGTTGGTGAGCAGCCCCTGCAGCAGCTCGAACGCCCCGAAGCCGAAGACACGGAACTGCGCCATGTGCGACACGTCGAACACGCCTGCCGACGAACGCACGGCCCGGTGCTCCTCCACGATCCCCGCGCATTGCACGGGCAGCTCGTAACCGGCGAAGGACACCATCCGCCCACCCATGAGCACGTGTTCCTCGTACAGCGGCGTCCTGTGCAGTCCTTCGGCCATCAGCGCTCCCCCCCTCGCGTTGCCGCTACGGAGCCGCAACGGTATCACCTTCGCCGAAGATACCCCGCCATCCTCGGACCATCGCGATCCAGACACGCTCGAAGAACCCCGGTCGCTCGATTCCCTCTGCAGCCACCAGCGGCAATTGGGCCAACAGGCGGTCTCCTTGCTTCACCGTGAGCGTGCCAAGGCGCTGGCCCGCTTCGACCGGTGCCTCCACGTCTGCGGCAAGACTCACCGACGACGCCACCTCACCGTCCAGGTCGAACACCGGGACCGACACGGCGTCGGCCACGATAGCGGCAACGCCAACGTCGAGGTAGTCGGAGACCGGAACCACGCCCATGGTCTCCTCGGCACTCGCCAGAGCGCGGACCTGGTAGTGCTCGAAGCCCCAGTCCAGCAACGTAGATGCCTGGTCAAAACGGGCCTGGTCGGTCCATGCTCCCAGCACGACCGCCACGAACTCGACGTCGTTGCGGCGTGCACTGCCCGCGAAGCAGAATCCCGCACGGCTCGTCCAGCCGGTCTTGATCCCGTTCGCGCCGATGTACGCACCCAGCAGCAGGTTGCGGCTCTCGAGCGTCCGTGGTCCGTTCCCGCCGTCGATCGTGGACTTGCTCATCGCAGCCACACGCCGGAACTCGTCATTACGCATCGCATACGCAGACAGGACGGCCAGGTCCTCGGCCGTCGTGTGATGTCCCTCGGCGTCCAAGCCGTGCGAGTTCGCATAGTGCGTGTCCGCCATGCCGAGTTCGGCCGCCTTAGCGTTCATCATCTCGACGAAGCCTGCTTCCGAGCCGCCCACGTGCTCGGCCAACGCGGCTGCCGCGTCGTTGCCCGAGGGTACGATGAGCGCCTCGAGCAGCTCGCGAACGCTGTAGACCTCGCCGTCGCGCAGCTCGGCAGTCGACTCCCCGGGCCGTGCCTGCACGCCGGAGATCGTCACGGCGTCGTCAAGGTCGGCGTTCTCGAGCGCAACGACCGCGGTCATGATCTTGGTGGTGCTCGCCATAGCGCGCACCTCGTCGGGGTCACGTGCCCACAGAAGCCGACCGTCGGCCGTCACCAGCGCCCCCGCCCCCATCTCGACGTCCGGGGCAACACCGGCCCCCAACTCGCCGACGGGCACTTCGCCCACCAGGTCGCTGTCGAGCACCACGGCAGCTGCTTGGGGCGGCATGGAGATCGCGGCCAGCGCCACGACCAGCATCAATCGAGTGAGCAGGGCTTTCAAGAATCTCCGAAGTTTCCGATACATGCACTGAGGCCCGGACTCAAGCATCATACGACACGCACCTGAGGGGAGCACTCCGTGCACGGGAACAGATCGCGAGACGGCGGATTCAGCCTGCTCGAGCTGATGGCTGTCGTTCTGATCCTCGGCATACTCGTCTCGGTGGCGATCCTCTCCCACACGACATCCACGGCTCGCGCCCGGACGATCACGTGCGAGAGCAACCAGCACACGTTCGATACGGCAGTCTCCGTGTACCGCAACGAACACGGCATCGAGCCCATCACCATCGACGACCTTCGGCCGTACGTCCACAATTACGACCAGGCGGTCCAGTGTCCGTTGCACGACGGGACCACGCTGGAGTACCAGCCGCTTCTGGCAAGAGTGACGTGCGACAACCACCCGCGCTGACGCGCGGAGATTGAACCGGGAGGATGCATGAAGTATTCGCGCTTCGAGACACTCGTTCTGGTAGTGGGCGCAGGGGCTGTCGTCGGCAGCTTCTTCTTGTCGACGGGGGCGTCGATCGTGGTCGAGGAGATCGTGGCCCAGCTGCTCTTGATGGGCGTGCTCGTCGCCGCGGTCCATTGGGGACGCAAGGGTGGGTTCGTCGCGGCCACACTTGCCTCCATCGTCTACATCGTGATGCGCATCCCACTCATGATCCAGGAGCAGGCACTCTCTGCCGACGTGCTCTCTCTCATTGTGGTCCGCGTGCTGACATACGGTCTCATCGGCATCGTCGGCGGCGAGCTGTGTGGCCGAATCAAGTACGTCTTCGCGCGTCTCGAGGACGCAAGCAGCATCGACGACTGGAGCCAGGTCTACAACCAGCGGATCATCGCGCGCACCCTCGAAGCGTCATGCAGTCAATACGCGCGCTACGACACGCCGTTCTCTATCGTCCTCATGGAACTCGCACCGCGGCTCTTCGCCGAGGTGCGAGTCTCCCGCCAAAGAGCTATGGTGCGAGCCGTTGCCTCGCACATACGTAACGACATCCGGCTTGTCGACGAGATCGGGCGACTGCAGGACGGCCGCTTCATCGTGGTATTGCCCCACACGCCGCTCGACGGCGCCAACGTGGCCGCGAAGCGGCTCCTCGCTGGCGTGTGCGACACGCTGGGAGCACGGAACGAGTCGGTGGCGGTCAAGGTGCTCGCAACGCCCGACGACGTCGACAAGCTCGAGCAGCTGTATCAGCAGCTCGCCTCTGCCGAAGACCCCGACGCTCAGCCGGCGTCCCGCTCGTAGAGAGCGTCGGCAGCGATCACGCTCAGCCCCGCACTGCGCAACACGTCCGCAGCGCGCTTGTCGTCGACCTTGAAGATGTCGACCGCAGCCTTGGCACCCGGCTCCACGAAGGCGTAGGCGTACTCAACGTTGATGTTCTCTCGGCCGAGGATCTCGAGCACCTCGGCAAGTCCACCCGGCCTGTCGGGCATCTCGACTGCGAGCACCGGAGTGATGGATACTCCGAAGCCTGCTTGTTCCAGCGCGGCCTTCGCCGCGTGGGGCCGGTCGCAGATCACGCGGACGACGCCGAACTGCTCGGTGTCTGCCACCATGAGAGCGCGCATGTTGATGCCGGCATCCGCCAGCGTGCGCGCAAGCTGCGCGAGATGGCCGGGCCTGTTCTCAAGGAACACGGAGACCTGCTCGATCATCACGATCACGCTCCCCCATCCTCGGCACGCAAATCCACAACGCGCTTTGCCTTGCCTTGACTGCGCTCGATCGACTTGGGCTCGACCAGCTTGACGTCGATGCTGACCGCCAGCGCGGACGCGATCTCGCCGGCAACCCTACGTCGCAGCACTTCGAGTTCGCGAATCTCGTCGAAGTCGGTGTCGGGTGCAACCTCCACGTGCACCTCGACGTGGTCCATAGACCCCCGCTTGGTGAGAACGACCTGGTAGTGCGGCGCCACACCGGGAATGCCGGTGAGCACCTGCTCGATCTGGCTCGGGAAGACGTTGACACCGCGCACGATCAGCATGTCGTCACTCCTGCCGGTGATCCGTTCCATGCGACGGAACGTGCGCCCGCAGGGACATTCACCCGGGATGATGCGGGAAATGTCACGCGTCCGGTACCTAACCACGGGAATCCCTTGCTTGGTGAGGGTTGTGAACACGACCTCGCCGTACTCGCCGTCCGGGACCGGTTGCAGCGTCTCGGTGTCCACGATCTCGACCAGGAAGTGGTCTTCGTTGACGTGCAAGCCGTTCTGTTCACTGCACTCTGACGCCACGCCCGGGCCAAGCACCTCCGACAAGCCGTAGATGTCGATCGCGGTCAGACCCATGAGCTCCTCGATCTGCCGACGCATGTTGTCGCTCCACGGCTCGGCGCCGAAGACGCCTGCCTTGAGCGGCAGCTCGCGGATGTCGATGCCCATCTCCTGGGCGGTCTCCGCGATCAGCACCGCATATGAGGGTGTGCACGCCAGTATGGTGGTCCCGAAGTCCTTGAGCACCTGGACCTGCCGCTTGGTGTTGCCCCCGGAGATCGGAATCGTCACGGCACCGAGCCGCTCGGAGCCGTAGTGCACGCCGAGACCCCCCGTGAACAGCCCGTACCCGTACGTGACCTGGACGACGTCGTCAGCGGTACCCCCGGCACACGCGATCGTTCTGGCCATCATGTCGGCCCAATTCTCGATGTCACGCTTCGTGTACCCGACCACGGTGATCTGCCCGGTCGTACCCGAGGACGAGTGCACGCGGACGATGTCGCGCAAGGGTACGGCGAACATGCCGTACGGGTACGCAGAGCGCATATCGTCTTTGACCGTGAAGGGAAGGTTCGTCACGTCCGACAGCGAGCGAATGTCGTCGGGCCGCACGCCGGCCGCATCGTACTTCTTGGTATACAGGGACACGTTCTCGTAAACACGAGCAACGACGTCACGCAGGCGCTCGAGCTGAAGCGTCTCAAGCGCGTCAGCGGGCATCGCCTCGTACTCCGGCTGGTACAATCCCCTCACCCCTTCTCGACCCCGCGGCCTTCCCCTACGGTGCCGCAGTAGCCGTTTCCGGCTCGGACACGGGCAACGTGCCGACCCTCATGACCTCGGTCTTTGGCTTGTAGACCGAGGTGAACGAATCGGTGCGAACGACCGACCCGCCCTTCTTGACCGTTCGCGTGACGACTATTGTACGACCATCCACTCCGCTATCTTCAACGACGCGCGTGCCTTCGGGCAGCGTCGCGTCCTTGGTCTCTTCCACCCCGTGCGGCTTGATGTTCGTCCACGCGCCGACCGAGGCGCTAACCTCGTAGCCCGGATCGGTCCCGTACAAGCTGATGGTGAGCGACGAGCTGCTGTAGCCGGTCGCGATCAGGACCCAGTTCTCGGTGTCGTTCTTGAACTTGAAGTCGGGACCACCCCACGAAACGGTCGCGTCCCGACCGGTCGGATAGTGGCTGATGTAGAAGGAGTGGTTCCTGCGCTCGAGTACGGGCAACCCGGACTCGAACACCGTGTTGAAAATCGTGGTGCCCACCTGACAGATCCCCCCGCCCAGCTGGGGCACGAGCTTGCCGTTCACGATCGCCGGCGCTTCCTGGTAGCCCTTAGCGGCGGTCCTTGGACCGATCGTCTCGTTGAAGGAAAACGTCCCGCCGGGTGGGATGAGCGTCCCGTCCAAAGCGTCAGCAAGCGTGTGGATGTTGTTCACCCGCGGCCTGTTCCCCGCGTCGAAGTGCGTGGTGTAGGTGGATATCCGCTCCTTGATGCCCATGGCCTCGGCCTCGGCGGTTGTGCGGTCGGGCTCTACACGCATCGTGCGCAACTCGACGGCGCGCTCCCCGCCCGAGGTCAGCGCATGCGTCATCTCGACCGCAAGCGCCTCGATATCGGGGCCCACGCCGTCTTGCGACGGTACGATCGTCACGCTCCCGCTGCGCGCCTGGAACTCCGCGTCGACGGGCGCACGGCCTGCCTCTCCCACTTTCGCCGTGATGGTGGCCGACGCCACTTCCGAGTCGATGAAGGCCTCCAGCACCAGACGCGGTAGGCCGGTGGTCTCGACACTTGCCGAGGACTCCTGGGACTGCGCCAACACCGCCTCCGAGGTGACCGAAGTCTCGGCGGTGGCGGTAGCCTCCTCGAAAGGAATCGGTCGGAAGCGGATCCACTGCGCGATCTGCTCGGCGGCGAACTCCCACGACTCCGCGTCGTACGTCACGGTGACGGGACCCGCCATCATCGCCTCGGCATCGCGAAGGGCATCTTGCGCATCGGCGTCCGTCACCTGCACAGGCACGAAATCCACCGGCACGGTGATCTGGCGGGTCTCGGAGGCAAAGGCTTCGAGAAGCTGTGCCCCCACGTCCTCGGCCCGCATGGTCACGCCAACGACTGCCGGATCGAGCCGCGCCGACGTGCCTTCGATGATCACGCCCGCGTCCTTGGGTGGACGCGAAACCCCTGCATTGACGGTCTCGACCAGACTCCGGAGCAAGTCCGGGTCCGCCGACACGATCGGTGGCAGTTCGACGGGAGTGAACCACGCCGACGCACGCTCACGCACGCGCGTCCACGGGTCGCCGGTGCGGCCGACCGACATGGCGGCGTCCGTCATTTCCTTGACCTGTGGTGAGGCAGCGACTTGTGTGGCTTCGACCGACCAGGTCTGCTCCTCGAACGCAACCAGGACGGGCGCATCCATACGGGCGCCTATGGCCGACTCGATAGTCTCGGTGGCCTTGGCCGACGTCTTGCCGCCCACCGCGACACCCGCCACGTGCACGCCGGGATGCACTCGACCCGCGCTGGCCGCCACCTCGATGCCTACTACGAGCATCAGAAGGGCCGCAACCACAAGCGCTGCGCTCACGGCCACCCGTTTGACGACAGGCTGTGATACGAGCCACTCGCGGACTTTCGAAGTCCGCCGCCCCCGACGACGCCCCCGTCGGGCCGCCGCCCTACGCGCAAGGCGTGCGGCTTCAACGGCTTCGGTCGCGCCCGCCGAGTCGCGTTCGTAGCCCACGCGATCGCTCATTGCGCCTCGATGGGTTGTCCGTAGGTGAACACGGGCACCTGGCCTTCGGGCACCCGCAGTTCCTCGGCCTGCTCGATCCGTACGGTCACGCCGGGAAAGGTGACAAGCGTGGACATGAGCCCGCCGGGAAGGGTGAGTGACTGCTCGAGACGCTGAGGCTCGCCGAGCGCCGCGATCTTGTAGCCGCGGGTCAGATCGACGCCGTCAAGCGTCACGCGCCCGTTCTCACCGGAGAATCCCGAATCCGCCACGACACGCTGACCGTTGACGGAGATCGCCTCGGCCCCTCCTGCTCGTAACTCGTGCACCAACGCCACGAAGTCTTGCGGCAGCAAGACGCGCTCCGGGTCCTCGATCACGATCCGCACGCCCGGTCCAGTCGCTGACTCGAGACCAGCGAGTATCCGCAGCGCATTCAGCTCTTTGGCAGCCTCGTTCAGCACTTCTCCCCGATCGATGCCCTCGCGCTCCGCTTCGAGTATCCGCACCTGCAGCCGGAGCACTTCGCTTCGCAGCCCAGCATTCTCAGCCGTGAGCTGCTGAATGATCATGCCGAGGCTTTGGTCGCTTTGCCGCGCTAGTTGCGTGCTCGCCGACGCATTACCTCTCCACTGCGCAACGAGCAAGAACCCTACCAGGAGCAATCCGACTGCAAGACTCGCAAGCAGCCTGCCCTCCTGGAAGCTGCGCTCCATCGCCCTCTCCGACTCCACCAGCCGCTTCCACGACTCATCTCGCAAGTGGACAAGGGTGCGATGTGGCTTGAGTTGCGCCATCACTCCCACCCCCATCGGCTGAACAAGAGCCTGCGAACAGTCCCCAAGTTGTCGAACACCCGCAACCCGAACGCCACCACCGCAGCCAGGTACAGTTCGCGTACGCCGATCCGGTCTCCCACGAAGACGATGAAGGCGGCCATCAGCGTGTTGGTAAGGAACCCCGACACAAAGACCTTGTCGTCGAACGTGTGCTCCAAAGCCGCTTTGACGCCGCCGAGGCAAGCATCGATCGCGGCGAGCACGGAGACCCCCAGATAGGTGAGCGCCGCAGCAGGAACGCTGAAGTTGGTCAGGAGCCCGAGGGTGACTCCGAGTGCCAGGGCGAGCAGCAGCACCAGCACTAGCGGTCGCCTCCCTGGTCGCTGCTCACGTACTGCGGCCTGAAGCTGCCGCGGTATGCCTCGACCGTCATGTCCTGTCCGGCCCGCACCTCGGCCTGTAATCCGAACTGTGACCTGTATGTCGTGAACAGCAGTGACGCGACAGGATCTTCCCGCACCGCATCCTCGAGCGCCGTGGGATCGCCAATGGCACGAATCGTATACGGGCTGCCAAGTCGGGTGCTGTTCACGAGGATGGTCGTGCCCGCGCACCGGACCGGAGTAGTCGCCACGACACGTTCGCCGTTGATGTCCACCGCCTCCGCGCCACCCGCGAACAACGCGTTCACCACGGCGGCTATGTCGGTGTCATGAATCACGTAGTCGTTGGGGTCCGTACCTGCGGCCACCTCGGATCCATCACCGAGGACTACCTCTACGCCCGGACCGGTGACACCGAGCATGCCGGCGGCCTCACGAGCCGTCTCCAGCTCGCGGGAGTACGATTCGCGCACCCCCGAATCGTCCGCAGCGTCTTTCTCGAGCGTATCCATCTCGGCACGCAGCTCAGCAAGCCGGTCCTGCAGTTCAGTACGCTGCTCCTCGAGATCGTGGACGACGTCGACCAGATCGTTCGCACGCTCCGGCAGCGCATCGGCAAAGCGCTGGGTGGTGTTGAACGATACAGCCACGAGGAACCCCAAGAAGCCCACGACGGCGACCAGGGCGGGACGGCTAAATGCGTTCGTCATCTCTGTGTCAGGCCTCTTACGCGGAAGGTGACTGAACGTTGTAGTTTACCAGGCGAGACCCTTGTAGGATAGAGTGCCGAGGGCACTCGCGCTAGCTTCCCGCTATCGCGTCCTCAACGATCGCGCGCCATGTCGCCAACAGCTCCTGCGAGGATGGTTCATCGGCACCCTCGGCGTACAACAAGACGGTCGGTTCGCTTGCGTGAGGCAGAACGAGCACCCATGCGTCCTCCAACAGCACACGCACCCCCTCAGTGAGGTCTGTGTGCATCCCGGCGGCCGCCTCCGTCACGACCCGCATGACCGCACCCTTGCGCTCGATGGGGCAGAAGACGGATTCTTCGACCTTGCGGGACTCAGGCAGGTCCCCGACAACCTCGTCCAAGGACTGGTTAGTCTCCGAGAGCATCTGCGTGAGCATGCCAAGACTCATCACCGCGTCGTAAGCGGCAAGGAAGTCGGCGAAGATGTACCCGCCATCGGTCGTCCCGGCAAAACCGATGTCTCCGGCAAGCGCCAGCGCGGCTAGAGACCTGCCTGTGCGGCCCGGACGCACGACGGACCGTCCGTGCTTCTCTGCCGCACGTTCGACAGCGCTTGTCGTGTGCAACGGCACCGCAAGAGGAAGCCCGGTCGCGTCCGTACGGCACCACAGGTCCACGAGAGCGACCAATGCGGTCTCGGGGTCCAACATGACTCCGGACGGCGTCATCAGACTCAGGCGCTCCCCGGCGGGGTCGAACCGAACGCCCAGGTCGGCACCGAACGTTCGGACCAGGTGTGACAGCTCGCTTGTCTCCTCGGCATCGCCCATCGCCACCCCTTGGTTCGTACGCTCCGCGTCAAGGAACGGGTTCATGGTGACTAGATCGAGCCTCCACGAGACGGAGAGTTGCGGCAACACGAGCGATGCGACGCCATGGTCGAGGTCCGCTACGACCTTCAACCAGCAGCCTTCATCCGTTTGCCTGCGCTCGAGGGCGAACCGCAGACCCGCGCCGTAGTACTCCAGGGCGCGCGGCGGGTAGATGATGTCGCCGATCTCGCCGAGGAACGCGCGCCTGAACTCCCCGCGAAAGAACAAGCGCTCGAGCTTCTTCTCCTCCCACGGTGCGATGTCCAGGCCCGTCTTCTCTATGAAGTGGATCTCGAGCTGGCTGTGGTCCCGCGGCGACTGGCACACGTGGACACCACCCACACATCGAGTGTCGCGGGTCGTGAACCGGTTGATCGCCGGGGAGGCGACACGTAAGTCGCGAACGTTGATGCCCGCGGAGTTCAACCCCGCAACCATCGCGCGCTTCACCATTCGCGCGGCCTTGCTCGAGTCTCGGCTCACGATCACATGCGAGCCCTTCGGCAGCATCGAGCCGAACGCCTGCGCCGCTTTCAACGCCATCTCAGGGGTGATGTCCACGCCTACAAGGCCGGATATGCCGTCGTCACCGAACAAGGTGCGCATCGCTGTCGCTTCCCAGATAAGCGACGTGCCCACGACCGCCGCAGGCTCGACCCGCTTGTACGGGTAGACCTGGACGCCTGTGCGCACCTGCGCCCCTTGCCCCACCATCGATTCGTCGCCGATGACCGCGCCGACCTCCACCGATGCACGCGCACGCACGTCGACTCGTCTGCCGAGCACGGCCCCCCGCACTTCGGCGTTCTTGCCTACGAACGCGTCGTTCCAGATGACCGAGTGGCTCACCACTGCATCCTTGCCGATGACGCAGTTGTCTCCGAGCACTGTGTACTCCCCGACTTGCGCTCCTTCGCGTATCACGCAGTTCGCACCGATCACGACCTTGTCGCACAGCTCGGCGCTCGCATCGATCTGTGCGCCCTCGCCGATCCACAGCCCCTCATGCGCCATGAGGCCCGGAATGTAGATCATCGCCTCGCCGTCGAGGATGTCCCTGTGCACCTGCACGTAGGTCTCCAGCGACCCCACGTCGCACCAGTAGCCGTCCACCGGGCACCCGTACAGCGCGTAGCCGCGCTCCATGAGCAGGGGAAAGAGCTCCGAGGAGAAGTCGAACGGCTGGTCGTCCGGGATGTGGTCGAAGATCTCCGGCTCGAGCACGTATATGCCGGTGTTTATGGTGTCGGAGAAGACCTGCCCCCATGAGGGCTTCTCAAGGAATCGTTCGATCCGGCCATCCTCGTCGGTGATCACGACGCCGAACTCGAGCGGATCGGGGACGCGCTTGAGTGCGATTGTGACGGTTGCCTGGTTCCGCTTGTGGAAATCGATGACCTCGCTCAAGTTGATGTCGGTCATCGCGTCCCCTGAGATCACCAGGAAGGTGTCGTCCGCCAGCAGTGTCTGGGCGTTCTTGATCGATCCCGCAGTCCCCAGTGGCGTCTCCTCCAGCGTGTAGGAGATCTTCATCCCCCACTCGTCGCCGTCGCCGAAGTAGTCCTCGATCACCTGCGGCATGAACGCGAGTGTGGCGATCACCTCGTCGATCCCGTGATGCTTCACAAGGCCGATGATGTGCTCCATGACGGGCTGGTTGACGATTGGCACCATGGGCTTCGGTCGCAAGCTGGTGAGCGGCCTGAGACGCGACCCCTCCCCGCCGGCCATGACGACTGCCTTCACCGGTGTTCCTCCCCTCGCCCTCGTACTCGATCGCGGCGGTTCAACGCCCGGACTTGCTAGGTCATACTTTCGCGAACCATCCGCTGTGCGCGGAAGGTGTAATCCACAGCGGCGCTGAGCGACAGCACGATTCCCACGTACACCATCAACAGTCCGAGGCTCAATTCGGAACCCGCGACCGGCACGTAGGGCCAGTCGAGTATCAGCAGAGAGAACCCGATGAGCAACACGGCTGTGGTCCACTTGCCCACATACGTCACCGGCATCCGCATCCGGTACCGCTCCAACCGCCACGCGCCGTACAACAGGTAGACGTCTCGCAAGACGAGCACGAGCACTATCCACAGGGGTATGCGCTGCTCGATGTACAGGCCGATGACCCCGGACGCGATCAGGAGCCGGTCGACAAGCGGGTCGATCGCCTTACCGATCGCAGTGACGGTACCGGTGCGCCGGGCAATCTGGCCGTCGAGCCAGTCTGTGCTGGCCGCGGCCGCGAATAGCGCGAATGCCAGGACGTTCGAGCGATCGGATATCAGGACGGCGAAGAAGAACGGCACCAGCATCAAGCGGAGCACGGTGATGATATTCGCCACCGTCCACACATCGTGAACGTGCTCTCCGGACTCGCTGGTCTGCGACGCGTCTTCGCGCGTGTGCGGTCCGTCTACCACCAATTCCTCCTCCTGAAGATGTAGAGCATACCGGCCGCGATGAGCAGCATGCCGCCCAATACCATGAAGTAGCCGTACTGCCAGCGGAGTTCGGGCATGTTCTGGAAGTTCATACCATAGATACCCGTGATTAGCGTGAGCGGCATGAATATCGTGGCCACGACCGTGAGCTGCTTCATGATGGCGTTCATCCGGTTCGACGCCGCGGACAAGTAGATGTCCATTACCGAAGCGGCGATGTCGCGCAGCGTCTCGATAGTGTCCTGCACCCGCGCCAGATGGTCCCCGATGTCGGCGAAGTAGCGATACGCTTCCTCGTTCACGAGGTGCTCCTCGCGGGCGATGCTGCGCAGCACGTCGCGCTCCGGCCCGATGACCTTGCGAATGCCCAGCAGTTGCCGGCGAATCGAGTGGAGCTCCTCGACGTGCGCCGGAGTAGCCGCCTCCACCACTTCGTCTTCGAGCTCCTCGAGTCGGTCACCAATGCTGTCCACGAGCGGGAACATGTCGTCGACGATGCGATCGAGAATTCCGTGCATCGTCCAATCCGTGCCGTGCGAGAGGTTCTCGCTGACGTCCGCGGCAACGAGCTCCAGTGCTGCTGACGGCTCGCGATGCACGGTGATCAACCAGGACGCACCTAAGAAGAAGTCCACCTCGCGCGCAGTGAGATCATCCTCGGCTGCCAGGTCGTGCCAGACGCAGAACAGCGACTCGGGATAGACATCGAGTTTTGAGCGTTGCGGGTAGTGAAGGCAATCCTCTATCGCCAAAGGGTGCAACGGGAAGTGACGGGCGAGCTCCGCGAAGGTCTCCTCGTCAGGCTCCGACAAGTCCACCCAGACTCTTTGGGCGCCAGAAGCATCGTCGAGCGATCGCAGGTCCCCGGAGCGCGTCCGCTCCCCCTCCAGCCACCACACCCTGACAGCGGACATCACAACGACCCCCTCACGCACTCACTCACCTGCACACAAGGTACCCCGAAAACGACGAACGCCCCGCATGCGGGGGCTGTTCGAGAATGTGCTGGCCGGGCTTGGTGGACACCGCCTGTGACCGCAGCGGGACTAGGTCCGGCCATGACTGCTGCCCTCTGCCCCTTGCGACCTCGCCACCGACACGATCGCGACATCGTCGGACAGTCTCCCTCCCGTGAATCTCAGGACTTCGTCGAAGATTGCCTGCGGTACCTTCTTCGGGGCTAGTGGCTCCATGCGATGGACGAACTCGACGAGGCGTTTCTCTCCGAAGAACTCCCCGTCCTGGCGGGCTTCGGTGACGCCGTCGGTGTAGAGAACTAGGAGGTCACCCTCCTCGATAGCAGTCTCACCATCCTCGAATTCGACGCCCGGTAGCGCACCTACAAGCGGGGAGCCGACCTCCAGCAACTCAGCGTCGCCCCCTGCCCTCTTCACGATCCCTCTGGTTTGGCCAGCGCTGCAGTAGACCGTCCACCCTGAGGCAGTGTCGAGGATACAGAACATGATTGTCACGAAAACCGATGCGGGCGTGGCCTTCAAGATGACCGCGCTGGTCTTGCCCAAGACGGTGGCAGGAGACCCACCTTCGTACGCTAGCGCTCTGATCGTGTTCTTGACGAGGGAGGTCAGCGTCGCCGCCTGCACGCCCTTGCCCGAGACGTCACCGACAACGATGCCGACGCGGTTTCCGTCGAGCTCGAAAACGTCGTAGAAGTCACCGCCCACGGCTGCCGCGGTCGTCGCGGAGCGGTACAGGTAACCGAACTCGGTCCCTGGGATCCGCCGGGGGACGGTGAGCAGGGCGGCCTGCAGCGTGTCGGCTATCCCCCGCTGCGTCGCGTAGAGCCTCGCATTCTCGAACGTGAAGGACATCAACGTGCCGAGGCGCCTCGCGAAGTCGATCTCGCTGTCTCCCAGCGTCAGGTTGGACGAACGGAAGTGGAACAGCACCCAGCCCATCGACTCCTCGCGCAGCAGCAGCGGAACCACAAGAACCGAACCGTCGTCCAGCTGGATGTCGAGGTTCGAAGCGAATCGTACGGCCTCGGCTTGGGCGAGCATCGCGGGCACTGTCGTCCCCAGGGATGGGATGCCTGCCGTGAGTTCCTGCTCGTCGAAGACACGCCCGACGACCTCACTGGACATCCCGTACGCCCTCAGCACCACCTGAGTGGTGTCCTGCTTGACGAGGACAGCCGAGGACTCGGCGCCCAGCGCCTCGGTCGACTCCTTCAAGACCTGTTCGAGCACTTGGTCGAGCTCGAGCGTCGTGCTGATCGTCGCGCTGATGTTGTTGAGGGACGTGCTCAAGCGCTCACGGTGTCTGCGCTCTGTTGCGTCGTTGATGGCGAGCAGGATCGACGGCTGCCCCTGCTGCTCCCTCACTCGCCGAGCATTGAGCAGCATGATGCGGTGGCCGACCCGCGGGAAGTCCCGCTCCATCTCGAGGTTCGCGAACCCCCGGTCACCCGGGAGCACCTGCTCCAGCAAGGACCGCAGCTCCGGGAAGTCCCACTGCCCATCGCCGAGCTCGTACACGAGCTCGCCGATCGTCTCCTTCGGAGTGACGGCGAAAGTCTGGTAGAACGCATCGTTGGCCTCACGAACGCGCAGATCGGCAGTCAAAGTGAGCAGTGGTTCGCGCACTGTCTCCACGACAGCTTCGGCGTGGTCCCGGGCAGCTGCAGCGATGCCCGCGGTCTTCTTGAGCTCGTCGATGTCGATGAATGCGATGACGACACCGTCTATGGTTCCTTCGCCCGTCTTGTATGGCCGGATGCGCACGGAGTACCAGCGGCCATCGCCGTTCCGCACATCGGTCTCGAGCGGTACACCGTTTCGCAACACCTCGCGGACTCTGTCCTGGAAGTCGGGAACGCCGACTTTCATGCTCAAGTCGGTGATGGGCCGTCCGACGTCGGTCGGGACGATGCTGACGATCTCGTCCGTCTGGGGAGTGAAACGGCGGATGCGCAGGTTGGCATCGAGAATCAGTATCGGTATCTCTACGCCCTCGATGACGTTGTTGAGATCGTCCGCGAGTCGGCCGAGTTCCGTGTTGCGGTTCCTCAGCTCGTCGTTGAGCGTCGTGAGCTCCTCGTTCGTCGACTGCAGCTCCTCCTGCGCCGTCTGGAACTCCTCGTTGATCGTGCGCAGCTCCTCGTTGCTCGACTGGAATCTCTCGCTCGCCGCTCGCAGGTCCGCGTTCGTGGCATCCCTCTCCGATACGATCGCGTCGAGCTGCTCGCGTGTCTCGTCCAGCTGCCGACGCAGCACGGGAGCCTTGCCCTCCTCGGCAACGCGCTCCTTGCCCTTCTTCGTCCGAGGCCCGGACTCCTGCGCTTCCTTCGGCCGTTCTTCGAACAGCACCAGGTAGTAGGACTCCCCCGACGGCGAGGCTATCGGCACCGCTTCGACATCGACCTCTCGCCTTTCGCCGTCGCGCCCGACAGCACTTCCTCGTCTCTTCGCTGCGACCTTCGCCTTGGCGGCTTCACGGATGGCGGCCTCGACCGTCAAGGACAGCCCAGTAGCGATCAGCCGCGATAGCTTGAACTCGGGTGGTCCTTCGGCCGGATCGAGGTAGGGGCCGATGTCACCGCGAAACTGGAGGACGTCGAGATCGGCTGTGACGAGGATGCCGGCCGGACGATAGCGGCCTCGAACGACCTTCTCCGCCTCGCCGAGAATGTCGAAAGCCGGTACCTGCTGCCCCGCCTTGCCGCGCTGCACAAAGCCGAGCGCGCCCGCAGACGGCGCCAACGCGGAGAGTAGTCTGCCGGGTCCCGGCTTTCGCTTGTAGATCCGGTGCTTCTTGTCGACGACCGAGAACAGCGCGGACTCCGTGCCGGTCGTCTCGGAGGAACCGAGCAAAAGGAAGCCACCAGGATCGAGCGCATAGTGCAGGACCTGAAGGACCCGCTGTTGGAGCGGGCGCTCCATGTAGATCAACACATTGCGAAAGCTGGCGACATCGAGCCTGGAGAAAGGCGGGTCCTTCGTGATGTCGTGGACCGCGAACACGCACCTCTCCCGTATTGCCCGATCGATCTGATACCCGCCGGGCACCTGGACGAAGAAGCGCGCCAGGCGCTCGGCGGACACCTCGTTCACGATGCTCTTCGGATAGATGCCCACACGCGCGAAATCCACGTCCAGCTCGTTCACGTCCGAGGCGAACATCTGAATCTCGGGATGCGAAGATGTGCCATCGAGGAACTCGACGAGCGAGATGAGGATGCTGTACGCCTCCTGCCCCTTCGCACAGCCCGGCACCCAGATCCTGATGGATTCGCTGGATTCCTTGCGCCCCACTACCTCCGGGAAGACCTCGCGTTTCAGCGCGTCGAGCGCCTCCGGATCGCGGAAGAACTCCGTCATGTTGACGAGGATGTCCCGGTAGAGAGCTTCAACCTCAGACGGACGCTCCTGTAGGGCACCGAGGTAGTCCTTCATGGTCGCGACGCCCTCGAGGAGCATGCGGCGCGATATGCGTCGCACTAGGGTCGTCCTTCGGTAGTTCGTAAGGTCGAGGCCGGTCGCCTTGCGCACGAGCGACAGGATTCTTGCGAACGACTCATCATCGATCGCCTCGGCAGCCTCGTCCGGCAGTCTCGATTCCCTCATGCCTGGATGCCGGCCGAGCCTCACCAGTTCCTCGGCGATGCCCTCAGGGTGCAGCACTGCGTCGACGACACCCGCCTCGATTGCCGCTCTCGGCATCCCCCCATATTCCGCCGTGGACGGCTCCTGCGCGATCGTCAGCCCACCGGCTGCTTTCACCGCCGCCAGCCCTGCCGCCCCGTCGGTGCCTGTCCCGGATAGCACGACGCCCACCGCCGTGTTCTCGCACGCTTCGGCGAGTGAACGAAGGAGCACGTCGATCGGTAGCACGTGGGTCGGCGGCCTCGGGCGCTTCTCGAGTTTGAATGCGCCGTCCGAAACGCGGATGGACACGTTCGGCGGCGTGACGTAGACGTGGTCCGACTCCACCCGCATTCCGTCGGCGACTTCCGACACCGGCATCTTGCTCACCCGGCCGAGGATGTCAGCGAGCATGCTCTCCTGTGTAGGGTCGAGGTGCTGCACCAGCACGAGCGCCATCCCAACGTGTGCGGGCAGTGCACGAAGGAGTCTCGTGAACGCTTCAAGTCCTCCCGCGGACGCACCGATGCCGGCGATGGGACCACAGGAGCCAGCTCCCTTCGTCCGGCCTCGCGGACTGTGATGGTGCGTCGCGTCGTTCAAGAACACGCCCCCGTCCGCATCCCTCGGGTGGAGATCGTCGCCAGCTCGTCAATACTAATACTCCCCGCCAGGCCTCCCCTGCAACGAGCGGCTTACGAGTGTGGGTCTTCCTGCCGCGCCGGCGGGATCAACCCGAAGCCGTCCCGAGTGAAGGAGAGGCTGTTCGTCTCAGGACGAACAGCCTCTGGATCACCTGGTCGGGCTGACAGGATTTGAACCTGCGACCCCTTGACCCCCAGTCAAGTGCGCTACCAAACTGCGCCACAGCCCGATGTTGTTCTGACCAGCAGAAACATGCGCTCGCCGGTCGCCTTGACGGCCGTTTCCGGCCGCGTGGGGCAGTATAGGGGCGCTGGCGTCCTGCTGTCCAGCCTCTGCAGCCCGGCGTTAGTGCCACTCCTCGATCTTACTCGCTGCCGAGGGTGTGCAGCTCGGATTCTTCGCCCTACCCCGCGAGGCCACGCTCTCGCAGCATCCCGACCACCCGGTCAAGCACCTCGCCGGCGAGCAGACGCTTGTGCTTGAAGCCCGACTCCTCGGCCGAGTCGGCTGTCACAAAGATCACGCGATTCGCGTCGGTCGCGAAGCCGGCATCTGCCGAGGACACGTCGTTGGCGACCACCATGTCCAGATTCTTGCGCTGCAACTTCTCACGTGCGCAGTCAACGACGTCCGATGTCTCCGCGGCAAAGCCGACGAGTAGCCGGTCGCCCTTGTCCGCTCCCAAGCCGGCGAGGATATCGGTCGTGCGCTCCAGCTCCATCGACACCGGTGCTTCGTCCTTCTTGAGCTTGTGGGCCACCGAATCGACCGCACGGAAGTCGGACACCGCCGCAGATGCGATCACAATGTGGCTATCCGGATACGCGGCCGCGACCGCGTCACGCATCTCGGCCGCTGTGGTGACACGCACGGCGGTCACGCCGAACGGATCGGGCAACACCGACGGCCCGGTCACGAGCGTGACACGAGCTCCGCGGCGGGCGGCTTCCTCGGCGATCCAGAAGCC